>FWWM01013907.1_pt1 | contig 12473 bp, 10 predicted proteins | sample 2228351 | NCBI WGS metagenome assembly FWWM01 (sample SAMEA103939774, study PRJEB20133) | metagenome | reverse complement strand
CCCATCCTATTAACGGTATACCTTCTACATCTCTGAAAAGACATAAAACAAGCTTGGGAGGCAGAGGTCTTGCAATGAGAGAAAAAGTGTTTCCACTACAAGATTGAACTGGGATAAACTCACCGTCTTTACTTATTCCGACAACAAAGCTCTTACGGTCAGAAAGAGGCATCCACTCCTCCTCAAATATAGGCGCAAGCTTAAACTGAATCAATATATAAGGAATAATTCCTAAAATAGTTAGGGAAAGAACAGCCGCCTTGATTTTCTTCTCAGAATTTGCAAACACACTCAATCAAAAATTTTAAACTTTTGATTTGTATCAAACAATAAAGTATCAAACAAAAATAAAGAAGATGGAGAGACTAAAAATTCATATAATTGGCGTTTGCGGGACAGCAATGGCGGGCGTTGCGGTGCTCACGAAAGAACTTGGTTTTGAAGTATCCGGTTCAGATTCGCTGTTCTTTCCACCTATGTCAGAACAACTCAAAAGATACGGAATAAGAGCATATCAGTTTGATAAGGAGAACATCAAAGATGCAGATATAGTCATAGTTGGAAACTCGGTAAGCCGTGATAATATTGAAGTTCAGGAAGCGGAAGCGCTTGGGAAAAAGAAGATGTCATATCCTGAGGTTATAAATGAATTTTTCGGAGATAAAACATTTTTTGTGGTTTCCGGAACGCACGGTAAAACAACATCAACAGCGTGCCTTTCATATTTTCTTCACAGAGCTGGGTTCTCGCCGTCATTCCTTGTGGGCGGAGTACCTCTCAACTTCGGGGTCAGCGCCAAAAAGGGTGATGGAGATATATTTGTTATAGAAGGAGATGAATACGATACAGCTTTCTTTGACAAAAGACCAAAATTTTGGCTTTTCAAAACATCAAGAGCGGTCATTGGACCAGTTGAGTTTGACCACGCAGATATATATCTGGATTTCGATCATTACAAATCTGCATTCTGCAAATTCGCCCAGGGTGTAAAAGATAAAATCTCATTTCTTGCATCCAAAACAAACTTTGAGATAATAAGCCACGCTACAGCAGAAAAAGTTTCATTCATTGTGAATGAAACAGAAGGTTTTGCAAATGAAGTAGAAGATTTTAGCGAAGCTGATTTTATTGCATATCAGATCAAGAGGAAAGACATAGGTTTTTTGTTTAAAATAAAGAAGAATAAAATAAAGAAGAAGAATAATACAATCCTTCCATATGAGTTTAAAATAAACTTACTTGGAAAACACAACGTGCAAAATGCCCTCAGTGTTATGTCACTTATAAATGACTTGATATCATGGGATAAACTTTCCGAATTCCTTCCAGAATTTAGGGGAGTTGCAAAGCGTCTTGAGGTCATCTTTTCATCAGATAAAATATATGTGATAGATGATTTTGCACATCATCCTACGGAAATCATAGCAGGCATAAGGTCCCTCAGAGAATTCTTCGGAAGAGTAATAGTTGCTTTTGAACCCCGATCCTTCACATCAAGAACGAACATCCATCTTGATGGTTTTAAGGAAGCTTTTGAACTTGCGGATGCAGTATTCATAGGAAAAATCTACAGAGAAGAAAAAATTCCACCGGAGAGAAGATTGAAACCAGAGGAAATTGTCGAACATCTCAGGAAAAAAGGAAAAACCTCAGAGTATCATCCAGATGTCTCAGAAAAACTGATCGATTTTCTTGTGGGGTCTGGTATAATTGGGAAAGACAGAAATGAAAAATTTAAAACCGCAGTGGTTTTTATGTCAAGCGGTGACTTTTACGGAGAGAAAATGAAATTTCTTCTAAAACTGACAAAGTATATTAATGCTGACGCTGGCGCTCCATCCGAACAAGAAATATGATAGCAAAGTGGTTTTCATTTCAAGTGGAGATTTTTATGGAAAGGATGAAATTTCTTCTAAAAGCTTAGGAAAATGAAGTTTTTTCGACAAAGTATATCAACACTAAAGTTGAAACTCCATCCGAGCAAGACGGAGAAATGTAATAGCAAAGCAGAGTAATGAGAATGAGATACCGAAAAAGTAAGATGCCAGATTTTCCCGGCTTTTCGAAGGTTATAGGTCCCGGGATAGTATGGCTTGCTCTTGCACAGGGGTCAGGTGAACTTATATGGTGGCCATATCTCACCGCAAAGTATGGGACCGCTTTACTTTTCCTCCTTATACCTTCAGCTCTGATACAGATGCCGCTAACATACAACATAGGGAAATACTCAATGATGACGGGCGAAAGCATATGGAGAGGTTTTATGAAAGTGTCAAGGAAATTTACTGCTCTGCTTTGGATCGTTATGAACATCTCATTTTTCTGGTTCGGTTCATTTGTGGTAGCTGGTGGTACAGCTCTCTCGGAACTTCTTCCTCTTGGTATAGGAAAGAAAGCAGAATCTATCATTTGGGGCTATGCTCTCATCATCACAATGTTCATGATGCTCATGTTTTCGAAAAAGACATATGAGATAATAGAGAAATTTATGTGGTTCGTTGCGGTCGGAACATTCATAGGTCTTATTATCTCATGTGTTCACCCGGATGTTATAAAAATGGTTCCCGAATTCATTTTAGGTTTCTTCAGACCTGCTCCAAACACGCTTTCTCCAGAAGATTATGAGGAAACTATAACAGCAATAACTTTTATGGGACTTGGCGGATTTTGGTCGCTCTTTTACTCATATTGGATACTGGATAAAGGCTTCGGCATGGCAAAATTAGAAGACAAGGAAGGAGTAATCCCAGCACAAGATGAGAGCCTGAAGGAAAAAGTGAGGAAATGGAATAAAGCACTTCTTTTTGATTCATCTTTGGGAATTGTTGGGAACATAATAACAACTCTGATGACCTGCCTTCTTGCTTATGCTGTTTTACATCCCCGTGGGCTGATACCTGAGGGATACAAAATAGCAGTTGTTCAATCAGAATTTTTTCGAGGTTGGTTCGGTGAGGCAGGAGTGAAAATTTTCTTATTTTCCTCTGCCCTCTTCCTAATTGATACATGGATAACCACAGCAGATGCAGTTGCAAAAATCAACATAGACATCATAAAAGGATACTTAAAGTTGAATGATGAAAAGAAACTTTACAAAATTTTACTCGTAGCTATAACTTTGATAACATGTATCACCCTTCCTATAGCTCCTCCCGGCGAGCTCATTGTCTTTTCGGCAATGGTAGGCTTTGTAGGGATGGTTGTATTTTCCGCATTAATTCTTTATCTTATTTATGTATTGTTGGCATGGGAACTTCCAAAAGATGCAAAACCATCTAAATCAGCGTTCCTCTTTATGCTCTTATCATCCATAGCATATACCATACTTTTTGTAATATATATGAAACTCAAAATAACCTAAGTGATAAAGAACAACAAAAACAACAGAAAAACATAAACCCAGCTTATAAAATATTAAGGAGATTATTATGATCGGGGTTCAGAAGGAAAATATTAAAGTTAGTAAGGAACTCAAACCTACGAGGGGGGCAAGAAAAAGAGCAGTAGCACGAGTATGGATATGGGAAAGAGACAAAGAAAATGCTGAAGAAATAAAAATGAATGAAACAGGAAAGGAAGGAATAGAGAAAAACGAGATAGGAAAGAACGAAAAAGAAAAAACACCACAAATATATGTAAATAGGATAAAATTTCAGGACTACTTCAAAGATAAGGTCCTACAGATTATTGCTTCAAGACCGCTTGAAGTGACTGATAGGGCGAACAAATATGTAGTTTTCGCAACAGTATCGGGCGGAGGTATATCTGCTCAAGCGCAAGCGATAGCCCATGGAATATCAAGAGCTCTTGAAAAAAAGGAACCAGAACTCAGAAAAATCCTAAAGCCACTTGGCCTGCTCAGGCGAGACCCAAGGGAAGTTGAAAGGAAAAAATATGCAAGAAGAAAAGCAAGAAAGAGACAGCAGTGGAAGAAAAGATAAGGATAATATCCAAATCCAAAATAATAATAAAAGAGAGAGAGGAAAAGAAGAAAAAGATAGAATGATAAACGTAGCAGTAGCTGGAGTAAGAGGATATACGGGAGCTGAACTTATCAAGATCTTAATAAATCATCCAAAGATAAGAAAGATAAAGGCTTTTTCAACAGAAGAAGGGAAGATTTCTGATTTTATACCATCATTGAGAAAATTCGCAGATATAGAATCTGAGAAATTCTCAGAAGAAAAATTAAATGATTCGGATTTCTTGTTTCTGTGTCTTGAATCAAACCAAGCACATAAGATAGTCTCTTCCCTCATTGAAAAGGGAATAAAAACCAATGTGATAGATCTATCTCCAGACTTTAGGTTCAACGATATAAGCAAATACAGAGAACTATATGGATTTGATCACTCTATACCTGGAATTTTCAGCAAGGTAGCCTATGGTCTTACTGAACTTTACAGAGAAGAGATAGAAGGTGCACATATCATCGCAAATCCAGGATGCTATCCGACTGCATTCTTGATCGCAGTAGCACCACTTCTTGACGGATACGAGAAGGAGAAAATAGATTTCTTTGTGATAGACGCAAAAAGTGGAGTCACGGGGGCAGGGAGAAAATCCTTGCCTCATCTGACTTTCGGATATATGTCAGAGAACATAAAAGTTTACGCTTGGACTGAACATAGACATGTTCCGGAGATAAAGGAAAAATTAAAGGAAAAGTTCTCAGTTGAAAAAGATGTGTTCTTCACAGCCCAGCTTATTCCAGCAAAAAGAGGTATAATGGAAACAATATGGGTAAAACTCAAAGAAGAAATTGAATTTGATAAAGTAGTAGAAAGATATGAAAAATTTGCATCAACAAATAAATTCTTTGATTTCACAGGCGAAGATTTCCCAGATATATACTCAGTGATTGGGACAAATATGTTGAGGGTGGGAATGAGATATGATAGAAGGGCAAAGATGCTCATGCTTGTGAGCGTCATAGACAACCTTGTCAAGGGAGCAGCGGGACAGGCGGTTCAAAATATGAACATAAAGGCAAAACTCCCAGAAGAGATCGGACTTGATAAACTCCCACCTTCATTCAGTTAAGCAATCCCCCGGTTAAGCAAGCCTAAACTAATCACTTTTCCCATCAAATTTTCTTCTTAGATTTCAGATCAGATATATCCTCTCTTTTGTAGTATTCTTCAATCTTTAGTAGTATTCTTCTGAACTTTTCTTTTCTGTCTCCGGTGAATAGAAATGAACCAAATACAAGTATATTAGCCCCGGCATAAATCACTTCTGCGCAATTTTCAGAATTTAGTCCCCCATCTACTTCTATAAGATAATTTGCACCATTCTTCCGCATCTCATTTGCTTCCTTTATCTTCCCCAAAACAGATGATATGAACTTCTGACCACCAAAACCCGGATTCACGCTCATAAGAAGAAGAACATCAATATAGGGAAAAATATCTCGCACAGAACAAAGCGATGTTCCCGGATTCAACGCAACTCCAGCCAATTTATCCGCACCCTTTATCATATCTATAACACGAAATGAGTGTTGAGTTGCTTCAAAATGGAAAGTTATTATATCTCCCCCTACCTCTATAAAATCTTTTACGTATCTTTCCGGTTTATCTATCATGAGATGAACATCAAACATAAGTTCAATGCCACTCTTTATGCAGAAACTCTTCAAATTCTCAAGGACTGGCAAACCAAATGAGATATTGGGAACAAAAACACCGTCCATAACATCAAAGTGAATAATCTTAGCTCCGAGAGAATGAACCCCGGATATCTCATTACCAAGCTGAGAAAAATCTGCAGAAAGAATACTTGGAGCGATAAAAATATTATCAGGTTTCAGAATGTATCCCATAACTCCTAAAATTCTATTTGCTCTGTAAGTTCAATTCACCCGCGAAACTTTCTACTACAAATCCATTGCGTTCTACTACAAATCTATTTTTTCATTTTAAATCAGTTGCTTAACTAATCAATCACTCTGTTAAAATAATCCATCAGTCTACAATGCAATTCTAACCCGAACTTCACTCACTCCCCCCTCCGCTTTCCACTCCCTTCACTCCCTCATCTATCCCAAAGTCCTCACCCTCGTACTCTCCTCCCTCTTTGCTCCCTTCACCTTTCTGCATTCCAAGTTCTTCGCTGAGTGATTCTACTGCTTCATCTACATCTATATCACTTCCGAGCTCTCCGGAAAAATCCTTCAGAGCCTTCCTCATCCATTTTTTCACGCTTTCTGGATTATTTATATCAACAGAGCGCATGGCGTCTTCGACAGTGCTCTCAATTCTTTCGTCATCTGATCTCAAGCGTGCAAATCTCGATATTATCCTTTGAAGCTCATTAGAACCGCAAAATCTACAACTAAGAACTTCGTTCTCCCAAGGATAGACCAAAAATGAATTTTTCTTTCCACAACTACCACATAAATACTCATATATAGGCATAATTATATAAATAATAATCAAGCTCCTTATCAAAATAAAAATAGGAAAAAATAAACCGTAACTCTACCTAATTTAAGTAATATGTAAATCAAGTCTCAATCTTTCTTGTTGTCTTTGGGGCCCTCTGAACACTCATTTGGCGTTTTGAGTATGTATCTTAAACGGGTAATCTTTCTTTCATATTATTTACCTCTTTACTTTTAAGTAATAACACAAGACAGGGATTTTGTCAAGATAGGAAGAAATTTTTTCTGATTGGGATGTAGCTTATTTAATGGAATATATTTAAAGGAATATCAAGATAATCCTATTACTTAAAAGTTGCAAAGTTACGGATTAAATAAAAGGAAAGCAATTGTAAGAAAAACAATCTTCGGACTCCAAAATTTTGTAGTTGGGGGGAAATAAAAATAAATTAAATGACAAAAAACAGTAATTTGCGACAATGAAAAGCCTAAAATAATAACTGTTATTCCGTGCTGGTGGTGATAAAAGTAGGTTCAGGGGTAATAGGAAACGAAGGAGCAGTCGTAAACGAAGGAGCAGTCGTAAACGAAAGAGAAGAAGAAACAAGAAAAATAAAGAGTGGGGAAAAGAAAGAGCAGGAAAAAGAAGGGTTGAGCATAAAAGAAGGAGTGAGCATAAAAGAAGGAATAAATATATCAGAAGATATAGTAGAAGGAATATGCACTGAGATAAAAAAGTGGGTAAACAAAGGTTTTGAATTTGTTGTAGTATCATCAGGCGCAAAACTTATGGGAATGATAGAGTATGGTTTGAAAAAATCACCAAAGGACATAAAAAAAATTCAAGCTCTTTGCGCAATAGGACAACCAAAACTTATGGAGCTATGGAAAGAAAAGATGAAGAAGGTTGGATTGAATGCAGCTCAGCTACTTATAACACACGAAGATTTTGAAGACAGAAAAAGAGCAGAAAATATAAAAAGGACAATAAATGAAATTCACAGACTTGGAGCAGTTCCTATCGTAAATGAAAACGATACGGTATCAACCGAGGAGATAAGACTTGGAGATAATGACTTTCTCTCAGCATTTCTATCAGCACTTATTGATGCACAAAAGTTGATCATAATGACAGACGTAGACGGTGTTATAGGGGAGGACGGAAAAGTAATAGAAGAGATAAATTTCTCTTCTCCCGAAAGAAAAAATATAAAACTTGGGGAACGCATAAAAGATAAGAAGATTTTTGCAGGTGGTATAGACTCAAAAATATCCGCCGCCAAGATCGCGGCTGAATTTGGTATAGAGACTTTCATAGTGAACGGGAAAAAGCCGGATAACATAACAAAAGCTATTTCTGGTCAAAACCCCGGCACAAGGATACCCCCAAACAAAAAGCATGAGAAAAGGAAACTTTGGATAGGAAATGTGCTTAAAGGTAAGGGAGTTATAGAAATCGATGACGGTGCATATCATGCTCTCATGGCTGGAAAAAGCCTCCTACCATCAGGCTTATTGAACGTAAAAGGGGATTTCTCACGCGGAGATATGGTTGAGATTGTATTCATGGGAAAGATCATCGCAAAGGGAATTGTTAACTACTCCTCAGCGGAAACAAAACTGATAAAAGGGAAGAGAACGTCGGAGGTGGAGAAAATTTTGGGATACAAAAGGGAGGATGAGATAATACACCGCGATAACATGATGTTTCTTTGAGATGGAAACTCTCGAACTGATTGATTATCAGAACATTATCTATTTATCCTAAAAGTATCTTGTAGAATTATTGACCTGGTAGAATTATTGACCCGGTATAGTTGAGCACCACTCGTGTATATCTTCTGGGGTTTTTATTGTTGGATTTTCGCCACAGACAGCACAGTCTTTTCTTCTTCTGATCTTGTACTTTTCAAATGATGATGTCAGAGCATCAAAAACAAGTAGTTCCCCTATAAGGGGATTACCAACACCAAGGATGAGTTTGAGAACTTCGGCTGCTTGCAGAAGTCCTATTATTCCGGGCACAACACCAAGAACACCTGCCTCCTGACATGAAGGCATCATACCAGCTGGTGGAGGAGAAGGATAAAGACACCTATAACATGGTCCATGATGAGGAATAAATGTAGATACCTGTCCCTCAAATCTGAGAACGCTCCCGTATATATAAGGTTTTCCGAGAATAACACAAGCATCAGATACCGCATATCTTGTTGAAAAATTGTCTGAGCCATCAACGATTATGTCATAATCCTTTATCATATCCATTATGTTCGATGCAGATAGCTTTTCATTTATCAGCACGATCTCAACATCAGGGTTGAGCCTTTTGAGTTTTTCTCCTGCCACCTCAACCTTGCTTTTACCGATATCATCTGTGCTGTATATTATCTGCCTCTGAAGGTTAGAAAGGTCAACCTTGTCAAAATCCGCTATAGCTAACTTACCAACACCAGCAGCGACAAGATAAAGCGATACAGGCACGCCAAGTCCACCCGTCCCAGCTACAAATACAGCAGATGATAGGAGCTTTTTCTGCCCCTCGCCCCCTACTTCATCCAGAATTATCTGACGAGAATACCTTATTATCATTTCATCGCTGAGGGTCACCTTCCTTCTCCCGTCCATTTTAGAGTTTCCTGACATATCAATACATCTATATGAATTTAAGAATTAAATAATGAAATAACAATCTTTTCATTTTTCAGATACGTCTAAAAAAAATAGTTTTCACCTCTTCCTCAGGAGAACTTCCCCTCATTATGACAGCCTGTAATTCAGTCTTCACACCGGATACCTCACAAATGAGCCTGATTGAGAAGACCTCTGACCTAACATCAAAAATGAGTTCCGGCGAAATCCCATAGAAACTTTCCTTCACAATTGGCACATACTTTGATAAAAAATTCATGAATTCTGAAAAGGAGTTGAAATGCTTATTTTTTCTTTCTTGAACTATTCTTTCAGCAATGTCATTTGACTCTTCTTTATCTAAGATAGCAGATATGACCTCGGGCGGTGCAGTATTCACATTTATCCTGATCGCTCCAGCATAAGGCCAAAAGGTGATATATGGCGAACTCGTAGCATCAGGTCTTCCCTCATAATACTCGACAAAAAGTTTGGATATATCAAGTTCAATAAGACGAGCAATTTCCAAAAGTTCCTCAGGATAAGGTATGAACCAATTTCGTGAATTTTGAGACTCAAATATTCCCTCAGTATCAAAGTCAATCCAGTCAACAAGATAACCGGCAAACCTCTCATCCAGACCCATCAGTTTAAAGAACTTCTCAAAAATTCTCAGATAACTTTGCTTGGCAACCCCCATTGAGCTACCTTGAGAATCAACAAGAGCATTAACATTAAGCTTCCCAAATTCATCTGTTATGATAGCATTAACCGTACCATAAAGGACGCTAACGGGAAGGACAAAAGTTTTTGACCAAAGCTCATCAAAATTTGTAAAATCTTCGGAGTAATAGTCATATCCAGACCGCCTGAGGTCATCCTTCAATATTTCCTTGACAAATTCAAAAGAGGCATCACAGACGGAATCAGCAAGAAACTCATTTCTGATCACAGAAAGAGTTGACGCAGAACGAGATATATTACCTGTTATATGTGTCACAACTGCTGTGACAAGTGCGAGAGAAGATAGAACAGTAACCAGAAAAAAAGCGGATTTTGCATTTTTTCTATTTTTAAATTCTCTCTCTTCCATCTCAGAAAGATTTAAGCTCAATAAATTCGCCATACACCTCCTTAAGGCTATCCATTATTTCTCCCTCAGTCGCATATTCTTTGATTGCAGACTCTATATATGGGATGAGATTTTCTCCTTTTTTTGCAGCACTCTTTAATTCTGCGAGCGATCTGAGAACCGCTCTCCCATCCCTTCTCGCTTTCACCTGAGCAAGAAATTTTTTCTGTTCTTCCCCGATGGATTGAGGGAGCTTGAATTTCGGAAACGAAAATTCTCCGCCTTCCTCGTCTGTAAATGCGTTCACACCAACGATTATTCTCTCCCCCCTCTCAACTCTGCTTTGAAACTCGAAAGACGCACGAGCTATCTCTTGCCTGAAAAACCCTCTCTTTATTCCCTCTAAAACGCCATCATAAAATGAACCATTCCCCATATCAAGAATTCTCTGGAAGTATTTTTCCGTCTCCTCTTCCATTTTATCTGTGAGTTTCTCGACAAAGTATGAACCACCAAGCGGGTCAGCGACGTTGGCAACACCGGTTTCATAAGCTATGACCTGCTGGGTTCTTATAGCTATGCGCGCTGCGAGCTCTGATGGAAGTGATATCGCTTCGTCAAAAGAGTTAGTGTGAAGTGATTGCGTTCCGCCAAGCACAGCAGCAAGAGCTTCTATCGTGGTCCTTATTATGTTCACCTCAGGTTGCTGAGCGGTAAGAGAACATCCGGCAGTCTGAGTGTGAAACCTGAGCTTCCATGATGCAGGATTTTTAGCCCCATATTTTTCCTTCATGTAACGTGCCCATATTCGCCTTGCAGCACGGAACTTAGCTATCTCTTCAAAAAAATCAATATGACAGTTGAAGAAAAACGAAATCCTCGGAGCAAATGAATCAACATCAAGCCTCCTTCTCATTCCAGCTTCAACATATGCAAATCCATCAGCAAGAGTAAAAGCAAGCTCCTGGACAGCGTCTGAACCAGCCTCCCTTATGTGATAGCCAGATACCGAAATTATGTTAAATCGTGGTGTGAATTGAGAAGAATACTCAAACATATCAACTATTAGCTTCATCGAAGGTTCTGGTGGAAAAATCCACTCATTCTGAGCATGATACTCTTTGAGTATGTCATTCTGTATTGTCCCACGCAGACAAGATTGATCAACTCTCCTCATTTTAGCAAGTAAAATATACATGGTGTAAAGCCATATAGCAGGAGCATTTATCGTGAAAGAAACTGATATCTTATCAAGCGGTATACCATCAAAAAGCTTTTCAAGGTCAGCAAGAGTATCTATTGCAACCCCCTCTACCCCAACCTCTCCATCAGCGAGCGGAGAATCAGAATCTATACCCATGAGTGTCGGCATATCAAAAGCTGTAGAAAGCCCAGTTTGTCCCTGCTCAATCAAAAACTTCCATCTCTTGTTTGTATCTTCGGCTCGACCGAACCCTGAAAACTGCCTTATAGTCCATAATTTACCCCTATACATGTTACTATGTATCCCACGTGTGAAAGGATATACACCGGGATCACCCAACTTCCTAACATAGTAATCAATACCAGTATCAACATCTTGCCAACTATAGGATTCTTTAAGATTAAAACCAGAAAGGCTCTTTCCATCTATCCCTCTACTATCTATCCCTCTACCGTCTACTACTCTACTATCTACCTCCCTATCTGCTCCTGAAAAAACACCAACACTATTCCCCTCATTTCTTTCCCCCATCTCATCAAACCTAAAAACTCCTTTACAATCTGTCGCTACCTCTCTCTTGTTCTTCCCCATTTTATCCTAATTTTAATCTGAAAAAGTAAAATATTTGCTTTTTCGTAATAGCTACACAAATAGAAATTCAATCAGAGAGCGGTAAATCCACATGAATACCGATAAATAAACGCTGACATCAACCTCATCTCACCATATCTCATCCCATCTTATTTCATCTCAACCACCTCAAAAAATCCAAAAATATCAAATCTTAATCACCTAAATTCTAACTGAGTTTTCTCACTACATCAAAGGCCTTTCATTTTTATGCATATACACTATTTGAGTTGACATGCGAGATCCCCATTTTTTTTATGGTCCCTCTGATTTCTTTGGTCAATCTCGATCTCCTTTTTCATTCCGCAGTTTTTTATTTTTAATCCCTCAATCCTTCCTAAAAGAATTTATCCACCTTCTTACTATCTAAGATAATGTCTTAGCTTTTTGTTTGACTCCTTGAGAGGATAGCTTGGTATCTGTTTCTTTGGTGGATATTTTTTCTTCCTTTACAAAGCTTTCTATTTTTCCTTTCTCCTATTGCGTATTTTTATTTCAACTTTTCTCATTCCAAATCATCTCCCTTTTTCATGTCTTTCATCTTATAGTTT
>FWWM01014338.1_pt1 | contig 12474 bp, 8 predicted proteins | sample 2228351 | NCBI WGS metagenome assembly FWWM01 (sample SAMEA103939774, study PRJEB20133) | metagenome | reverse complement strand
GGACCTACGTGCTCGCCGCCGACCCTGCGGTCCGCGCCTACCTGCCGGTCGTTCAGAAGGACGGCCGCTACCTCATGCCCGCCACCGGCGACACACGTCCGACTGGCGAGGTGTACCTGCGCGACGGGCAGCGCTACACGCGCCTCTACGGCTCACCGCTGGGCAGCAACTTCCTCGAGGACCCCGTGCTCGGCGTAGTAGGCTTCATGCCCGACGAGCTCGCCTGGCTGCGAGCCGTCCTGAAACCCTGGGTGGGTATCCTGGCAGCCACCATCCTGGTGATCGCTACCAACGCAGGCCTCATCGGCGTCTCGCGGCTCACGTACTCGCTGGGGCAGTACCGTCAGCTGCCGCCAGTGCTCGGGCACCTGCACCCGACGCGGCTCACGCCCTTCGTCTCCATCATCACCTTCGGCATCGTGGCCTGCGTGCTCGTGCTGCCCGGGAGGGTGGGACTCCTCGCCGACCTCTACGTGTTCGGGTCGATGATCTCGTTCACGGCTGCTCACGCCTCGGTGGTGGCGCTGCGCATCCGGGAGCCGGAACTCGAGCGGCCGTGGCGGCCGCCGTTCCCCGCCTCCGGCGGCTGGTCCGCCGGGTGATTGAGTTGCTGTGATGGGTGCCAGCGACCGGCGGCTGCGGCTGGTCGGGGCCGTCCTGGCGGCGGCCGGCCTCATTCTCATCGTGGCATTTCTCGGCCTGGTCGCCCTGCGGTCATCCGGCCGAACCCCGGTCGCCCCCCACCCGGCCCCCTCACCGGTAGTAGCCCCGACGGCGGTTGCGCCATCGGCGACGCCGGCTCCGGCATACCAGCCAATCCCCACCCCGCCCAGCCGCGACCTGTATGACCTTGCCCGGCGGCTCCGACCGGGCGTGCCCGTGGTCGCCGGTGCCAGCCAGACCCCACCGCCCCGACACGTCGGCGACCGGGAGACCTTCTGGGCCATGAACCTTGACACGTACACGCCGTTCACCGTCACGGCCGTCCTCCGCTACATCGGGCAGCACACGCTCTTTTACTTTGATGAATCGATCAACGTCGACCAGGCGGTTATCGAGCAGACGGCCCGGGACTTCGAGACCCGGGTCTACCCGGCCATCCGACGCTACTTTGGCAGCGAACCGTCGCCCGGCATTGACGGCGACCGGCGCCTGACCATCCTCCACGCCCGCATACCCGGCGTGGCCGGCTACTTCAGCGCCGCCGACGGCTACCCCCGGACCATCAACCGGTACAGCAACCAGCGGACAATGTTTTATGTCAATATCGAGGCGTTGCGGCCCGGCACGCAGTCGTATCTGAGCGTCCTGGCCCATGAATTTACCCATGCCGTCCAGTTTAACGAGCACCGGGCCGAGGACGGCTGGATTCAGGAGGGCCTGGCCGAGCTCGGCTCCTTTCTAGCCGGATTCCAGCCCCGGTCCGCCGCCGTCTTCCTGGCCGACCCGGATGTCCAGCTCAACCGCTGGCCGGAGCAGCCGTCGGCCGCCGGCCGAAACTACGGGGCGGCTTATCTCTTTTTCCGGTACCTGTTCGGCCATTACGGCGGGTTCGACCGGTTGCTCGATTACATGCGCGGGGGTGGCCGCGGCATCGACGGCATCAACGCTTACCTGCAGCCGTTCGGGGTCGACTTCGACCGGGTCTTCCTCGACTGGACGGTGGCTAATCTGCTCGGCCGGCGCAACGACGTTTACGGCTACCCGGACCTTGACGCCGCGGTCCGGGCGCTCACGCCCCTCCGGCCGGGCGAGACTTACAACGGTCGGGTCAATCAGCTCGGTGCAAAGTACTTTGAGATCGCCACGCCCGGGAACTATCGGCTCGTGTTCAACGGGGCCGCCGAGACGCCCATTATTTCCACCCAGGCGGCCAGTGGCCGCTACTTCTGGTGGGGAAACCGCGGCGACAATATCGATTCAACCCTGACCCGCCAGTTCGACCTGACGGGACTAACCCGGGCAACCCTGCAATTCCGGACCTGGTATGCCCTCGAGACCAACTGGGACTACGCCTACGTGGAGGCGTCGACCGACGGCGGTCAGACCTGGCAGGTGCTGGCCGGCCGGTACTCCCGGACCGACGACCCGTTTGGCCACAGCTTCGGCCCGGGGTACACCGGCCGGAGCGGGACCGGACCGGTCCCGCAGTGGGTCGAGGAGTCGGTTGATTTGACGCCGTTTGCCGGCCAGAAGGTGCTGATCCGGTTTGAACAGGTTAACGACGACGCCGTGAACCTGGACGGGTTCGCCGTTGACGACATCCGCATTCCCGAGGCGGGCTTTTTTGATGACGCCGAGCAGGACAACGGCTGGGAGGCGCGCGGGTTTGTCCGGACCGACAACCGCCTCGCCCAGCGTTACGGGGTGCGGATTGTTAAATTCGGCCGGGAAGTTACGGTCGATTCGGTTCCCCTCGACGCCGCCAACCGGGGGGAGTATCTTATTGAGGGGCTTGGCCGGGATTTCCAGCGGGCGGTGGTTATTGTGGCGGGTCTGACGCCGGATGCCACCCAGCCGGCGCCGTTTCAGCTAACCCTGGAGTCGAGGTGAACATGAGCCGGGCGCTTGTCCTCTACCAGCTTCAGCAGGTCGACAGCCGGCTGGATGAGCTGCGGGGCCGGCTGGCCGAAGTCGAGGCCAGCCTGACGGAAAGTCAAGCCCTCAGGCAGGCCCGGGCCGAGGTGGCCGCCAGAGAACAGCAGCTCAGGGACCTCCAGCGCCGCCAGCGGGACCTGGAGGACGCCGTCGATGACCTTGCGGCCAAGGTTAAAGAGCTGGACGACAAGCTTTACTCGGGCCGGGTAACCAATCCGAAAGAGCTGGACGGCTACTACCAGGAACAGCTTCAACTGAAGGCCCGCCAGCGCCGGCTCGAAGACCAGATGCTCGAGGTAATGCTGGCGCTGGACACGGCGGCCGCCGAACTGGCCGAAGCCCGCAAACGGCTGGCCGAGGTCGAGGCCGCCTGGCAGGCGGACCAGGAGCGTCTCCGCCAGGAGCGGACAGCGCTCCTTCAGGAAATCGAGGCCCTTGAACGGGAGCGGGCCCAGATTGTCAGCCGGGTTGACCGGCTGGGCCTGGCCGTCTACGAACAGCTCCGGCAGACCCGGGGTGGCCGGGCCGTGGCGGTGGTGGAGCGCGGGGCCTGCAGCGGCTGCCGCGTCGTCCTGCCCGTGACCGACTTCCAGAAGGTTAAGGCCGGACAGGAGCTGGTGCGCTGCGGTACCTGCGGCCGGATTCTGGTTATTCCGCCGGGCTAGGTCATCTGCCGGCAACCCACGGCTAGGCCTCCCCAACTCCTGCCCCCTTTGTAAGCCGCTGGCCCCTGCCGATAGGTAGTGGTGGAGGCCAATGGTCACGTGCGGAACCCTGCACGCATCGGGTCAGGAGATGACAACCGAACACCGGCTTGAAGAGCTGGCCGACCGGGTCTTCCGTGAGCTCGGTTTTGCCCCAACGGACCTTCTTCGCCAGCGGCTTGACCGGGTCGTCCGCCAGCGGATTAAGCTGGCTGGCTTTACCGACCTCGACTCGTACCTCAATTACCTGGGGGGAGCAGGCGGGGAGGAGTTCACAAGACTGGTCCAGGCCCTCACCATCAACGAAACCTACTTTTTCCGGGAGCCCAGACACTTCGCCGCCCTCGAAAGGCTCCTGCCCGGGCTGGCGGCCCGCGCCCGCCCGGTCCGGATCCTTTCGGCCGGGTGCGCCAGCGGCGAAGAGGCCTACTCGCTGGCCATTACTGCCTGCCGGACCCTTGGGGAGCCGGGCGCCTTTGAGGTGGTCGGTGTCGACGTTGACGAGGGCGCCCTCAGCCGGGCCCGGGAAGGCGTCTACGGCGGCTGGTCATTCCGGGAGGATGCACTCAAGTCGGCCGGCGATTTTCTCAAAGCCGAAGGTGACACCTGGCGGGTAGTTCCGGAGATTAAGGGCCGCGTCCGGTTCGAGCGGATGAACCTGGTGGAATCGGCCCCGGCCGGTCCCTTCCACGTGGTCTTCTGTCGCAACCTGCTCATGTATCTCACCCCGGAAAACCGCCGGGCCGTGGTCGACCGGCTCGCCAGAGAGCTTGCCCCCGGCGGGGTCCTGTTTACCGGCTCGGCCGAGTCGCTGGAATGGTCGCTCCCGGACTTGAAACGGGTCCGGGCCCACGGCACGTTTTTCTACGAGAAACAGGCCTTGCGGGCGGTTCCCGGACCGAAGATGGCTTCGGCGCGCTCCGGCCGCCTCGTCCTGGTGAGCCCGTCACCCCTGGTCCGGATGCTCTGGCGGCAAGCTGCCCGGGCGGCCGGAACTGACGGGATGGTGATCCTCGCGGACGGCCGGCGGCTTTATGAAGCCGTCCGGGAGTACAAACCGGAGCTCGTTGTGGTCGATGCTACGACCGGGGATGAGGAGGCCGCAGCCGCCCTGCTTCAGGGACTTCCGGGCCGGTGCCGCCGGGTCATACTGACCCGCCCCGGGCGCGCACCTTCGGGCCAATATCCGCGCTTGGAGGTGGTGGCGCCGGGGTCGGGAGGCTTGGCAGACCTGCAGGCCTGGCTTGAGGGGTTCCTGGGGGCGGCCCGGGGTGCGGAAGGGGGCGCGCCGCCGGCGGCTGCGCCGGCTCCGCCGGCCCGCCTGCTGCTCATCGGCTGTTCCACCGGCGGCCGGTCGTTGTCCGGCCGCCCGGGCTGTTGTAATATCATTCGAGATGTTCAGGGTACCGGCCTGGCTGGCCGACCTGATTTTGTCGGCCCGCCCCAAGCAGTGGCTTAAAAATGGGGTGCTGGTGCTCCCCCTCGTCTTCTCGGTGAACCTTTACTGGCACCCGAGTAACTGGCCCGAGCTGTTCCGAATGGTAACTACCATTGCGGTGGCCGTTCTTCTCTTCTCGTGCCTTACGGCCGCCCAGTATATCTTCAATGACCTGGTGGACCTTCCGAACGACCGGCTCCACCCGGTCAAGGCGAAGCGGCCGCTGGCCTCCGGCCGGCTGAGCCCCAGGCTGGCGGCCGGAACCGCGGTAGGCCTGGGGCTTTTCGCCATCGGGGGCGGCCTGCTCTTAAACCCGGTTTTCGGCCTGCTGGAGCTCGGCTATCTGGCTCTTATGCTCCTTTATACCCTCGGCCTCAAACACCAGGTGCTCCTCGACGTGTTCGCCATCGCCGCCGGATTCGTGGTCCGGGCGGTGGCCGGGGCGGTGGTAATCAACGTGCCGGTATCCCCCTGGCTTTACCTGTGTGTGGTCCTGGGGGCGCTATTTCTCGGGTTCGGAAAGCGGCGCCACGAGCTGCTCCTTTTGGAGAACAACGCCGGGCGGCACCGGCCGAGTCTCGATGAATACAGCGTGCCCCTGCTTGACCAGATCCTGGTGGTGGTCGCCACCGCCACCGTCGTGGCCTATTCCCTCTACACCTTCACGGCCGAGACCCTGCCCCGGAACAAGGCCATGATGCTCACGATCCCGTTTGTGCTGTACGGGGTGCTCCGGTATTTTTACCTGATCCACCAGCGCAACCTGGGCGGCAGCCCGGAAGAGGCCCTCCTCTCGGACCGCCCCCTGCTGGCCACGGTTATCCTCTGGGTCGTAAGCTCGCTGGCGATCCTGTACGTCTTCCGGGGAACTTAGAAGGCCGCGGCCCGGCGGCGGGCGGCCCGGTAGTCCTCGACCGTATCGATGTCGAAGAACACCTCGTCCGACCCGACCGGCACCGTCACCGCCCGGTCGGCATGCCGCTGGATGACCACCCGGCCCCCCCGGTCGCCGGTCAGGGCCAGCAGTTCCACAAACAGCGGCCGGCCGAACAGCACCGGGTTCCCCGGCCGGCCCGGGCCCCAGGGAACGATAACCGGTGCCCCGGTCCGCCGGTAGGCATCTACCACCGACCGGATCAGGTCCGGCGAGACGAACGGCTGGTCAACCAGCAGGAAGACCACGGCCTCGGTGCCGGGCGGCAGGGCGGCCAGGGCAGCCTTAACCGAGGTGCTCTGGCCGAGGCCGAAATAGTAGTTGTAGACCACGTCCACGGGCAGGCCCCGCAGGGCGGCCCGAACTTCCTCGGCCCGGGGCCCGACGACCACCACCACCCGGTCAAGGCCCGACCGGAGGGCAACCTCGGCCAGGTGGCAGACCAGGGGGCGGCCGCCCCAATCGAGCAGGGCCTTGGGCCGCCCCAGTCGGCTGCCGGTTCCCGCAGCCAGGATGGCGCCCACAATCATCCGCGCTTCACCTCCGCAGCCGCCGGCCGCAGCCGGCGGCCCAGCTCGGCCTGGCGCCGGACGGCGATAATCTCAGCCAGGATGCTCACGGCAATCTCCTCGGGGGTGACCGCCCCGATGCTGAGGCCGATCGGGGCGTGGATCCGCCCGATCTGCTCGTCGGTGAAGCCCCAGGACCGCAGCTTCTCAATCCGCTCGGCGTGGGTTTTCCGGGCGCCGATGGCCCCGATATACCGGGCCGGCGAGTTGAGGGCGGCTTTCAGGGCCGGCTCGTCAATCTTCGGGTCGTGGGTGAGAATTGCAATGTAGGTCGACCGGTCGACCCCGATCTGGGCCAGGGCCTCATCGGGCCAGGCGACCAGCACCTGGTCGGCCGTCGGGAACCGCTCCCGGTTGGCAAACTTGGCCCGCGGGTCGGCCACAATCACCTGAAATCCGACCTCTTTTGCCATCCTCGCCAGCGGGATCGCCGTGTGCACCCCGCCCAGAATGACCAGCTTCGGCGGGGCCGGGTACGGGTCGAAGAAGACCTCAACCTCCTGGTCCCCAACCCGGTAAGCCTTGACCTCCGGCCGCTCGGCCTCCAGCGCCCGCAGGCCATCGGCAACCACCTGGCGGTCAAGCTCCGGGTCACCCAGGGAGCCCAGAACGACCCCCTCCTCGGTAATCAGGGCCTTGCGGCCAAGCCAGCTCTCCGAGCGGACCACGGTGGCCACGACGGTCGGCGCCCGGGCCTCGACCCGGCCCTTCAGGGCGTCGAAAATCTCCGCGCCAGCGTCGAAAGGCTCGATAAAGACGTGGATAATCCCCCCGCAGGCCAGGCCGACTTCCCAGAGCATATCCTGGGTAATGCCATAGCTTACCAGTTTGGGTCGGCCGGTCTTCAGCACTTCAAGGGCCTCGTCGATGACCGCCAGCTCCACGCAGCCGCCGCTCACCGAGCCGGCAAAGTCGGTGGTTTCTGCGATCGCCATCTTCGCCCCGGCCGGCCGAGGGGCCGAGCCGTAGGCCTTAACCACGGTGGCCAGGGCGACCTTCTTGCCCTCGTTCCGCCAGGCCTCGATTTCGGCGATAACTTCCTGCATGGCAGTTTCCCCTCCTTCGTCAGCCGACCGCGGCCGGGACGCTTACCTGCTGGCGCCGCGCCGGCCGCCCCTCATCAAGGGTGGACAGGAGTTTGCCCAGCTGTTCAAGACTTTCGATGTTGTGGGCCGGGAGGAAATCGTCCACGAACGGCAGGGCAGCCTGGAGTCCCCGGGCCAGGGGTTCGAAGCCCCGCATGCCGGCCAGCGGGTTAAGCCAGATGAGCCGGTAGCAGCTCCGCTGGAGGCGGGCCATTTCCCGGGCCAGGACCGACACGTCGCCCCGGTCCCAGCCGTCGCTGATGATCAGGACCACCGCCCCCTGGCCCAGCACCCGCCTGGCCCACCGGTAGTTAAATGTCTTAATCGCGTCCCCGATCCGGGTCCCGCCCGACCAGTCGTCTACGACCCGGACTACCTCGGCCAGGGCCTCGTCGATCTCCTTGCGCTTAAGCTGCCGGGTTATGCGGGTGAGCCGGGTGCCGAAGACGAAGGCTTCAACCCGGTCCAGGCCGTTGGTCAGGGTGTGGACGAAGTGGAGGAGCATCCGGCTGTAGCGCTCCATGGATCCGCTGATGTCGCAGAGGACCACCAGCGGCCGCGGCTTGAACTTCGGCTCCCGGAAGGCAAGCTCGACCAGCTCGCCCCCGTGGCGGAGATTCCTGCGAATCAGCCGCCGGAAGTCCGGCCGCCGCCGGTCCCGGCCGGGACGCCGACGGCGGGTCCGGCGCGGGCTTATCCGCCAGACCAGGGTCTTCATCAGCGCCTTCGCCTGCTGGACCTCTTCCCAGGTGAAGGCTTCGAAGTTCTTCTTGCGGAGGACCTCGACCGGGCTGTACGTGAGCTGTTTTTCGAGAACCACCAGGTCATCCCGCTTCCGTTCGGGCGGCTTGTCGCCGGCCGGCCGGAACATCTCCAGCGGGGGCATTCTGAGCTGGCGGCGGATCAGCTCGGGATTCACCTCGACCGGAATTAAAAGCGGGTTTCGCCGCGGCCGCCAGAAGTACTCGAACGCCAGGTCGAAAACCGGCAGGTCCTCCCGGCGGTGGACAAGGATCGCCCGGGCCGCATGGAAGAACTCCTGCCGGTTTGTGATATCAATGTAATTTAGCGCCTCGCCCAGGGTAATGATCTGCCCAGGGCCCACGTCCAGCCCCAGGGCCCGAAGGAACCGGCCGAACAGGACGAGGTGCTCGAACAGGTGACCCGACGGGACCACCCCGTCCTGGTGAACCGCTGCTGTCATGGGCCTTCAGCGTTCCGCCTGGGAGACGGCCTCTGCCTGCCGGACCCGCTCCAGGAGCTCACGGATAATGTCGCCCCGCACCCTGGCAATATCATCCTGGTACTTGAGGATGACCCCCAGGGTCGAATCCACCGCCTCCTCGGTCAGGTCCTGCTGGTCGAGGGCAGTCAGGGCCGCCGCCCAGTCAAGGGTTTCGGCGATGCCGGGCACCTTGTAAAGCTCAACCCGCCGCAGCTCCTGGATAAACGCCACAAGCTGGCGGGCGAGCCGCTCGGGCACCCCGGGCGCCCGGGTCCGGACGATGGCCAGCTCCTTATCGAAGGTCGGGTAGTCAATCCAGTAGTAGATACAGCGGCGCTTTAAGGCGTCGTGAATCTCCCGGGTCCGGTTCGACGTAATCACCACCACCGGCGGCCGGCTCGCCCGGATGGTCCCCAGCTCCGGGATGGTGATCTGCCAGTCGGAAAGGACCTCCAGAAGGAACGCTTCGAACTCCTCGTCGGCCCGGTCCAGCTCGTCGATAAGGAGGACCGGGGGCCGCGGCTGGTTGTCTTCGATGGCCTGGAGGAGCGGCCGCTTGAGCAGGAACTCGGGCCGGAAAATGTCAGCCAGCGACTCCTCCCGGGAGGCCTTCTCGCCGCTGGCCTCGATCAGCCGGAGCTCAAGAAGCTGCCGGGGATAGTTCCACTCGTAAACGGCGGTAGTTACGTCAAGTCCCTCGTAGCACTGGAGCCGGATGAGCCGGGTCCCCAGGGCGCCGGCGAGGACCTTGGCGATCTCGGTCTTGCCAACCCCGGCCTCACCCTCGAGGAAAAGGGGCTTGTTGAGCTTGAGGGCGAGGAATATGGCAGTGGCCAGGCCGAGGTCGGCCACGTATTTCTGCTCCTGAAGGGCTTGCTGAACCTCGCGGGGCGAATTCATCATGGGCGGGTATTGTCTGCCTCTTTACCGGATATTCCAGTTAGATTTTACACCATAAGCCACCCGGTCGGCCGGGGGAAAAGGGGTGAGGGCAGGAAAGGAAGGAGCCTTCCTGCCCTCAGAGCGGGGGTAATGACGGCGCGCTGTACTGGCACCTGGTCAGTTTCCCGTTTGCAGGCTCCGGGCGCCCCCAGCCCTGTGCCTGCTAACAGCATAGCCAAGATACGGCGCCGTATCATCGTGGAAAATACCGATTTTTGCCCGGCCACGAAAGCGTAACCTCCGCCGGCTTAAACGGGGGTTAAGCCTCGGCTTCCTGTTCGATAACCCAGGCGGCAATCCGGGCCCGGGATGGGAACTTCAGTTTGGCCATGATGCTGGCCACGTGGGTTTCAACCGTGCGCTCGCTGATAAAGAGGGCCTCGGCGATTTCCCGGTTGCTCTTGCCCTGGCTTATCAGCCGGGCAACCTGCCATTCCCGGGCCGTCAGGCCGGCCCGCTGGGGACTGCCCCGCCCGACCGGCGGAACCATGGCCGCGGCCCGGCTCAAAAACTGGGCCCGGAGCTCCCGGTCGGCGATGCCGCCCGCCAGCTCCTGCACAACCCGGCGGGCCACGAGAAGGTGACCGGGGGCGTCTTCCCGCCGACCCCAGGCCCGGTAAAGCAGGCCGAGGCCGAGCCGGAGCCGCCAGACCCAGCCAGGCAGTCCCCGCTCGGAGGCGGCCCGCTCGGCGGCGAGCAGAAGGGCCTCGGCCTCGGCGAACCGGCGGAGGCGGGTCAGGGCCGTGGCCTGCAAAAACCAGAGCCGGGGAACGACCGTACCCGGCCCAAGATTCCGGGTTGCCGCTTTAATCTTCTCGGCAATCGCAAGGGCGAATTCCGGGTCGCCCCGGGCCAGGGCCAGCTCCGCCGCCGCACCCCAGGCCTGACGCTGCCAGCGGGCCTCGGCCGGCAGGTCGGGCTTGAGCACCCGGTCGAGCAGCCACTTTGCCCGGTCGAGCTCGCCCTGGGCGATGCAGGTCAGGACGAGCCCGGCCGTGACGTACCCTTCCCAGAGGTCCGACCCGAGTTCGGCCAGCAGGCGGTAGGCACGCTCGAAGTGGGTCCGGGCCCGTTCCCAGGCGAGCAGGTCCAGGTAGAGCCGGCCCAGACTCCGGCAGGTCGCGACAATCCACTGGCGCTGGCCAATATCCTCGGCCAGGCTCAGGGCCGCCTGACCGAGGTCGACTGCCCGCTGGTACTCGCCCTTGAGAATAAGGGGCAGGACAAGCTCGGCCATCGCGAAGGCTTCAGCCCAACGCAAGCTGATCCCCCGGGCGGTCCGAACCGCCTCCTCGCCAACCGCAATTGCCCGCCCAAGGCCCATCGCCGGCGCCTCCAGGTCATGCTGGTGGCTGCCCCCGCAGCCGGCAAGAAAGGTCAGGGCCAGCACCAGCTCCTCCCGGTCGCCCAGGCGCCGGAGCAGCCCGGCCGCCCGCTCGAGGTACTCCCTTGCCTGGACCAGATCCCCGTTCAGGTTGGCGGCCATGCCGAGCAACCTCAGGGCCCGGGCAACCCCTTTCTGGTCACCGAGGCGTTCGAAGGTGGCAAGCGCTTCCTGGTGAAAGCCGACCGCCTGGCCCGGCTTGCCGGTCTGCCGGTGCCAGTCTCCGACGGCATTAAGGGTCCCGGCCAGAATCGCCGGGTCCCCAAGCTCGCGGGCGAGGGCCAGGGCGTTCTGGAAGTATTCCCCGGCGACCGTCTGGTCCCGGGCGTTCCAGACGGAGCCGAGGTCGAGCAGGGCCTGCCATTCGGCTAATCGGTTGCCGGCCTCCCGGGCAAGCCGGAGAACCTCCTCGTAATCCTGACCGGCCTGGTCGATGTAGCCGACCATCTCGCGGGCTTTGCCCCGGGCCCGCAGAACCTGCAAGGGCGGGAAAATCGACAGCCGCTCAGCCGCCCCGAGGGCGCGCGTCAGGTGCTCGATGGCCTCGTAGGGGGCATAGAGGACGGCTGCCCGCTCGCCTGCACGAATGCCGAATTCCAGCGCCCGTTCCCACCACCCGCCGGCGTAGCAGTGGTAGGCCAGGTCCGCCAGGCAGGCGTCGAGCCGCCCGGCGTAGACCCGTTCCAGGAACTCAACAATCCGGCGGTGGATCAGCCGACGCTCACTGGACAGCAGCCCGGTGTAGACCGCCTCCCGGGTGAGGGGGTGCCGGAAAGCGAAGGTACCGGGGGTGACCTCAACGACGAGCTGGGCCGTAACAAGCTCCTTGATGCTTTTAACGACGGCCGCCTCGTCCTGGCCGGTCAATTCGCAGAGGGTTTCCAGCTCGAACCGCTGGCCGGCGACCGCCGCCACGTTCAGCAGTTCCCGGGCCTCGTCGGCCAGCCGCGGCAGGCGCTGGCGGACGGCATCCTGAACGTTTCGTGGAACGGCTAGCTCCTCAACCGGGGCCCACTCAATGCCCGTTTCGGTCCGGTAGATGCTCCCGGCGGCAAGCCAGCCCTTCAATACCTCTTCAATAAAGAACGGGTTCCCTTCGGTCAGCCGGTAAAGGAGGTCGACCACGTCCCTCCGCGTGGGTTGGGAAACCCCAAAGACCGCCCGCACCATCAGGTCGACTTCTGCCGCTTCGATGGGCCCGAGCACCAGCTGGACCGCCAGCCGTTCCCGGTTCAGACGGCCCAGAAACTGCCCGATACGCCCGGCCTCCTCGACCCGGTAAGTCAGCAGGAGCAATGCCGGACGGTTCTGAGTTCGCCGGGCCAGAAAATAGATAAAATCCCGGCTGGCGCGATCGCTCCAGTGCAGGTCCTCGAAAACTATGAGCAGCGGGCGATTCCCGGCAAACTGCCAGAGAGACCTGGTGAGGACTTCAAAGAGCCGGCGGCTTTCGGCTTCGGGCTCCAGAGCCGGGCTTGGCCGAACCCCGGGAAGGAGCAGGGTCAGCTCCGGCACCAGCTTGACGAGCTCCGGTCCCAGCGAACCCACTCGCTTTCCGGCCAGAATCTCCGGCACATCGTTGTTGGCGATCTTCT
>FWWM01014335.1_pt1 | contig 12482 bp, 9 predicted proteins | sample 2228351 | NCBI WGS metagenome assembly FWWM01 (sample SAMEA103939774, study PRJEB20133) | metagenome | reverse complement strand
AGCAATCAAGTGTCTGCTCTAACATGAGCTCCTGCTCTTTCGTTGTTGGATAGAGACGGAACTTGTAGTTGAGCATTTTTTTGTACACATCACTATTACTACTTCTATTATTTAACGTCTCAGGCACTTTGGCGGGAGGGTGGGGGAGAGGAGGAGATTCATTGGCGGGAACCAAATTCATCCCACCCTTGAAAAGGCGTGGGTTTTCTTTGGTTCCCGTACCCTCCGATATGATAAAATGTAGAATTGAATGCTTAACTTATAAGGTTTGAGAATCAAGATCCTGTGCTAACATCTGTTGTCACTATTATTATTATCATCATCCTTTGTCTTTTGTTGTTCTAGCGGTATTGTAAATGTAAATGTCGCTCCCTTTACATCGCTATTGTTCTCCGCCCATATTTCACCGCCGTGAGCCTCTACAATACTCTTTGTTAGGAATAAACCAAGACCTGTGCCCTTTTCTGATTTGGTGGTAAACTTGGTAAACAGTTTTGGCATGATATCCGGATGTATGCCTGTGCCAGTATCTTTTATGCTCACCATAGCGACCTGTCTGTCGCCAGCCCTTTGTGCAGAAATAGAGATGGTCCCTTCCTTTGTAAACTTGATAGAATTATCAAGCAGGTTTGATAGCACCTGCATTATCCTCTCTTTATCGGCATTGACAGTGATGACGACTCTTTTTTCTTTAGGCTCATTATTATTATAGATAAACTTGATTTTACCATTTGCCAGCCTACTTTGTGCGTCATATATTGCAGTTTGAATTACTTCGCTCAAATCGAATTTCTCTAGATTGAGGTGTAGGCTGTTGCTTTCAATTCTTGTTACATCAAGAATGTCTTCAGTCAGCCTCTGCAGCCTCTTTGCATTTCTAGAAATTCCTCTTAGATCCGTCGTCATCATCATCTTCTTGCCGTCTTCTGTCTCTTCCTTCTGTAACTCCAAAAGTTCAATATATCCCAAGATAGCCTGGGTGGGAGTACGCAGCTCATGAGCAGCGATATTGATGAATTCTTTTTGCATCTTGCTGGCGACTTTTAGTTGCTCGTTGGCTTCAATAAGGCGTTTATTAGCCTCTTGCAATTCCTCAGTTCGAGCATCAACAGCTGCCTGCAACCTTTTGTTCCAGCCAAGAACCAGAAATGACATAGCAAACGCCATAGCTCCAATTGCTGCAATTATGATGGTGTTGACATTATTTTGTTGCTCTATCAAAAATGCAGTACCTTTAGCGAAAATATGGGGTGTCAGTATAAACAGAGTGAGAAAATGCTTTCCATTGAGGATCACAGGTTCAAATGCAACAGTGTTTCGGACATCGTTAATTGTTATGTCTATAGAGCCAGATTTGCCTGCTAAAGCATCTCGAAGTACGACATTTACCTTTTCCCTTTCTTCGCCAGGTATTCTGGAGGGGATGATTTCAGCTAGAACGGCTTCATCGAGCAAGTTTCTCCCTACAAATTCAGGGCTTCTGCTATACAGCAAGACACCATCCTTTGACATCAAGAGTATTCTGCTCTCTGAATCCTCTTCTATCACTTCATCCCTTACCAATTGGGCAGCAGTGTCAAGCCTATATCCTGCATACACTATACCTCTGAAATTCTGTTCGTTGTCAATTACGGGAACTGACATGAACACCCTTGGGATATCATCTACTGACTCTATGATGCTACTAAAATACGGTTCCCGTGTGTCTCTTGCCTCAATAAAGTAAGGTCGCATGCTCAAATCAACTCCCCCATATTGCGCCCATGTAGACGCGTTGACGTTGCTTGACCAGACAAGCCTGCCATCTGAATTGAGCCAGGCCACAAAGTCAAGCGGTGGTCCAATTGTATTTTCTGCGGTATCAAACAAAACGCGAGATTCTAGCTCTTCTCCTCTTTCAACGGAAGGAGTGTTTGCAATGATGTGCAGGTTTGAAACTACTGTATTTATCTTGTTTTCCAGTATTCCCCTGATATCTGTCGCCTGTCTTTCAGTGTCTTTTCTGACATCTTCGTCAGCATTCGCAGCAATCTGCCTTGCATTGTAAGTTGAGTATTGGTAAGAGAGGGCCGATAGTGATATCGCAACAGCTCCAATAATGACAAGTAATATGATATTTGACCTTGATAGTATGGGTTTGGTGATGTTTTTCATAAAGATGTTTGTATGCAGTCTCTCCTTCCATTAACGACAAAATAAACAAACCGCTTCTACTTTTCTATTATGATTATATATGAAAATGTTATAGAGTCAAAGGGTAATTCAAGTTAAAAAGTGGTCACGTCCTGTCCAGACCTGCAACTGCAATGACTATGCTCGACAGCTAGTGCATGAAAGATTCCGGCCTAGGCTTGATTTTCTCCGGATTCCGTATCAAAATCGATACCAAGAATCAAGGCCGGCAGGGTTGTTGTGGGGCAAGAGGAGTGTATGACGGAATAATCAATGAACTTGATCATTAACTTCGTATAGCAGTGATAGTAAGATGTGATGTTATGTGACTCTACTGCACCGGCAGCTGCTGACACGAGGCTTTTTCTGCTGACATTTCAGTTTGTGTTATTGAATTTGCGGGTGCTCGCAAGCGATATTGAGCACAGATTAACATCATCACCTGATTTTTCAGCAGTGCCCCTAAAGGAAACATTTTACTACAAGCATTGGATCAAATTGACAGAGATTGTGAGCTAGCGTCATATGATTATTACTTGCAATAGCGCTCTTGAAAAGAAAAATGCCAATGAAGATTCTGTCGTCAGAAAAGGGCACTCTGACAGTGTAATAGAATCTCTAGATGGAAAGAGTAGGATAAAGCCTGTCACCATCAGTTCCAACGTAGTAGAAGCAATAAAGCAAGATGCAGCAGCAGATCAAGACGAGCATCGTGCGAACAATAAGAAGAGAGGACCGGTGCTCATTGTCGGTTTTCCAGGAGTAGGTCTTGTAGGGTCGATATGCGCAAACTACATTATTGAAAAAAAGAATCTGCACCAGATAGCTTTTGTTGATTCAGAGTACGTAGTTCCCTCTGCAATATACATAGGAGGCAAGCTCAGGCATCCTTTTCGTATTTATGCTGACGACACTAGCACGCTTTGCGTTATGGTCTGCGAAGCGCCATTGAGGCCAGATGGTGTCCACAGCATCATGGATATGGTAGTTGCATGGGCTTTAAGGAGCAACATTTCTGAGCTGCTGATCTTGGATGGCATGCCAGTAAGAGGATTGCCGGCTAAGAATAGAAAGCCGGTTGTTCTATCAAGCTCTTCGCCAGCCGATGCCCCAAAAGATCATTCAGTAAAGGGTGCCATGATGGTGGGGTTATCGGCCGGCTTGATTTCTGCATGTCTGTCAGATGGAATGTCCTGCACTGCTGTCCTTATTCCTTCAACCAGCGGGATCCCCGATCCAGAAGGGGCTGCAATACTCTTGGAGACCATAAGCAGGATGCCTACTATACCGCTGGAGATTGATGTTGAACCGCTTCGGCATGAAGGTCAGATTATCAAGAAGCAGCTCAAGGAATTCATAGACTCTGTACGCAAGGAGCAGCAGGAAGAAGAGGATGAGGGCAAGGGCAGGTACCTCCGAAGCTCAAGGATATATGGTTAAACCCTGGCTAACGCAGAAAAATTACACACACATATACAACAACCCCTTGGATACTGGTAACTTAAAGTGACAAGGGGCCAAAGTTCCTTCGTCAAATCCTGCTTATGTCCGGCCAAGTTACCAGAACTATGTTACAACTGTTATTTTAGTACAAGGGCCCATACATGCACAACGCAGTACGCACGCCAAGCCCGAAAGCCATAATGACTGTATTAGCTCTCTCCCTAATCCCGGCAAGTAGGGCTTGGTTTTTACTTACTTCTTTTCTAAAAATATCAATAAAATCTTATATTCATCGGCACCGCATGCCTTCTTTGAAATGAGATTTATTGTTCGCACAATCTTTCCAACCGAAGCAGGAAATAGAGCAGTCAAAGACCCAAATTTTACCAAAAACATTGAGGATTTTATGAAGAACACAAAAGCTGAAGCGGCATATTTTACAGAGATAAATGGAGACAGAACTGGCGTCTTTATCGTGGATATTCCATCTGCAGACATGATTCCTGTAATTGCAGAACCATTCTTTTTGATGGGTGCAAAGGTAGAGTTTCACCCAGCGATGGTTCTGGATGATTTGAAGAAGGGGCTTTCAGTAGCATTAAAGTAGCAAGAGGGCCCTACCCTTTCTTTCTTTGTAACCCATAATTCAAAAAATTAACAGGTGCAAATTATTTTTTGCACCACTTGCCAAGCTGCTGCTGCCGCCATAATTCAGAATACAGGTTTCCAATCATCATCGTCATTCAAGATCGAATATAGCTTTTCTTTTTTCTACTCTTCCTCCATAACCAGTAATAAAAATACCATACTGAAAAAAGATGGGCGGCTCATATCTGGCGCATATACACACACAGCACCAACAAGAGACGATCAAGACAAGCCACATCTAGCGACTATGGCGCGACATTCAACACAGCACCAACAAGAGACGATCAAGACAAGCCACATCTAGCGACTATGGCGCGACATTCAACACGGCACCAGAACTAACAAACGAGCACTTGACGACATAAGGAAGCATAGTCAAGGAGCAGAAGAACCTACTACGATGGTAAAGGAGTGAAACCTAGCGCCACTCTGCAAATCCCCAGATCAAAGGCTCAAGCAGGTCTCTTTTTATCAAATTAATGGGTCGATCACTGATAGCATAAATTATTTTCAAAGCGCGCTGCAGGTCAAGAATTTTTATTCTTTTGCGCTACCCGTTCTGCCATCTTTGATAATTCTCGGATGCTTCGTTCTTGCCCTGAATCTATGATGATAATGCCAGTAAGTCGACTCACTTCTGGATTTGGACTTGAACTGGACACATCCAATCGATCTCATATATATACTCCATTCTATCCACAGAGTGGGTGGATCGCGCGTTTAACCTCTTTTATCTTTGGCTCGCTTTATTAGCTCCAAGAATTGCAAAGATAGATAATAGATGGCAGTCTGCCACTATATCTAACGTCAGAATTGCTTATAGTCTATGCGCGCCGGTTGTATTGTGGTTTGATGACTAAACGATTCCGGAAATTCTTTAGTGCAGCCAAGATATTGACCTACATTGCGTACATCATCGTAGGGGTTACTATGGCTAAGTTCTTTGAGCCTATCTAGGAAAAATTCTATCTAATTGCTGACTAATGCCGCCGTCCTTGACAAAAGCTCCAAGGGATGGTAATGATGTGATGCCTACCCACCTTTATCTGCGACATTTGCCTAATCGCATTATGGCCGATGCGATGTTTTTATGAATATATATGCTGTAATAACCGGCTTTCGCCCTTCTTATCGCAGTCGTATTTGGTACAACCAACAAGCGGAAAAACAGATACGTAGGGGTCAGGATGGGCACCTGATACGATGTAATAATAATATCTCTACCCATACAAGACGTGATCAAGCTTCTGAAGCATGACAGTGTAAAAAATCCCACAGCCTTTTCTTTTTTATTGACAAGTATTTTATTAACCCAAAGGCTCCTCATTAAGAGCGCTATCGCAGAAATAGCTCCGCATTAGCACAGTCTGCATGGAACTGAATATCAGAGGTAAAGCCGTAGTTAGTGCATTGCACTCTCACATTTTGGATTCACAGGTTAGCAAACTTTTGCTTGATTGGCAATCTCTTGTCTTCTCATACAGGTCAAGGCCATTTATCTCGAGCATCTTGAATTAAATGACAAAAGCTCATAGCGTCCAGCTGTTAATTTGCTTAATACCTTTTTTGCGTCCATGTAAGACATCACTCTGAACCCATAGAGTATTAATATTTTCTCCACAACTTCCGTAGACGTATAAGAATTGCTCTAGTGCATAAAAAAATAGAGGGATTGATTGTCCAAAATTAAGACAATCCAGCCATCTGGCCATTCGAAGAGAAGCCTGCCTTTACATCTGTGAACAGCAGGAATGTAAAGAACACTGGCTGCTCGGGGTTGTCAACAGGCTAGGGTGTGGATTGTGACATTGGCTCTTGCGTAGACAATCCTTCATCTTCAAGTTGTCCATAGTCAACAGGAGGTGTGCTGCCAAGCGATGTGTCGTCACCCAAGGGAGTGAAGCTGATTGCCTGCTCTGGAGTCAGAGGACCTATCCCACCGGGTAACTCAACACCGCTTGGGATGTTCACAACAAATAATGCTACCACCGTCTGTGTGGCAGGGGTGAACTGTAGGTTCTCAAATGCCTTCTCCTCGTCAACCACTTTTCCTACCATTAGGTGAGTGAAGAGGTTCTCTGCTACCAGCTTGTTTCCGTCTGTTACATCGTAAACATTGACATGCCCATAGAGTGCTACATCGTTGAAGAACATCGGTACATCGGCTCTGTCAATGTTTGAGTGGCCATGCTGTATCTGGTTAAACGCTACATTTCCTTTCTCTGCCAGGAATTGCGCCTGTCTAGTTGGCATAGCTACTTCACTGCTGTTCCATAGCGTGTCTATCAGCTCGATTCTGTACTTGTGCCCAGCTACTTGGTGGTCGCCGTATGTGATCGGTGAGACATATTCAGCAATGAACTTGTTCTCTTCCCCTCCGCCTTCCTTGAAGACTCCTCTGAATCTGTCGCCTTCCACTTGTACGCCACATGTGATTGCGTCACCGCACGAGAAAGTATCGTTGAAGAACGGGAAAATCCCGCCGGGTCCAAACACGTTTGTCTTGCCTGCATTTGGCTCATAGAGCGCGTTGTTAGCTATCACTTTGAAGTATGGTCTGTTCTTGTGATTTGCTGCCTCTGCTGTCATCATGTCTGCGTTGCCATTATTGTTGATGGCCACTATAGCAGGAACCATCGCAACAATCATGGCCGCTACAACCATGCCGATGATAGCGTTTCCTCGAATCCTTCCGTCTTCGCCACGGATTTTTGTAGGTATCATCACTGGTCGGTCTGCACAACAAATAAAGGGTTTTTTCCCAACTGACACCCAAATCTTGCCCAAATCTGCAGTCAGACAACTTTATATCGCAAATCCAGAGTCTTAGCTGTTGTGCATTTATTGCCGCTATCATGTCTTGGCTCTATCTCATTTTTTCAATTTTCAGGGCTACTGGGCTATCTTCGCGTTCTAGCATCGGGCAGGCCGTCATCTGGAGGATATGTAGATCCTAGATTCAAAAGGGTGTTATGGTATTTGATTGGCAGCACAAAAGGTGGCGTCAATAGGGCTAAAATTATAGAGCTTCTCAACTCTCGGCCTGCTAACCCAAACCAGATAGCTAATGAATTAAAACTGGACTACAAGACTGTGCTGCACCATCTGAAAGTTTTATCAGACAATGGATTGATAATTACAGATAACAAAGAATCGTACGGCGCTGCTTACTTTTTGACGCCCCTTATGGAAAATAACTATCAGTCGTTTGTTGAAATTCTAGCCAAAATTAAAAGGAGCAGTGGCAATGCGGGTTGAATTTGGGACAAAGTAAATTAACCCACCATCGCCGCGGAAGTGCTGTCATCGGGGAAATATAGGCAAAATGGACTTTATGCTAGCCGCTGCCGCTGCGGCCATCACAAACATAGGGCTTTTAGCTGTCATTATTGCTACCTATATTCAAAATGCCCGGTTAATCAAATCTTACTTCACCTATGGCCTCATACTTGTTGCATCGCTTTTCATAGTGCAGAATATCGTTATCGTAGTGTTTTGGTCTAATCTGTACGCCGCTGGTCCTGCAATAAAGAATATTGTTGATGCGGCAGCTCCTTATCTATTTGCAATTAACAGTGCACAGACTGCCGGACTCTCAATATTACTGTGGATTAGTCGTAGATAGTCAACAACATATTATTTATAGAATAACTATGATGATGTTGGCCTGTGCTAAAATCATAGTTTTCGCCCTAATGCGATCTTCTTCAAGCTTGCTGCCATTGCAATGAATTTGGGTGTGATTTGGGCTTTTTCATAAATACGATATATTCACGCTGAGTGCGATGAACGACAATAACGGACGAAAAAGAACTTTTGCATTGATGCCTGCAGCAATAATTGCGGCTTCAATGCTCGTTCTGTCAATCGCTGTTTTCCCTTCAGCAATGCAGGGCCAGACAGTCTTGGCAGACGAATATAATGACAACCATAGAGGCGACATAGACAGAACAGTGCAACGCACAGCAAATACAGACGCACTCCCACAACCAAATGATGAAAAAAAAGTTTTGACCGCTGAAGCTACAAATGCAGTATTTCAGCCAGCAGCTGGCTTGAGCAACGTGTTTGGACCTGGCGGATTGTTCCCGTTTGAAAACGTCTTTGACTGCGCTGACTCGCTAGAATGCGGAGTGTCGGCAGGAGACAATGCAAAATTCGTAGGGGTATTTGAAGAAGGAAATGAAAATGAACTGACCGGCTACGAAGCAACATACACTTCACCTATCACCTATGGGGACCAGCAGATGGAAGGACACCAATACAAAATTGAGCTAACCGACCTAAAATGGAATAGTAGCGATGCTGCAATGCCGACAAGGCAGCCAGAATTTGCACAGATGGTAAACAACGTTGGTCTAGACCAGATACAACATGGCTCTTCGCACATTGACAGGTCAGACGTTCCGCAGCTAAAAGTGGCATTTCTGTATGGTCACGCAAAAGTCACAGACCTAACTGAGGATAGGGTAGTTGCAGAAGACATATTCACGCATGTAATGGTCGGTCACATAATGGACGAAGACGCATTCTATAGAAGCATGAAAGACCTGCCTGCAAGCCCTGACTTGGTGCTATTGTTTGCAGTCAACATTCCAAACGACACAGAACTTCCGGGTGTTGGTCAATTGAGCGCAGAGCAAGCACAATCATTCACACCTCTGCCAGAAGATGTATCGCTTGACAACCCGCCACCAGTAGACTATCCAGTAGAGATTCCAGCACCAAGACAGGGAACAATAGATGAGCCAGAACCACAGTCAACAACATGGCCGGTAGCCAATCCGGAGCAACCGCTGTTCTTCACATTCTTGGTGTACCAAGATACGGAAGTAAAATTGACAACCATCGACGACATTGTTGGAGATAACTACGACAACAGCAAAAAAGAACAATGATACGAACTCCCCCTTGGACCAAAATAGTGCAGCATATGTCGTAAACCAAACGATGATACCGTTAGTTCGGTATCCGTTCCCTTTTTCTTTTTTAAACTAATTTTTCCCTTATTTGCAAGGTTGACAACTGCTATTTTATTATATACATAGTGCATGTCACTGTTAGTTAGCAAAATGGGCAGAGTCAGAAGAGGAAACAAATCCTCCGAAAAGCGCGATCACGCCCTGCATCATGCAACTCATAGGCAATTTGGAGAAGAGCCAAGACCCGACCATTATCATATGCGGATGAAAATACAGATGATATTCACCGAAAAGACCGAATCACAGTAATCCTAAAAATGTCGGAGTCTAGTTCGCGCTCTCATGTGAGGAAACGGTGGAATGTTCCGTTGCAAATTCACGCATTTTCGCGCTGATCAGCTCATCCAATTCATTTCTGCCTTGATTCATTTCAACTACCGTTTGATGAATCCTCGTGTCTTTTGTTATTTCTTTGCGGACTAGGAACCTCTGGATCACTTTGCTATCCTCTATGCTGACCAAGCCAATGTTGTTGTCGGAAATCAGCAGAGGAGGTATTATCGAGCCAGAGGCTTTGACAATGGTTCTGGCTTCTATCCAATCTGGAGACCGCTGTTTTGAGAGCTCAGGACTTTTCCTTGGCCGAACGTATAGGTGCCGCGTCGGCTTGCCCTTTATTCTCAGAGACTTGGATGAGAACCGGTTGTTACTGAGACCACCATTGACCCACCCTATACGCACCACCTGCCTCCAAGGGAAGAGCTGGCGAATTCTGCCCATAATTTCGCTTATGAACGCTATCTTGACCAGACTGGTGGTCTTTAAGGCACTGCTATTGAGCTGCGTTATACTCATGTGAAGGTATTCATGCCCATTCTGCAATAGCGCAAAGGCGGCGCTGATCGTGAAACCATAGTGAACGTCGCCTGACAAGAATATGCAGTGCCTTGGCCCAAGCGATTGCATCAGGAACGAAAGGAAATTCACAAGTCCACTTTCGTTTGCAAACCATGTTTCCAGGTCCAGCTTGTAGACACCTGTTATCTTGGCCGCAGCCTTTTGTAACGCTTCAAGAAGGAGAAAACCAAAGACCGGCGTTGGCAAAACTATGATAATTGGATCGCCTTTTTGGTAATTGGCTTCCTTTGCAGCCTGCAAGATTGAATGAAAGCCCTTGCTGCTCAGCAGTTGAGGTGGCCCATCATGGCTGTCATATTGGCGCTGAGTCCTGCAATCCATAACAACTGTCAGTGGAGTGATGGGCGCCCTGAATGTCCAGTTATCGAAATTCCATAACAGATCTTCAAAGGCATCCCTTTCAGCTTCAGTTGGTTCGCCATTTTTTCCAAGAAATTCCACAATCTTGCCGATAAAGTCGCTGCTGTACAAGGCAGGATCATTTCCCCATCCTTGAAACGCCCAGTAAGCTGCAAGACCATTTGCCACGACTTGCTTGCCGCATTTGCTGCCTTTTACGTTCTCTTGCCATTCTCTTGTAATGTTCCAGTCGTCGGTTATTTCGTGGTCGTCAAATATCATATACGTAGGAATGTTGGCAAGGACACGGCGCACTGCAGGAAGATCTTTACGTGTGTGCTCCAGCTGCCTGATTTGTTCACGGTACTTGTTTTGGTGCTCTTTTGAGACTGTTGAGATGTCTGGGAATTTTGCAGGCCAGTTCTCCGCGTTCCATGCCAGCAGGTACATCGCTGCAAATTCGCCACAGGAAAGCAGGTGGTTGCCAGCATTGGGTGACGTAAATCCAGCATATTTTTTAACTAGGCTTTGCCGCTCGCCAATCCTTATTTCAGTCAATTTTTTCCCAACACCGTTGATTTTTTCTTCCCATCCTAAAAGCCTGATTCCTAACTGGGTAAGGTAGTGCGATAGCGGGCCTGCCACATCGTCAGCATATATCTGGTCGCCTGTTAGAAAGAGCACATTCGGCCTTCTTTTCAAATCTGCAAATGAAGATTCTATCAAATCGTCAGCCGCGGCGAGGCAGTCCTCGCCCTTTCCATGCAGCTTGCGGCAGGAACCATGAAGAAAGTTTAGCGGAGCATCCTTTCCTCTTAGAAAGAAAGTTGGCAGTGTTTCGCGTTGATAGACGATGGAGTTCTTGCCACCTATAAGACCCAGATCCTTTAGGGTCATAGTTTTACCCACATCATCTGTAATTTCAACGTCATAAGCAAGCAGTTCGTCAGTAGGGAAAGCCATTTTTGAAAAATTGTTTGGCCGAGTGACTACAAGTACCATATGAAGGTGCTGACCTAGCCGCAGTGATTTAGCAATTCCCAATCCAACCGGCGTGGTCTGGCCTGCCTTCAAATCAGCAAATCTAAGAATCTCCGCTTTTATCATTACGGGTTTGCTGCACGCAAACCAGATGCACACTTGATTTTCTTCAGCTCTACGCAAAATGGGACCAAGAAGTACTAGAGGCAGCGAGCATAGTTCTGTAGAGTCTGACAAGGACTTATACTACTGACACGGATTTATCATTTATTTGCATTCCCGGGAGGCAAAACCAACATACCTTGCTTCTCTGACGAAAATCCTGATCCTTCCGATCCATATGTCTATGTTAGTATTTTGCGCTGTTTGTGTTGCTTCGAGAATCTTCAATATTGATGTAATTTTTCATCACACAAATGCTGATTGAATTGTATTGTTTCTAATTCTTAGAACTGCCTATCCCATGCACATGGTGAGCTGCAATTTGAAACTGTAGAACTCCGGAAGACTAATTATACAAGTCGCTCTGCAAAACCATCTAGGATGATGTTGGGCATCAAGACCGCTTTTATCATAGTGGGCTCCAACTAATGTCGTGGATAGTTTAAATCTTGATTAATGTGTTTAACAAGTACATATCATCATGTTAAGTACTGAGGGTAGGAAAATTTCAGAGCATGCAAATGAATTTGTCAAGAACCTCAAAGTGGGAGAGCACGGATGTGTGTTCTTTACATCTAGAGAAGATTTTAAGGGTATTCAATTTACTTTTGTAAAGTCAGGACTAGAGCAGAATTGGGGGGTTGTATATACTACAGCTACAGAGACGGTGAATAAAGTGCGAGATGACATGAAACAATTTGGGATAGATGTTCAAGAGCATGAAAATGAAGGGAGCTTGGTGATAGTAAGGGGAGAAGACCTGTATAAAGACCCGGAAAATCCTGATTTGAAAGGGTGGACGGCTGTCGCCAAATCTATTCGCTCTTATTGACAAATGTTTCAGCTGATTGTAACAGAGAATTTGCATGAACCTCTCTTCCCTCGTCCTGTTCCTCA
>FWWM01014322.1_pt1 | contig 12492 bp, 11 predicted proteins | sample 2228351 | NCBI WGS metagenome assembly FWWM01 (sample SAMEA103939774, study PRJEB20133) | metagenome | reverse complement strand
TACGAGGAATGGCTTGCCGAAAGAAGGCGCAAGCTATATGCGTTGTTCGAGGAGCCAAGCGATCGTTTACAAAGTCAGGAGGGGGATGGCGAATAGTGCAGGAGCGAGACGGATATCGACTTTGTAAAATTTTGTGTAAACGAATTAATTGCCAACCACACTGAGTATATTCGGGAGGTGGCTAAAATGGAAAAAATCGTCTCTTGCACCGTATGGGCATTCTGGCTTTTCGTTGCCTGTTGGGGACAGAATGCTCAAAAAAGCACCCACAGTGACGATGTCCATGTCACTATAATCCGTGCCGCTATAAAGGTTGAGGCGATGCTCTCCTTGCCAGACGGAACCTCACAAAAATTTGGCTCCACGATTACTCTGGCTTTTGACGAACCCATGGAAATGCACCTTGAGCAGCTAATTGATGTGATAGACCGCCTATTCAGTGATGTTCTCACGAGCGCTCTTTTTGATGCTCTAAGTTCGTTTACGGAACAAGCGTCGTCATGCGTTGGTTCGCACTGGGAACCGTTATTTGGTGTAGGAATCTGGAAGGATGAGGTTCTGTGGTATCCGCCATGTGCAAGGATATTAGATCAAGATTATACCTATCAGCCGTGAGAGAAGGCACAGGGGGTCAATTTTATCTTAACCCAACTTTCCTGTCAGTACCGATGAGCATGCCTTAGTGGCATCGTCGGCTAAGGCGAACCAGCTCCCTCGTCACCCTGAGCAAAGCGAAGGGGAAGGGTCTGCTCCCCTCTCCTTGTGGGAGAGGAGCTGGGGGTGAGGGCTGCGATTCTTCGCCTTCGGCTCAGAATGACGAGAGCGAAGAAAACAGGAAAGTTGGGGTATGATAGTGAAGGGAACCTGACGAGCCTGCAGAAAGCAGGAGATTCGGTGGGTTGGGTGTATAGTTATGATGGGTTAGGGCGCCGAGTGCGCAGTGAACGAGGTGGTGTGGTGGTGAACTACTTGTACTCAGGCGACACAGTGGTGGCAGAAGGCAACGGTACGGACTGGGTCTACTATGGCTACGGTTCGGCGATGTATGCGCAGATAGACAGTACGGGGAATAGTACCTACCAGCACTGGAGCATTCGTGGGGACTTGGTGGCGCAGTCCAGTTCGGGTGATATGTTCAGCTCTGCACCGATTACCGATGCGTTTGGCGGTACTGTGTCGGGCAATCGGCAAGTGTATGATAAGTAGAGAGGTTGTCGACGGTGTTTGGATATGGTGATCGCTCTTTCGAGGGTGGTTTTATGAGAGACGAGGAGTTGAGGAGGTAGTGGAGAATGATGAAACTTGATGAGCTGTTTATGATTATGCATGTAGTGTTTTATATATTTTTTTCAATAATATCTTTGTACTTATTTATAATAACACTCTATATCTGGTACAGACTGCGTAAGAGTTCTGTGGGATGGAAACTGACACCGAAGCAGATGTTCATAGACAGTTCTCTATTCTTATCATCAATTTTTGCAGTGCTGATGTTATTTGACTCGGATGACACGTTGTGGGGAAGGTTCATGCTGTATGGCGGGGCGATGGGGTTTTTTATCCTTGCGAATTGTGCAGTTAGGTGGACTATCAGGAGGAGTCTTTCTCTTTTTAGATTGATTAATACGAGTTGACCTGCAGTATAACAACCCAGCTTTCCTGTTGCCCCTTCTCTCGTCGTTCTGAACCGAAGGCGAAGAATCTCAAGAAGGGTCTCATTCGGAGACCCTTCCCCTTCGCTCCACTTAGGGTCAGGTGCGGAGGGAGAGCCATTTCACCTTAGGAGGGTTTCAAAAACAGTATAATACCCTCTATGGAACCGTTGAGACTGGAACTGGAACGCGGTGTAGCGCAAGTGGTGCTGAATCGCCCAGAGGTGCATAATGCCTTCAACGAGGAGCTGATTGCACGGCTGACTCAGGTCTTCGAGCAACTGGGGGAGCGGAATGATGTGCGTGTCATTGTGCTTCGGGGCGAGGGCAAGTCGTTTTGCGCAGGGGCAGACCTCAACTGGATGGGCAAGATGGTGAACTATAGCTACCAAGAGAATCTGGAGGATGCCCGCGCACTCGCTCGTATGTTTGAGACCATCGACCACTGCCCCAAACCCGTCGTGGCGCGAGTGCACGGCTCTGCGCTGGGGGGTGGGGCAGGGCTGGTGGCGGTCTGCGATATCGCAATTGCCACTGCCTCCGCACGCTTCGCCTTCAGCGAGGTGAAGTTAGGGCTTATCCCCTCGGTGATTGCGCCCTATGTAGTGCGTCGTATCGGGTATGGGCATGCGCGCGCCCTCTTTCTCACAGGGGAGCGATTCGATGCCGAGACCGCCCTCCGAATCGGATTGGTTCACCAAGTGGTGTCCGAATCGGAGTTGGACAGCGCACTCAACACCACACTAACGGAACTCAAGAAAAACGGTCCGATCGCGATGGCGTCTGCCAAGATGCTTCTGCATGCGACTCAGGTACTCCCACCCGATGAACTGCGCTCGCTCACGGTTGCTCGGATTGCGGAACTGCGCGTGAGTCCCGAAGGGCAAGAGGGAATTCGCGCCTTCTTGGAGAAAAGAAAGCCCAACTTCTCTATGGGAGAGTCGGAATGAGCATCAAGCGATTGGCGGTGATGACCAGCGGAGGCGATTCGCCTGGTATGAACGCCTGCGTTCGTGCGGTAGTGCGGTGCGCGCTCTATCACGGGCTGGAGGTCTACGGAATCAGACGAGGCTATGTCGGCTTGCTGTTAGAGGAGATTGAGCCGATGACGAGCCTCTCGGTCGGGGGAATCATCAATCGGGGTGGCACTGTCTTGCGCACGGGGCGCAGTGAGGAGTTCAAAAAGCCCGAAGGGGTGCGCAAGGGTGCCGAGATTCTGGCGAAGTTCGGCATCGATGCGCTCGTGATTATCGGGGGCGACGGCTCCATGCGGGGTGGGGTCGAACTCAGCCGAATCTGCCCCGTGAGGGTGATGGGCATTCCCGCCACTATCGACAACGACATCCCCGGCACCGACTACGCAATTGGCTTCGACACCGCCGTTAACACCGCGCTGGACGCCATCGACAAAGTGCGCGACACTGCCTACTCTCACGAGCGGGTATTCGTGATAGAGGTGATGGGGCGTCATAACGGCTTTATCGCCTTAGAGGTCGGGCTTGCAGGAGGAGCAGAGGCGATTCTCGTGCCCGAAGTGCCCTACGACTTGGCAGACCTGCTGGACACTCTGCGCACCAGCTACGAGCGGGGCAAACATTCCAGCATCATCGTGGTGGCGGAAGGCGCAGCGCGAGCCGAAGATGTCAAGAACTTCCTGCAAGAGCATACCCCCTACCACCTCAGAGCGCTGGTGCTGGGGCATATGCAGAGGGGTGGCTCCCCAACAGCGTTCGACCGCGTGCTGGCGACCCAGCTGGGCGTGCATGCTGTGGAACGGCTCCTGCAGGGGCATACCAACGAAATGGTTGGTGTAGAAGGGGGGCGATTGGTCGCCGTGCCGATTGAGTATGTGCAGACCGCCACGAAGACCCTCGATGTGCGCAAGTTAGAGATTGCCACCATGATGGCAATCTAAAAACTTCAGAGGGCATGCTGACTCACATTGTTGCCATCGCACGAGATGAGCACCTGCTCGTCGTCCACCACCGTTTCGAGATGCACGGGACGCCCCCAGAGTCTGTGGATGTAGCGCAGACAGCGTGCGGTGCGCTCCATATCTAACGGCTTCCCGTCAAAGTGGTGCAGAAGGTACAGCTCGCCCCGATGCTCCCAATCGCCGTCCTCCACCGTGATGACGGGCACACCGAAGTTGGTCAGCTGATCGACGAGCGTGTTGCGCACCTTGCGCCAGTCGGTCTCGTCCACCACCCACACCAGCTCGCCGTTGTGCTCCTCTACGCGGTAGGTGTAGAGGTCTAACTCCCGTACCAGGTGTTCAGTAAGGTACTTATGAAGGAAGCTCTGGTCGCAGTCGAGGTGGCGGACTTCAAAGATTTTCTGCCAGCCCTCTCCTTGTGGGCGTTCAATGGCGTAGCCCATCCAGTCGGTCTCCTGTTCTTCGGGCAGAAGTTCGCCGTTCCAGCGCCGTTCGATATCGCGGAACACCTTGTAGCCTACATAGTAGGGGTTCATGCTCAGGCGTGAGCCGGGCTGGATGACCGAGGAGTGCATCTTGCGGAACTGCACATGCTCATCGGGGGTCAAAGGCAAGTTCTCCAGAATGCGCTCATGCATCAGCGTTGCCCACCCCTCGTTCATAATCTTGGTCTTGATTTGGGGCAGGAAATAGAGCATCTCCTCGCGCACCATGCTGATAATGTCCCGTTGCCAATCTTCCAGCACCCGCGAATAGTCGCGAATAAACAGCAGGAGGTCTTTTTGAGGTTCAGGAGGGATTTTGTGGCGTTTCGGTTCGGGCTTCGGCTTGGGTTGCACCATATAGAAGATGTCCTCAAAGGTATCCACAGGGGTGGTGGGCGTTTCCTCTGGCTCTTGGGAGCGGGAAGGAGTACCATAAGTGGGCAATACGGGGTCGATATGTTCCTCGATGGCAAGCACCGCGTCTAAAAACTGCTCTACCACCAGCGGACCGTGTATCATCTCATAGTGGCGGATGCGCTCGGCATGCAGGCGTGCCCGCTCAATCATTTTGCGGTCGGTGTGCTCAAAGTAGATGTTGTTCTTGAAGAAGTCGGAATGTCCGTACACATGGGCGACCACCAGTTTATGCGCGAGCATATCGTTCACATCGAGCAGGAACGCCTGCGATGGGTTTGCGTTGAACACCAGCTCGTAGATTCGGCTGATGCCGTACTCATACATCGTTTTTTGCACATGGTAGTCGCGCCCGAAAGTCCAATGCGAAAAGCGGGCAGGCAGGGCATATGCCCCCAGCTCATAGATAACATGGGCAGGCACGACCTCGAAATGCACAGGATAGGGGTCTAAGCCCAGTTCGAGGGCTTTCTCGTAAATCATCTCAATCCAGCGTTCCAGTTCGGCGCGTTCAGCCTGTGTCATAGTCTCGGCTCACTCCCCACACATTAGGATACTCGATAATTGTCGGTAAGTTCCCAAGAAAAATGGACTGGAGAAACCCCGCTCGTTCCAGAGCGCGGATACATTCCTTTGCTGACTCAAATTACATCCACTCGTCTGGGAAAGGGGTAAATTGGGTGGGACATCCACCTCTGTTGCAGCTGGATGTCATTTGTCAAAAACACATCACATTCCCCGAAGTTTGCAAGTGCAAGGTGCAAGGCGTCTGGCGCAGGCAGCCTGCAAAAGGCTCGGATTTGCGCGGCGGCATCAAATACACCCTCGAGATTCGAAGCCTCTGGACGAATGCAGACTATATTGCGAAAAAAACTGCGATACGACTCGATTAGCAACTGGTTCCCATTTCTGAATGGCTTCACGAGACACTCCATCATAGCAAGATGACTGGAGTAAAGGAGAAGATTGGGAAAGTTATTCAGCAATTGCATAACGGCACTTCGTTGCGCAGTATTCTCAACGATGTACACCACGATACAAGCGTCTAAGTAGACCTTAGTCATTTGATTTAGTCTTGGGATGGCATATCTCTAACAGCCCACGACATACGCTCAGCGCGGATGCGTTCGTCGACCTCTTCACGAGTCGGTGGCACAAAGCCTGCCTTGTCGAGTTCTGTGTGAATCTGTTTCAGCACCGCCTCTACACGCACTAACGAACCCAGCGGTAGCTCTTCGGGGGATACCTCACTCTCTGTGCCTGCAGTTGAAGCCTGTTGGTTATCTGAGCCGTTAGCAAGAATCACCTCCACCTGAGTCCCCTCAGGTAGGTCAACCTCTTCAGCGAGCTGAACCGTTCGTGAGTCGATGAGCACGCCCACAATCTTCCGATGGCGCATAAAGGGATTATACCACGCCCTACACCACCACATTCACCAGTTTGCCTGGCACTACAATCACCTTGCGAGGTTGACCACCGTTCAGATATTGCTGGACTTTGGGGCTGGCAAGGGCAATCTCGCGCATCTGCTCCTCGCTGATGTCGGCAGGCACGCGGATTTTATCGCGCACTTTGCCGTTCACCTGCACCACAAGCTCAATCTCCTCTGCGCGCGCCAGCGCCTCGTCGTATTCAGGGAACTTCTGTTCCAGTGTGAAACCCTCGAAGCCGTACGCCTCCCAGAGTTCGTCGGCAATATGGGGCGCAAAGGGCGACAGCGCCAAGATAAAGCTCTCCACTGCCTCGCTCACCACCGCCATTGAATCGCTACAGCAGGGCTGGTTGGGCGAGTTGTTCTTGCGCCAGTAGTCTTCCAGCGCGTTGAACCACTCCATCAGCGTGGCGACCGCCGTGTTGAACTTGAAGTCGGGAATGTCAGCCGTAATCTTCTTGAGCGCGGAGTGGGCGCGTTGGCGCATCGCGCGCGACTCTTTATCCAGCTCAGCGTGCGCTAACACCTCACGCCACTCCCGCACGAAGCAGGGGCGCACCTCGCTCAGCAACCGCCAGATTCGGTTCAGGAAGCGGTGCATCCCCTTCACGCCCTGCTCTTCCCACTGAATCGCCACATCGAACGGCGCAACGAACAGTTCGTACAGGCGCAGGGTGTCGGCACTGTACTGTTCTACAATCTCGTCGGGCGTAATCACATTGTAGCGGGATTTGGACATCTTCTCCCAAACCCAGATGAGTTGGCTCTTCTCCTCGTCGCTGAGTTTGGCGAGTTCGTCCCGACGCATCAGTATCCCGACCTCGCCCGGTCGGAGTTGCTCGTCCTCTTTGGGTGGGCGATAGGGCGTGAGCGCCAGCACCATCCCCTGATTGCGCAGGCGATAGAACGGCTCCTTCACAGGCGAGATGCCCGCATCGTAGGCGACCTTCGTCCAGAAGCGGGCATAGAGCAGGTGCATCACTGCGTGCTCAGCGCCGCCCACATAGTAGTCGACAGGCATCCAGTAGCGCACTTTCTCTTGCGAGAACGGCTCCTTGTCGTTCTTGGGGTCGCAGAAGCGGAAGAAGTACCAGCTACTGCAGGCGAACCCGCCCATCGTGTCGGTCTCGCGCTTGGCAGGCTGACCGCATCGGGGGCAGGTGGTGTTCACGAACTCAGGGATGTTTGCAAGGGGCGACTCGCCCGTGCCCGTGGGCTGATACGCTTCCACATCGGGCAATAGCACGGGCAGTTGGTCTTCGGGCACGGGCACTTCTCCACAAGTAGGGCAGTGGATAATCGGGATGGGTGCGCCCCAATAGCGTTGTCGGCTAATGAGCCAGTCGCGCAGGCGATAGTTCACCTTGCGCTCGCCAATCCCGCGCGCTTCGAACCATTCGGCAAGCCGTTTCATGCCCTCGCGGTTCGGCAAGCCCGAAAACTCGCCCGAGTTAGTCATATAGCCGTCGCCGGTGTAGCAGGGGGGTGGATTATCAGCCCTCACCCCTTGCCCCTGTGCCTCCGTCGCACGGGCGTCTCGCCCGTGTGCTTCTTGGTTAGCCCTCACCCCCGTCCTCTCTCCCGAGGCCGCTTCCGTCATTCCGAGCCAAAGGCGAGGAATCTCGACCTCAATGCCTGTGTCGTCAGCCCTCACCCCCAGCCCCTCTCCCACAGGGAGAGGGGATCCGGCTCCCTCCCTCTCCTTTTGGGAGAGGGAGGGCTGGGGTGGGTGAGGGCTATCAAGCGAGTCGGGCTGGGTAAGGTTCTCCACTATCACTACCTTAATCGGCAAGCCGTACTTTAGGGCAAAATCGTAGTCGCGTTCGTCGTGTCCGGGCACCGCCATAATTGCGCCCGTGCCGTACGACATCAGCACATAGTCCGCCACCCAGATGGGCACAGGCTCGTTATTCACGGGGTTAATCGCATAGGCTCCTGTGAAGACGCCCGTGCGCTCGCGTTCGGTGGAGAGGCGGGTGGTCTCATCCAATCGGCGGGCGCGTTCACGGTAGGCATCGACCTCGGCGCGCTGTTCGGGCGTGGTGATTTCATCCACCAGCGGATGTTCGGGCGCCAACACTGCAAAGGTCATGCCGAACACCGTGTCGATGCGCGTGGTGAACACCCGAAACTTCAGGTCGGGGCGACCCTGTACCTGCATCTCGAACTCGACACCCTCACTGCGCCCTATCCAGTTGCGTTGCATCTGCTTGATGCCTTCGGGCCAGTCGAGTTCGTCCAAATCTTCCAACAGGCGGTCGGCATAGGCGGTGATTTTGAAGAACCACTGGGGCAGGTTGCGCTTTTCAACCAAGTTGCCACACCGCCAGCACTTACCCCCTTCGACCTCCTCGTTCGCCAACACGGTTCGGCAGGAGGGGCACCAGTTGACGGGTGCATTCGCTCGGTAGGCAAGCCCGCGCTTATACAAAAGCAGGAACCACCACTGCGTCCACTTGTAGTAGTCGGGCTGGCTGGAGTTGATTTCGCGCTCCCAATCGTACGAGAGACCGATGAGGTTCATCTGGCGTTTGTAGTTCGCCACATAGCGGGGCACAGTCTGCTTGGGGTGTGAGCCTTTGTTGATGGCTTCGTTCTCGGCGGGCAGACCGAAAGCGTCCCAGCCCATCGGGTGAAGCACATTGTAGCCTCGCATGCGCATAAATCGCGCTAATGTATCACAGGGGATATAGTTTCGGCAGTGCCCCACCGACAGTCCATCGCCCGACGGATAGGGGAAGAACTCCAGCACATAGCACTTCGGTTTGCTGGGGTCTTCACCCGTTCGGAACAGATTCGCCTCCTGCCAGCGCGCTTGCCACTTCAGTTCGATTTCCTTTGGATTGTAGCCCTCGCTCATAGGTCACTCCGCCTCACAGGTTGGGTGTGGGGGAAATTATACCGAAGTCTTGGGGTATACCCTAAAGCGTGATTAAGTATATCGGCTCGAAGCGGGTGCTGGTACCGTGGATTGTGGAGACCATTCGATGCATCGATGCGGTTGAGCCTATCCGAACGGTGTGCGACCTGTTTTCAGGTACGGCGCGCGTGGGGCACGCCCTGAAAAAACACGGCTACTTCGTGATTGCCAACGATCTCTACACCTACGCCTACATCCTCGCTCAAGCCCTCGTTGAAGCCGACTACAAAGAGTATCCACCCCAGCGCATCGTCCCCATCCTGCAAAAACTGCAAGAACTCCCGCCCCAACACGGCTGGTTCACTCACACCTACTGCAAACGAGCCCGATACTTCCAACCCAAAAACGGCGCACGCATCGAAGCCATCCGCAACGCTATCGAAGCCGAATACTCGGCTGACCCCCTGCTCAAAGCCATCCTGCTCACCAGCCTGATGCTCTCGGCAGACAAGGTCGACTCGACCACAGGGCTTCAGATGGCGTATCTGAAAGAGTGGGCGCCCCGCTCCTACAACGACCTGCAGTTGGAGTACCCGCCCCTGCTCGCGGGTGAAGGCAAAGCCTATCAGGCGGACGCCGTGCAACTCGCCAAGCAAATCGCGGCGGACTTGTTTTATCTTGACCCGCCGTACAATCAGCACTCGTATTTGGGCAACTATCATGTGTGGGAGACGCTGGTGCTGTGGGATAACCCGCCGACCTATGGAGTGGCTCAGAAGCGCGCCGATGTGCGCCAGCGCAAGAGCGACTTCAACTCCAAACACCACGCCAAGCAGGCATTCACCGAGCTGGTGCATTCCATTCAGGCGAAGCACTTGGTGGTCTCGTTCAACGACGAAGGCTTTTTCACAGCGGAGGAAATTGAGGCAATCTTGAGTGAGTGGGGTTATGTGGTGCGGTTAGTGCGTCCGCACAAGCGATACATCGGGGCGCAGATAGGGATATACAACCCGAAGGGCGAGCGTGTGGGCGAAGTGTCCCACACCACCAACCACGAGTTCCTCTTCATCGCCACGAAGAGCCAAGATGTGTTAGAAAGTATCCCCTCAGCGCTATAGTACTTCCTGCCAAGATAAGGTTGACACGCAAGGGCTAATTATCGTACTGAAACCCTGTGTCGTCCTCCCAATTCTGCCAGTGGCTGAAAGTGAAGACTTCCTCAGGGTCTCCTCCATAGAAGTCTGTTCTCGAGCGGAGGATAATCCGTTCCTTGCCCTCTTCTATGCGCCTGCGTTCGATGCGCACCTCCATAAATGCGCTATTTCCATCCCAGCGACGCCCCTCACGCCATCTTTCACGAATCTCATAGGCAGGGTGATAGGAGACTAACCCGTATTCAGGGTTTATAAGTGATTTTCGCACCCAATCTGTCAGCTGGCGTCGAGCCGCGGGAGCAATGTCGTCCAATCTGATGAGTCTCCCACCTGAAGCCAAAATCTCGTTACGGCGCGGCTCAGAGAGGCTCTCCAGAACCGCCATCGCAAACCACAACTGCCCCCAAGTGAATAGCGAACCATAGTCTCTTTGGAAACCCTCGCTATCTTTTACAGTACAGAATGGGGGCACCTCCCATTGAAAGGGGATTAGAAACCACCAGCGGTTTTGTTCCGGCGACACGGAGCGATAGTATCGCCGTAGGTCTTCGTAGGTGAGCCTCTCGCACCGCTCTATTAGCCACTTCAGAGAAGCAAGCGGATAGTCATGAAGACGGCTAATGAAGTTGCGTCGGTTTTCTACTAACAACACCTCGTCCACCATTCGGAGCGTCCACTGACGGGTATCTTCACCAGAGTATCGCTGGGACTCATCTCGGCTCTGGTAAAGCTGGGCGAGGGTTGTCTTGTTTGTGTTCGCTTTGAGCATACCATCATCAGCGGGGCACGGGAGCATGACCACCTCGCTGTCGGTCGCTTGTGCCCATAAGTAGACCCACTTGCTGAGATGGTCACTTTGCATTCCAGAGGGCACTGCGAACTCGGTGTTGAGTTTGGGATGCTGAAGTGCGCGTTCGGTCGCTTGGTGCGCTTCGTTCACATACCGACGCCCTTCCTGCCCCACTTTCAAGAGCCACCTATCCACAAGGGGTGGGGGATCATCCGTTGGGGGTTTTATAAAGCGAGGTCTGAGAAGGCTCCTATCCCATGTTGATTCGCCACCACTCACAATCGCGAAGACGATGTCTGGTTCGGGGTAGAGTGTGAGCCGTACTGCCAAACGAAGATTTTCGAGGGCTTGCTCTTGTTCCTCTTCAGAAGTATCCCCACTGAGGGAATACCATTCTACGCTTGTGACACGCAGTGAATCGAGCTGGGGAAAGGCTATGAGAATCTGCGCCAGTGGCACAGTACGAACGCTCATCCCCTGTTCCATCGCCTCAAGTGCCGACACCCTGAGCGACGGTTCTTGATACATCAACGCTGTCGCTAAGATCGTATGGTAGTACATTATCGGGTTGGGGAGGGTAAATACTCCGTCGTACAGTAGTTCGCGAAAGCGAAGTTCATCCGCTCGCATTTTGAGGTCAGGATAATTTCGAGAGATGTCTTGAAGGGTGAGGTCGTAGTCAAGATAGTCTGGTAGTTTTGTCATTGCTCGTGCCCACTGCTCCAATTCGTGGGGTATCTGAAACTTGTCTAAGTCAGTCTCTAATTTGCGCCTCAAGCATTCTACTATACCCTCTGATGTCAAGATGTGAGACCCGTCTCCAACTTCTCCAAAAAGTCTAAAGCAGTCAACTTCGTCTCTGAAAGCCCTTCCAACACGCTGTAGGTCTGAAAGATACTTTGCTGGTAGAGGAGGTATCTGAGTAGCCAACTCCTGCATCCGCTGGGCAATCTCTTTGTCCAACTCCCGCGCCACCTGCTGACGCCACCGCTGTTCCCTGCGCAACACATCGGGGTCCCACTCCAACCGCCACCGACGCGCCCCTGTCGGCTCTATCCGAATGCCCGTGCCCTTGCGCAAAAGTTGGCGCACCTCTTCAAAAGAACGGTCGCGCAGATGCACCAAAAGCACGCGCTGACGCAGTTGGGGGTGAACCGACACGGTTCGGGTTTCGCTGCTTAGAGCTTGGGCGAGTTCCTCAGCCGAGTACCAACCAAGTGGAACAGTGATTTTGGTATCTTGAGCCAGAGCAAGCGAGGCGGTAAGCATTCCCCAGAGCCAAAACACCGCTCTTTGCCTCATCCTTCGGTTCCTCCTCAGGTTTAGACGCTTGAGAGAAACCGAAAGTTTCTTTTGGGGTATATTTCTAACTATACCCGCTACGCAAAAGGCTTTGGCAAAAGGAGCCAGATAGTGGACGCTAAAGGATAACCCAACTTTCCTGTCGACTCCGATGAGCGTGCCTTAGAGGGAGCGTATGCGAAGCTAAAATGGCGCATGCCCTTGTCACCCTGCATACTTCCGTCACCCTGAGCGAAGCGAAGGGTCTCGATTTGAGACTCTTATTGAGATTCTTCGCCTTCGGCTCAGAATGACGACAGAGAGGCAACAGGAAAGTTAGGTTAAAGGATAGCAATCCTGAAGAGGGTGAAATACCGAAGGGTTATATCCTTAGGTAGTCTCCCTATGAATCGTTGATAGGAACAGGAACATGGGTCAACAGCTCCTCCAAGCTCCAGATGTGGTCCGTAAGACCCGCCACCATCCCA
>FWWM01014321.1_pt1 | contig 12493 bp, 10 predicted proteins | sample 2228351 | NCBI WGS metagenome assembly FWWM01 (sample SAMEA103939774, study PRJEB20133) | metagenome | reverse complement strand
TGAGCGCCGCGGTCGGTCTCGGCGTGATCGCCGCGCTGCCGCGCGGGTTGCGCGACGGTTCTCGTTTCCCGATCGCTCTCCTCTCCCTCTCGTTCCTGCTCACCTTCTCCCTCTACATCTGGTACAACCTGACATTCGTCCAGCACCAAGGACGTTATCTCTTTCCGGCTCTTGTGCCCATTTCTTGTGCTTTCGCCGTGGGGTTGTCTCAGGTGCTGCGCTCTCGGCTGGCGCGCATCCTGGCCGTGGTCGCCATAGCCGCGTCGGCCATTGCCGCGCTGAGCGGCATATTGGCAGGTAGCCTGGACAAATGGCAGATAACGATCTTCGCGGCAGCAGGTATTGTGCTCTTCCTGATCTCCGCGCTGGGCTCGCGCGGGCGAAGGATAGCCTTCGCTGTGACCTTTGTCGCGCTGGCCGGCCTTGATTTGTTCGTCCTCTTCACCTTTATCGTGCCGCAACTTGGCTAAACATTCACTCCATTGCGGGGAAAACAAGGGGAAAACACAAAAAGGAGAGAGGTCGCCAGAGCATGGCGACCTCTCCACATTTAGATTTAGGCTTAGTGACAGGCCGGGTATCCTACCTGGCGTAGCCGTTGTAGGAATCCACGTCCTGGCCGACGGTCGTCTCCTGCGTCACCCCGATCACCGGTCGGTCAGAGGTGATGTACACCGCGCCTTGGAAGTTGTCGCCGAGGGCAGCAAACAGAGCAGCCGGGTCCGGCGTATCCGCATTGAAGCGGGTGTTGTAGCCCTTGGCAGACCGGGCAGGCACCGAGGCATTGAACGAGTGCACCTGGGTGCCGGAGCGGTTGTAGAACCGAACGGTGATGTTGGCGGCGTTAGTCGCGTCCGCGTTGTAGATATTGAGAGCCGTGTAGCGAGAAGGCGCAGCCCAATTGCCCACCTTCACACGATAGACGGAGGCAAAGTAGAGGTTGGTGCCACCCGCGCTCTCACCGCGATAAGAGTTGACGGCCTCCTCGCCCGCGCGCTTCCATTGCATATCGGTGACACCGGCGATGGGCTGATCCGACTGGAACCAGAACGCTCCGTTGAAGTCGCTGAAGTCGTTGGGAGCGGGGTTGATGCCCAAGGCGGTCAGGAAGGCGTTGTAGTCGGGCCAGTCCGACGCGGCAAAGCGGGTGTTAAAGCCCTTGGCTGCCAGAGGCGGGATCTGGATAGTGAAGGAGAACTTCTCCACGCCGTTGCGGTCGGTGATGTGGCCGGTGACGTTGGCCGTGTTGGTGGCCGACAGGTTCTGGATGATAGTGCCGCTGAACTGCACCCAATCCTGACCGGCAAGCTTGCGCCGGGAGATGGAGGAGAAGAACAGAGTCGTTGCGCCGCTGGACGCGCTCTCGTAGGCCGAAGAGTATTCCGGCCAGAAGGTGCTGGCGACCGCGCCGATCTTCTTGCCGTTGCTGGAGACAATGCGGGCAGAACCGATCCAGCCATCACCCGGAGGGTTGGTAGTGCCGAGATCGGGAACCTTCCCGACGCCCTTCTGGCTCAGATCATAGGTCTTCTGAGCACCTTCGGGGATGCTGTCGGTGATGGGGTTGCCTGCATATGCGTTGCCGCTGCGGTCATAATAGAAGATCTGGATGTCGGCAGTGCCGGTATCCATGTTTTGGACGGTAAGCCGGCTATATTGGGCCGTAGGGCGCTGGAAAAGGGACGGCAGATAGATGGTCGTGGAGCCTTCGGGGAAACCGCTATAGGCGGAACCGGTGAGGCCATCGCTCGCGCTGCCACCGCTGTACACCGTGTAGCCTACTGCGGTCAGGTCCTGATCACCGGAGAGGATCATGGACCCAGACCAGTTATCGCCGAGGCCCGAGTCAGCGGCCCTGAACTCGCTGGAACCCTTCGCGTTCACGTTGGCCGACTTGGTGGCCTCCACCGCGCCGGACGGGTTAATGTACTCCGCCACGACGGCGGCGGTCGCGTTACCGGTGTTCATCACGACCACGTTGGTGTTGCCGGTGCCGGGGACCGGCGGTGCGGCAAAGGCGGCAATAGGGGCTAGGAGCATCATCACAATGACCACCACGCTAACTGTCCGCACATGCTTCATGCCTTACCTCCTGATAGAGTATCTGAATCTCGCCGGGGGCATATCACCTTCGCCCGGCCTGATCTTGGCTTCATCGTAACACATTCACCCGGCAAAATCAATACCACCTTAGGGTTATTTTAGGCCTCCGAGCCGGTCTTCATGGGTAATGGGAGAGGCTTCAATACGCGCCGCGGCCTTTCAGAACAACCCCGATGGTGCGCCAGAGGATCTGCAAGTCCAGCAGAGGCGAATAATGCTGGATATAGTAGAGGTCATCCTCCGTGTGCAGGTGCATCGGTCGTTCGCTGCGCCCGCGAATCTGCCACCAACCCGTGAGGCCGGGCGGCACTGCCAGCCGTTTGCGCTGCCATGGCTCATAGCGCTCCACCAGGCAGGGCAGCTCCGGTCGTGGCCCGACCAGGCTCATCTCGCCCTTGAGGATGTTGAACAATTGGGGGAGTTCGTCCAGGCTGGTGCGCCGGATGAAGCGCCCCACGCGGGTGACGCGAGGGTCATCGGGGCGCTTGTGAAGGATAACGCCCTCCGGCGTCTCCTCAATGAATTCGGATTGGCGTTTCTCTGCATCAACCACCATGGAGCGGAACTTGTAAACGAAAAACGGCTTGCCGTTCTCTCCTATCCGCTCTTGTTTGAAGATGGCAGGGCCGGGGGAATCCAGCCGAATGGCAACGGCAACCAGGCCCATGATAGGCAGGGAGAAGATGGTGAAGGGGATGGCAAAGAGGAGGTCAAAGGCGCGTTTGATGACTCGTCGAACCCCGTCAATGGCAGGATCGCGCAGGCCGATGAGGGGTATCCCACCGAAGTCTTCAATGGTAGCCCGGAAGAAAGCCAAATCAAAGAAGTCGGGGACGACGCGCACCCGCACCGGCTGCTCCTGCAATGCCAGAACCAATTCCTCTAACGACCGGTGGGCCCGCAAAGGCAGCGCGATGATCACCTCATCCACCTGTTGTTTCCGCACCACCTCAGGCGTCTGCGCAAGGGGGCCCAATACCGGCGCCCCCTCATAGGTCCGATTTTGCTTTTCAGGGTCGTCGTCCATGTAGCCTACCAGGGTCAGGCCCGTCCATGCCTGCTCCCACACCCGTTTGGCGCACTCCCGACCCACCTTGCCTGCACCGATGATGAGCACCCGCTCCGAGCCACGTTGGCGGGAACCGGCAAAACGAAAGGCGATGCGTAATAAACCGCGAAAAGCCAGCAACAAGAAGAGATCGGCGATAGAGAAATAGACAAAGATGCGGCGGGGCAGTTCGCGGTAGGTCAGGTAAAGGACACCGGCACAGACAAGGGATGCCGCCGCCACGGCTACGGTGACGAGCTGCATCTCATCCACGGCGCGCAAGGTGCGTCTGCCGTCATAGACCGACAGGGTGAAGAAGACGGCGACCCAGATAACTGCGACGAGGGCATAGATGAAGTAGGGTGCGCGCACCTCCTCCAAGGAAAGGGGGATTCCCCAAGGGAGGTAGTGACGGGCTTGGGTGGCAAGGAAGAGAGCCCAAAAGGTCAGAACCAGGTCGGAGACGGTCAGATGATGTAGTTGGTACCGTTTCGCTTTTGCACAGGTTCGCTCCTGGCGGGCTATGGCCCAGATGGATGTTCTAAGGCCCGGCCACTCTGCACAGTTATTGTATCACGGCTGTGCAGTTCAAGCCAGCGGCTACGTCTTACCTGTCATGCGCCGAAACAGTTGCTCGTAATGATCGGTGATCTGTTCCCAGGTATATCGTTCACGGATGCGCTCAGGTGCTCGCCGCGCATAGGCTGCCTGCAGGTCGGGATGATCCTCCACCTGCTGTATCTTCGCTGCCAGGTCGCCGATGTCTTTGCGGTAGAGGATGCCGTAGCGCGCATCTGCCTCACCCGATCCTGCCAATACCTCACGGTTGAAGGGAGTATCCAGCGCCAGGACGCAATTGCCAAAGCCAAGCGCCTTGAGCAAGGCGGGATTCGTGCCCCCGAACTCGTGACCGTGAATGTAAGCGTACGCGTTGCAGTGCAATTCTTTGATGTGTTGCTGATCGTTGATGTGGCCGAGGAAGCGCACGCGCGGCCCGGCCAATCTGCGCACCCGATCCGCAAATTCGTTGCGATAGGGCGCTCCCCCCGCAATAGCCAGCAACCTTTCGGTACGCACCTGGTTGAAAGCCTGAACGATGAGGTCTGCATTATTATCAGGCACAAGGCGGCTGGCAATCAGGTAGTAACCGCCGGGCTCCAGCCCATAGGATCGTACGATATCGGGATCGGCAGATGACTCTATGTTCGCGCCATAAGCGATTTGGACCGAATCGGCACCGAAGGTGTCCAAATAATACTGACGCATGGCCTCGGCGTCGGTTACGATGACGTCGCTCAGGCGAATGGCAGCACGCGCGGCAAACTTGAAATAGCGCTTGCCCCACTTGCCCCATTTGGGACGCATCCATTCCAGCCCATCTACGTTGATGGCCGTGCGCAGGCCGAAGACCTTGCTGATGAGACAAAAAGGGCCGTTCGCCACATTGCAGATAAGGGCCACGTCCACCTTGCGGAACAGCACATCCCACATGCAAAGGAACGTATGGGTGAAGGTGCTGAGCTCCTTCGTCTCCCAGGCGGGAAGATAGATGAGCCGCATCCCCTTATAGACCGGCGGACGTTGGGCGAAATGGGCACGGCGGCAATACACCAGAACCTCGTGACCGCGCTGCACCAGGCGGCTGCCTGTTTCCTCGGCAAAAGCCTCGTAGCCGCTGTAGCCTGAGGGAATGCCGCGGATGCCAAGAATGGCGATTCGCATAAGGTTGGGATTCGCCCCCGATAACGTGAATTCTACTTCATCTTCTGGCGCTCGGCAAGATACGCGGCCAATGCCGCAGACCAGGAACGCATTTCCGATAGGCCGGCGGCCAGGAGCGCTTTATGCGCCAACACCGAGTAAGTTGGGCGGCGGGCCACGGCACCAAAAGCGGCTGTGGTCGTCGGTTCCAGTCGGGCCGGCACGCCTGCCAGCTCAAAGACCTTGGCGGCAAACTGATACCAGGAGCACGCGCCGGAATTGGTGATGTGGTAGAGGCCGTATCGCTCTGTGTGGATCAGTCGTGCCAGGGCCTGGGCCAGGTCCACCGTGTAGGTGGGCGAGAGGGTCTGGTCGTTCACCACCTTGATCTCTTTCCCCTCGCGAGCCAGGCGCAGCATCAGCTCTACGAAGTTGCCCCCCTTGCCGCTGGAGCCGGCCACGCCGTACAACCCACTGGTACGCACGATGTAGTATTTATCCAGCAGGTAACGGATGAAGAACTCTCCCGCCAGCTTTGAGATGCCGTAGGCGTTGATGGGTCGCGGCGCATCCGACTCATCGTAGGCCGAGCCTTTGTGACCGTCAAAGACATAATCGGTGCTCAGGTGAAGGAGCACGCAGCCCTGTTCTTTGCACACCAAAGCCACGTTACGCACACCGAGGGCGTTCACGGCGAACGCGCGCTCCGGCTCGCGTTCGCAATCGTCCACCCGATGAAAGGCAGCGGTGTTGATGACCACCTGTGGAGCGTAGCTTTGCATCGCGGCGCGCACGCTGGCCGGATCGCATACCTCAATGTCGCCGTGAGTCAGAGCAATCAGGTCCTCATGGGCCAGGGCCTTCACCAGGTCGCTACCCAATTGCCCACCTGCACCGATGAGCAAAACCCGCAATCGCGCGCCTCCTCAATCGTGCTTGGCCGGAGATGCAACAACCCTAGCGGCTGCCTACACCGAAGACGGAGCCGGTCACTTTGATAATGCGGTCTGCCTCTTCCAGCAGACGCATCCAACGGATGTTGTAGTACTTGGGATGGTCAAAATCGGTATAGTTGTACTGGCGAATCTTCTCCGCCATGTCTTGCACCGATTCCTCAATGGAGATAATGGGACGAAAGCCGAGGGTGCGGTTGATTTTGGCACCGGAGATACGGTAACTGCGCACACCGCGATAGCCGTAATCCACCTGTATCTCGGTGTTCACCCCCACGCCGCGCAGGGCTTCCCGCACTCGCAATGCCAGCTCGCTGATGCGCATATTGCGATAGCAGATGTTGAAAATCTGCCCGCGCACCTTGTCCTCGTCGGCCTGCAAGCAAGAGATGTAGGCACGGGCCACATCCCGCACATCTACCAAAGGCCGCCACATCTCGCCGCCGTAATGAAGGGTGATGACACCCCGGCTGAGAGCATCCTTGACGAAGGTGTTGACAACCAAATCGTAGCGCATACGCGGCGAAAAGCCGTAGATGGTTCCCTTGCGCAGGATCACAGGGCAGAAGTTGGGGCCGGCAAGGCCGATGAGGATCTTCTCCGCCTCGCGCTTGGAACTGGAATAGGCCGCCTTCGGCGCGACAGGCGTCTCCTCATCCTGCAGGATGTCTCGTTCGTCGTTTCCTACGCCGGTATCATAGATGGAAGCCGAAGAGGCATAGATATAGCGGCGCACACCGGCAGCGATGCATAAGTCGGCCAGCTTATGGGCTGCCGTCGTGTTCATGTCATAATTAGCGCGGGGGTTGTATTCCGCGGTGGGGTCGTTGGAAAGTCCGCCGACGTTGATGACCGCATCCACCTCTTCCAGAGCAGAGGGGTTAATATTCCGCATGTCGCCCTGAATGAGGTCCACCCGGTCTCGGATGCTGCGCAGACCATCTTCGCCGTAATACAGGCGGTCCAGGATGCGAACGGCATAGCCCCGTTCCAAGAGTTCCTCGGCCAGGACCGAGCCCACGTAGCCCGCGCCGCCGACAAGGAGGATTTTCGTCATCTCACCGCCCTTTTACCGTCCAGACATCACCGAAGGAATCAGGGGGAATGCGGACTTCGTCGGGCTTCTCCCGATTATATACTTCGCTGGCTGTGCTGATGAGTTGCGTATCATCCTCCAGAGACATCCAACCGTGATAGACGCCCGGCGGCACAACGATGAGCGACGGGTTGCGCTCACCTGTCACCACGGTCATCATCTCGCCATAGGTTGGGCTATCCGGCCTGTCGTCTTTGAGAACGAACTTGGCGCTGCCGTGGCTGATGAAGAACCAGTCCCATAACTCGGCATGCTTGTGGAAAGCACGGATGGTTCCTCTTGTCATATCGCCGACGATATAGACCTGCCCGAATTTGGTGAAGTAGGGATCCGTCGCTCGCACGATCTCAATAAGATAGCCGCGGTCGTCGGCGCGTACCACGAGAGGCACCACCTCTACGCCCTTTATCATGCGCGCGCTCCTGAGGATAGTAGAGAATTTATCCAGCCTCGTTGTGCATTATACCACAACGCCCCAGCAAAGCCAGTTGGGAACCCCTCATTATTTCGGTCTTTGTCGGGAGGCTGCAATCAGGAGGTCGCCATACAGAGCCTCAAACGCCGACACGTAGGGGATCAGGCCAAAGGAGCGTTCGGCGCGTGTCCGCGCCGCCGCGCCCATTTGCTCCCTCAGGGTTGCGTGGCGCGCCAACTCCACGATGGCCCGCGCGAGGGCTGCCGGATCGCCCGGCGGTACGAGCATGCCCGTCTCGCCGGGGACGACGATCTCGCGCGGGCCGCCGTGGTCGGTGGCGATGACGGGCTTGCCCGTTGCCATGGCTTCCAACAGCACCATGCCGAAAGGTTCCGGCTGGCGCGAAGGAAGCACCAGCAGGTCCAGCGCGGCCATCACCTGTGGCGTATCGGTGCGGAATCCCGTCCAGATGACGCGATCACTCAGCCCTTGTGCAGCCGCCTTCTTCCCCAGCCGTTGCAGGCTGCCCTCTTCGCCGGGGACGACATCACCCACCACAACGAAGCGCACATCGGCCTGTTGGGCTGCTACCTGCGCGGCAGCCGCGAGGAAGTCCTCCTGCCCCTTCCAGGCCGAGATGCGCCCCACCTGGCCGATCAACAAATCGTTCGGCCCCACTCCCCACGCCTGGCGCAAAGCCGTACCATCGTTCTCCGGCCGGAAGCGCTCTGTGTCCACCGCATCGGGGATCACCGTGATCCGATCGGCATGGCCGGGCGTGTCCGCGGCCAGATGATCGCGCACGGCTTGAGAGATGGCTACCACCTGGCCAGAAAGGCGCGTCGCCATCCAGGCAATGGCCCGGCGCACGGCAACCGGCTGAGTGACGATCTCGTGAATGTGCCAGACGTGGGGCCTTCGGGTCAGCCGCGCGGCCAGCGCGCCCGACCAGACCGCGCCGGTGTTGGAATGCACCAGCGCGACGCGTTCGCGTCGGATCAGACGTGCCAAACGGATAGCCCCCAACCCTAGCCGCCAGGCGTAAAGGCCGATGCCGCGCCAACCGAAATAGCGGCGCCGAAGCACACCCATATCAACATGCAGGCAGCGCACGCCTGCTTCGGCCAGCGCCGCGCTCAGATGTCCCCGGTAGGGCAGATCACGAGGAACGGCCACCAGCGGCGTGAAGCGGTTCCGGTTCAGTCGCCGCACCAGTTCCAACAACACCCGGTCTGAACCGTACAGTTCATCGGAGGAATGGACAAACAGGATGGTTGCCGGTTCTGCGTGCTCGCTCATGTGGCAACAGCAGGGTGCGGCGCGCCTGAGTCTTCGCCTTGCGTGCCCTCTGTTTTCTGACCGGCCAGTGCCCTCGCCCCCGCCATCAGGAGGCCGGTATGGAGCCACGGCGCGGCCAGCCAGGTGCCATCCGTAGCCTGATAGGAAACCAGCAAGGCACAGTAGCCGACGGCAAGACCCAGGAGCATCGCGCGATCGTCGGGCCCGCAGGCGATACGGCTGGCCCTTACAGCGCTCACCAGCAGGGTGAGGATGTAACCGGCAAAGAGCACCAGCCCCACCACACCCGTCTCTTGCATAGTGCGAAGGATGATGTTGGGGAGCCAGGCGGGGCTGCCGCGCAAGATGCCGTGTAACTGAAAATAGGTGCCGGGGCCCCAGCCGATGATGGGATGCTGAGACCAATCGTTCAAGGCACGGGGAAGGTCATCCAGTCGCCCCTGAAATGTGGCATCCCGGCTCAGGTCGGCGAAGCTGCGGATGCGCCCGATCAAGGGCACCGAATCGGGCAAGAACAGGAGGGCGAGAATAAGCAACGAGGCCACCACCGGCCCGGCGATGAGCACGAGCGTGAGGCGGCGCATTTGCCCCGCCCGGCCACGATCGTGATAAACATACACGAGCAACAGGCCGGCAAGAAGGCCCAGCCACGCACCCCGCGACAGGCTGAGGAGCACAGCCAGGCCCAGGATGCCGATGCCGATGGAAAGCGCCACCCGGCGCAGCAGCGCGCGTTCCGGCGGAGGTTCGCCGCCCAAATATAGGAAAAGCAGGGCCAGAAGCCAGGCTGCGGAATGGCTCCCGAACAAGTTGCCTTCCTCAAACGTCCCATAGGGAACGGGATATGGCAGGTTAGGGGCGATTTGCACGCCCAGATTTATGCCAAGCGAGTACACAGCGAGAGCGAGGAGGCCGAAGGCTGCTTCGGCCACGCCCAGAAAGAGAAACCAACGATAGGCCTGCCGCCATTGGCGCGGTTTTTGCAAGAGGTTAACCGCCAAAAAGAAGTTGAGCGCGACGAGGAACAGGCGGAAGGTGTGTCGTTGGCTATCGGCAGGGTTGGGTGCATTGAGCATGGTCGCGGCCAGGTTCGTCGCCAGCCAGCCGAGGGCGAAAACTCCGGGCGTCGTGATAACCAGCCGCCCGCGCCAACGTACCAACTGCCATGCTCCCAGGAAGGCAACGCCTAACGCGGCCACGTGTTCGGCTCGCACGCTGAACGCGCCCACTTCCAGTTTATAACGGGTCACAAGGGCGGCTGCGGCCAGAAACACAAACGCCGATACCGGCCAGCCCATAAGAATTAACAAGAAGACGATCAAGGCTGCGAGGGCAAGGATAAGGGGGAGCGTGAAACCATAGGCGATGCCAACGCCAACGGGAATCCCCATGCCAACGATGAGGATGGCCAGCATCAGGGTTCGTAACCAGGATCGTGGTTCCAGCCCCTTCCTCGGCCCTAGTGCGCCTGCTTGCGATACCGCCATCGTTGAATTCTTCGTCATTCTGCTGCGCTCCCATCTCGCCGGCGTATCACCTTTGCCGGAACACCGGCAACCACGCTGTAGGGCGGCACATCGCGGGTGACAACGCTGCCGGCGGCAACGACGCTGCCGCGCCCCACGGTGATGCCATCCAACAGGATGCTCCCCGCGCCTAACCAGCAGTCATCTTCCACGACGATCCCCTGGCGCGTTACTCCCTGCTCTTTGATGAGAACATCGGCGCGTTCAAAGCGGTGATTCTCGCTATGAAAACTAACACGCTGACCGATGAGGACGTTACGGCCAATGCGCACGCCACCTGCCGCACCGACGAAACAGTAGTCACCCAGGTTAGAGTTGTCGCCTATCTCAAGCCCCTCGCCCAGATTTGATATGACCCCGGTGGCTTCTATCACGGTGAATTTGGCGATGGTCACATTGTTGCCCAGGCAAACGCCGCGCCGCGAGAGGGCATCTATGTGTACGTCATCTTCCAGGGTGACGCCCCGTCCCACGGAGAGCCGGCGCGGATGGACCAGCCTCACGCGGCGACCGACGAAGAGCGCGCCGGCAGAGGAACGAAGCCGGGGCCGCCACCACAATCCCCTGACAAAAGCCCACCCTCGCTCCCACAAGATGCCCCACAGATCGCCGGTAGAGAGGTCCGGCGACAAAGTGTAGGTGGGATCACGCTTGAGTCGGCGAATCAGCCATTCCATCCACGCACGCAAGCCCATGAGTCGCCCTCTCATTCCTGCACAGGTTGGCGGATGGCAGGCTCTTCGGGCTGCGGCCTCTCGGCAACAAAGGCACTGGTGCTATCCCGACGCGAGACGATGCGGCGCACCAGGTCCCAATCTTCGCGGGCGAAGGCCCTCAGCAGGAAGAGGAACGCTGCATAGCACACCACGCCAACGCCTACGCCGACGAAGAGCGGCTGCCGATGCACCAGCCACACGGCCACACCCATGCCGGTCACAGCCAGCACGGGTTTGCCGAAAACCACCGATGCCCGGAAAGAGCCGACTGAACGAGCAACAAAGAACCTGGTCAGCAAGGCCCCTGTAACATAGGTGAGAACGCTGCCGATAGCCGCACCTGCCGCCCCAAGCCAGATGGTGAAGCCGAGTTGATACACCAGGCTGGCGATCACCATGCTCAGGGCAACCTGCCTGGCCCGATGCTGCTGGTCGCTGGCGATCAGCGCTTTGCTAAAGACAACATAGCCGAACTGCACGGGCATATACCAGGCGAGCAGTCGCAAAAGCGAGACAGAGCCTTCGTAACCGCGCGCTCCGTACAGGAGTGCAATCACATGCCCTGCCAGAAGCGTCATCCCCACGGCCAAGGGCAAAAGTAACATGCTGCCATATTGCAATGACTTGCGGATGGCCGCCAGGAAGAAACGCGGGGCCGTCCGATGCAGGCGCGAGAGAGTGGGGTAGATGGCTTCGCCATAGGCCAGCGCGAGAAGAGCGGCAACCTTGACCAACTGCTGCGCGGCGTTGTAGATGCCGACGCTTGCCTCATCCAGTATCTTTGACAGAACCAGGATATCAACCCGGAACAAGAAGGCATCAAAGAGGGCAAGGAGAACCAGGTCAAGGGCCCGACGAACCAGCTGCCAGGCAAAGCGGAGGTCAAAGGCAGGCCGTCCCACAACCCTCAGCCGGGCCAGGAAGAACAGATAGAGCGATGTGCTGACCGCCATGCCCCCGACCTTAATGGCCGCCAGCGCGACCACGCCGGTTTGCTGCAACGGCACGCTCACCAGGGCGAGCATCTGGAGAACGCTGGTAACCGCCTCAATGATCGCCTGGTATTCCATGCGTTCGTGGGCGTTCAGGATAGAGCCGGCAGCGGCGGCGATGGCGAAGAGAGGAACGCTGAGGGAAGCGGCGACAAGCATCTGCGTAGTGTCGGCAGGATAGCCCAGGAGCCGGGCCGTCGCGATCATGAGGAGGCCCGCGCCCAAGCCCAACACACCCTGCGCCAGCAGAGCATTGTAGAAGTAGCGGGCCGTATTTTCACGGTCGCGCGCGACCTCGCGCGTGACCAAAGGTGGAATACCGAAGGCCGCCAGTATCTGGAAGATGTTGAGAAAAGCCAATAAGATGGCGAACTTTCCCAGCCAACTGGCCCCCAAGGTTCGCCCGATGTAAAGGGTGAAGGCGAAACCAAGGAGAATGCGAATCGCAGTGCTGAGGCTCATGGCCGCGGTGTTCTTCGCCACGCGGCGGGTTGTGTTCACAGGTCGGCTCCCAAATCGCTTACTTACTTAGCCAGCATGGTAGAATCCGGCGAATTCGCCGGATGAAACAGGCAGCGCAGGCTCGCTCCCAGACAAGCCCGCCAGAGCGCGGGCGATTCCGCAGCAGGAAGCGGCCCCTGCCG
>FWWM01004603.1_pt1 | contig 12495 bp, 8 predicted proteins | sample 2228351 | NCBI WGS metagenome assembly FWWM01 (sample SAMEA103939774, study PRJEB20133) | metagenome | reverse complement strand
CAACAGGAGACCACAAGCGCCAAGCGCCGCGGCCGGGGCTGCAGCACGGCGCACGGCGGCGAGCCGCAGCGCGGAAGCCAGGAGCGCAAAGCAGCCGAACGCGTACGCGGCGAGTGTGAGCCAGGCCGAGGCGCCCCGGGCATCGGCGGCCGCGGAGAGTTCGCCGCGCAGTGCTGCGTATCCAACCCAGGCGATGAACGGGAGCACGGCTACCCAGGCAGCGGTGATAGTGGCCCCATTCGCGAGACCGGGAAGGCGGCCGGCGCCGAGCAGAAGGAGCGCCAGGAGGACGGGCACGCCGAACTGGAGGAAGGCGTGCGGCGGTCGGGTGCCCTCGCCAATGTAGGGAAGGATGCCGCTCGCCTGGGAGCTGAAGGTCAGCCACCACGGCGCATACACGGCCAGCGCAACGAGGGCCACAGGGAGCAGCCAGCCGAGCGATCCGAGGATGGCACGACCCGGTGGGTCGATGCGCCAGTTGCGGGCGGCTGCCGCGAGCACCAGCAGGCCGGAGAAGGTGATGACGTCCCACGCGTTCTGGAAGGCCAGGGCACCGAACACGGCCGCGAACGCGGCCGTTTCCCACGGGCGCTGCACTGCACGCCTGAGGCCAAGGCGCCCGCGGCCACGCCACACCGCGAGGGAGAGGCCGATGGCACCGACGCCGAGCGGGAGCGCCATCAGGTGGGGATGGAGGTCGCCGAGGAGGAAGCTAAAGAAGGGGAATTCCGTGATGGTGCCGGGGATCACCCGAGAGCCACGCCACCAAAACCAGTACTCCGTGGGATACCAGGCGGAGGTCCGAGGCGAGGCGGAAGCCGTAAAGCAGCCGGCTCCCGCGGCACCTTCCTCGCATGGGAGGAGCTGCTCGACCCCGAACGCCCGGTAGAGCGTGTCGCTGTACAGCTCGTGGGCGGCGGCCCACTCGAAGATCGCGGAGAGCGAGCCAACAAGCAGGACGAGCGTGAGCGTCGCGGCGGGTGCGATGGACACGAAGCGACGGCGGCGGGTGCCCAGGGCCCAGCGCGCGAGCGCCACGCTCACCGAGACGAGGCCCGCGGCCGTCGCGGCGAAGGTCCAGGCGAGGCCGAGGTTGTAGCCCACGGAGGCAGGCAGGCCGGCAATCGCCATGAGCACCCCGACCTGGACATAGCCGAGGTAGTAGTAGCTCACCGGTTCGCCGGCGAGCCACGGGTCATGCGGCGGGTACCCGGGCGAGACCAGCGTTGCGTTGAGGAGGAGGAGGTCCATGGGCTGCTCGGTGCCGGCGATCTCCGGGTTGTACGAGCGAAAGGCGGTGTACAGGAGGAAGCCAGACGTGAAGACGCAGACCGCAACGACCAGGCCCGCAACCATTCGCCGACGCTCCTGGCGACGTGGGCGGATGCGGCCGGCGACGGCGGCGGCGCCTACCCCCGCGAGCAGCAGGGCGACGAGGTAGCCGCCGCGCCCGGCTGGCAGGACGTCGGCGACGCGGAGCAGGTAGTACAGGAGTGACACAGCGAGGAGACCGAGGGGGAACGCCAGGCCAGCGCCAGCATCGGGGAGGCGGCGACCCAGGGCGCAGGCGAAGGGCCACCCGACGGCACCGATGACGAGGGACGCCAGCCAGGCAGCAACAACGGCCTCCATGTCGGTCAGGCGAGGAGGGAGTCGACGAACTCGGTGGGATCGAAGGGGGCGAGGTCGTCCATGCGTTCGCCGGTGCCGATAAAGCGGACCGGGATGCCGAGTTCATGTGCGATGGCGAAGGCGATGCCGCCCTTGGCGGTGCCATCGAGCTTGGCGAGGACGATGCCGGTGACCCCTACGGCATCGGTGAAGGTGCGGGCCTGCATGAGGCCGTTCTGTCCCGTTGTGGCGTCAAGTACAAGGAGGGTCTCGTGCGGGGCCGTCGGGTCCTTCCGCTTGATGACGCGGTCGACCTTCTTGAGCTCCTCCATGAGGTTGGACTTGGTGTGGAGGCGCCCGGCGGTATCGATGATGACGATGTCGGCCCGGGCGGATTCGGCAGCGGCCAGGGTGTCGAAGGCGACAGCCCCGGGGTCGGCGCCCGGCTGGTGCGCCACGACGCGCACGCCGATCCGGTCGCCCCAGACTTTCAGCTGGTCGGTGGCGGCGGCACGGAACGTATCGGCGGCGCCGAGGATGACCGTCGCGCCGTCGCGCTTGAATGCGTGGGCCATCTTGGCGATGGTCGTTGTCTTGCCGGCGCCGTTGACGCCGACGACGAGGATGACGAGGGGAGGCGCGATGTCCTGGCGCGTCCAGGCAGGCGGGGAGTCGCCGGGTTCGCGCAGGGTCGCGATGAGCTCCTCGCGGAGGAGCTCCCGGACGCGTGCCGACTGCTTGACGCCCTCCTTCTTCACACGCTGGCGGACACGATCGAGGATGCGCGTGGTCGTTTCGAGGCCGGCGTCGGCACCGAGGAGGATCTCCTCGAGTTCGTCCCAAATGGCGTCGTCGAAGTCGGGGCGCTCGAAGATGGCGCCGAGCCGCCCGAAAAAGCCACGCCGGGTGCGTTCGACGGCGCGGTCCGTCTGCTCGTGGATTTCGGCCCGCTCTTCTGCGGTCGGCTCGGCGAGGACGGCGGAGCCGGTATCGGGGGCCGGGGACGCCTCGGCAGGCTTGCGGCGCCAAAACCTCACGGGTGGTCTCCTCTTGGTGGCCTGAGGGCGATGGTACTGGTGCGGGGGTTAGGGAACAGCGTCATTCGAGCGGGACGTCGGCGAGGCGCAGGCTGAGCACCTTGGAGACCCCGTCGCGGCCCATCGAGACGCCGTAGATGGCATCTGCCACCTCGATGGTGCGGCGGTTGTGGGTGACGACGATGAACTGCGTTTTCTCGCTGAGGCGCTTGAGAGCGGCGGTGAATCGGCCAACGTTCGCCTCGTCAAGGGCGGCATCGACTTCATCGAGCACGCAAAACGGTGCCGGGTTGGCGGTCAGAAGGGCGAAGAGGAGCGCCACCGCGGTAAGCGAGCGTTCGCCGCCTGAGAGCAGCGAGAGGCTGCGGATGCGCTTGCCCGGCGGCTGCGCCTCGATTTCGATGCCGGCGTCGGCAGGGCGCTCGGGATCGGTGAGGGAAAGGCTTGCTGTGCCGCCGCCGAAGAAGGCCTGGAAATAGTCGCCGAAGGCGCGGTTGACGGTGTCGAAGGTCACGGAGAACCGGGTACGGATCTCTTCGTTGAGTTCGGCGATGGCCGTACGGAGCTGGTCGGCAGCGTCGGTGAGGTCGGCCAGCTGGGTTGTGAGGAATTCGTGTCGTTCTTTCAGCTCGTGGTAGTCCCCGGGCGCCTCTTCGTTGATGGCGCCGAGCCGGCGAATCTGGCGCCGAAGCTCGTCGATCCGGGCGCGGGTAGCTTCGACGTCGATAGGGGCACCCCCCTGGATGCGGGGCGCGGCCGGCTGGTCGGCAGGAGTAAGCCGATCGAGCTCCTCGATCGGGACAATCTCGCCGGCGGGGTCGGGAGCGAGCCCTTCGCGCTCCATCTCGTGGCGGAGTGATTGAAGGCGCTCGTGGGCGCGTCCGAGCTCGGCCTCGAGGTCGAGGCGGCGACGGTCGATGGCGAGGAGCTTTTCCTGTGCGGCTGCGTACTCGTCCTGGACCGCACGCTCATGGTTCTCGAGGCGGTGGAGCTCGTCGCGATCGGGCGCGGCGTCCTCGGCAAAGCGGCGCTGGTCGGCGCGGGCCGCCTCGAGCTCGCGCGCCAGGCGCTCGAGGCGCTCCTCAATGACGGCAGCTTCGAGGTCGAGGTTGCGCGCCTGCAGACGGCGTGCCTGAAGCTGGCTCTCGAGTCGCTGGATGGCCTTCTCGTGCTGCTCGCGCATGGCCACCAGGGTGCGCCGTTCGCCTTCGACGGCGGCGAGCTTGCCGGAGACCTCGGTGACGGCCGCGAGGGCAGCCTCCCTGCGGGCCGTGGCGAGGGCGAGGTCGTCCTCGAGCGCTGCAAGCTCGGCCCGGCGCTCCTCGGCCTTTTGTTCGAGGGCGCCGAGGGCGCGGCCGGCCTGCTCGATCTGCTGCTGGCGGCCGGCCCGCTCGCGGAGGATATCGGCGCGCTTGGAGCGGAGGGCGTCGGCGTCGCGGCGGATGCGGTGACGGCGTTCGCGCTCACGCTCGAGGTCGTAGCGTGCGCCATCGAGGGCCCGGCGCAGCATTTCGTAGTTGGCCTCGGCCTCGTGGGAACGCCGGGCGACCTGTTCGATGGCGAGGCGTGCCTGGGCAATGCGGTCGGCGGCAACTTCGGTGCGCTTGCGCAGCTCAGCGATGCGTGCGGGTAGCTCCTCCAGCTCGCGCTGGCGGATGAATTCGCCGCCGTCGGCCCCGGTCGCGCCGCCAGCAATGACGCCACTGGGTTCGATGTAGACGCCATCGACGGTGACGACCGAGCCAAGCCCGCGCCGGATCATGCGTAGGGCCGCCTGGATGTCCTCAACGATGATGACGCGCCCGAGCAACGTATCGACGAGCGGCCGGATGCGCTGCTCGCAGCGGACGAGCTTGGCGGCCACCCCGACGACGCCGCGCTCCTTCTGAAGGTTAAGCGGGTAGACGTGGCGAACAGCATCGAGGGGCAGGAACTGGGCGCGACCCTGGCGGCGGCGCTGGAGGATGGCGATGGCTTCGAGGGCGACGTTTTCGTTTTCGACGATGACCGCGTGGAGGCGGTGCTCGAGTGCGGCGTTGATGGCGAGCTCGAGCCCGGGCGGCACGCGCAACTGGCGGGAGAGGAGACCAACGACTCCGGGAAGCTCTGGGGGCTCACCGAGACTGCCGGGTTCGAACTCTTCGATGAGCGCCTGGCCCATGATGAGGACCTGCCGGGTGCCTGCCGCGACACCATCGTGCTCGGCCTGGACCCTGCGGAGAGCGTCGAGCCGACCCTCGAGGTGGTCGAGCTCGCGCAGATCCTGGTTACCGGCGGCCTCGTACTCGCGGACCTCTTCCTGGACGCGCTGCAGCTGCTCGCGGGCAGCATCTGCTTCTTCCCGGGCCCGGGCGAGGCGAGCTTCGCCTTCTTCCACCGCGAGCCGCGCTTCGGCGATCCGACGCCGGCTGCCGAGGAGTTCGACGATCGTGGCCTTTCGGCGCGCAATGAGCTGTTCGAGTTCGCGGTCGAGTTCGGCGATGCGTCGCTCGGCGACCTCGATGTCGGCGCGGAATGCTGCGGCGCGCCGCTGGTCACCCTCGGCGCTGTCGCGCAGCTCCTGCACCCGACCGCGCAGGCGGGAGTATTCGCGTTCGGCGGCATCGAGCTCGGCCCGGGTGCGCGCCATCTCCTCCCGGATCTGGTCGACCTGGCCTGCGATTTCGAGGTCGCGGCGCCCTTCGTCGACATCGGTACTCGCCAGGGAGATGCGTTCTGCTTCGAGGGCTTCGATTTCGCGCTGGAGCTCTTCGCGCCGGGCTGCGGCCATGGACCGTCGCTCGCGGTCGAGGGCGATGGCCTGCTCGGCGGCTGCAATGCGCGCCTCGATCTCGGCACTGCGGGAATCGCGGCGAGCGATCGCCTCCCGGCGCTTCCGTATCTCATCCGAGAGGGTGCGGAGCTGCTCGCGAAGCTGCTGGACACGGCGCGCGGCGGCCTCGTTTTCGGCCACGGCCTGGTCGAGCGAGGCGCGCACCCGGACCACCGCGTTCTGGGCTTCGGCCCAGAGATGGCCGTAGTAGCGGCGGAGGAGGTCGGCGAGCTCGGCGGAGAGGCGCCGGTGTTCGGCGGCGCGTTCGGCCTGGCGGCTGAGCTGGCTAAGGCGCGGCTCGATCTCCTGGATGACGAGGGCGACACGTTCGATGTTGTCGCTGGTCGCGGCGAGACGATCCTGGGCCTCTCTGATCTTGAGCCGGAATCGCTTGACGTCTGCGGCCTCATCGAGGAAGGCGCGGCGCTCCTCGGGGGACATGGAGAGGACCTCATCGACCAGGCCCTGGCCCATGATGGAGTAGGAGTTCTGGCCCACGTCGCCCTTCATGAGCAGGTCGATGATGTCGCGCAGGCGGACACGGGAGCCGTTGAGGAGGTACTCGCTTTCGCCGTTGCGGTAGAGGCGGCGGGCGATTTCGACCTCAGCGAAGTCGAGCGGCAGCCAGCGCTCGGCGTTGTCCAGGGTCAGGCTGACTTCAGCCATCCCGACGGCAGCGCGGTTGCCGGTGCCGGCGAAGATGACATCTTCCTGGCGCTTGGTGCGCAGGAGGCGGGCGCTCTGTTCGCCGAGCACCCAGCGGATGGCGTCGGCAACGTTGCTCTTTCCGGAGCCGTTGGGGCCGACGATGGCGGTGATGCCGGGGCCGAAGTCGAAGGTGGTGGTATTCGCGAAGCTCTTGAAGCCGTGGATGGAGAGGCGTTTCAGGTACACGCCGCGCCCTCCTGCCGCCGGAGCCCCTCGAGTGCGACCTGGGCCGCACGCTGCTGGGCCTCGCGCTTGCTGCGCCCCTCGCCGCGGCCGAGGGGCTGCCCGGCCACCTTCACCTCGACGACGAAGCGTCGGCCCAAGGCCTCGAGGGTGTCCTCCACCGTTACATATTCCGGGGCTTCGTGCCAGCGGGCCTGCGCAAGGTGCTGGAGGGAGCTCTTCGCATCGGGCCGTACCCCCTCGCGGAGGACCTGGGCGATTTCATCGCGCAGGAGCCGACGGACGAGCGCGGCAGCGGCCCGGTAGCCACGATCGAGGTAGACGGCGCCGACCAGGGCCTCGAGGGCGCCGGCCAGGTTGCGGTCGCGGGTGCGACCGCCGGCGGCTTCCTCGCCGCGGCCGAGGACGAGGTATCGACCGAGATCAAGCCGCAGGGCCGCCCGCGCGAGGGTGCTGCCGCGGACCACCTCGGCGCGCGTCCGGGTGAGGTCGCCCTCGCCGGCCGATGGGAAATGTTCGAACAGGATGCGGGCGACGACCAGACCGAGCACCGCATCGCCGAGGAACTCCAGGCGCTCGTTCGAGGCGGTGACTGCCGGGTTTTCGTTGAGATACGAGGCGTGGGTGAGGGCCTGTTCGAGGAGGTCGGGGCGCAGGGAGGAAAGGCCCAGGCGGGCGAGGAGCTCGGCGCGGTCTCCCGGTGGCGGTTGTCCCACATCCCCTCCGGCCCGGGAGGTGAGCCCGGGCGGCCGCCGCGACGGCGGGAAAATGCTAAAGCGCTATGATCATAGGGACCGGGTTCACGGCGAGTCAAGGCGTGCCGTATCCTCGGGGATGGTATGGACGGCATCGAGGTGAAGCAGTGTCACGTGTGTGCGGGGGCCGTGGCTCCCCACATGGAGGCATGGTGCAACTGGTGCGGGAACCTGTACCACCTGAATTCGCGGGCCGACCTGCCGGGCGATGACTGCGGCCAGGTGTGGATCAACGAAGAGCACCTCGGGCTGGAGTTTGCCTGCAACGTGTGCCTGGCGCCGCCAGCCGAGCCGGGGACGCTGGACGACGTGCTGGACCTGCTGGAGGCGGCGGCTGCGGCGGGGATGTCGCCCGCCGCCCTCGAGTCCCTGGTAGCGGCGGGCCAGGTGCGGTATCGCAAGACGGCGAGCGGGGTGCTGCTGTTCCGCCGGGGCGACCTGCCCGGTGGCGTCGCGCGGCGGGCATGAGTGCGGCTCGCTGCTGCGAGTGTAAACTGCCCATCGGCTGCGCGAGTGCGCTGGTCTGCGCGGATTGCGGGCAGCTATTTCATTTCCCCGATGCCCGGGTGGGCGAACGGGGGCGCGAATGCGGGGTTCACGTGATCGGCTTTCGTGAGCTGCTCGGGAGAGACGTCGTTCCGCTCTGCCGCCGGTGCGACATGGCGTTCCGCCTGCGCTACGGGGTGCCTTCGTGAGCGCGGCGCGACGACGGCGACGGAGCCACCAGGGCGCTCCCCAGGCGGGCGCACCACCGGCGCCGGCAGCGCCCAGGCCGCTGCCCCTGCCGGAGTGGAAGTGGCGCACCTTCCCGGTCTATTTTGCGTTCGCCCTGGGCGGCTTTGTCGGGCTGTACATGGGGCTCATCGCCGGCGCTTCCGAGGGGACGGCCTGGTTCACCTTCTTCAGCATCTTTTGGGCGGTGCTCCTTGGGGCGGGATTCTCCCGGCTGAGCACGCGCTGGATCCTGAGCCGCCGATGGACTCGCGGGCAGGCGAGGCGCAAGGGGTAACCGAACGCGGGGGCTGCACCTACGTGCAGCCCCCACGGGCGTGTGCGTACGGCGACCGCCAGCTCAGGCGGGCGATTCGCGGAAGCGGGCAACGAGCGCGGAGAGCTCGTCGGCGAGGCGCCGCATCCGCGTGGCGGTATCGGCCAGGTCGCTACTCTGGGCCGCAAGCTGCTGGGTCGATGCCGAGACCTCTTCAGCCGAGGCTGAAGTTTGCTCGCCGGCCGCGGAAACCTGAAGGATCGCGTCGTTGACGCGCCCGGCGCCGGCCTGGACGGTCACCGCGCCCTCCACGGTGCGGGCGGTGCGCTCGGCGACGGCGTCCGAGGTCTCGACGATCCGGCGGGCACCGGTGGCGAGGTCCTGGACGTCGCGTGCGATGGCCTGCATGCGGCCAGCCGACTGCTGCACTGTGTTGATGATGGCATCGAGGGAGCGGCCGGCCTCGGCAGTGATGGTGCGGCCCTTTTCGACATCGCCGACGCCGGCGGCCATGGCCGCGACGGCATCGCGGGTACCCTGCTGGACCCGGGCGATGAGCTCGGCGATCTCCTTGGTGGAGGCAGAGGAGCGCTCGGCGAGGGAGCGGACGTTTTCGGCGACGACCGCGAAACCACGGCCCTGTTCGCCGGCGCGGGCGGCCTCGATGGCCGCGTTGAGGGCAAGGAGGTTCGTCTGGGCCGCGATTTCGTCGATGGTGCGGACGATATCGCCGATCTGCTGCCCGTACTCCCCGAGCTGGTCGACGGTGTGGCTGGCACGCTCGACGGCGGCGGCGATGGCTTCCATCGACTCGACCGCCTGGGCGACGGCGCGGCGGCCCTGGTCAGCGGCCGAGCGGGAGGCCTCGGCGGCCTCGGCCACGTCGCGGGACGCGGCGGCGACCTGCTCAATGCGCTCCCCGATGCGTGCGGCCTCATCGCGGGAGGCGCGCACCGACTCGAGGGATTCGGTCGCGGCAGCAGCAACCTCGCGGGAGACGCCGGTCAGCCGTTCGACCTCGGTAGCCGACTCCTGGGAGAGGGATGAGAGGGCGACAGCCGAGCGGGTCACATCCTCCATGGCGTTGGAGATCTGGCCGGTCGCGGAGGCGAGCTGGCGGGAAGCTTCCTGGAGCGAATCGGCGGCGTCGAGGATGGTGCGCCCCTGCGCCTTGACGGAGGCAACCACCCGGCGGACTTCGCTGAACATGTGGGCGAGCGCGTTGCCCAGCTGGTCATCGGCGCCGCGCGGGCGGACGTCGGCGGTGAGGTCGCCGGCCGCGAAGCGTTCGGCGGCGTCGGCCATCTCGGTGAAATAGGAGCGCATTTCGCGGAAAGAGGCGGCCACCGTCCCGATTTCGTCACCCGCCTCGTCCTCGACCGAGGCTGCGGCGAGATTGCCGGTCGACATGACGCGGGCGGCGTCAGCGATGCGGCGGGCGCGGCGGCCGAGGCTCCATGCGACGGCGCCAACGATGCCAGCGGCCACGAGTGCGGAGACGACGACGATGACGACCGCGGTGCGCAGCGCGGCAAAGGTGGCCTGGTTGGCTTCGCTCGGAGCCATGCGAGAGACCACCGTCCAGCCGAGCTGCTCGCCGAGCGTGCCGGGAGCGGGCTCGGCATGGTAGCGCCAGGAAGCGCCATCGGGATCACGGTACGTACCACGGGACGCGGTGCGACCGGTCGCGGCGGCCACCAGCGTCTCGGCGAGGGGCGTGCCGAAGAGCTCCGCATCGGGGTGGTAGAGCACGTTGCCGTCCTTATCGAGGAGGACAACGTTGCCGGTCTCCCCAAAGGTGAAGGCGGCAAGCTTCTCGAAGACGGCGGTCACGTCGATGGTGCTGCGCACGACGCCGACCACCTCGTTGCCCGCCAAGATGGGGGCAGCGACGTTCATGCCCCACTTGCCGGTGCTTTCGTCGTACGAGACGGGCTGGACGATGACGGCGCCCTTCCCGCCGGCGTAGGCGGCCTGCCACCAGCCTTCATCGGCCTGGTAGTAGTCGGAGGTGGGTGCTACCTGGGCGATGTTCCGACCGAGGCGGTCGGTGGCGAACATCTCGATGTGCTGGGGATTCCTGGCCTGGAATTCGCGGATAAGGCGGGCGCCGGCATTCTGGCTGAAGGACTGGTAGAGCTGCTCGGCGCGGCCGCCCGCGCCGCCCTTCTGCCACGCGGTCCACTGCTCGTCGAGGGCCTTGATTTCGGCCTCGGATGCCGCGGCGCGGTTTGCACTGGCGGCGAGGATGGCGAGCTGGTCGGCGAAGCCGAGGGCGGAAGCGCGCGACGTTTCGCGCTCAATTTCGGCGAGGGCCTCGCGCGCGGCCAGGTCGGCCTGGCCCTGGAGGATGGTGCGGGTGGTCTCCGACGTTTCTGAGGTGATGACCCACCCCACACCGACCGCGACCGCAACCGAGAGAACTGCCAGCGCGGCGGCGGTAGCGGCAACGAGCTTCAGGACGATGGACTGGTTCCTCCACAACGACACGTGTTGCTCCGAGATTCGTTCTCGCTCCGTTGTGAGCATCGTGGCATCGGGGAATCCCGGGGAGTGGGGGATTCCCCGACGAGGCGGCGCGAGTTCCCCGGGAGCGGCCGGCGGAGCCCCGGGAACCGCCAGGCGGACGGCCACCGAGTTCGTGTCGGGTTGACACGAACGGGTCAATTGGGCACAGTGGAAGCAGGACTTAGTGTTGCATTGACACTAAGTAAGGAGGGAACCCAATGACTGCCACGCTGGCCCCGGCGGGAAAGAGCTACGCAGAGCTGCTGGTGATGTATTCAGACCCGGAAACGTGCCCGGCAGATGCCCTGGTGCCGGTGCCACTTGCCGAAGAGCCGGCGTTTGTCAGCTGGCAGCAGGACATCCCCAGGGCGTACCTGCAGATGGGGCCGGAGGAGCTGGATCACCGGATTGCTGCAGCCCGCGCGAAGCTGGGGTCGAAGCTGGTGGTGCTGGGGCACCATTACCAGCGTGATGAAGTCATCAAGTACGCGGACTTCACCGGCGACAGCTTCAAGCTCGCCCGGCACGCTGCCGAGCAGGAGGGGATCGAGTACGTCCTCTTCTGCGGGGTGCACTTCATGGCGGAGTCGGCCGACATCCTGACCCCGGAGCAGGTGCGGGTCATCCTGCCCAACATGGCCGCTGGCTGTTCGATGGCCGACATGGCGGACCCCGACGATGTGTACGCCGCCTGGGATGAGATTCACGAGATCCTGGGCGACGGCGCGCGCGTCATCCCGGTCACCTATATGAACAGTGCGGCTAGCCTGAAGGCATTCGTCGGCGAGCGGGGCGGGCTGGTGTGCACATCGAGCAATGCCGACCTGGCGCTGCGCTGGGCGTTCGAGCGGGGCGAGAAGGTGCTGTTCTTCCCGGATCAGCACCTCGGCCGGAACACCGGGTACGCGATGGGCATCCCGCTGGAGGAGATGGTGCTCTGGAACTGGCGGCTGCCGCTGGGGGGAACGACACCGGAGCAGCTGCGGAAGGCGCGGATCATCCTCTGGCAGGGACATTGCAGCACCCACCAGCGATTCACCGTGGAGCAGATTGAGAAGGCGCGCCGGGAGTACCCGGGCGTGCACGTGATCGTCCACCCCGAGTGCCGCTGGGAGGTGGTGCAGGCAGCGGATGGCTACGGCTCGACAGAGAAGATTGCGAAGACCATCCGCGAGGCGGCTCCCGGGACGACGTGGGCGGTGGGCACCGAGATCAACCTCGTGAATCGGCTCGCGAAGCAGAATCCCGACAAGACCGTCTTCTGCCTCGACCCGGTGGTGTGCCCGTGCAGCACGATGTACCGGATTCACCCGGCGTACGTGGCGTGGACGCTCGAGGCGCTGGTGCAGGGGCAGGTGGTGAACGAAGTTCGCGTTGAACCTGAGACGCGGCGGTGGTCGCTGATTGGCCTAGAGCGGATGCTGGAGCTGGGCTGACCCGGCGGGCAGGGGTCAGTTGGTGACCCCTGGGCCGGCGAATTTCTTCCGGCGGTGGGCGATCACCGCGTCCTTGGTGCGGATGATGAGGTCGTCGAGAACCTCCGCGAGGTAGGCGACGCGTTCCTCGGCGGGCTCCATCTCGAGGAGACGCTGCTTCACCTCTTCGTTCACCTGGAGCCACTCGCCGAGGAAGTTGACCAGCCGGTGCGGCTGCTCTGGCAGGTCGAGGCCGCGTGCCCACTGGTCGGTGAGCGAGAGGACAAGGCGGAAGTAGAGGGGAAAGGTTGCCCGGACCGTTTCGAGGGCGGCCTTGAGGCGGACTGTCATGGGCCCCTCGTCGTCGTTGAGGGGCCGAACGATGCCACACGGGTAGGGGCGCGGCGGGAGCAGGCGCTCGATGCGGAAGCGCCAGGTGCCGCGGGCGGTGAGCATGTACCGGCCATCATCGAGGCGC
>FWWM01014316.1_pt1 | contig 12497 bp, 11 predicted proteins | sample 2228351 | NCBI WGS metagenome assembly FWWM01 (sample SAMEA103939774, study PRJEB20133) | metagenome | reverse complement strand
ACGCCCCCGCGACGACTATAGTCCCGTTGAAGGTAGCCATGCCTTCGACGCCGAAGCCAACAGGCGGTTGAGTAGTTTGCACGCTCGTGCTCGCGTTAAACGTGTAAGTGTTCCCCGCTGAGTCCCCCAGCCACACCACTGCTTGACTGCTCGGGTCGGGCGTGATCGCTGTACAAGGGTTGGGGATGGACGGCTGACCGCCCACAGGCTCGTACAAATCCGACGTTAGACGCATCGCGCGATTCGTGGGCACTGGCGCGAAAGACCCGCCAGGTTGCGCGATGCTACCGCCACGCCAAAACGGGTCGGGGGACGTGAAGGCGATGCTGACATCCTCTTCCCGCCCAACGCTCGACTCTATCGGCGCGATGTCCATGCCTGACACATAGCCATCTATCTCTGCGACTGCGCTGCCTAGCTGCGCGCGCAGCGTGATCAGCTCGCCCGGCGGCAGTATCTGCGCAAGCCTGCGCTTCGCGCGCGAGAGCTGATATTCGCTGACACCTGCGCACCGGACCCTCAAAATCATGCCTCGTTCGCGCGCTTGCGTGCTGCGGTAAATCGCCCCGCGCACGTCATGCACGCGCGATAGGTCGAGGTCTATGCGCGGGTATCCGCTGCCTTCGGGGTAGCCAGGATGCATGTAGTGGCTGGCGAGTGTGCCGTCCTGCCAATCGAGAGAAGTATAAGTCGAAGCGCTTGCCTTCTTTGCGCTCCACTGGATAGTGCTCATCGCGTGAATCCTCCAGGTAGCCGCAATCTATTCCGCGCGTCTTGCCGCACCTGCGCCGCGGGCATAGGGACGACGTTTTGGGGGAAGACGTAGGTGTTGAACACTTGCTGCTGCGATTGTTGCTGACGCATTTGCGCGAGCCTCCCCTCGATGCTCATGCTCATATCGCTGCCAGGTAGCAGGCGCTGCATTTCCTCCGCGAATGAGCGATAGGCGTTTCTGACTTGCTCCATCGTCATGAGCATCTCTCTCGCGCGCGCGAGCACCCACGCGATCACCTCGCCTATCGTGCGCACGATGTCGCGCACCGCTGCACCGATCAACGGCGCGTTCGTCTTTATCCACGCGCCCCACGATTGAAGCGCGTCCTCGTTGGACGCAACCTCGACCCCCAGCTGACGCAGCACCTCCGCGCCAAGCTTAAACAGCTCTTTGCTGACAGGGGATAAGGCTTCTGCTAGCCCCGTGATCGCGCCCACAAACACGTGCCCCATAAGCTCTGATAGCGGGAGCACTAGATCGGCAATGCCCTGCATACTTTGCCGCAACCACCCTAGCGGGGCATCAAGCCTATCAGAGATGCCGCTGAATGTGTCGCTGAGTTCTTGCATCGCTTTGCCAAGCCCCATCGCGTCGAAGATGCCTTGCAGCGCACCCACAAACCTCAGAACGTAGTCCTGCGCGACACCTAACACCGATGTAACGACATCATAGGCGCGCAGCGCCGCATAACCCAGTCTCTCGAAGAATGCGGAGATGCTAGGGCCGTATCGCTCGACAAACGCAGCAAAGCTCTCTAACTGCCTGCGCGCAATCTGCGAGAAGCCTCCTTCGCGCGCGTCGTCGCCGAACAGCGCTGTGCCGATGCGTAGGCGCAGCGCGTCTATCGCGTTCCGCCATCCCTCTTCTGTGCCCCTGATGCCGCGCATCTGCGCATCGGCGAGGCGCTGCAGTGTGCTTTCGCGCGACAGCCGCGCGAGCACCGCCTCATACTCGCTGAGGCGCGTGGTCAGTATCGAGGCAGCGCGAATAGCGTCCGCACCGAATATGTCGGTCAGTAGCTTGGCGCGCCGCTGCTCCGATAAAGGTTCGAGCGCTCCCGCAAGGTCGCGCAGCACCTCCGTGAAGTCGCGCGTGTTCCCCTGCGCATCGAACACGCTCACGCCTAATTCCTCTAGTGCCGCGCGCACGTCTTTGGTCGGCGCGGTTAGCCGCATCAACGCAACCTTAAGGCTTGTGCCCGCGTCGCTGCCTGCGATACCTGCATTGGCCATTGTGACGAGCGCGGATACCGTCTGCTCTACGCTGAGACCCGCGCTGTGCGCGACTGCAGCAGCAGCGCGCAGCGCGAACCCATAATCTCTGATGTCTCCCGCACCTGTAGCCGCAGCGTTCGCAAGCGCATTCAGCACCCGCGTGGAGTCCTCGCCCCTCAGGCCGAAGGCATTTAGCGCCGCCGCTGCTATCGTCGCCGCTTCCCCCGCGTCCATCATCTCCGCGTTGGCGAGCAGTAGCGTGCTCCGCGCTGCCTTGAGCGCATCGTCAACGCTGAGCCCCGCCCTGATCAACTCGCCTATCGCATCAGCTGCGCGCTGCGCGTTGACGCCAGGCAGCGATATATCTTCAGCGAGCGCCTGCACCGTCGCGCGCAATCGCGCCATGTCCTCGTCGGCGACGTCGCCCAGCACTTGTATCGTCGCCAGCCCTGTAGTCATGCTCGCGGCGGCGTCCTTCACCGCCGCGAACTCATCGCCCATGCGGCGCACAGCGTCGCTGATAGCGCCGATAGCTGCCGCGACGCCTGCGCTAGCGACGCCCATCAGTGCGCCTTGTAGGGGCAACGCGGACGATAGCGCGCCCTGCGCAGCACCGCCCAGCTCACGCAGCGCATCGCCGACGCCGCTAAGCCGCACTCCCCCCAGCGAGTCGAGCGCACTGCGCACACGCGCGATAGCTTGATGCGCGCTACGCGCGTCGGCATCAATCTGGATGATGACCTGCGTGCTCATCGCCTCATCGCCCTGCGCTGCGCGCGCCGCAGCGAGATAGCCTCATCCCTGAGATGCTCCGCGTATTCGAGCATCCACGTCAGCGGAGCGTCACGCTCTATCTGCCACGGCGGGCATCCCCACTCTTTTGCGGCGGCGAGTATCAGCTTTCGCCATCGGCTTTTCCCTGTTGCCGCTCGTCGACGCGCTCAAGGAAGCGCGCGATCATCGCCTCGACATCGCGCACAGATAGCGCGCCCTCGATCTCCGCCGCGTCAACGCCAGAGTACTCGCAAATCGCCTTGAGCAAGGCGCGCAGCTGCGCAACACCCTGCAGCTGAGAAGCGATGTCGTCCACGCGACAGATCACCGCAAAGCTGCCAGGCGCTTCAGGGTCGAGCGGCTTAATGCGGTTTAAGATGCGCTCGTTCATGGCAAAGTGTTCAGTTCATTTGTCACCACGATTCTGCAGCCACTTGTGATCGCTGGATCGTAGATGGACGAAAAGGAGAACTCGACCGTCGCGTTGCCGTCGCGGTCGCTGTACAGCTCCAGCGCGTCGGACACGATGCCCGCGTAGTCGATCACGAGGCTACGCAGTCCTGTTCCGCTGCCGCGCTGGAAGCGCAGCCTGATGCGCCGTTGCGTGACGCCAGCGAGCAGCGACTGGAGCAGCGCGTTCGAGGTCGCCCCGAACTCAAGCGTGAGCGAGAGGTTTGCCTCAAACTGCCCATCGCCGAACGACTGCGCGCGGTCGCCTTCGAATACTTTAAGGTGGCGGTTGGGGTTAAGCTCCAGCTCGAAGCTCACAAGCGTGGCGTTGACCGCCGTCGTCCCGAACGCAGAGGTCACATCGATGAACAGCGCAGCGTCCACCATCGGGATGGACTGCACGGCGGAGACTGGCAGCGCGGTCGGCGTGACCGTGCCGCTGGCAAGGTCGCGCGCCATGATGTCGCTGCTCGCTGCCACGCCTTGCCCAGCCTCGCCACTCAGCGTCAGGCTGCCAAACAGGAATCCGGGCACTTCGCGCACGTACGACTCTACGCCCATCTCCGCGGTGTAAACCTGCGGGGTGGGCATGGCGTCGTGCGGCACTGCGAACGTCCACGCATACGGGCCCGACCCTGTAGGCGTCGGCGTTCCGAACAGCCCGCACAGCGGATATAGGATGTGCTGGTAGCTCGCCGCCATCTCCAACCGCCCGCTAAAGGTGCGCGGCGTCGGGACCGCGAACGTGCCGATGCCCGTCGTCCCGCTCTCGACCACGACGCTATCCTCATGATCCACGCTTAGCGTGGCACTCGTGACACCGCGCAGCAACACTGTGCGCGCAACGGCAGCGCCGCCGAACGTGCTTTGCTTGCCTAGCGCGACTCGATTCGTGATGAGTGCTGGCATCTTAAACCTCCTTAAAAGCTACCACTTTTCAATGACGGCAACCTCAAGACGCGCGCCTGTATAGGTCGCGTCGCCCACCTCAACCGCCTCTGCGCCGCCGTCGCTGATGCGCGCGATGTGGTCTACGTTGCCGCCAAGCGTGGAGTCGTCCATCAGCTCAGCGATGCACGCATCAATGAGCGCATGTACATCAGCCGCGCGCTCCTGCGGGCGCGACAACGTCAGCGGCGCAAGCAGGAGCAGGATGATGTAGCGACGTTCGGAGCGGCGATACCCCACCGCTTGCCACTGTGTCTCGCCAGCATCGGCGAGGATGATCGCGGCGGGCAGCGACGCAGCAGGCACACTATGAGGCGGATACGAATATGTGCTCTGCAGCGATGGCACTGTGCCAAGCGCAGCTGCAAGCGCGGTGATTGTGCTGGCGATAGTCATATCCGCATCACCTCCACCCAGGCATACTGTTTAAGCACCTGCTGCACTTCGGCGGGGACGGCGCCGCCGAGCGTCAACACGCCCTCTTCTTGTATGCCCACGATCTGGCGCGCGATGTCGCGCGCGCGGTACCAGTGCCCTGCAAGCCGCATGATCGCTAGCCTTAAGTCCTCCGGGCACGTCGCGGTGTAGCCCGTCGTTACTCCGCTTAGCGTCGCGTAGTGTTTTACGGATAGCGCGCCCGTGTCCACATAGACGACGCGCGACGGGACGGCAGGCAACACCATATCCGCCGCCGTGATCGTGCCTCCGTCGTCGCCTGTGAGCGTCGCCGATGCCGGGATCGCCCTGATGTCTGTGCCTACGACGATGTAGGTCGGTGTGATGTGGTATCGCGGGACGCGCCACACTTGATTCGTTTTTGCGACGAAGTGGCGGTCCGTAGCTACCTCGACGTAGCTCACGACGGCATCGAGTATCTGCGTGAGCAGCGCATCATCAGACGCGCTGCTCACGTCCAGATAGGTCTTAAGGTCGCTTAAGGTAGGGTAGCTCATGACTACGCATCGAGTACGACGTAGTAGCTGCGGTCGTACGTGCCGACAGGGGATGGCACAACCGCGTCAACGAGCGGTCGCCCGTCGCACAGGCTGATCAGGCGATACGTGATCATCCCGTCGCTGAACGACTCCGCTGCCGTCGCGTCTAGTTCCGGGTCACTGAGCGCGAGCGCGTACATCGAGAAATCACAGAAGATGATGTCGCCTGCCGAACCGAGCACACCCAACGCGGGCGAAGTGAAGAGCGGTCGCCCGTAGATGGTCGCGGGCGGCGCGGTCGCCACATCTCGATTCCACGCGATGACGTTCGAGGCGCTGAGCTGCAGCAGCGCGGGCAACACTGAGGGATGGCACACCCAGATCGCAGTTTGTGGTGACATCTGGCGCGCGTACATCTCCGCGAGGTCGGCGAGAGACACCGTGCCCGCGGTCGCGCGCGACTCCAGGTAGCGTCCTGTGTTCGCCGCAGCCGCGACGCCGACGGGTTGACCCGTGCCCGTGCCTGTGAGGATCGCAGCCTCGAGCGCTTACTCCCACGCGCCCGTGAGGTGGCGAAACACCGTAGTCTCTAGAGCCCGCCCACCAAGATGCGTGATCGCCCACGAAGCGCGAGCGCGCGCGGCAAGGGTGCGCGGGGTCAACGCCACTTGCCTGAATGCCATCGTGCTCTGCGTGATCGTGGCACCCTCACCAAAGAAGCCAGCAACCGCGCCACCATACACAGCCCAGCCACCAGATGGGTTCGTCGCCATGTTGGGCATCGGGATGTTGATGGGGCTGCCGATCGGCGTGATTAGCGCGCACCTGCGCCACACTTCAGCGAGCAGCCCGCCGAATTGGTACAGGTCAGGCACGTGCTGCTCAGGGATCAGGTATCCGCCCGCAGTGCCCGGCGTAATCGTGATGTTCTTCGTCGGGTCGCTGTACTGCCCTGTGCGGGCGTACGCGACAGTCTTCATCCAGTCGCCTAGCGCGACTGAAACGTCCGCAGTAGTAGTAGTAGTGTACATGCCAACCTCCGATTTAAGGTTCGCCTGCTCTTCTCGTAGTGCGTCGGTCGTATTGCTTGCGCCATCTCGCGCGGCAGCAGGTGCAGCCTCGTCGCCGCCGTCCAGCTCCGCCTCCTGCAAGATGCCCAGCGCCTTGACGACCTCCGCGCCTAATGTCCGCGGCTCCGCAGGCGTCGGAGTCGCGGACACCTCCGCTACCACCCAGCGCTTGATCGAGCGCTGAGGAGTGCGCTCCACTAGATGCGCCACTGCGCCAGTCGAGAGCCCAAGCCTGCCCTCTTCGGCAAGGCGGCGCAGTAGCTCGATGTAGCGATTCGAGCGGTCCAACTCTGCCTCTATCAGCCAGCCGATGTTGTCTCGCTGCTGCGACTTGACGCGCCCAAGAATCGCTACGCCTATCTCAGGATGCTGCCCATGCTCGTATAGGACAGGCGGCGCCGTGCCCAGGAGACCTTCCCCCAAATCAACATCAGGCGGGAAAGTGTCGCCCTCTAGATCACGCCCTCCCCACACGATGGCGTAGCCTTTGAGTATGGGCGTACCGTCAGGGAGAACCTTAAATTCGGCGCAGCTTGCAGACTTTACGTCTACTCGCCCAAGTAAGCGCGCAAGCAACGCGCGCGCCTCGTCGAGCATCTCGGCAGGCGCGTCGATCCCACCTCGCGCGCCATTGACCGCAGCGAGCGCGTAGCGCATACCAGACGTCACGAGCACGGGTTCGCCGTCCACGATGTCACCACACGGCGCGACGTAATCATCTTTGCGCGTCCCTGTCTCTCGCGTGAAGAGGAACAGGCGGGCGATGTCGTCGTAGCGTGGCGATTCGCTCTCCCACGCGCCCCACGCAAAGATGCGCTCCCGCACGGCGTCGCCGTCCCATTCGTCGCGCTGCACTATCGGCAGCGATGCATCGAGCGTAAGCCTCATATCACCTTCACCCTCGCTTTCAAGATTCTACCCAGCGCGCGCCAGTCCGCGCGCGCGATAGCCTTGTCCACCACGACCCAGCCCGTCGCTTTGTGGAACGGCTGCTGCGCGCGCCCGATCACGTACACCGCGTAGCGCGCCTTGTTGCGGATGGTGGCGCGCGTCTCACCGATCGCGAATTGCCAAGCCTGCGCCATGTTTTGGCTCAATCTCGAGCGACCGCGGCGATAAGGCGGCGCGTCTCCCGCGCGCCGCATAGCGGCGTAGTATGCGCGTCGCTGGCGCGCGCTCGCCCAGCGTATCGGGCGCTTGACAGGACCGGGATAGCGATTCGCTGCGCTGACCGCAATCTGCACAGCGGCTCTGAGGGCTAGTCTGCGAATCGCACGAATCTCATCGTCGCCCATCTTGCGCGGGATTCTGACTTTGACATTCATACCTCTATTGTCACCCAACAGCGACAGCGCGGATGCGCGGGCGGAAGGTCAGTCCAGCCGCTGCCTTGTCGCTTGCCGTTGCGCGGCCCGCATATCGCGCAGACCATCTCGTCGGCGCGCGTGCGCCACACGAGATGAGTCTCGACGCCGTCGCGCCTAAGGTCTTCGCGCGCAGCTTGCACCCCCGCAGAATACGCGCGCGTAATCTCAGTGGTGGCAATCATCTCCGCGCGCGTCGCCCCAAACACAGGCTCTAGCTCGCCCATCACCTGCCCCAGCGTCAGCCCGCGCGCCGTCGCATCTTGTATCGCGCGCTCAATCTTGCCGCGTGTGGTGTCTGTGATCGTGTGGGCTATCTCGCGCGCGTGTGCGCGCGCCCAGTCTGCCGCATAGTCGTATAGCTCATCCACGTCCACGTAGCCGTATCCGACTTCGTTGGCCACGGCAGAGTCAAGCGCGACTTCAAGCAGCATCCCTACCATCTCATCGCGCATCGCACTTTCCGCCTCATCTAGCGCGCCGCGAAGGTTCGCTTCTTCACCCGCCAGCTTGTCCTTGAGCGCTCTTAAGACGCGGAGGACGACGCGCGCTAGCTCTTCCTCCGCTTTCTCGACGGGGGGCGGTTCGTGGCGCGCCTTCGCCTCATAGTACGCCAGCCAGGAGAACGGGCGCTCAACTCGCGCGGCAAGCGCCTTGATCGCGTGCTCAACATGCGCGGGGATGCGCTCGCTGCGCCACTCCGCCACTCGCTCGCCTCGCTTGCGCGTTTTTTCGCGCCAGGCTCGCACCTCGTCCGTCCACTCGCGCACAGACATCATCGCCGTGCGCTGTGGCGCGCCCTCCATGCCTATCGCTGTGCGCGCCTCCTCTAGGCTCATGATGCCCGCCTGATACAGCGCGATGATTTGCTTCGCTTTTGCTTCACTGTCCTCGGCGAGGATGTCGATGTCGGCGTAGTTCGGCGACACCTCGTAGCCTAATGCCTCGCTGAATAGCTCTGCGAGTAGGTCGAGGTCGGGGACAACGGTGGTCGCCCAAAATGACCTCAAATGCTCGCGCGCGGTCGCGTAGTTCGACGCCTCGCTGATCATCGTCGTCGGCACGCCGAACGCAGCGGCGATGCGCCTGATCGTGATCTCGTCCAGCTTCTCCAGCGCCAGCTTATCGAGCGCTGGCATGGACAATTCACGCACCTGGACGCTGCGCGGCATGACGAGCGCGCGCCACGCATTGCGCACGCCCGCGATCAGCCTCTGCCACTCGTTGCGGAACGCCTCCTGATCTTGCGACGTGAGAATGCCCTGCTCAGGGCTGATCAGCAGCGGGGGCACAGCGCCGCCGCTGAAGAACGACGCCGCAAACTGCTCCGACGATATAGCGATGCGCGCCGACTCCCGGGCTACCTCTAGCGGCGCGAGCCCGTGCACGTCTGATGTCGGATGCCAATAGTGGCGGTACGCGATGTCTGCTAGCGCATAGCGCTGCGTGACGCCACCTACGCGCTGCTCGTAGCCCTCGATGCCGCGCTCCGCGCTGGCGAGCACGCGCATCGTCGCCGGATTTAAGGCGCGCAGTTCACGGCGGAGCAAAAACACGCCCCCCGCGACGGCGAGAGACGCAGCACAGCGATACACCATGTCGGCTGTGATGCGGTCTTCTGCGCCCGCGCCATCACGCAGGAAGCCCACAGTCGCCGCAGAAGCCGCGCGCAGATGGATGCAGCGATAGATGTATGGCGCGAGCCACTCGGCGCGTTCCTGCTGCGTCGCGGTCGGCGCTACCTTGATCGCGTAGTTCTTCGCAGCGCTGCGAATGTACATAGCCTAAAAAATCGCCACAGGCTTTAAGCCAGTGTACTCGCTTGCGCCGTGTAACGCAAGCGCGAGCGCGATCACACAATCATCATGCATCCCTGCGGGCGCGGAGTAGCGCGGGATGCCTACGCGCGACTCCTGGCGCTCGTACGCCTCTAGCTCTGCGATCAGCCCCTCGTCGTTTAAGAGCATGATGCTGCGCTGCTCTATCGCCAGCTCTAGCCCTGTGATGATGTGATGCTTGCTCGCGGGCGTCGTCGCAAAAGGGACGACGGGCAGCCCCTGCGCTTGCATCGCCTCAATCAGTGGCGCGCCCATCGCGTTCGACTCGGCGACGATGGGGCACTCGCCGTAGGCGTGCCACAGCGATTTGAGGTGAGCAAGCTGCGCATCGAACGGCATTCCCGAATATCGGCGCAAGGATACGACGCTGCGCGCCGTCGCGTCAAAGACAACAAACACCGTCCAATCTCCCCCGCTTGCGCGCGCCCAGTCTACGCCGATACAGTAGGCATGAGATGCGATATATGGCGTCTCTTGCGCCGTCGCAAGCTCTCGCACGTGGGGGAACAGTGTCCCTTCCTCCACAAATTCAGCGAGCCACTCCTGCCGATATGTCCGCTCGGGGACAAGCATACGCGCGCGCTCCGCCGCCTCGCGTATCTGCGGCGATGGGTTCGCGTACGAGGGCGCGTGATACGCCGCGCCTTCGTCGCGCGCCTGCAACCACTCGCGCCAGAACCAATTGCGCCCGCGCGGGGTGCTGATGAGCAACGCGCGCCCTCGCCTGTCGGCGAGCGTAGGCATGATGGCGTCGCTCCACGCCTCTTCTGAGATTCGCGCAGCTTCGTCAATGACGACCAAGTCGAACGCTTCACCTCTCACAGCGTCGGCGTTATCGGCGGAGTAGATTGAGACGCGCCCCCCACTAGAGAACTCCACGATGCGCTCCGCGCGGTTGATGCGCGCGATTTGCGGCGATACATGTTGCAAGGTGAACCTCCACAGCGGGCGCGACTGCGCGTAATACGGCGCAATCCACGCCACCGCCCCGCCGTGTGCTGCGCGATGCAGCGCAAGCGCCCCGCCCATGACGGTCTTGCCCCAGCGCCGCCCTGCACACACGACGACACGCCAGCGGCGCTGGAGCAGCGCGACGATGACCGCTTGATCGCGCCGTAGGCGGGGGATTCTAAGGTTCATCGAACACATGCACAAGATAAATAGAGGGCAGGCTCACAAGAGTAGTCGCGCCTTTGACCAGCACGTTGGTCAACACGATGCCCCACACAGCATTTGCGGGCAGCGCAGTCCCAAACGCGAGCCAAGCGAAGATGACGCTATCCAGAGGCACACTGATCGCGTTGCTGAGGAGGACGCGCGCCCACTGATGCCGCGCCCCCGCGCGCGCGCGCCACGCGCGATATATCTCCGTGTCCACCATCTCCGCCACGACCTCCGCGATCATGGACGCGACGACAATGCCCCACACAGGCGCAAGGACCGCGCCGAACTCTGATTGCGCGCCCACAGACATATCAGGCGGGAGGGCAGCGACGACGCCGAAGAGTAGCGCCATGATGACATTCGCGGCTGCGGCCGATACGATGATCGCGCGCGCAGAAGCTGCGCCGCCTACCTTGTGGACAAGGTCGCGTAGCGTGAAAGTCAACGGATATATCAGTGTCCCTCCATCAATAGACATTGAGGCGATACTGAGGATGCGCAAGCTCATCACATCAGCCGACATTTGCGCGGCCACGTATGCGCCTGCCAGGACAGCGAGGATGATCATCCTTCCTTGCATATCTTTCTCACCTCAGACATGATCGCGCCGAACGAGATAGCAAGCGCGGCGTAGCGCACATTGTGCAGGTAGCCCAGCCCAATCTCTCTTAAGGCAAAGGTGTCGCCATCGGGCATAACAGCTTTCCCTAAATCTGCTATGCGCGCGACGTAGTTGGTGTCAAGGGAAACGACATCGTCGCCTAATTCCGCGAGGTAGGCTAGCTGCGCCGCCCAGCTGCCGCCCAAAAGATGCACACGACGACCCTTAAAAGCCTCTACGGGCAAAGGCGTGCCGCCATGCGAAGAGGGGACGCTGTAACCCAGTATGTATTTTTCGGGGATTTTGTCAATGCAATCGTATTTGGGGATGACTATGACATTTTCCGCGTACTCGCTTATCTCCGCTGCCCAATCGAGTATCTGCGGAAGCTCGTAGTAGGCGATGCCTTGCGCCTCACACACATCCTCGCTGATGACGTCCCTGACAGTAGCATATTTTGGGCGAAGCTGGCGCACCGCCATCATGTGCCTGGGGTGGTTGTAGGCGAAGTAGTCGTTGTCGATGAAGGCGACCTCGTGCCTCCCTGATAGATAGTAAGTGTATGGGCACAGGCGATAACTCCCGCTCTGTATGCCATATCTCATCCCCGCTTGAACAGCGAGGCAGCATGTGCAATCTGCGCCTTGCAGGGTGTATATCACGTCGAGCGCGCGTGAGCGCGACGCAGACGCAGGGCGCTTATCGAGGTCAACGCCGCGATCAATGTCGAGCATCTCTGCGAGCGCCCGCGCTTGTTCGCGCCATTCTTCGAGCACCGCCTCGTCTAGCCCCCACGATTTAAGGTTGCCCGCGCCCCACGATTGAAGCGCGTCCCAATCCCATTCGCCTACCGCGCCCGCATGTAGCGCGATGGTTAGCGCCTTGCGCTCCTCATCAGTGAGCGCGCGCGACGCGCGGCGCACCTCGACCTCGTAGTCGCCCCCATAGACCTCGCTCAAGACCTTCAGGCGTTGATGCCCGTTGTACACCTCGTTGTTGGGGCCGACCGCTATTACTTCGACCTGCCCGAAGCGTTGCCATGAATCGAGTAGGCGGCGTGCCTGGCGCTTGCTGATGCGGCGCGGATTGCTTCGCCACGGCACGAGATCGCGCAGGCGGACGCGATCACTCTTCCACGCGACGCTCATCATCGTCTATGCCTGACAGCGCGACAGCGGCAGCAGCGTAGTCATAGGTCTCGATGCGGATGGGTGCGCCTTGCGCGATGCCGCCTATCTCGCGGCGCTCTGGTGCGTCGAGCCCCATTAGCGCAGCGCGGCGCTGCTGGATCTTAAGCAGGCGGTCTATCGCGCCCATGTCGCCTTCAAGGACGTAGCGCCAGATTACTGATTGGGCGACATCTA
>FWWM01014291.1_pt1 | contig 12507 bp, 7 predicted proteins | sample 2228351 | NCBI WGS metagenome assembly FWWM01 (sample SAMEA103939774, study PRJEB20133) | metagenome | reverse complement strand
CCTCGCGGGCGACGGCCAGGGCTTTTTCGTAGGCCTTGATGGCCGCGTCCAGGTCGGCCTCCTGCCCCTGCGCCTCAAAGCGGGTGCGGAGGGCCACGCCCAGGCTGGCCTGCCACCTGGTCCAGTCGGGGGAGCCCTCCGGGGTACAGGCAACGGCCTGTCGCCACAGAGAGATCGCCTGCTCCAGGTCAGGCAGGTGACCGGTGGCCTGGTAGTGGTGGAAAAATGCAGCGCCGGCATTGCTCATCGCCGCCGGGCGGAATCGCCCGTCGGCCTGGGGGAAGGTGGGGTGGCCCAGCATCCGCTCCCAGGCGGCTACTGCTTCGTCCAACGCAGCCAGGTCGCCGGTCTGAAGGTAGCGCTGCACGCCCGCCTCGGCGCGGGACAGGTCGGCGCGGAACTGGGGAGGTATGGGAAGACCCTCACTGCCTTCCCCGGCCCCTCTACCGCCGGAGGAGGCGGTGAGGGCGGCAAAGGCCGCCTCTATGCCCACCTCCCGGCAATGGCGCAGGAGGGCGCGGTGCTGCTCCAACAGGCGCACAACTCGTTCGCGCTCCTCCCGGTTGGACGCAGGGCCCTGCACCCCCGCGGCCTGGACAGCCTCCAGCAGTTGTCCCAACAGAGCGTCGGTCTCATCCTCCAGCAGTTCGGGATGCTCCTCCAGGATGCGGCGGGATTCGGCCCAGGTTTCGGCGGCGACAAAGGCCAGCAGTACCCGGCTCAGGTCGCCGGCCTGGGCCAGGGCCTGTAGCACTGCCCCCATCTGCGGCTGCCGCCGCTCCACCCGCAGGGCCAGCACGCCGGCCATCACCGCAGCGAGCATCTGAGCAAACTCGCGCTCGCCGGCCGCAGTAGCGACCTGGACCATTTCCCCCAAGACCCCCAGACCCCCCCCGTCAAACTCATCCAGGTGCTCGCGGAGAAAGGCTTCCTTGTCCTCCGCCTCCTCCAGTTGCTCCAGGAGGTGCTGGGCTCGCGCCAGGGACTGGTAGGACTGGGCTGCGACCTCCTCCAGTTGGCGGTAGGCTTCCGGGTCCTCCTCGCGCAGCCGTTCTACCTCCTGGACCAGCACCTCCTGCATCATCTGCGCCTGCCGCTCCACCTCCCGCCCCACCGCCTCCAGTCCCTCGGTCAGGGCCAGGGGGAGCAGGTCGCGGGGGACCCAAGTGACCTGCTCGGCCCACTCCTCGCGCCATTCCTCGCCCACGCGCTCGCGCAGGAGGAAGAGGAGATGGGCGGCGTGTTCCCGATCTTGGGCGGAAGTGGTGCTGCGGGCAGGGGAGAACACCCCTACTTGCTCTCCCACTGCGCGGGAGAGCGGGTAGGGGACAAGCAGGAGCATCGGCGCATCCAGTTCTCCCTCGCCCCTGCATTGCGGCAGGTCACCTGATGCAGGGTTCCCCCCTTTGCCCGCGCCAGCAGGTCCGGCCGGGCCGCACCGTCCACGATGATCCAGACCTCGGCGGGGAACTCGTGTCCGCACTGCGGGCAGGTCAACGACGTCCGTTCGGCGTATGGGGCATCCACCGGCCCCTCCTTGTTGGGTCAGTTCTGGCCAGGGCAACTCTGGCCCTCCTGGCGGCTATTTCACCACACCTGCCCTCCGGGCCACAGGATGAATCCTGTGCCACGGCCACAGGATGAATCCTGTGCCACGGCCACAGGATGAATCCTGTGCCACGGGGAGGGCAAGTGCCGGGATTTTCCCAGGTGGCCCTACGGTTGCATTTCCCCCGCGATTGGGATATACTGGGGCTACCACGGTCAGAAGGCAGGCAGGGTTGCGCGGCGGGTTTCCGCCCCCGCCGCCTCAACGCACGGCGGGGCAGCAGTCGAGGCAAGCGATGGCCGGCCGTTCGACACAGGGCATAACCTTCTGGGGCAGGCTCTGGGGCCTCTTGACCTCGCGCCTGCTGGCCGTCGTGCTCTTTTTGCTCCTCCTGGGCCTGCTCCTCCTGGCCGTGTGGTTCCCCCAGGAGCCGGCCGACCTAGACTCCACCGCCCTGGCCCACTGGCGCGACCTGGCCGCGGAGCGACTGGGGACGCGCCTGGCCCTCTACGAGGCCCTGGGCCTGCTGCATCTCTTTCGCACCCCCTTCTTCTGGACCCTGGCCGGCCTCCTCCTCCTGAACACCCTCTGCTGCACCCTGGACCGACTTGGCGGCCTGTGGCGGGCGGCGACCCGCCGGCCGGTCATCGCCCTGCCGGCCTCCGCCTACCCGGCCCCCGCCTGGGAGGTCCCCGGCGTAACCCCGGAACACCTCCGCCGCGCCCTGCGCTGGCGGGCCTGCCGCACCTGGAGCGAGGCCGGCCATCTCTACGCTGAAACTTTTCCCCTCGCCCGCCTGGGGACGGTGCTCGGCCACCTGGGGCTCTTTTTCCTGCTCCTGAGCGCAATCCTGCACGGCGCTTTCTCCTGGCGGGAGCAGATGTACCTGTACCCTCCCGATTTCGGCAGCCCACCGATACCTCTCGCCCATCGCCCCCTATGTCGGTTGCTTCACGGGGAACTGTCGGTTGACCGGCCGGGAAAGGTACGGGCCGCTGTCCGGGTCTGGAGGGGTACGGAAGAACAGCGCGAGCTCCTTGCCCCCGGCCGGCCCTTTTCCGCCTGCGGGGTTACCTTCCTGCTGCGCTCCTACGGCCTGGCCCTGGGAGTGGAGGTACAGGACGCCGCCGGCCGGCCGCTGGAAGTGCTCACGCCGGACGGCCGGCCCTACCTGACCTTCCCCGAGGGCATCTCCGAGACGTCGTTCGAGGTGCCCGCGCTGGACTGGCGCGTCGTCGTGATTCCCTCGCCCCGGGCGCTTGTCGGGCTGAACGAGCCACTGCACCTGCGCATCGAGCAGGCCGGCCGGTCCCAGCCCCTCCTGGACGACGAGGTGGCCGGAGGGGGCGTTGTGCTTCCCCAGGGACAGCTCCGCCTGACCAGGTCCTCCTTCCTGGCGCTGGAGGCGGTCCATGACCCCGGCATGCCCTGGTTCCTGGCCGGGGGGGCGGCCCTCTTCCTGGGCAGCGCGCTGGTGCTGCTCCTTCCCCGGCGGCAGTTGTGGGCCCGCCTGGACGAGGCGGGCCGCCTGTGGGTATGGCCCGGTCGGGGCTGGGAGGAGGAGCGGCTGGCCGCGCTGGCCCGGTCGTTGGGCCGGGGAGGTGGGGGATGAGCCTGCTCCTGCGGGATGACCTGCTGGCCGGCCTGGCAACGCTGCTCCTGATCGCCGGGTGCGTGCTCTCCGCGTTGGACCTGCTCGCGCCGGGCCGGCGGGGCAGGACCGGCCGCCGGTGCATCGGCATAGGCGGCTACCTGCTCCTTCTCGCGCTGCTGGCGCGGGGAACGCGGGTCGGCGGGTTCCCCTTTACCCAGACCTACGATGTCGTCCTCCTGAGCGCGGCCGGCCTGGCCCTGCTCTTTGCGCTGGGGATACCGGCCCGCCTGAACGGCATTGGCGGGCTGGCGGCCGGCCTGACCACAGCGATGCTGGTCGGGCTGACGCTGCTGCTGACCCCGCAGGGGACGCGCCTGCCCCTGCCGGCCCCGGCAGCCATCGAGGGACTCTGGTTCCCCCTGCACGTCCTCAGCAGCGGGTTGGGCTACGGGGGGCTGCTCCTGGCGAGCGCGGCCGGCCTCCTCGGCCTGCTGGCCGGCCCCGGGCCGGCCGGGAGCGCCTCTGACCGCTCCCTCCGCGCCGACCTGGAGTCCCTGGCCTGGCGTGGGCTCTCCTGGGGCTACCCCTGGCTGACCCTGGGCATAACCCTGGGAGGAGTGTGGGGCTGGCTGACCTGGGGCCACTACTGGGCCGGGAGCACCAAAGAGGTGCTGACCCTGCTCACCTGGACAACCTTTACCCTGGCCTTTCACACCCGCCGCCTGCACCGCTGGCGGGCCCGCCGGCACGCCCTCATTCTGGCTGCCGGCGGGCTCTTGCTCCTGGTGTCGCTCCTGGCGGCCGAGTCGCTGGCCGTTCGGTTGGGCTGGACAACCGGGTACGTCTTTTAACCCGGTGGAGGTGAACGATGCCGTTGACCCGACGGGCCTTTCTCCAAGGACTGCTGGGAATGGGGTTGGGGGCGGTTGGAGCGGCCACGGTGTTGGAGGGGCTGAGACAGGCCGGCCAGAACGAGGAAGGCTTGGTCGGCGACCTCCCCTTCTACGCCCGGCCGGCCCGCTTTGCCCTCTCGGTGGAGGGAACCGGCCGCTGCGGCGACTGCCACGGCGACCCCCGCCCCTCCGCGATGACCTACTGCCACACCCGCCACAGCGACCGCTACGTCCGCTGCCTCCTTTGCCCCAAGGGCTGCATGATTTCGGAGGGCCGGCGGGGGGACTGCCGCGTGCGGGAGAACCGGGGAGGCGTCCTCTACACAATGGCCTATGGCAACCCCTGCACCTACCACGTGGACCCAATCGAGAAAAAGCCCTTCTTCCACTTTCTGCCGGGGACGGCGGCCTTTTCCTTCTCCACGGCCGGCTGCAACCTGCACTGCCTCTACTGCCAGAACTGGGAAATCTCCCAGCGCACCCCGGAGGAACTGATTGCCCAACTGCGGGTGGCCGGCATCCGCGAGGGGGTGGTCGAGCCGCTCCTGCCGGAGGAACTGGCCGAACTCGCCCTGCGCACCGGCAGCGTCTCGGTCGCCTACACTTACGCCGAGCCGACCGTCTTTTACGAGTACATGTACGACACCGCCGTCGCCGCCCGCGCCCGGGGGCTGCGCAACGTCGTCATCAGCGCGGCCTATATCCGGCAGGAGCCACTGCAGGCCCTCTGTGCGGTCGTGGACGCCATCAAGGTGGACCTGAAGGGGATCAACGAGGCGTTCTACCGGGAGGTCTGCTTTGCCACTCTCCAACCGGTGCTGGAGGCGATTCGCACGATTGCCCAGAGCGGGGTGCACCTGGAGGTGGTCAACCTGGTCGTGCCGCAGCACAACGACGCCGCCGAAGATATGCGCCAACTGGCCCGCTGGCTGCGGGAGGAGGTCGGGCCAGACGTGCCGCTGCACTTTAGCCGCTTCTACCCGACCTACCGCCTGACCAACCTGCCCCCAACGCCGGTCCCGACGCTGGAGAACGCCCGGGCGATCGCGATGGAGGAGGGCCTGCACTACGTCTATGTCGGCAACGTGCCGGGGCACGAGGGCAACAACACCTACTGCCCCCGCTGCGGCGAGGTGGTCATCCGGCGGAGCGGCTTGAGCGTCCTGGAGATGCGCCTGCAGGACGGGCACTGCGTGAACTGCGGGCAGGCGATTCCGGGGGTGTGGAAATTGTAGCCTTGCCGGCCCGCCCTCCCCCGCCGGCCGGCACAATTGCAGGCAGCGTGCGGGCTACACCACAGGCGTGGCAAGTTGCCCTACGCGGGTGATGCCCGCATCACCTCGGCCACAATCCGCAGGGCCTCCTCGATGTCGTCCCGCTCGATGCCATAGTGGGTCACGGCGCGAATCTTGGTGCGGCCCAGGCAGGAGACCAGGACGCCAGCCTGGTTGAGCGATTGGACCAGCGCCTCGGTCGTCCGGCGGGGGTCGCTGGGGTAGAACATGACCATGTTGGTCTGCACCGTCTCCAGGTCCACCGAGAGGCCGGGGATATTGGCCAGACCCTCGGCCAGGAGGCGGGCGTTCTCGTGGTCCTCGGCCAGGCGGTCCACCATCTCGGTCAGGGCGACGATGCCGGCCGCCGCAATCACCCCCACCTGGCGCATGGCCCCACCGCACATCTTGCGCATGCGGTGGGCCCGCTCGATAAAGGCGGCCGTCCCGCAGACGAGCGAACCGATCGGGGCGGAGAGCCCCTTGGAGAGGCAGAACATGACCGAGTCGGCCGGGCCGGCCAGGTCGCGCACCTCCACCCCCTGGGCGATGGCCGCGTTAAAGATGCGCGCGCCGTCCAGGTGCAGCGGCAGGCCATACCGATCTGCCAGGGCACGTACCTCTTGCATGTATTCGGGGGAAAGGACGGTGCCGCCACAGCGGTTGTGGGTATTTTCCAGGCAGATGAGGGCGGTCGGGGGAAAGTGGACGTTGCCGGGGCGGATGGCGGCCTCGATCTCTTCCAGGGGGATTTCCCCCAGGCGGGTGTTCGGCACGGTGCGGTAGGAAAGCCCCCCAAAGGCGGCCGCGGCCCCGGCCTCGTAGTGAAAGATGTGGCACTCGCCCCCCAGGATGACCTCGCTCCCGCGGGGGCAGTGAGCCAGCACCGAGACCAGGTTGCCCATCGTCCCGCTGGCCACAAAGAGGGCCGCCTCTTTGCCCAGCCGCTCGGCGGCGAGTTCCTGCAGGCGGATGACGGTGGGGTCCTCGCCCCAGACGTCGTCGCCCACCTCGGCCTCGTACATGGCCCGGCGCATCGCCTCGGTGGGCAGGGTCACGGTGTCGCTGCGCAGGTCAATTCGTCGGCTCATCGTTCCTCCTCGAGATCTTTCGGGTGGTCGGGGGCCATGCTCCCGGCGCACCGGTCAAGGCAACGGCTCATCCCTCGGGCCGGTCAGGAGGCCGCGCAGCCGTCCCCACCAGTCTCCCAGGCGGCGGATAAGGTTGCGGGCCTCGCCCAGGGCTGCCGGGACGAGGGCGGTGCCGGCCTCCAGTTGTGCCCGCTTGAGCGGTTCCAGACTGTCCCAGGTGCCACAGACAAAGCAGTAGGGCTGCTCCACCGAGGTGACGTGGTGGCAGGCGTGGCAGCGAAAGAGGCGTTGTTCGCCCCAGAGGGCGCGCATGGCCGCACGGAGGTGTCCCTGGGCCTGCTCCGGGCGGCCATTCTCGCGGTAATGTGCCTCCAGGCGGATGTGCGCCTCGACCAGGTCGGGTTGGACGGCCGCGGCACGCTCCCAGTAGCCGGCGGCCTCTTCCAGGCGGCCCTGCTCGTGGGCCAGATGGCCCAGAGCCAGGTAAAAGCGGCCCTCGCGGGGACGCAGGAGCAACCCACGTTGGTAGACCAGGGCGACCTCCTCCCAGAGGCCGTCGCGGGCCAGGGCCAGGAGGCGTTCCTCCAGGGCCGGGGAGGGGGTGTTCCAGAGGCCCCTGGCCCAGACGCGCAGGGCCTGTTCATCCTCCCCCTGTTGTCGCAGGATGTCCCCCAGCGCCCAGACGGCCTCCTGGCAATCGGGGATCAGTTCCAGGACGATCTGATAGTCCACGCCGGCCATCTCGGTCTGACCCTGGCGGAGGTGTTCCCGGCCGTAGCGGAGGAAGAGGCGGGCCAGTGTTTCGGGGTCCTCGCCGGCCTTGAGCAGGCGCAGTTGGCGCAGGGCCTCCCGCTGCATACCGCTCTGCCGGTAGATCTGGAAGAGGTGGTAGCGCACGTCCAGGTTGGTAGGGTCCAGTTCGAGGGCGCGGCCCAGTTCATAGATCGCCTGGCCGGGCCGGCCGGCCTGGAAGTAGAGGTAGCCCAGTTGCAGGTAGGCGTCCAGGTTGGCCGGGTCCAGGTCGCGGACCCGTTCGTAGGCAGTGATGGCCCCGTCCAGGTCGCCGCGGAGGGTGCGGATTTCGCCCAGGCGCAGGTTGGCGCGGATATGCAGGGGGAGGAGTTGCCGGCCGCGGTCCCAAAAGAGGGCGGTCTGGTAGTGCCCCTCGGCGGCGCGGTGGTTGCCGGCGGCAAAGGCCTCCTCGGCCATGTCGAAAAGGATGCGCGCCCGGCGGAGGGGGAAGGTCAGGGCGATGGCTACGGCCCGCCCGATCGGTTGTTTGGGGAGGGGGATTTCGGGCAACCCCTCGGGGCCGGGCTGGGGGCGGGGGCGCAGCGTCTCTTTGATGCGAGTTCCCAGGCGGGAGAGGCCGCGCACGGCCTGGCCTGGCGCACGCCAGGCCCCCACGGCAAGACGGCGCACCAGGTTTGTCAGCAACCCCAGGACAAACCCCAGGGCAAAGGCCCCAAAGAGGGCCAAGACGAGCACCACCGTATCGGTGTCCATAGTCCGCCTCCGCTCCTATTCTACCACAGAAGTGGGCCAGGGAAAAGCAGGGCCGGGCTTGCCAGGGCCCGGCCGGGCCTCGGTAGGCCAACTCCTGTCGGCCGGGCCTCGGTAGGCCAACTCCTGCCGGCCGGGCCTCGGTAAGCCAACTCCTGCCGGCCGGGCCTCGGTAGGCCAACTCCGGCCGGGCCTCGGTGGGCCAACTCCGGCCGGCCGGGCCTCGGTAGGCCAACTCCGGTCGGCAACATGTTGCCGGCAAGGAGTTGGCCTACGAGCCGGGCGGTGCGGCGCGCGCGTGGGAAGATAGGGAGGCTCAGGAGCGCGGGGGCAGGAGCATGGAGAGGGGCAGTTGCCACCAGTCCGTCTCCGCCGAGGTCGGCCGCTCCCCCAGGAGAAGCAGGTCGGCTTTTTTTTCCCGGCACAACCGGGCCAGGCCGGCCCAGGTCTCCTCCCGTGGCTCCAGAAAGGCGACCTCCGCCTCGGTTGACATGCTACGCAAGGTTCTCTGCACCGAGGCCGGGGCCTGCTCCGCCGGGAGGACCACGACCAGGGCTGCCTGCCAGGCGCGGGCCAGTTGGTCCGCCCAGCGGACGGCCCCCTCGTCGCCGGGTGCGGCCAGGAGGCACAGCCGGCGGGGCGGTCGGGGCCGGCCTGCCAGGAGGAGCGGTCGGTCTACCCGCTCGAGCAGGCGGGTCAGTTGCTCCGTCCAGACCGCATCGGGGGCGTCCGGCCGGCCTACGATGACCATGTCCTCGCCAACCTCCAGGCGGTCCACGGCCTCGTCCCAGGGGCCGGGGCGCACCGAGCACAAGCCCTCTACCCCCTGCCCCCGACAGCAGTGCAGGAATCCGGCGCGGACCTCCTCCAGGGCCAGACCGTCCAGGTCGGCGGGGAGCAGGGCGTGCACCGTCCCCTCGACCGGCGCGGCCAGGGTCAGGGCCTGCTCCAGGGCCCGTTGATCGGCCTCGCCGCCATCCAGCAGCACGAGCAGGTTGCGGGGAAGGGCCTCGCTCTCGGCCGGCAGCGGCCGGCCCAACAGGGCATGCTCGATCCAGGGAATCTCCTCGGCCTCGGCAAAGAGGGTGACCTGGTCGCCGGGCTCCAGCAGGAGATCGGGGTAAGCGACCATCGTGCGGCCGGCACGGTGGACGCTGACCAGGAGGCTGTCGCGGGACAGGTTCAGGTCCACAATGCGCCGCCCCACCGCCGGGGCGGTGGCCGGGAGGTCGTAACGGGTATAGCGCGTCTGGCGGCCGTGAGGCAGGCCTTTTCCCTCCAGGAGAAGGGCCCGCGCAGACTGCCCCTTCGCGGCGTCCTCGACCATGACCACGAGCAGGTCTCCGGCCTCCAGGCGGGTGCTGCCCCGGGGGAGGAGGGTGCGGTCGCCGCGCTGCACCGAAACAATGATCGTTCCCTCCGGCAGGGCCAGGTCGCGGACCAGGTGGCCGGCGGCGGCAGCCTGCGCGTCCAGTTCCACCGTGAGCAGTTCGCCCTCCCGGTAACTGGCCGCCTGCATCTGCTGCACCTGCCGGGCGATCTCCTGTCGGCGGGTCAGGCCCTTGCGGTAGGCGCGGATGAGGTCGTCCTGTCGGAGCAGGCCGACGACCCGGCGGGGCTCATCGGGGTCCACCACCAGGAGGCGACCCACGTCGCAGTCGGCCAGCAGCTGCATGGCCTGGACCAGCGTCTGGTCGGGGAAGACGACCACCGGGCGGGGGGTGCAGACCTCGGCGACGGTTCGGGCGGTGCCCTCGGCCAGGGCGCGGCGATAGTCGGAGAGGGTGACGATGCCGCAGAGCCGGCCGGCCGCGTCCACCACCGGCAGGCCGGGGTCGTCGCTCTCCTCCAGCACCCGGCCTAACGTCTCCAGCGACATTTCGGGCCGCACCACCGCAAACTCCTGGCGCATGGCCTCGCGGACGGTGATGCGCTCCATCACGTCCATATCCCGGCCCAGGCGGAGGCGGATGCCCCGCCGGGTCATCTGCTCGGTATAGATCGAATCAGGGCTGAGCCACTGGGCCAGCAGCGTGCTCACCACTGCGCTGAGCATCACCGGGAGGATGATGTGATAGTCGCGGGTCATCTCAAAGAGGAGCAGGATGGCCGTAATGGGGCAGTGGGCGGCCCCGGCGAGCACCGCGCCCATTCCCACCAGGGCGTAGGCCGGAGCAGGGGCGGTGATCTGGGGAAAGAGGCGGTTCAGCAGTTGCCCCAGGACGCCGCCGAGCGCGCTCCCGATAAAGAGGGCCGGGGCAAAGAGGCCCCCTGACCCGCCGGAGGAAAGGGTGGTCGCCGTGGCCAGCGGCTTGAGCAGCACCAGGGCCAGCAACACCCACCAGACCGGCATCCGGCCCTGCAGCAGGGCCTCCATCGTCTCGTAGCCGCTGCCCAGGAGGTGGGGAAAGGCCAGGCCCAGCGCGCCCACGAACAGCCCGCCGGCGACCACCCGCAGCCAGGGGGACCGCCACCGCCCCAGGAGCGACTCGATCCCCAGGAGGATGCGGACATATCCCACCGAGACCAGGGCAGCCAGCAGCCCGAGCCCCAGGTAGAGGAACATCTCCCAGGGGGAGCGCAGCGTGTAGGCGGGAACGAGAAAGGCGGGGGCGTCTCCCCGCAGCACCTTGCCTATGACGGCAGCGGTCACCGAGGAGAGGACAACCATCCCAAAGGCGGTGGCGGCAAACTCGCCCAGGATGATTTCCTGGGCGAAAAAGACGCCGGCGATGGGGGCATCAAAGGCGGAGGCGATGCCGCCGGCCGCGCCGCAGGCCACCAGCACCTGCACCCGCCGGTCGGGCAGGCGCAGCCGCCGGCCCAGCCAGGAGGCCAGGGTGGCTCCGATGTGCACGCTGGGGTCCACCGCCCCGACCGAGCCGCCGGAGACGATCGTCACCGCCGAGGCCAGGATGCGGGCCAACGCGGGGCGCAGGCGGATGCGCCCCCCGCGCAGGGCCACCGCCTCCATAATCCCGGCGATGCCCCGTCCCTGCTCTCCCTCGGCCAGCAGGCGCACCAGGGCGGTGGCCAGGAGCAGGCCCAGCATCGGCAGACCCACCGCCAGGAGCAGGCCCCACCAGGTGGCCCCGTCGCCCTGGGCCGGCAGCGGCCAGAGCGGCCGGCCGGCCAGCTGCACCCAGCCCCGCCCCTCCAGCCCGACCAGGCCGTTCTGGATGGCCCGGCGGAGGAGGTCCGCCCCCAGGCCGGTCACCAGCCCTACCAGCACGGCCACCCCGCCCAGGAAGGTCAGGTCGGAGCGGCGCGGCAGCGGCCAGCGACGGCGTTCCGGGAGAATGGCCTGCTCTTGCGAATGGGACATGGCTGGACCCTCAAGTCGCCACGGCTACCGCACCCACGCAGCAGCGTTCCGTTTTCCCCGGGACAAGGCGGTTCCTGCCTACCAGGGGGATGCCGGTGTTGTCTCGTCCATCTCCAGCAGGGCCTGTTCGACCTGCTGCTGGGTTTCCTGCAGGGCCAGGTCTATCGGCACCCGACCGCTGAGGACGTTGTCGAGGAGGTTCTCCGTCGGGTCCCAGATGAGGTCCATCTGGGGGGTGACCGGTCGGGGCCGGCCGGCCTCCACCTGCCGGAAAAAGGCGGCCAGGAGGGCGTTGGCGGAGAGGTCCAGTTCGGCGGAGGTGGGGAGCATCCACTCCTGGCCGGCCAGGGCCTGCTGGGGGGCCGGGCCGGTCAGAAAGTGCAAAAGGTCCAGCGTCTCGGCGGGGTGGAGCGGCAGGCGGGCCGGATTGACCAGGAGCACCCGGTAGCCGACAAAGGGGGTCGGCCAAGCCAGGGTCTGGTCGAGCATAGGCAGGCGGGCCACCCCCAGGCGTTCGACCCCCAGGGCCCGGACATAGTCGGGCAGGGCCCAGGAGCCGTTGATCACCATTCCCACCGCGCCCTGTTGAAAGAGAGAGTCGGCCTGACCATAGTGGTCGGTGGCGATAACGCCCGGCGCGGTGCGCACCTCCTGGAGCCAGGCCAGCCAGGCCCGCGCCTCGACCGAGTCCAGGGCGGCGTGGCCCTCCTCGTCCAGGAGCCGCCCGCCAAAGGCATAGAGGTAGCCGACGGTGTTGTAGAAACTCATCGGGAAGGCCAGGCCGGCCTGCTCTTCCCCCTGCCAGTTGGCGGCCAGGGCCAGGAGTGCGGTGGTGGTCGTCGGCGGCTCGCTGACAAAGTCGCGGTTGTAATAGAGGGCGACCGTCTCGCAGGCATAGGGGAGGGCATAGACCGCCCCGTCATCGCGCACCCCCTCCCAGACAAAGGGGGCGAAGCGGGTGCGCGTCTCCTCGTCCAGGAGGTCGTCCAGCGGGGCGATGACCTTGCCCTCGGCCAGGCGGCCGATCCAGTGGCTGCGACCGGCCAGCAGGTCCGGCCCCTCCCCGGCCCGTACCGCCTCCTCGTACTCGCCGAGGATGCGCTCCACCGGGACCCGGCGCAGGCGCACGGTGATGCCGGGACGGTCGTTCTGGTAGGCGGCCAGGAGTTCCCGAAAGATCACCTCCTCTCCCTCGTCCCAACTGTGCCAGACCGTCAGGGTGACGGCCGGCGGCATGTCGGTGGGCGGCGGCGTGGGCGGGAAGGGGGAGTGCGTCGG
>FWWM01014287.1_pt1 | contig 12512 bp, 17 predicted proteins | sample 2228351 | NCBI WGS metagenome assembly FWWM01 (sample SAMEA103939774, study PRJEB20133) | metagenome | reverse complement strand
CAAGAACAAGGACGAGTGGGTCAGGATGATGAAGGCAAGCATTGCCACTATCGGTAGCTACTTCAACACCTACAGGATGGTGAGCGATTACATGGTTAAGATTTATTCGGCGGGGGTAAGGCTATGATTGCCTACTTTGTCATGGAGCTGGGGCTTGAGGACAGAATACCCACTTACAGCGGAGGTCTGGGCGTCTTGGCGGGTGATACGCTTTATGCCTTTGCGGACTTGGACATACCGGCGGTCTGCGTGACGCTCCTTTACAAGAGGGGCTACACGCTTCAAAAGCTTACGCCCCACGGCATGCAGTTGGACTTTGACGCCATGTGGGATTACAAGAGAATCCTCAAGCCTACCGATACGGTGGTGGAGGTGGAGTTCGGAGACAGAAAGCAAAAAGTCAAGGTATGGGAATACACGGTAAGGGGCAGAGAGGAGGTAAAGGTCCTCTTTCTGGATACAGACCTTCCCGAGAACGACGAGGACATAAGAAAGCTAACCTACAAGCTCTACTACGACGATGGCATATACAGGCTCAGGCAGGAGATACTCTTGGGCGTGGGTGGATACAGGGCACTCAAGGCTATGGGTTATAACATCAACATCTACCACATGAACGAAAGCCACTCCGCCTTTTTGGTGTTGGAGCTCCTTAGGGAGCTAAAGAGCATAGATAAGGTAAGGTCCAAGTGCGTCTTCACCACCCACACGCCCGTGCCCGCCGGACACGACAGGTTTCCTGTGGATATGGTCAGAGAAGAGCTAAAGAGCTTCAACGATGTCATAGACTGGGAGCAAGAGGCGCAGGATGGGCTTATAAACCTCTCCGAGCTCGCCCTGAGATACTCCTGCAGGGTAAACGCGGTCTCTTATAAACATATGTATGTCTCCGCGGGCATATTCCCCGAATGCGGTCTAGAGGGTGAGAGCTCTTGTGTCATGGAGTATGTGACCAACGGTGTATACCATAAACGCTGGATACACACGGAGATTAGAGAACTCTTGGATGAGTGCACGCCCGGTTGGGACGAAAACCCCGTGCTCCTTTACGGCGCCTATGGGCTTCCCTCGGAGCTCCTTCTGAAAAAACACAACAAGATAAAGGGCGCGCTCATAAGCTATGTAAACAAGAAGACCGACGCCAACCTCACCGACGACGCGCTGACCATAGGCATAGCCAGAAGGGTGACGCCCTACAAGAGGAACAACATGATACTGAGGGACATAGACAGGCTTATCCACATAGCGGAACACTTCGGAGAACTGCAGATAATCTTTGCCGGCAAAGCCCACCCGAAGGATTCGGCGGGCAAGGAGATGATAGCGGACATAGTGAGTAAGATAAGACAGATAAAGGACAGGACTAGAAGTTTAAAGGCGGTCTTTTTGGAGGACTACAGCATAAACCTTGCCCACCTTTTGGTTGCGGGCTGTGATGTGTGGCTCAATTGTCCCAAGAGACCTTATGAGGCATGCGGGACCAGCGGTATGAAGGCGGGCATGAATGGAGTGTTAAACTTTAGCGTATGGGACGGATGGTGGTTAGAAGGGGGTATTGAAGGTGTCAACGGATGGGGCATAGGTCCCAAACCCCACTGGGCAGACCTTTCCGAGTCCAACGACGATGAAGACCTTCAGGACATCTACGGCAAGCTCTCTTACATAATCCTTCCCCTCTACTACAAGAACAAGGACGAGTGGGTCAGGATGATGAAGGCAAGCATTGCCACTATCGGTAGCTACTTCAACACCTACAGGATGGTGAGCGATTATATTAGTAAGGTATACAAAGTGGGCTTGAGGTGATGTCATGGACAAAAGGGAGCTTATAAACCTACTGCTTTACGATGTGGCGCTGGAGCATTCTGCCATAGTGCAGTATCTGTATCACATATTCCTCATAAGAGATGCGGAAATCACAGGCGAGGTAGAGGAGATTGCCCGTCAGGAGATGAGACATCTTAAGTGGTTTGCCCAGAAGGTGGTTCAGCTGGGCGGTAGTGTGGTCCTTGACAGGATAGAGGAGATGATAATCATAGGAGGACCGAGCTGGGATGATATGCTCTTAAAGGATGTGGATGCGGAGCAGATGGCTATAGAAACCTACTCCAAGCAGTTGGAGGTTGTAAAGGATGACTCGGTAAAGCGCCTTTTGGAAAGGGTTATAAGGGACGAGCAGTTTCATAAGGTGGAGTTTAGCGAGCTGGCTCAAAAGGCTAAGGAGTCGGTGCTCCTTGAAGAAGGGCAGAGCGAGAGCGCAGACTCCAAGACCCTTGAGGTCCTCAACAGGTTTTTAAAGGAAGAATACCAGACCATAATCAACTACCTTTATCAGTTCTTCCATACCAAGGACTGCGATTATAAGGACATCATGCTGGATTTGGCAATAGAGAGCATGGTCCACATGGGCAAGCTTGGGGAGAAGATTGGAGAGCTCGGTGGCATGCCCGACATAAAGGCGGACCTCTCTCCCAAACCCATGAAGGCTCTGGAGAGGATGGTTAAGGATGAGATTGAGTATGAGCGGTCCACGGGAGGAGATTACAAGGAATACGCCATGCAGGTTGAGGACCCTAAGGTGAAGAGGCTCTTTGAGTTCATAGAAAGCCAAGAAGAATACCACAAGCAAAAGCTTATGGAGTTTTTCAAGTTCATGAAGCGTTTTACCGTGGGAGACCTCAGGAAGGATGATTGAGCTGGTAGTGAGCGCCTTCAAGGACAGTGCTGAGGTCAAGCTGGCTTTTGCGGAAGTCTACGCCCAGAGGATAGCGGAGGTGGGTCAGATAATAGCCCAAGCCCTCAAAGACGGAAACAAAGTTCTGCTCTTTGGCAACGGGGGGAGCGCCGCAGACGCCCAGCACATAGCGGCGGAGATAGTGGGTAGGTTTAAGAAGGAAAGAAGAGCCCTGCCCGCCATAGCCCTTACCACCGATACCTCCATCCTAACCGCCGTTGGGAATGACTATGGCTTTGAGACCATCTTTGAAAGGCAGATAGAAGCCTTGTGCATGCCGGGGGATGTATCCATAGGCATAAGCACCTCCGGTGAGTCTCCCAACGTGATAAGAGGGCTCCTAAAGGCGCGTGACATGGGAGCAACCACGGTAGCCTTTACGGGTAAGAAGGGTGGGAAGGTGGTAGAGATCGCCCACTACTCTTTTGTGGTCCCCTCTTACGACACCGCGCGCATCCAAGAGTGCCACATAACCTTGGGACACGTGCTGTGTGAGATTGTGGACAGGCTCTTATGAAGAGCATACTCCTCTTTGTCAAGGACACTCCCTCTGCCAAGGAGACAGCCCAGAGGATAAGAGGCTTCTTAGAATCCCTGGGTCATAAGGCGGAGCTTTACATAAACCTCAGGGACAGCAAGCCCAGTGTGGACGGTGTGGACCTGGTAGTGGTGGTGGGAGGAGACGGGACCTTCCTCTCCGCATCCAGACTTGTGGCGGGCAGGGACATACCCCTTCTGGGCATAAACGAGGGAAAGTTCGGCTTTCTTACAGAGGTCCAGAAGGAGGAAGCTCGGGAGGTCCTCGCTAATATCTTGGAGGGCAAAGCCTCTCCCCAGAGGAGGCTCTTACTTTCAGCCTACTTGATAAGGAATGGAGAAAAGACCTTCCTTGGCTACTCTCTCAACGACGTGGTCCTCTCAAAGGGAAGCATAGCGCGTATGGTGGAGGTGGACCTCTTCATTGAGGAGGAGTTGGTGGTTAGGGTCTACGGAGACGGGGTGATAGTCTCCACACCCACAGGCTCCACCGCCTACGCTCTGTCCGCCGGAGGTCCCATAGTCTATCCCCTCTCGGAGAACATCCTCTTTGTGCCCATATGCCCCCATACCCTCTCCAACAGACCCTTGGTCCTCCCGTCGCATGTAAGGCTTACCCTAAGGTCCCGCTCTCCCAAGGGCATGGCATACCTGACCTTGGACGGACAGGAAGTCTTTGAGCTGGAAAGGGATGACACCATACTGGTTGAGAAATCAAAGCATTACTGCTACATGTTCGCTCATCCGCACAGGAGCTTTTTTAGCATACTAAAGGAGAAGCTAAGGTGGGGCTGAGCGTCTTTGACAGGTATCTGGCTTTCCGGTTCAAGGAAGGAAGGCTCCAGGGCGTGGAGCATCCTCACATACCTGACATAAACAGCTTGCTACACATAGAAAGACAGAAACAGACCCTGCTTAAAAACACGAAGCTCTTGATAAAGGGCAAGCCAGCCAACGATGCCTTGCTCTGGGGAGAGCGGGGCACGGGCAAGTCCTCTCTGGTCAAGTCCTTGCTGGGAGTCTTCGGCGAGGACGGTTTAAGGATAGTCCAAGTCTACAAGATGGACATACTCCACCTTTCGGAGCTATACTCTATCCTGAGAGACCAGGATAAATGCTTTATACTCTTCTTTGATGACCTTTCTTTTGAGCCACACGAGGAGAGCTTTAAGATTTTAAAGTCCTTCATGGACGGAGACATAGAAGAGAGACCTTCCAACGTGGTCATCTACGCCACCTCCAACAGGAGAAACCTCATACCCCAGACGGAAGAGCGGGAAAAGTTTCCGGAGGACAGCATGCAGGAGGTCTACTCCTTGGTGGACAGGTTCGGTTTGAGGATGGGCTTTTTCAAGTTCGGCGCAAGGGAATACTTGGACATAGTCAAAGAGTATGCGAGGCTCTACGGAATAGAGATGGAGGAAGAAAAGCTCAGGAGCTTAGCCATAGAGTGGGCTGGCGAAAGGGGCTTTTCCGGAAGGTCAGCCCTTCAGTTCGTCAGGTGGATACAGAACTCTTACCTTTCCGCCTGAAGCTTGTAGCCACCCTCCATCCAGCCCTCCGGGTAATACCAGTCCCTGAAAAACCTATAGCCTAGGGCTTTAAGCTTCCTGCCAAGCCTTGTCTCCTCCGGACGAAAGCCGAGCTTTAGCTCCATCGTGGTCTGCCTGTCCGTGTAATACTCTACAAAAACCCTCCTGAAGTGCTCGGAAATAAGCTCGTAAAGAGTGTCTTCAAAGGGAGAGCTGAAAAACTTTTCCTCTATGTTGAAGAGCTCCACCCACTCTTTGTAGTAAGGCTTTCTCCCGTAGAAGGCTTTCACAAACATGATTCTCCTTCCGTCAAGGGCTAAGGTGATGTTCTCTTCTTCCGCAAACCTCCCCTGCTCCACCTTGATGGCTCTCAGCTCGGAGCTCCCCAGCTTGACGCCTTCCAAGAGTTTTGCCTTAAAGTCCATCAGTCAACCCGGTAGCCAAAGCTTTTAACCAGCTCGGGTCTTTTCTTCCAGTCGGGCTTTACCCTAACAAAGAGCTCCAAGTATACCTTCCTGCCGGTGATGAGTTCAAGCTCCTCCCTTGCCATCTTGCCTATGGTTTTGAGCATCTGTCCACCCTTGCCTATGATGATGGGCTTGTAGTTTTCACGGTCCACGATTATCTCCGCCTTTATCACCAACACCCTTGGGTCGTGCTTGCCATCCTCCACCTCGTTGATCACCACCGCCACGCCTTGGGGTATTTCTTGGTGAACTTTGAGCAAGACCTTCTCCCTTATTATCTCCGCCGCCAAGAGCCTAAAGGGCAGGTCCGTTATCATCTCCTCGGGGAAGAGGGGCTCACAGGTATTGGAGAATGGTGGTTAGAAGCTCATCCACATTGTAGCCTTTGAGGGCGCTTATGGGAACTATCTCCTTTATCTCGGGATATTTTTTATGTATCTCCTCTGCCAAAGGTAGGAGCTCCTTTACTCCTCCCACCGCATCCACCTTGTTTATCACAAGTATTACGGGTTTTTCATTGGCAAAGGGTTTTATGTATCTGTCAAAAACTATCTCGTCATCGTCCCTCCACCCGTCCTTAGCGTCTATCATAAACACTATCAGGTCCGCATCTTGCAAAGAGGCATGGGCTGTTTGGACCATAGCCTCACCCAGAGCATCCTTGGGCTTGTATATGCCCGGCGTGTCCAGAAAGACTATCTGCGCAGTGTTGGGTATGTTCTTTACTCCCAAGACCCTTATACGCGTTGTGCCCGGCTTGGGCGAGACGATGGATACCTTCACGCCCAAGAGGTTGTTAAGGAGTGTGGACTTGCCCACGTTGGGCTTTCCCACTATGGCGACATACCCTGCTTTCATTTGAGGACCTTCTTGGTCTTTACGTAGAATATGTAAAGATCCAGCTCCGCCTGTGTCATACCCAACTTTTCACAGACATTATCCAAAGCCCTCTCTGCGGTCAAGTAAATCCTCCTGGTTAGGGTCCTAACATCCGGTATCAAACCCTTCTCCTTGAGAAACCTCAGCACGTGCCTGTCCACTATGGCAACATCATTATAACCTATGTTTCTCAGAAAGTGGGATGCTTCCTTCATACCAAAGCCTTCTACCTTATACTTGGAACAGGTATCGCTCAGCAGGTCCCTTACGCTCCTTCCGTCCTTGGCGCCGTTGACAAGCTCCATGACCCTTTCAAAGCCCTCCTTCGCCTTTACTATCCTCTGTGCCCTCTGGCTTGCGAACCTGTGCCCGTGCTTTTCAAAGATGTGTGTAAGCTCATCCTCGCTCAAGCTCTTAAAACCTTCAATGCCTACGGTCTTTTGTAGCTTTATTCCCAACGTGGCGGAGGAGTTGGCGGTAAGCAGGCAAAAGCAAAGCTCGGAGAAGATGTCCGCGTCATAGTCGGTATCGAGAAAGGGTCTGAAATCAAAGTGCGTTCTGCCCTCCCTTCCCAAACGCTCAAACTCCTTAAGCCTTTTTTCTACCACATGCCCAACATCTTCCTTCGCCTTGAGTATCTCCTCAAACATCGCTGAACTCCGTTATCAGTTCCCTTGCACCCTCCAAGGTCTTGGGGGTGAGCTTACCCATGAGCCTGGCAAGCTCTTTGAGCCTCTCCTCCCCCGCAAGCTCCAATATTCTGACAGCGTCTCCCTCCCTGTAAGCCATGAAGTGCTTGTCTCCTGCGCTCGCCAGGGTGGGAGAGTGGGTTATGGTGATAATCTGCATGCTCTTTGAGAGTTCTTTGAGAAGTCTGGCAAGGTTCATGGCGGACTGACCGCTCAGACCCGTATCCACCTCGTCCATCACATAGACGCCCTTAGGAGGCATCAGAAGAAAGAGCGCCAGAGCCAAGCGCGACACCTCACCACCGGACGCCACATCCTCCAAGGGTTTTTCCTCATAGCCCAAGGAGGAGAACAAAAACCTTATGCCTTCCCTTCCGAACCTGCCCTCCGCAGGCACAAGCTCCACCCTAAAGCTTGCCCTCCCAAGTCCTAGGCTTTTGAGCGTGCCCTTTACCCTCTTTTCAAACTCCTCCCGTGAAGATAGTCTCATGCTCCTTAGCTCTTTTGAAAGGCTTTCCAGCTTTTCTTGTAGCCTTCGGACCTTTTCCTCCAACTCCTCCAAGCTCATATGCGAAGACTCCAGACTTTGGAGCTCTCCTCTAAGCTCTTGGGCATACTCTAAGACCTCTTCAAAGCTCTTGCCATACCTTCTCTCCAGCCTTTGGACTTGGAACATGAGGGAGTTGAGCCTGTCCAACTCCTCCTCGGGGGTGTCCAGCACACTGCGTCTACACATAAGGTTTAGCTCGCTAAGCCTTTCTTTAATCTCCTTTAGCTCCCGCGCCCAAGGAGAAAAGGACGGGTCCTCCTTAGAGAGCTCCGCTATGACCTTCCTAAGCTCGGAAATCCTTCTGAGAAGACCTCCTTCTGCATCCAAGAGCTCTATCGCCTGGGAGACTAACTTGTTGAACCTCTCCGCGTGGGACAAGAGCCTCAGACGCTCCTTTAGCTCCCTATAATCCTGTGCGTCCAAGGACAAAGACTCTATCTCTTGGAGCTCTTGGAGTATGAGAGCCTTCCTTATCTCAAACTCCCTGTGTCTCCTGTGGTAGTCAGCAAGGGCGTTTTTTGATGCGCTGAGCTCGTCGTAAAGACGCTCGTGTTCTCTCCTTAGCTCGTATGCCTTGGCAAACCTGTCAAACGCATCACGCTGAAAGTCCGCCCTTAGGACCTTTAGCCTGTCATCCTGACCCTGAAAGAGCACATGCTCGGACAGGAGCTCTCTGACGGCTCTTAGGGACGCCCTGCGCCCGTCTATGAAGTAATGACTCCTGCCCGACCTTACCTCCCGCCTTATGAAGACCTCCTCTCCGTCTATCAAAAACCCACCTTCCACCACCGTATCATCTTCGTATTGACCTTCCTCACCCAGCAGAAAGGCGATGGAAGACAGGAGCATGGACTTACCACTACCGGACTCACCCGTTATGACGTTGAGCCCTCTGTCAAACTCTACCTCTTGCCTCCTTATCAGCAAAAAGTTTTCTATGCTCAGGACGGTAAGCATTTACGTAATTAATTTATGCTGTGTCTAACAAAAAAGCGCAGGTATCCGGTAGCAAGTTCATTTACTAAGCTGGGATGACCTTTACTACCACCTTACGCTCCCTCGGACCATCAAACTCTACCAAAAATATGGATTCCCATGTTCCCAGCAGGAGGTTTCCGTCCTCAACGGGTATAATCCTTGAGTTGCCTATTATGGAGCTTCTGATGTGAGCGGCGGAGTTCCCCTCCGTATGGGCGTAGTTTATATCGTTCCAAGGTATGAGGCGCTCCAAGGCATAGAGTATGTCCCTTACCACATCGGGGTCCGCTCCCTCGTTTATGAAGACACAGGCGGTAGTATGCGGCACATAGACTATGCATACACCATCTTGGACACCGCTTTTCCTTACCTCTTCCCTCACTTGGTTAGTGATGTTGACCACGCTTGTTTTCTTGGTAGTCCTTACCCTAAAGCTACTCATCCTTTTTGCTTTATCTTAAACACGCACCTTTCATACCCTTGCGCCCCGCACGCTATCTCCTTCACGTCAAAGCTCTTACCCAGTAGTTCGCTAAGAAATCCCTTAAAAAAACCTGCCATGGGTTCACACACAGGCTTGGAGCTCTTGCCCACCGCCTCCACCAATATGGAGCCTTCTACCCTTATCTCCATGTTCTCCAAATCGTATTCAAATATGTCTAAGAGCCTTGAGGATTCTGCTATCATGGTAAGGATTTCCAACGCCTCGTCAAGCCTGTCCGTGTAGACATTATACCTTTCCTTGAGTATCTTGGCACCCTTCTTGCCACCGAACTCCGTAGCCTTCTTGATTATCTTGTCAACACCCAACTTGGAGAGCTTGTGTATGTCCCTGTATCCGTCGATGAGCGCAGCACGGTGTATAAGCACAGATTCCCTTTCTATCGCCTCTGCCAGAGCCCTGAACTTGTCGTTCATATATTCCATCCCATGCTCCTCAGCTTAGATTTTCCTTCCTCAGATATTTTATCCCTACTCCACGGAGGCTCAAAGACAAAGTTGACAACTACATCCTTGAGTTGGGGAAAGCTCTCCATGATATGCTGTCTTATATGCTCCGCAAAGTAGTTCCTGGCGGGGCATCCTTGGACGGTCAGGGTCATGTCTATGTAAGCCACACCCTCCTTTACCATTATGCCGTATACCAAGCCCAGATTGACTATGTCTATGGGAATCTCCGGGTCCCTTACCTCTTTAAGCTTTTCAAGTATCTCAAACTCTAACATGACTGAAAAATATACTCACCGTGCCACGTTTATGCCACCCTGTTTTAATTCCCATTCCCACGCGGTCCTTACTATTATACCAAGGTCATCATACTTGGGCGTCCAACCGAGAACCTTCTTAATCTCGGTGTTGTCCGCCACCAGCGCGGGTGGGTCTCCCTCCCTCCTTGGTGCGTGCCTGACCTCAAAGTCCACGCCCGTTATCTCTTTGACTTTGCTTATCACTTCCAGCACCGAATAACCGTGTCCGTAGCCCACATTGAGCACCCGACTTTCCCCCCCTTGCATGAGATAGGTCAGCGCATCCACATGAGCCTGCGCCAAATCCATGACATGTATGTAATCCCTTATGCACGTTCCGTCCGCGGTCGGATAGTCCGTGCCAAAGACCTCCAAGTAAGGAAACTCTCCCTTTGCGGTCTTTACAGCCCTAAGTATGAGATGTGTTGGATTCTTGCCGACCTGACCTATTTTTAGCTCCAAGTTCGCACCCGCCACGTTGAAATACCTGAGGATGACATACTTAAGACCCTTTGCACAGCCCTGGTCCCTTATCATCCTCTCAGAAAAGAGCTTGCTCCAGCCGTAGGGGTTTATGGGGTTTGTGGGACTTTCTTCGCTCACCGGTATACTCTCTGGTATGCCGTAGACCGCGGCGGTGGAGGAAAAAATCAGATAGTTTACACCCTCTTCCTCCATAGCTTTTAAAAGGTTGAGCGTTCCCACCGTGTTGTTCTCGTAGTAGAGCAAAGGTTCTCTCACGCTCTCTGAGACCACCACCTTTGCGGCAAAGTGCATGACCGCATGGGGCTTGAACTCCCTGATGGTTTTTTTTAGCCCCTCATAGTCCAGCATGTCTCCCACCACCAGTTTTCCGTAAAGGACAGCCCATCGGTTGCCGGTGGACAGGTTGTCATAGGTCAAAAGCTCATACCCAAGCTCCCCCATAAGTTTTACCACATGCGAGCCTATGTAGCCCGCACCGCCCGTTATCAGGATGCGCATATGAGCATTATACATGCAAATTAAGAACATTGGTATATAATTAATCCAAATCTTCCCTTAGGAGGTATGTCATGGCGTTAAAGACCAAGATTGACTTTGATACCTGCACATCCTGTGAACTCTGCTACGACAGGATACCCGAAGTTTACAAGAACAGAGGAGACGGCATAGCGGACGTGGTAAACCCCGGTCCTGACGGATGGATGGTCGTGCCCGCTGAACTTGAACAGGAAGTCAGAGAGGTGGCGGACGAATGTCCCAGCGGGTCCATACTTATAGAAGAATAAGCCTTTATATAGATGAAGAGACCTGCACCGCTTGCCAGCTTTGCTACGACATCTTGCCGGAGGTCTTCTCAGACAGGGGCGATGGCATACCCATTGTCCTGACACGAAACATAAGAGAGGACCTCTTGGTTGAGATACGGCAGGTAGCCCAGGACTGCCCCGGTGATTCTATAATACTTAGCGTTGGATAAGATAGTTTTCTTAGGAACTGCGGGCGGAAGGGCAAGCGTTTTTAGGTTTTTACGCAGGTCCGGAGGCTTTTTGCTCCACCTTTCGGGCAGGTGGGTGCACGTGGACCCGGGTCCAGGCGCCTTTGTTTTCTTACACCAGATGGGTTTTGACCCCAGAAGGCTTGACCTTGTGGTCCTCTCCCATATACACCTGGACCACTCTTCGGATGTGAACGCAGTCATAGAGTCCGCCAGCGATGGAGGGAAGAAAAAGCACATAGCCTTCTTTGCACCGGCGGATGCCTTTGAGGGCAAGGACAGGGTGGTCCTTCCCTTCATAAGGGAGCGCCTCTTTACCGAAGGATACATTCAAGAGGGGAAAGAGCTCCGATACCTGGACATAAGGGTAAAGGGCGTGATGAAACACACACATCACAACTCCAACACCTACGCCCTACTTTTCAACGACCGAGTCCTGTATGTTTCCTGCGCTCTGTTTGAAAAGAGGATGCTTGAGCTTTATCCCAGGAACGTAGACGTGATGATAATAAACACCACCTTATACAAGAAGACCAAATACATAGAGCATCTCTCTGTGGACGATGCCAAGGTCCTCATAGGGGAGCTAAGACCCAAGAAGGCTATCCTGACCCATTTTGGCTGGGAGTTTTTGGAAAACCATGACCCGGAAAAGGTTGCGGAAGAGGTTTACAGGGAGACGGGCGTTAAAACTTACTCCGCTTACGACGGCATGGTGATGGAGATTTAGATGTTGGAAAAGCTCTTTCCTTCCTTAAAGGCTTGGGCGGAAGACTTTGTGCAGAATCACGGCTATAACGCCCTGTTTATCCTGTCCTTCACCGAGTCCATAATCCAGCCCATCCCTCCCTATCCCTTCATAACCTCCGCTCCACTGTTCGGTCTGAGTCCCTACACCGCGGGGCTCGTAGCCCTCCTTGGAAACCTCTCGGGCGCGGTGGTAGCCTACTTTTTGGCAAGGTTCTTGGGCGAGACGGTAGCCAGAAGAGTGTTCGGAGAGCGTCTTTACACCAAAGGGGAGGCGCTCTTTAACAGATACGGCTTCTTTGCTGTGTTGATAGGTGAGCCTTACAAGCTCATGTGCTGGCTTGCCGGCATATTCGGCATGCCCTTTTTAAGCTTTATGCTGGCGAGCATCGTAGCGCGGGCTTTAAGGATAGGACTCTTTGTCTTCTTCGGCGATATACTCCAAAGGTTTTTGGAATGAGTGGGTGCGGGAGGACTCGAACCCCCAACCGGGCGGTTATGAGCCGCCCGCTCTGCCATTGAGCTACGCACCCAAGACCATTTATATTATAAACGCTTTTGGCTTTTCCATCAAGTCCCGAGGAGACTGTTTAAAAATTCCCGACTGGTTGAAACACAATGACTTGAAAATATACCATCCCAAACACAGATCAGACAACAAAAAGACACACT
>FWWM01014286.1_pt1 | contig 12515 bp, 4 predicted proteins | sample 2228351 | NCBI WGS metagenome assembly FWWM01 (sample SAMEA103939774, study PRJEB20133) | metagenome | reverse complement strand
GAGAGATGCCCGGCCCCGGCAATATCAGATCCGGATGTCCTGATGAGCGATACAACTATCTCCGGAATTGAGATTGGCACAGGTATATTAAAATACTTCTCCATTGACCGGGCAGGCAATCAGGAGGGGGTAAAGACAGAGGTTTACCTTACCGGGAATTCTCCTTACACTATTGCATATCCCTCAGGGGGACTTTACAGAACCCCCCAGCTCGTTCAACTTTACAGCGATGTGATCCCTGGAGCTATTGCCACCATATATTATACAACCGATGGTTCAACACCTGATCTATTCTCTTCTTCATGCCTGAGTCCCTGCACTCTCTTAATCTATTCTGAAGGAACCACGCTCTTAAAATTCTTTGCCCGAGACAGTTTCGGCAATGTAGAAGAGGTGAGAACAGAGTCATATACGATTGATTCCATACCTCCCACCACTACAATAACTCCACCATCGGGGGAATATGTTGGTTCTCAGAGCGTAACCATTACGAGTGATGAGCCCGCCACCATTTATTACACCCTTGATGGATCCACACCCCAGGCAGGCTGTCAGAATACCCTCTCCGGGGCTTCACCCCTTGAGGGCATAGTAATTGACAGGGATACCACCATCAAATTTCTAAGTGTTGATATGGCGGGGAACCAGGAGTCCACCATAAAGAGCGCCACATATTCAATACTGATGAGATTTGTAGAGGAATTCAATGATGATACTTACAAGGATACTCAAATTACCGATGCTGATTGGAATGGGGATGAGGGAGTTCTGAAACTTTCGCGCAAGCCAGTTCCTCCGCTCAGGACAATTGCCACTGGCGGGATGTCCTATGGCATGGACATTTATAATCACCATCTCTTCCTTGCTGACGGCCCAAGGGGATTGAAGATTTATGACATCTCTTTTCCAGCAGATCCGCAATTGAAGGGCACATATCCTGCCATGCCAGGAGAGACCTTCTACTCTGTGGCGCTGAGAGGAAACACTGCCTACGTGGGCGGAGTGGGAAGCATTGTTATTCTGGATGTTTCAGACCCTTCAAATCCTCTCTTTCTCAACAGATGGAACCTTACCGGAGGCACTGCCTATGCCATAAGATTTTTCGGCGACAACCTTATTGCTGCTGGAGGCAGTGGAGGACTTTTTATCATGGGCATGGCACACCTTAATCTCACAGACAGCGCCGTTGCCCTTGCATTCTATGGCTCTACACTTTATGTTGCTGATACACTCGGGGACATCAAGGTCATTGATATCAGCAAGCCCGCAGATCCGGTCTTGATCCGCACCCTGAGCCTGCCCGGGGGTGCAGTGAGCGTTACAACTTACGGCACATCACTATTTGCGGGCACTGATAATGGCATCCTCTATAAATTTGATTTAAGGGACCCGGAAAAGCCCGTCTTTTTATCCTCAGTTACGCTTCCCTCAACAGCAATCAATTCTCTTTCTACCTCTGGCAGATACCTCTTTGCAGGCACAACCAGGGGCCTCTATGTGGTAGATATATCTGATTCCATTAATATGAAACTCCTTACAGGATTTTCAGAAGGGAATGTAACTGGATTGGTGGACTATGGGAACTATATGTATATTTCAGGTGATGCCTTCATAACGGTTTCAATTAAGAGTTTTAAGACGCCCGTTGATAGCGGAGGGCTTTCAGGATTTGCAGGCGGGGAGCCGGTTCTGAGCGGAGAGCGCCTCCTTGTCCCTGCAGGTGGAAATGGATTGAAGATAATTGACCTCAGAGATATTGAGAATCCTGTGCTCTATTCCTATTCCACAGCCGGCTCTCTAGAGGGCATTGCTCTTTCGGGCAATTATTGCATCCTTGCCCTGAACACATCGGGGCTTCTGATTCTGGATGTCTATGATCCATCAAATCCCCGAACCATCTCCTCCCTCTCCTCAGGCGATACTTCCATGGATGTGGCAGTGGATGGCAGTTATGCATTTCTTGCAGATGGCAACGGGGGGCTCAGGATTATTGATATAAGCGATATTACAGCGCCTTCGGTCACCGGTCTGTGTAATTCAGGATCCTGCCTGCCGGCAGGTACAGGTGCTCGTCTGATTGCAATCGCAGGCAGGATTGCCTTCACAGGTCTTGATACAAATAAGGTGAGCCTTGTTGATGTTTCGGATAAGACAAATCCATCCCTTGTGAGCACCATCTCAACTGCAGGGTTGCCTCTTGACATGGAGGTCTCGGGCAATTATCTTTATGTTGCGGAAGGGACATCAGGGGTTGAGGTATTCTACATTGCAAACCCTTCCTTTCCGGTGAGGGCAGGGGTAATGTCAGTTCCGAATAATTCAGCCACCGGGCTCCATATCTCAGGAAATACTCTGTTTATTGCTGATGGGCCAGCAGTTCACTTTGCTGATATATCTTCGCCGCAGAGCCCATTTATATTCAGGACATACAATCAGGATGCCCTTGATATTATCAGATTCGGCGAGTTTTTACTGATTTCTGATGGTCTCAGCGGAGTGAGGATTGCAGATATTGCAGGCGAGTCCTTCAGTTATAGAAGTCCAGGAACAGCCGGTTCAATAAACATCAACATCCAGTCAAATAATGTCAGGTCAGCAAAGATAACTGTAAGTCAAATAACAGGCAGTTATGGAGATGTAAAATATTATCTCAGCAATGACGGCGGGAACACATGGATTGAGGTAATTCCATCAGGACCCCTGAGTAATTTCTCACCGACAGGGAGGGATCTTCGCTGGAAGGCCGTTCTCTCCACCGTGGATCTAAGAAAGACGCCTGTCGTTGATAAGATTGAGGTTTATTATAAGTATGAATAGAGAAAATACAGGGGAGAGAGGACAGAGGAGAGAGAAGAGATATTTTTGCTATAGAGCAAGGGCATGGAATGGTATTCTGTCTTCGGCAATTTTCCTCACCCCTCTTATTTCTCTTCTTTTCTTATTTCTTAACTGTAACAATGTCTCAAGCAGTAGCGAGGGGAGTCAGCCTGTTGTGAAAGAACTCATCCTGCCATCCTCCCTCCTCTGGGTGAACAGCGGAGTGACCGTGGAGACAGGAAAACGGATAAGGGTCTCTGCAGGGACTGAAGCCCTCGGGCTTCCTGAGGTCTTCAACACAGACCCCGTTCCTCTCTTTGGCCATGGCGGACTCATTGGAAAAATTGGAAAGGAGGGATTTCCCTTTGCCATCGGGACATACAAAGAGATTCAGGGGAATTCCCATAACCATGGGGAGGTTCTCTACCTGGGAAGAAATGACTCAACGGATGTAGCATCCTTCAGCATTCAATATACACCTCTGGATTTTTCAGTGCGCATAGAGATTATTGATACGGATGCGCCCGGCTTGATTTCTCCAAGGGATAATGCCTGGTCTCAGAACACGCTCCCCACCTTTGACTGGGACGATGTAGATGATGGAATAGTATATACTGTTGAATTGAGCAATTTTCCAGATTTTCGTTTGATTGAGCAATCCCTCACGACCACAACATCATACGCCCAGACAGCAACCCAGGTTCCTCTTCCGGTTCCCGGGCAGGAACAGCAACAGCAGCCACCAACCTTCCAGCCACTCCCGGAGGGCCTTCATTACTGGCGGGTTCGTGCACAATTCAATGCTGGCAGGTCTCTTTCGCCTGACTTTGACTGGACTGACTGGAGTGTCATTTATGTTTACGGAGTAGAATTGGGCACTCCGCCATCAGCGCCGGTGATATTAAGACCGAGAGGAGAAGTGAAGGTTTCTGAGGGGTCATCAGTCTTCGTTGAGTTCATAGAATCACCGGATCCGAGTGGCGTTGTATGGCGATACTGGCTCAAGTCAGCGGAATGCGGAGAGACGCCACAGATTGATACAACCCAGGATAAACCAAGGGCAGGATGGCGTGTCTTTTCAGGGACCTATGAGGTCTATGACCCGAATACTCCGCCACAACTCTATTCTGCCTTTGAGACAGGTCCGCTTCAGAAGGGCAACTGGCTCCTCAGGATTGAGGTGAGGGATGGCTCTGACCCTGATGGGGCAGATTCATCATCAACTGATTTGAATATAAATGCGGGGTGTGAGTAGATGAGAAGACAGAAGACAGAAGGGGCGATTCATGAATCGCCCGCCATTTCGGTGCTTCAGCGCTTCAGTGCTATATTTTTTCTTTTTCTCTTCTTGACCGGATGTAAAGAGAAGACAGAAAGGACGATTACGCTAAATTTAACAGCAAATACCACAACGGTGAGCGCTGATGCAGGTAAGGTTCAGTTGATTGCGGAACTCAGGGACAGTACCGGGAATGGCATTGAGGGAGCGAAACTTTCCTTTGAGGCAAGCGCAGGGATCCTCTCTGATGTGGTTGAACTTGGCAACGGGAGGTATTCAACAGTCCTCTCAAATCTCAGAATCGCTGCGCTGAGCCCTGTGCGTGTAACAGCAGTTTATGAAGATCTTTCAGCCTCTGTTGATATAACAGTTACGCCAGGCGCTCCATACAACCTTGACCTTATGTGGGAGCCATCAGAGGTGAATGCAGATACAGGAGAGGTGAATTTTACTGCAAAGGTTACTGACTACAACGGAAATCCAGTTCCCGATGCAGAACTTATATTTACATCAGATTATGGCATCTTTGAATCCGTGATATATGGAGGACAGGGTGAATACAGGACAACCCTGAAGGGTCTTACGGATACACGACAGTCGCCTCTTCATGTAGTATGCAGGGCAGGGCACCTTCAGGAAATCGCAGAAATTGTGATAAAACCAGGGGCACTGAAGGGCTTTTCCATATCACCTGTCCTTGACCCACAGTATGTGAGTGAGCCATTCTTTCTTCTTGCGCTGGCAGTGGATAAGAATGGGAATATTGTTGATTCCTTTAATAGCAGGGTTAATATTATACCGTCCGATGGGGGTGTTACAGTCACGCCATCCCAGTCATCACCCTTTGTCAATGGGATTTTAAGGCAGGAAAACATTACTGTCTCCGGTACCGCAACAGGTTTAAGATTGCGCCTTGAGTATGATGCTCAAATCTACGGTCTTACCAATGCCTTTGATGTAATTCAGGTTCCTGCTGTTGACCATTTCACAATTGAGCCGGTTCCATCAACAGTGGTTGCGGGTGTGCCGTTTGATCTAATTATTTCCGCAAGGGATGGAAGCAACGCAGTTGTAACGGACTTCAATGGCACCGTCACAATCTCTGATACAACCTCAACCATTTCCCCAACAATAAGTCAAAAGTTCAAAAAGGGTCTTCTGACCCAGCAGGTTGTAATTACAAAAGCGATGAACGGGGTTGTTGTAAATGTGACAGGTTCCACCGGCGGTTCTGGTAGTTCTAATTCCTTCAATGTTATTGCAGGGCAACTTGACCATTTTAATATTGAGCCCATTACATCTCCAAAGATTGTGAATTCTGCCTTTCCGATTATTGTAAGAGCTGTTGACCTTTATGATAATACTGTTCCATCCTTTGCTGATACAGTTATGATTTCAGACAGCACCGGCACCATTATCCCGGGCGTGAGCGGGAACTTTGTTGATGGCACATTGGTCCAGCAGGTTAAGATTGGAAAAGTAGCGCTTCAGGATGTGATAAAGGTCAAGGACAGTTCAGGCAGATCCGGCCAGTCAAATCCCTTTGAGGTTGCAACAGTGAATGTGGACCACTTTACAATAAGTTCTATTTCAAGCCCACAGACAGCCGGTGCATCCTTTACAATTACCATTGAAGCAAAGGATGCATCAGATGAAACTGTAACTGACTTTAATGGAACTGTGACGCTCAGGGATAACACAAAGACCATTGAGCCCGTCCTGTCAAAGCCCTTTGTGAGTGGTCTGCTTGTCCAGGATGTGAGAATTTATAGGGCAGTGACGAATAACAGAATTACTGTCACATGGAATGGAAAATCAGGCCAGAGCAATGCCTTTGATGTGGTGCCTGCTTCACTGAACAGATTTTTGTTCTCATCAATACTCAGTCCAGTCACACCAGGGCAGGCATTCCCGGTCACCATAGAGGCAGTGGACCTTTATGGAAACAGGGTGGACTACAACGGTCAGGTTAATCTCTCTGACCTTACAGGCACAATTTCACCTGCAGTAAGCAACAATTTTGTTAACGGACTCCTGACACAGAATATAACAATAAGTAAAGCGATTCAGAACAATATAATAATCGCTTCAGATGGGGGTATCAGAGGAACGAGCAATTCCTTTGAAGTGAGACACGGATCTCTTGACCACTTCAGTTTTGACGCGGATCTGGACACGCCAGGAATTCAGGGAATATCAAGCCCCCAGAGGAATGGCTCTCCATTCACAATAAGGGTTTATGCCAGGGATTCCGCTGGGCAGATTGTAACGGACTTCAATGGCACTGTAACGCTCTCTGACCTAACAGGGACAATTACGCCATCAACAGGTGTCTTCAATAACGGTATATTGACTTTAAGTGTAACTATCAATGCAAGCCAGAACAACAATACCATAACTGTAAGCGATGGTATGGGACACACAGGGGTGAGCAATGCCTTTGATGTCTCTTCAGGGCTCCAGGTTGCGTGTTTTGATGTTGACACGGTTGGAACTCCTCAGGTTGCCGGTCAGCCCTTTCAGATTACCATTACTGCATATAACAATCCAGATTGCACCGGGACAAGGAACTTCACCGGAAGCGTTAACATCACTGATACCACCGGCTCCCTCAAGCCCTATCAGTCAGGGAATTTTGTAGGTGGGGTTCTAACCCAGACAGTTGTAATTGAGAGAGCAGGAAGCAATATCAGATTGAACGTTGAGGGCGCTGGATTAACAGCCCAGTCCAATGCCTTTTCCGTTGTTCCAGGAGGACTAGACCACTTTACTGTAAGTCAAATTTCCTCACCACAGCAAGTTGATGCCCCCTTTGGAATCACTGTGACAGCAGTGGATGCCTTCAATAACAGGGTCACCGGCTTTAATGGCACTGTAAAACTCATGGATGTGAGCGGTGCCCTTAATATAACGAGCAACCCCTTCATATTTGGCATACTCAATCAGAACATAACTTTAAGTAAAGCCATAACAGGAAACTATATATCTGTTGATGACCTCGCCTCCCATAGAGGGGCAAGCAACTCCTTTGATGTCATCCCACAGCCCGTTGATCACTTTGCTGTCTCAAATATCATAAGCCCCCAGATTGAGGATGAGCCCTTCTCAATTACAGTTGTTGCACAGGATTCATCTGGAAGGACGGTTCGGAGTTTTGATGGGAATGTCTCAATAGAGGATACAACAGGCAGTGTGACTCCCCCTGTGAGCGATTACTTCATCGGCGGCGTTCTAACGCAGGAGATTAGAATTGGCATCCCCACATCATCTACAACTATAACTGTAAGTGATGGCGAAGGGCGAAGGGGGGAATCCAATTCCTTTGCTGTAGAGCCATCTTATGCAGGTGTGGCGGGCTACACAATTGACCTCGTGCCAACACCTCAGGTTGCCGGTGAGCAATTCACAATTACAATCCGGGCAGTGGATGTCAATGGTGATACCCTCAGAGGATTCAATGGATGGGTGAGCATCTCTGATACGACCGGGACCATATCACCCACCACATCAGGGAGTTTCAACCGGGGAGTGCTGATGCAGCCGGTTACAATAACAAAGGCAATGGGCAATGTCCGGATCACTGTGCAGGATACAGCAGGCAATGCTGGCATAAGCAATCCATTTAATGTAATTCCCGGCGCCCTTGACCACTTCTCAATTGCAGATATTCCGGACCAGAGGGTGAATGTTCCATTTACAATAAGTGTAACAGCCCTTGATGCCTACAATAATGTTGTCATTGGATTCAACGGGACGGTGAACATAATTGACCTTACAGGCACAGTTCAGCCCACTACAAGTGCGCCATTTTCAGGAGGTCTGCTCAGTCAGCAGGTAACCATCGGCGCCGCCTTTCCAAGAGATGCGATTACAGTGATTGAACCCGAGTCCGGAGCAACAGGGACAAGCAACTTCTTCACAGTGGGGCAGTAACTATTCACCATATCTGCTCTCAAATCCCTTGATGTCAACAGCAGTTACGGCGTATAAAAAATCGGCCCTTTCTGAATTTTGGTCAACGTAGATTTCTTTTAATACCGGCTGGCTGTTTATCCGAACAAAAATGTATCCGTCAGCACTTCTATAAACATTATAACTCACTGCTTCTTTAACTTTGTCCCATCGGATAACCTTTGCTCCATTCCCAGGGTTTACAGTAACATTTGATGGAGCAGGTGGACCTGTGAGAATTGACTGCAGAGAAGGTTCATCAGATACAATTAATAATTCTGATGGTGTGGTATAATTCAAAACTCTGGCGATTAATTTGAAATTCCTTATCCCGGTTGATTTAAATGAATAATTATTGTTTAACAGCATGTCAATCTCTCTATCAGGATTTTCAGTGTCAATCAGTTTTAGTGAAATTTCATTTACCGGCACATATGTCAGATCCCAAACAATAAGTGCATCTACTCCCATTGTTGAGTTAACAGTAAAGTTCCATTCTTTTACTACATCAAATGCCTTTATATCCCTCCAGAAAAAAGGGGAAGATGTATTCCAGTCAGGATGATAGAAATATGCATTAAATGGATTTGATGATAGGAGCGCTACTGAATCCCAGAGCAGGTCATAGCCATCAGTTGCACCATCACGGATTCCTGCCTGCAACCTGTTCTGGGAACTCCCTTCATAGACATAAAGTGATACCTCCCAGTTTTTTAAATCAGATCCATATAAATTGATTGTACTCAAAATTACAAATGCGAATGCTATTATCTTTTTCATTTCGCACCTCCTTACATATTTCCTTTTTGCAAAACGTATGCCATAATTGTTAACCCTGTACCTAATTAAAATTATTGAATTTTTTGGAAGAATATAAATAAGAGTGGGTAAAATTTTACTTAATGGTATGACTTTACCTTAATGATTTTTCTTGATCTCTCCCCAGGGCTTGAACAGGGTGAATATTACGGGTGTCAGGAAGAGGTCTGCGAGGAGTGCCACAATCATTGTAATTGCGGTGAGCATGCCTGCATAGACATTGGGCATGAAGGAGGAGAGGCAGATGATAATATAGCCCGCAGTTATTACTGTGCTCGTGAATACCAAAGGCCTTCCTATGGTTGTGATTGCCCTGAACGATGCCTTCTCATAATCGCCATCCTTATACAACTCAACCCAGAGCCGGTATATGAAATGGATGGTATCGTCCACTGCAATTCCGATTGCTATTGCAGAGACCATTGCAGTTGATATATTCAATGTGATCCCGAATAATCCCATAATTCCGAGGTTCACCAAAATCGGGAAGATGTTGGGAATCATGCTCAGAAATCCAACCTTGATAGACCGGAGGTTTATGGACATCAGGATAAATATACATAAGAAGGCAATGAGTAAACTCTCCACCTGTGCAAGAACAATGTCATTCACCATATTGGCATAGAGGATTGCGCTACCTGTAACTGTGCCCCTGCAACCATCCGGCATATTTTCCTTCAGCACCGCCTTCACCTTTTCAATGGTCTCAATTAGTTCTGTTGAACTCATTGAATGCAAGCGGAGCGAGACGCGCGCCTTTGAATAATCAGGCGTGACGAGGGAGGCGATTTCCTCCTGACCCTCAAGAAGGAATAAATAACTGGAAATCAGTCCGGGGGAATCCTGAATCCTGAACTCATCCTGCCTGCCGTCATTAAAGGCACGGTTCTCCGCCTTTATGTATTCTGTAAGAGCAATTGCCTTTTCAACCCGCGGAACCTTCAGGACCTCCTCTATGAATCTATCAATTCCTTTAAGTATCTCAGGATTTTTGAGCATCTCAGGCTCACCTTCAAAGACCACTTCAAGGGGATTGTATCCGCCAATTCTTGATTCTACAAATTCATATGCCTGCCTTAATGGATTTGATTTCTTGAAGAATCTCAGCATGTCGGTCTCAACAACTATCTCGGTAATTCCATAGATAGCAATGAGGGAGATCAGAATGAATATACTCAGGATAGTTTTTTTATATCTCAGCGTTGTCATACCAATCCATGGCAGGATTCTGTCAATTGTAGAGTATCCCTCGCCTGCCCGGGCAGCGCCACCGCCATGAATTCCAAGGCGCGTGGAGAGGAGAATTGGTATTGTGGTAAAACTGAAGATATATGTGAGGAGCCCTGCCTCCCTTATGGGGAGAACCTTGCTCACTCCATTGGATGCAAAACCAATCACTGTGGTAAAGGATGTCATAAAGCAGGGGATTACGACCTTTGCAAGGGACCTCACAAGGGTTCTGTGCCAGTCATCCGTATTCCCTGCTTCAATGAGGGCGGAAAATATGTGTATTGAAATGGATGTGCCGTAGATGAAGGACATAGGTATGATGATCGGTGTCACTATATTTATGTTTCTGCCGAAGAGGTGCAGAATTCCGAAGACCCAGGTCATGGCAAGTATGCCAGCAGTCATGGGAATGAAGACGCTTCTCAGTGTGCCGAAGATATAATAAAGCACAATGATTGTTATCAACATGGTGAGCGGCAGGAATATCTTTAAGTCCCTGAAGGCAGATTCTGTAGTATGAACCTTCATGGCTGGAATGCCGGCGACATGGAATTCCTTATTGCCCGAATGATCCTTGAACAATTTTCTCACAGTATCCATGATTCGCTGGCGCATCAGATTGTCATCCCTGTCTTTAAGGCGGAGCACAATTGCCACAGTATCTGCTTTCGGAGATATGAGATTGCCAACATAAAGTTCATCATTTATTATCTCCTCTTTTAGTTCTTCTATCTCTTCCTGGCTCTCCGGTATTTTTTCAATGAGCGGCGAGATGTTTATTGTGTCCTTTTCCCCCCGAACCTTCAGTGCATTTGTTAAACTTATCACCTCCTCAACATCCTGGATTTTTTCTAAATTGTCAGTGAATTCCTTGAGAAAGTTTAACTCCTCATAAGTGAAGAGATTATCAACACTGTAGGAGACAACGAGAATCTCATCACTTCCAAAGATTTTTTTGAACTCCCTGTAATAGAGAAGGGATGGGTCGTCCTGCACAATCCAGGATTCAAGGGATGGGTCTATGGTGAGTTTTGAGGCATGATGAGCAAAATATAAGGTCAGAATGCCGTAGAGAAGAAGAATCAAAACCCTTAATTTTATAATCCCTTCAAATAACTTTACTAACATAATATCCTTTGAGCGAATGGTCATTCGCCCCTGCATCAGAATGCATACCGCACCTGTAGAAGAAAATTCTTATTCTTCTTGAAGAACCCGAATATGCTCTCCTCCGCGGGCCCATCAAAGTGCTGCCAGCCCGCGCCCAGTCGCCAGTTATCAGTAATCTGATAAAACCCCAGGAGATTGAATGTCCAATCCATTAATGTAAAATTATAAAGTGTGCGAAATTCTAAGTTCAACTTATCGTCAAGGAAACCTCTCCGGATAATTCCTGTAAGAATATTAACAAACCTCTTCACAATCAGAAGGTCCGGCTCGTAGTAAGGTATAAAGAGTTGTAAAAATTCCATATTCAGGTATATTTCATATGGTAGCATATAGTCACCGCCGATGTCCCATAAAATCAGCGTTTTCTTTTTTATCCTTAAATTTTCGTCCAGGAAGGGAAACCTGTATCGCAGGGATGCCTCTCCCCTTATGGCTATATCAAAGATAGTGGTTGAGAAATCAGCACCGGCAATGCTCTCCCGCACTGCCTTCTCTGTGTAGAGGGGATAATAACCTGCTACCTCCAGCAGATTGATTGTCTTCAGTTTTTCTCGCATGGAGAGCCCTGGCTGGGAGGCCATCATATAGTCAATAAAGTCAGGGTTAAAATACAATGCGGTGATGTCCTCCCAGGTGTAGAAATAGTAGGCAGAGTAATCAATATTTCGTGCAATGCCTGCAATTCTTATTCCTAACTCAGAGTTAAGCGGTTCATATTCCGGAAATTTTCTTATGCCCGGATTCATTCCATTTTCTATTGCCTGCCTGTACGTTGGGTTAAAACTGGAAAGAATGGTTGGCGAGAGCAGGGACCAGTCGGTTCCAAAGGTCTCAAATTTTGCAGGATAGTAAAAGGGAATCCATAGGCCCTCAATGGCACAGTCATTCATTAGATAATATTGTGCTCTTACCATGGGAACTGGAATTTTCAAAAATTCCTCCTCAAGCGTTGCTATCTCCCTCATGTCAAAGGGTGTCAGCACATCATTTATGCTCAGGTCCGCCTTTCCCCAGGATACGCTCTGTTTGCCAATGGATATATCAAGATTTTTGAGATTGAATTTTATATATGCCTCGTAGAGTTCAGGAAAGAGGCGGTAGAGGGTCTCATCCTCGCTCCATAACAATTGATATTCTGAGAGGAGTGAAAGGGTGAGTCGCGTGGATTCATCCAGATGAATATTCCCCTCCAGGAATAATTTGTTTCTCCACTCAATAAGTTGATCTAACTTGCTATCGCGATATATAT
>FWWM01014283.1_pt1 | contig 12518 bp, 14 predicted proteins | sample 2228351 | NCBI WGS metagenome assembly FWWM01 (sample SAMEA103939774, study PRJEB20133) | metagenome | reverse complement strand
CCACCAGAGCCGCTGCATTTTGGGGTGGGGCATGCCCCACCCCAAAATGCACCAGTTCCTACACCGGAAATTACACCACGACCGCGGACGCTAGCTGGAATCGATATACCGTTGCAGGGGACGCCGCGACTGATGAGGGGCGAGCGATGCTTCGGACGCGCTATAATGCGTTGAAGCGGCAGATACCCTTCATTTATGCGATATCGCTCGTCAATTTTGTCGGATTCCATTGCGCCACCTCGCGCGATTGGCAGGCCTCGCTATGGCCTGGCGGATTGCTGATTGCCTTCATGCTGGCGCGCCTTCTGTACTGGCTCAAACGCGAGCCGCGCGAACTGGCTCCGGAAGCCATACTGGCCCGGATGCGACCTATGCCGTTCATTGCGGCGATGCTGAGCGCTGCATTCGGCATCTGGGCTCTCATCATCTTTGAGAACGGTCATCCGGCAGACCTTGATTATGCCATTCTCTTCGGAAGTCTAACCGCGCTGGGCTGCGCTTACGGCCTCGCGAGCTTCCCCAATGTCGCGCGAATGCCGCTTCTCTTCCTGGCCCTTCCGCTGGCCGCCCGCCTGGTCTTTACCGGCGAGGCCGCCCCCATCGGCCTCGGCGTTTGCCTTGTTCTCGTGATCTGTCTCATCCTGCGATTGCTGGGGACTCACGAGCGCGGGTTCATACAGCTCGTGCAAACGCGCGCGGCAGTCGAAGTCGAACGCGTCCGTGCCTTGGAAGCCGAGCAGCGAGCCCTGGCGGAAGCTGCGCGGGCCCGGCTCGTCGCCGACACAGACGAACTGACCGGTCTGTTCAATCGCAGAGCATTTCTTGAGGCTGCCAGAGACCGCACGGCTTTGCCCGATGGACCGGGTTTCTCGATCACGATCATCGATCTCGATAATTTCAAACCGGTCAACGATGTTTTCGGTCACGACGCCGGCGATCGGTTGCTCCGTCGCGTCGGCTCTCGATTGGGGGCGCTTCTCGGTGACGAGGATATACTGGCGCGGATCGGTGGCGACGAATTCGCCTTCCTTGCGCGCTGTCCCGATATCGAAAGCGCGCGGGAATTCGGGCAGACCATCGCGACCATGTTGGAGCCTCCTTTCGTTGAGGATAATCGGGAGTTTCGATTGACGGCAGGCTGCGGGGTGTCCCTGCTTGGCAAAGGGGAGAATGCTCTGGCGGTCGCCATGATGCAGGCCGACACCGCTCTCCAGGCGGCCAAACAGCGGGGCCGCGGAGAGGTGTCAGTATTCCATCCGGCGCTGGAGGTCGCACGCAAACGACGTGCTGACATCGCGAACGCGCTCAAGGCACCCGGTGCAAGCGATGGAATGGATATGGTTTTTCAGCCGGTCTACGAACTCTCGACGATGCGGCTGCTCGCCTTCGAAGCGCTGGCACGATGGGATCATGCCGAACTCGGCGAGATATCGCCGGCGGAGTTCGTGCCGATCGCGGAGCATCTCAATCTTATTGAGGGCATTAACGACGCCTTGCTGTTGAAAGCGATGAAAGTGGCGCGCGAATGGCCGGACTCTGTTCGACTGACGGTCAATCTGAGTGCGACCCAGCTATGTTCGCCCGAGTTGGCCCGAAAGTTGATGGACAGGCTCGGCTACACCGGCCTGTCGTCGGTACGGCTCGGCGTAGAGGTCACGGAAACAGCTCTGCTGATGGATTTTGATACCGTGAGAACCAACCTTGCCAAGCTCAAGGCTGAAGGGGTTCGGATCATCCTTGATGATTTCGGCGCGGGCTTCGCGTCCATCGCCTATCTGCGTGAGATACACTTCGACACGATCAAGCTCGACGGGTCCCTGATTGCGCCGATCGTTGAATCGCTGGCGGGTCGGCGCCTCCTCGAAGGCGTTCTGCAACTCTGTTCGGCATTGGGCACACCGTGCGTCGCTGAGCATATCGAAACCGCCGAGCAACTGTTTCTGCTTCGCAAGCTCCAGTGCCCCAATGGACAGGGATATCATCTTGGTCCGCCCCTGTCGGCTATGGAGTCGCGCGAGCTGGCGACCGCAGAGGTCACGCGATCGGATCAGCTAGGATCGTGAGCACCCTTCCAAGCGGATCATCATGATCTGTTTTGGGAGCGCCGCGTCGCTGTTAACCATCTTGGCAAGGCTGTTTTTAACCCGAATTCCCCAAGATTTTTCTGTTGCACATGCCGGGGGGCATTATGCGGCGCGAGCCGCACGACGGAGAGTGTGAAGTGCTCGAAAACCAGAAGATACGTCCAGCGTCGGTGATTGGTCCGCTGGGCGAGGAACTCACATTGGATAACCTGCCGGCGCCCGACACGACCCGCTGGGTCAGCCGGCGCAAGGCGCAGGTTGTCGCGGCGATCGAAGGCGGCCTGTTGACCGCCGACGAAGCTTGTGCGCGGTATCGGATGTCGCCGGAAGAGTTGGTGAACTGGCAGCGTCTGTTCGATCGGATCGGGGTCCCGGGTCTGCGGACGACGCGCATCCAGCATTATCGCGAACGATTCCCCGAGCGATACTTGTCGTCCTAGCGCGCAGTGCGAGAACCAATATAACTCTGCGGAGTTTCGCCGGGCGATCACATCTCCGGTTTTACCTGTGGTTACGTGCCACGTATTGCCCCGCCTTTTCGCGGCGCATTTCTTGTGATCAAGGTCGCTGTCGAAGGGGCCCGTCGGGGGGCGGGACTCTTCATTTCTTCGGAATGATGAAGAGGGCGGTACGAACAAGGGACCAACTATGCCGCGCCGCCCGTCGCGATGGTGCCATGCGTGAGTAAAGGATGGGTACGGCATCGGAACCGCGATGACCCGATCATCGCCCATAATGGTTAACGAGATATTTGAAACCGAGTCGGCTTTGTAGTGAGTCGAGGCATCATTCAACGTGTTTTGGTGGTCCGTTGGTGGATATGTCCGATACTGCGATAATTTTTTGGTCACCGACCCAAGAGATTTCATCGCGCGAGTAAGGCTAAGGTCTCTTGCTGGCCGCCCGCAATTTATCGATACCGAGTTTCAATAACTTGGCAAAGAAAACAATGAATTGTGAACGATCCATCTTTGCCGACGTCTTGGCTTGGGCAATAGAGAAGCGTTCCGGCGCGGTCTCACTTTGGGTCACGCCGCCCGCAATTCCTGCCTTGCCGCAAAAAGAAACTAGAATAGGAGGCCCGAAGGACCACCGATCAGGATGTCGGGCGAGGGCCGATATCCGCTAGAACCGGACGAAAGACCGGTGTCGCTGCGCGTGGGGCTTTGCTCGATCGAACCTGCGCTCAGGGTGTAGAGGGCTCGATGAACGATTTATCCGATCCAGAGGATGGGCGACCGGCCGACGCAATCCCCAATACAGGCTTTGAAAGGCGTAGCTCGAACCGTTACCGTGCAATCTGCCGGATTGCTCGCGTGACGCGCGCGAACGATGATGGCTTGTGGCTCGTCCGCAATATCTCGGATGATGGGCTGCAACTCTCGGCGGACGTGCCCATGTCGGTCGGCGAAGTGGTCGAGATTGCACTGTCGGAAACGATCGAGGTTCATGGTCGCATTGTATGGGCACGCGACGGACGTTGCGGTGTCGCTTTTGAAGGCAAGATCGACGCGGCGGCGACTTTGAAGGCGCTTGCCGCCGAACAGCAAGCAGAGGGGTATCGCGCTCTACGTCTACCCATTGATGCCGAAGCGATCCTCGTTCTGCGCGATGGTTCGCTGCCGATCGATCTCGTAAATATATCGCAACAGGGCGCTTGCTATGCCTGCGATACCGTGTTCAAGCCCGGAAGCGAAATTGACCTGGTTCTGCCAGGCGGGGAACAACGTCGTCGCGCGCTGGTTCGCTGGTCTCGTGGCAAGCGCGGTGGCCTCTGGTTTACCCAGCCGCTTGATCGAGCCGTTCTCGAAAGCATCGTTCGCTTGAGCGACGTCGATGTGCGAAAAGGAGAAATCGGGAGCGAGGACTGTTCCGCCTCGTTGCCTCGCGTTTCTACCGATGCCGGCGGGCATACGGTAGCGTCGGCGAGAAAGCTCCACTGACATTCGGCGACCTTGCCCCGGTCAAGGTTGCCGATACCGCACCCTGATGGTGCACCGCACTGGCCGCTTGGCCTTAGTGGCCTGCTGCACACAAGCGTCGATGACCTCGCGATTGTCACGGCGCATCTCGGCGGCCTCGGCGATGGCCTGCCACGCCTCCGGACGATCGGCGTGCATGATCCGGGTTCCCGCTTCCCATAGGGTCGGCTCGCGAACGGTGCGGGCCGCGATGCGTTCGGGCAGATGCCAGCTTGTCGGAAAGAGGTGCGCCACAAAGCCGGGAAGCACCGCCCACAAAAGGCACCCGACAAGCAAGCCACCGCCGACATACCACCAACGGAGACGCTTTTGCTCGTAGATGGTGCTGGCCGTGCCGATCATCGCCCGCAGGTCACGGATGGCTTCGCCATGCTCGCGCTTCGCTGTGGAGATCGCGGATTGTTCGTCACGACGCACCCGTGATGCCGCCGCCGTCATCCGCGCTTCGAAGTCCTCCGGGGTCATCTGCATGGCGGGCGTGCGCTCAATCGCGACAAGCCGGTTCGCCATCTCGCCGAGCGTCTTGCTGTAATCGGGAATGTCGATTTCGGATTTCTCGGTCGCCAGATGCTCGACCGCGCGGCGCATCATCGCCATTTCGCCTTCGAGCCGGTTGAACGCCCGCGTCGCCGGATCGAGGTCCGGCTCGTCATCGGGCAGTCGGGGTAGCTGTCTGTCGTCCATGTCTTCCTCCTAACGGCTCATGCCAAGGCTCCGCCCGTGATCGAACGGCACCGAGTCCGCGAGATCGCGCGCCACGCTGCGGCCCATCGCCGCATCGATGCCCAATTCCCGAGTACGCCCGCGCAGCAGCGATTCGACCTGCGCGTCGCGTTCGAGGCTCTTCGCCATGCCCGCCATTTCCTGCCCGACGCGCTTCGCACCCCGAAAATCGCCGTCGCGGCGCAAATCCTCGTGCGCCTGCCGGAGCTGCTGCCAGCCTTCCACAAAGCGGTCGGCGCGCTGGAACGGATCGGCGCGCAGTTCCGCTTCCTTGTTCATCGCGTGCATCGCGGCCTGGCCGCGCCCCTCCGCGGCTTCGTGGATAAGCTCCGGCTGGCGCTGGAGGGCGTTCTGCAAGTCGGTGGAGGCGTGAGGCCGGATCGCGTCCAATGCCTCTCCCGCCCTGTTCAGAGCATCATGCTGGTGGGGCAGCACGGGCAGGCCCCGGTCGCGCATCCGGGTGACCTCGTTCACGGCGTGCGCATAGCGTTCGACAGCGCGGCGCTGGCCGGTGGCATGGGATGGCTGGGCCTGCGCCTGCTCGCGCGTCCGTTCCGGCGGACGGAAGCCCGCGAACATGCCTTGCTCGCGCTGCTGGCCGGGCAGCGAGAGGCGCAGCCCGTCGAAGATCCCGCGCGCCTTCTCCGCACCCGCGCGGGCGATGTCCGCGACGCGCTCGCCGATGCCGCGCCGCTCGGCGAACTGCTGCGCCGGGTCGCGGGCTGCGTAGTCGCTCGCCATGTCCTTCGCGCCGTCGCGCGACAGCGCGCGAATGAGCTTATTCTGATTGGCAAAGTCGCTGCGCGCATAATAGAGATCGGCCTGCTGGCGATGCCGCGACAGTCCGACGTAAGCGGAGTGACTGTTACCCTCCGGTGTCGCCAGCATCTGCACCCGGTCGACCGTCATGCCCTGCGCCTTGTGGATCGTGGCGGCGTAGCCATGATCGAGGTCGCGATAATCCTTTACGTCGAACGCGACGCTGCGCCCGTCATCGGTGCGGACAGTCATGCTCTGCTCGCTGACGCGCTCAATCGTCCCGAGCGTACCGTTCTTGACCTCAAGCCCGCGCTCGTTGCGCAGGAACATGATGCGGTCGCCGCTGGCAAAGGCACGGTCGCCGCGTTCGACCTTGAGGCGAACATCCTCGCCAAGATCACCGCTGGCACGCATCGCATCGCGCGCAGCCTCGTTGAGTTCGCGCACCTCGGCATTGGTGTGCGTGAGAATGATCCGGCTGGCATCGGGGTTCGCCTGCCGGTCGCGGTCCCAGCTCTCGATCAACTCGCCGCGCGCCGCCTTGCGCGTCTCGGCGGCATGGACCATGCCGCGCTCGGCGTAGGCGTTGATCGCCTCGCCGGTTCGCCCGGTAGCAAGATGCCGGGTAGCGTCCTGCTGCCAATCGATATGCTGGCGACGAACCTCCGTGATCTCGACGCCGCCATGCCGTTCGTGGATTGCGCGGAACGCTGCGCCCGCCTCGATCGCCTGCAACTGCTGCGGGTCGCCGACCATCACCACCTTGGCGCCGGCGTCGGCGGCATGAGACAGCACGCGCTCCATCTGGCGCGTGCCGATCATGCCCGCCTCGTCGATGACAAGAACATCACGCGAGGTCAGAAGGTCGCGGCCCTGCGACCAGCCATGTTCCATGCTCGCGATCGTGCGCGACGCAATGCCGGAGCCGTTCTCCAACCCTTCCGCCGCGATCCCCGACAGCGCCGCACCGCGCACCTCATACCCGGCGCGCTCCCACGCCTCCCGCGCAACGCCCAGCATCGCGCTCTTGCCGGTCCCGGCATAGCCAACGACGAGGCTCAAATCCTGGCTGCCGGTCACATGATCGAACGCCGCCCGCTGCTCACCCGACAGGTCAAGCCCGCGCTCCGCTGCATGGGCCAGCGCCGCTTCCCGGTTCCCCTCATTGACGCGATGCCGTTCGCGCTCCGCCATCAGTTCCGAAGCGCGCCGCAACCGCTGTTCGGTCTCGATCATCTCGCGTGACGTGAACCGAATTTCGCCCCGTCCGTCCTTGCCGAGTTCAATCAAATCGGGCGAGCCGCGAACCGCGCTCATCGCCCGGTCATATTGATCCTTTCCGTCGGTGTGGCGATGCACGAATATCGCAAGGTCGCGATTGGTGAACGTCGCCTGATGGTGGGTAATCGCATCGAGCGTGACACGCGGCTCGGCGATGATCCGTTCGCCGTTGCGCTGTGCGACCGCGCGATGATCCTCGATCCGCTCGGACTCAAGACCGCGTTCGCCCATGCGCGACGCTGCGGGACCGATCTTGTCCTGCGGCTCAAGGTCGATGCCCTGCGCTTGCAAACTGCGGTGATCGATGCGGGCATCTATGTCGAGTTCGGCCAGCCGCGCGTTGACATGATCGGCCCAGCGCTCGCGCCATTGCTCGACAAGCTCGGTCCTGTTCCAGTCGCGGACCTTCGCGCCGAACCCGGCTTCGCCATCCTTGTCGATGACGATCTCACGCATGGAGAGCATGACATGCGCGTGCGGCTTGGCCATGCCGTCCGCGCCGATATCCCAATGGACATTCAGGTCCGCGACCATGCCGCGTTCGACAAACTCCTGGCCTGCGAAGTCGCGTGCCAGTTCGATACCCTGCGCCTGCGTCATCTCGCGCGGGATGGCGAATTCGACCTCGCGCGCGAGTTGCGCATCTTTGCGAAGCTCCGATGCCTCGACCGCGTTCCACAATGTTTCGCGGTCGCGCCACTGTTCGGGCGCGCCTTCGGGCAGCATGATCTCGCTATGCTCGACGCCCGACTTGGCGCGAAAATCATGGTCGCGGTCGAGCCGCTCGTCGTGCAGCCGTTCGCCCGCGCGATAGGCAGCGGCTGCAACGGCGCTGCGCCCGGCAGCGCGCCCGATAACTTTCGCGGAGAAGTGGAAGATTGCCATGACGGCAATCCATCTACGCCACCAAGCGCACGTCGGCACGACGTATAAGCGCGCCCTCCTCGAATAAATTCTCGGACGGGACTACGCGGTCCCAGTCTGTCCCGGCGACTCTACTGCGCTGGTGCCGTGCTTCTTCTATCATGGCTGCATCGTCACTCAATGGAGACTTGCGATGCGTAAGCCACGGGATTTTGATTCGGAGCTGAAGGCACTCGCCGACAAGGCGAAGCTGCTCAAGGAACGCCGCGTTCGCCAGCTCGGCGAACTCGTCATCGCGACGGGTGCCGATGCGCTCGACGCCGACATGCTCGCCGGCGCGTTGCTCGGTGCAGTCGCGGCCAAGGATGCCAGCACGAAGGAGGGCTGGCGCAAGGCAGGCGCGGGCTTCTTTCAGCGCGGGCCACGCAAGGCTGCGGCGCGACCTGATCGCGGCGCAGCGAATGACCCGGCGTATGACGGCCATGCGGCATCGGCTTGAGTTGGTGAGAGCACGAACCGGAATGCGCGAGTGGCAGGTCAAGCGGCGCGAGCGCACGCGCCAGCTCATCGAGTTGGGAGGGCTTGTCGTCAAAGCCGAGCTCGTCGACCTCGCCGACGATAATCGCGCGATGCTCTACGGCGCCTTCCTCTGGATGGCCGACAAGCTGCGAAGCGAGGATGGCGTCCATGCTTTTGCACTCTGGAAGAGGCGCGGCAAACGTGCGTTCGAGACCGACGCCTTGCCCGACTCCGACCCATCTGTCATAGGCGCGCCATGACACGGGAGCTGACCGACACGATCCTTCGCGTGGTCGAACGGGCGCCGCAATGGATTCGGCGCGACCTCGATGCGAAAGATCCGGTCGCGCGCATCCGTGCCGAAGAATCGCTTGCGGCGATGATCGCCGACGCGCTCGACCAGCAGGCGAACGCACCCGTCTGACCAGCGGATCATTTCTTGCGGCGCACGCCGAGGGAGGTGAAACATGGCTGATTACGAGATTGTGGCCATCAGTCAGACACCGATCGATGTTCGCAATCACCATATCCACGCGGTGCAGGTCGGCAGAAGCCTGTTCCTTGTCGACCAGATCATCGACTGGATCAACGACGGAACCCACCGTTTCTGGGTGCGCGTCGGCGACGAGGAGGTCGACGTCATCGTCCAGCAGCGTGAAGCATCGGGGCGGCCCTATCTCACTACCGACGGAGGAGGTTTTCCTCCGGCTATTCTGTTGTCCCTGCCGCGCGTCGATCGGTGATGGGCAAATATACTATCCTCGGCGCCTTCCTGCGCCGCTGGGCGGTGCGCAACGACGGGCAGGAAGTCGAACTCACGCTCGCGCAGATCGAAGGTCTGATCGGTGCGCCGCTGCCCAAGGCGGCCGCCAATACCACTTGGTGGAGCAACGATCCGACCGGTGTGCAATCGTGCGCCCGGCGTGATGCCGGTTTCGAAGCGAGGCTGATCGACGACGCCGAGCTTGTCATATTCGCGCGATGCGAACGCCGATCAGAACGGTAACGAGGTCGGTGGACGGCCAGCAATCGGCTACCGCTGCCAAGCGAGTTATTTCTTGCGGCGCGGTCGACCGCCGCCGCGGCCCTTGGTGCCAAGGCCGATTTCCTTCGCGAGCGCGCGACGCTTTTCGGCATAGGCGGGCGCGGTCATCGGATAATCCTTCGGCAGGTTCCATTTGGCGCGATAGTCGTCGGGCGTCATGTTGTAATGCGTCATCAGGTGACGCCGGAGCATCTTGAGCTTCTTGCCATCCTCGAGACAGACGATGTAGTCGGGCTTTACCGACGACCGGATCGACACCGCCGGCTCCTGCTTCACCTCTGGTTCTACGGCATTGCCAAGACCAGCAAGCGCGTCGTGCACCGACCGGATGACCAGCGGAATATCCGATATGGCGACGCTATTGTTGCTGACATGCGCGGCAACAATATCGGCGGTCAGCGTGACCAGCGTTTCAGAATCGTCCATGTCAAACTCCCTCGTCATGCGGGTCCGGAAAAGCAATTTTCATGTCCGACGGCATGCACGCATACGGCCGTTGCTTCAAGAACGGCGATTGCAAAGCCCGCGCAGGGAACCCGCGCGACGGTGACGCGTTGCGTCCAGCGATCACACCCGGGTTTTCTGCATGATCACTTACCCAAACTCGCCCCGCCGACCGGCGGGGTGTTTTACAGAGCGGCAACGCAGCACAAGATGATCTCGCTCCATCCCCCCGCGAGCGAGGTCGAAGGGTCCTGTCAGGGGGCGGGACCCTTCATTTCTTCCGCAAGGGAGGGCGGGCGGCGCGAACAAGGGACCAGCTATGTCGCGCCGCCCTTCGTGATGCCGCCGTATGTGGGGGTAAAGAAGGCGGGCGGCATCCGAACTGCAATGCCGTCATCGTCCGCCGAAATAGTTAACCAAATATGGATTTCCGGACCGCTTTGCGATGAATTGTGCCCCGGCACCAACAGCCAGCACTTATCCATAAAAGGCGGACCGGATGATTTCCCAACGCCACGCGAACGACAAGCGCTTCCGCAGCAGCGCAAAGCGGATGTGAAAAGCGAGCGACGGATAAGGCTTGCCGATGATCGCATATTCAGCCTGCTCCCGCAGGCGTTTGACACGTCGGCGGCCGATCCCGAGCAATTGGGCGATCTCGTCATAGGGGCGGCCGTAAAGATGGAAGAATATCCAGACATGCCGCGTCAGTTCCGGCTGTTCGACCAGCCGTTCCGGTATCTGCACGATGTCGGCGATCTCCTCGCCCTTTTGTTCGGCGTCGGTAAGTGGTCGCTCCTCCGGGAGCAGCCGTCGCCGCCGTCGATGGACCACATAGCCCAGCGGATAGCGCCCGTCGGGGACGAAGCGCTCGGCCAGCCATTCGTCGAACGGCTGCCAGCCCGCGCAATGGAGCGCGTCGTTGACGCTTAGCAGGCGTCGCCGCCGAATCCTCCGCCACGGTGCGACAAAGCGCCATTGATCGACCGTAGCGACACCGGCCCGGCGCGATCGCGTGACGGCCTTGCATAGCGCCGCCGACACCGCCGCGACGATGAACACCGCCGCCGCTTCCTGATCGGCCGCTATATCGGCCATCGGGTCGGGCCACTCGACATGGCCGGGATAGCCGCTTTCCGCGAAGGCGGCTCCGAGCTCTTGCCGATAGTCCCGCTGCAAGCGCGCCTGCAAAGCGTCGGTCGCTGGCCCGACGCCGGGGACCGGCTCCGTAAAGCAGACATGCGCCCGAACGATCGCGCGGGCATCGGTGAGGCAGGCAGCTATGTGCGCGCGATCCGCGCCAAGCGCGTCGGCCATCGCATCGACATCGACGCCGTAGAAGTTGTGGAGCAGGAACAGCGCGCGCGGCAGTGCGGGCAATCGGTCGATCGCGGCGCTGCGGCGACGGGCATCGAGGTCGGTCATGGCGCCACCTCTGCCGCGACTGCGGCGCGGCAGAGCCTGAGCGCACGCATCATATGATATTCGACGGTCTCGACACAGACGCCAAGCTCGGTAGCGATCTCCTTATAGGTCCGGCGGTGAATCCGGTGCATCACGGACACGCGGCGGGTCTTGGGCGGCATCGCGCGCACGGTGCGCCGGTAGAAGTTCTGCAAATCCTTTTCCTCGATCCGCCATTCCTGTTCGGGGCGCGACGGCGCGTCTCGCCCTTCGTCCAGCGGATAGAAGATCGCGCCTGTCCGCCGTCGCCGGCGCGCTCGGTCGATCAGCATATTGCGCGCGATCCGGTTGAGGTAGGCGCCGGGCTGATCCAGCACCGGCAGCTTTCCGCTGTGGTGGAGCCGGGCGAAGGCTTCCTGCGCAAGGTCGCGCGCTTCGTCCGGTCCGATCCGTCGCCTCAGCCTGCGCAGCAGGCGCGGATATTCGGCGCGATAGACATCCTAGAATGTCGCGATCTCCCGGAGCGCGGTCATGACCGCGCTCCCTTGCGTTCCCGATCATTCAGCGGCGCATCGCGCGATGCGCGATAGAGGGTGATGCCCGCCTCGATCCGGTCGAGGATGAAGGTATCGCGCTCGGCCTTGGCGACGCGGATGTCGGCTCTGGAATAGAATTCAAGGCCGACCGCGCAGCGGTTGCCAAGCTCGCTGTCGATGACATCGCGGGCGCGGGTCCAGCATTCCGGTTCCTTGAACAGCGAATGATTGACGACGATCCAGAACTCGTAATCGGAAAAATTGATCGTATCGTCGTCTTCATACCAATTCTTCCGCGCATAGGGGCCGATCAGGATGATGCGCCTGATCTGGCCGCGCCCAGGTGCCTGCACCTGATCGGGGTCGAAGCAGGCGCGCAGGATGCGCGCGATGCGCTCGACCTCCTGTTGCTTGCGGCGGATGAGATGGCCGACGCGCGCCATCACGACTTCGCGCGCGTAAACGTCGTTCGCTTTCGGGGTATTCATTTGCAGCTCGCACACCAGCGGTCCGCGCGTGATCACGCGGATGTGCAAGCGGTGTCCGCTGTCTGGTGCCGTGTCAGCGGCTTACAGCAACTGCCCGACCGTGGTGGCCGAACCTACATGATGCCTGGCAGGATTATCCCGAGGATGGCCGCCAGTCATTCCATCCCGTGGGCAGGATCATGCCAGAATCGCGGAGTCTCGGCAAGTTGGACGACGATCGGCGAATTCGGAGTCGACGGATAGCAATCCGCAGGCACCTTCTTTATCCTGCGCTGCGTTGGTCTACGGGGAGGCTGAGGATCAGCGTGCAATAGGCACCCCCTTCGTGGGGTGATCGGCGTGCAAAAAGGACCCCTTCATCCCGGGGATTTAGTCGGCCGACTGGTTTT
>FWWM01014282.1_pt1 | contig 12519 bp, 12 predicted proteins | sample 2228351 | NCBI WGS metagenome assembly FWWM01 (sample SAMEA103939774, study PRJEB20133) | metagenome | reverse complement strand
CCACCTGATTTGCATTCAATGCGCGCAAATTGGTTACGGTAACGTAAAACAATATCTAGATCCGCTTGCGGACGTTGGTCGCCAAGGAATCTAACACCTTGTTTTATTTCCAAATCGGCTATACGCCGTTGCAGAATCTCTGCGACAGCTCTCTCGAACTCACCGCCAATATCCCTTGAAGGACCGCTTTCTTCCCATCTACCTTTCCCAATATATGCATCTAAAAACTGCTCAATAGTTATTAATGATTCAAGCAATTCTTTAGAACCATCTGGAAGGAGGTTTCTTTGCTGATCATAGTAATATTCATAAAGGCGACTTTTGCCGCGTTCACTTTCCAGATAGACCACTTTGGCTGACCTAGAGGCGGCTAAGTGATTGGCTGCTAGCACCATCGCTTTAGTGCCGCCTGTTAGATTGAAAATGAACTGATCTTGATCATAGGAATCAAGTTTTTCTTTTAACTTGTGAATGATTTCGGGGATGTTATAGGGATGACACTCGATATAATCACTATTGTCAATCAGAGCGCTGATACGATCCTTTACTTGTTTTGTGCGTTCAGTATATACTAGTAGAGTTCGATCGTGTTTCAAATATGCTGGTACGAGAAGGTTAGGCAATGCTTGTTCTCCGATTAACTGTATAAGAGTTTTCATAATTTACTCTTGCTAGAAACTTTGCGTTTGTTGCCTGCTGAGATACGAATAAAATTTGCGAATGACACTTTAGCATAAATCCTACTCTTCTCCTTCTTTTAGTGCTTGTTGTAGTTCTTGATACCATTTCTTTTCAGCCAACACCTTTGCTTTGTATAGTTTTTGAGCGCGGTCAATCATTTGCTGAGCTCCCATACGACGCAGTTCAGGAGGCAACTTTCGCCACATTTCCATATAGTTAGGCAGCGATCCAGTTGTGGCTGCGGCGATAGCCATAGTAAAGTCCGACGGCAGCATCAATGCCTGCGGCGCTGGGGTTGCCTCAGCTCCCGGCGATGCTGGCTGGTCGGGCTTGGCAAGATCCATCCGGCCATATCCAGCCGATGTTTTGCCGCCAATTCCTAGCTTATCAAGGGCTTGGCTCAATATCTCCCAAGCAACGGCGACCCACGCTTCGGGGCCGGCGAGCGCCACGTAATAGGCGCCAATGGCGCTGACGAAACTAATCGGCGTTGGGCTGTCCCAATCGGCGGGCGGCGCGGCAGGAGGATCGTTCTGGTAGTAGTCGGGATGGTGGACGGTGAGAACGTCAAGTGCGAGCGGCGGCTCGTTGTCACCCGGTATGTACAGCGAATCGAAGAAGGTCACGTAGCCGGCGCTGCGCGTCGAGCCGAAGACGATTTCGTGCGCGGTGACAGGTGCATCGTCGGCAATCTCGATTGGCGGACGGCGCCATGTCTCATCGGCGAGGTACTGGTGGGCATAGGCTGCGGCGAGACCTTTGAGCGCACTACCCGGCAGGTAGGGGATGCCATAAGTGCGATGCAAGGTAATCGCATTCTCCAGCACACCCTCTGCGCCTAAGCCCACGACAATTCGCCCGCGCGCAGTCGCCTTACCGGTGAGGAGCGTGTAACCTGCGGGCAACTGGTTCTTGAAGGCTTGCAATCCTTGTTCCCAGCGCTTGAAAAACGTTTTATAGCTGGTGGGAATTTCCCCTTGCTCCACTTGTTCGATGTGTTTGGTGTAGGGATGTTTGCCGGTAATGGTTTCGTTGGTTCTGGGTTGCTCAGCCAAGAATCGATCGAGCCACAGTCCGGCATGCGTATTTTGGCCTTCTGGCTTGATGTCTCTGAGCGCTTGGCGGATGCTAGATAACGGCATAGCAACGTACTCCTATGCTTCTTCGCCAGCTTCCACCTTCAGTTCGGATTGGGCGAAGCGCTTAAACCAGAGCAATGCCTGTAATGAGGCTTCAGTGAGGCGCATGTACTCGTCAAAAGGAGCTACGCGGCTGCGCTCGACCAGATCAGCGTCTTGGGCGAGCACTTTGTTCTTGCGCAGCACATCGGCCAGATCGCGCAACAACTGGTGTTGTGGAGATTTCTCATCATTGCGCGCCTGCACAAAGGCCAAGGCTTGGGCCAAGCCGGCAGTACGGATCAAGACTGGCAGCTTATGGGCCAGCGAACCGTATTTCTTCTTGTCCGCTTCCGAGCGATCCATGAGCGGTTTAATTTTGTCAAACACCGCCTTAGCATAAAACTGTTCACGGGTTACGAGACGTTCATCGCTCATTTGGTACCTCCGGCCAAGCGGAACTGGCACATGCCGCGCCCAACGGTGGCGCTGCCGCCGAACTGGAAGATCTTCTGATCAAACACTTGGAGATCGTTGATGGCTTGAGCAGCCGAATATTGATTGATCGTCTGGGCTGCAATCACGCCGTACAGCAATGTCTCTGCCGGCAACGCCTCTTCGTACCAAAGCGCTCCTTCTGCAACCGTTTTGGTGTTGTCTTTCAGGCGAATCCGGGCCACAACTTCGGTAGCGGTTTGCAACAGGAAGGACAGCACATCATCGTGGACAATGCAGAAGCGTTGGATGGCATTCTCCAGCGCTGCCTGTTTCCCTAGCCAATCTGCCCATTCGCTTGCCGGCGGTGATGCGCTTGCCGTTAAATCGAGATCTTCCAGCACAACGAGTTGCTCTTTGTTATGGTCGATGACAATAGCTTTTCCGCTAACCAATGCCTGTCGCCGCTCTGCTGGAGCCGGAATCTGGCTTGGCAGCGTGAGACCGGTCTCGCGCGCATCGCGGACAAACCGGCGCAAGAGGTAGGGTGACGTGACCCATGCGAAGATGCCGCGCAGGCTGCGGATCGGTAACAGCAGCAGACGAGCATCGGCAAATTGGGCTGCCCCGGCGTGTTCAGCCGCGTTGGTTGTGTCAGGGCCAAACAGCTTCTTGACCACGCCATTCTGGTTCTGCGCTTGCATCGCGTCACGCAGCACACCTTTAATCGAGGAGCCGGGCAGGTAAGGAATGCCCGTTGCCTTCTCGCGCGCAATCGGCAAGTCGATCACTCCTACTCCTTGCCCGGTGCCGGCATGCAAAGGTGAAAGGGCATGGAGGAAGTATACACGCGCAGTAGTCATGCGGTTACTCCTTTACAGGGTCTCGAGAAATGCTTTGAGCACGTCAGTTTCACCGTTCAGTGGCGGGAAATCGGCTTCTTTCTTCGTTAGCGGGTCGGTGTCGATGCCGGTTTCCTGTCCCTTGTTGGCGCCAACTAGCTTCAGGCCACCGGGTGGCAGCTCAGGCCCCTTCAAAACGAGCGCCATACTCACGAACTTGTCGTCTGCGCATTGCAGAGGTCGCAGGATCAAACGGCTGGCCAACCGGTCGTGCCGGAAGCCTTGCAAGGTCACTTGTGGCGGATCGATTTTGTCTTTGAATTGGAAGACGATGGGCAGACCAAAGACAGCACGGGGGAATTTGCGCGTCTTCGACAATTCCTGATGCTTCCCTAGAAACCCTTTCGTGCGTCGCCGGATCTCATCGGGTTCAGGCCAATAACTGCGGCCATATTTTTGACCTTTGTCATTCTCGCGCCGGCTTTGGCGAAATTGTTGCATCTTTTCAATTGGGTAGTACCAAGCAGTAAGAGCAGGTACCCAATTTTGGTAGTTTGGGCTAGCGCCTTTGATAGCGTTATCGAGTTTGGCTCGCGACTTTAGGTTGCCATTCACCACGATACGATACTCACTCCACAGAGTCGGCACCCCTTCAGGCGCATCACCCGGCCGCGCAAACCGTTGTAAATGTTTGCGTAACCAATCCTCCACCTCGGCTTTATTGGCTTGAGGCGGATGCCATGGGCCAACATCCTGATCGCCGTCAACCTTCTCACAATAGATTGCGCCGAAGCCGCGCCGGGTGCGCGCGCCAATCCCGCCGAAAGTCTCCCATGCCCAGAACGCTGCGAGTACCTGCTGGCGTAATTCCGGATCGCGGGGGAGGGTAACGGCTAGCTTAAAGGTGACACCGAAGCGTAGGCCTCCCGGTGATGTATCGTCTGTCTTTCTTAGGGGAAACGCGCCGTAGCTGATAGGCGATTTGATAGGATCGCCCCAAAACTTACCCTCGTCTTTCGTGCGATCAAGGTATACACCCTCATCATGCTCTCGCACTTCAATCTGCACTTGAGAAGGGGTGCTTGTCGACCCCCACAGCGCATCTTCATCACTTTTCATTTTCTGCAACCCGTTTTTGCCATAACGTCCGGCTTGGGTTGCGCGCCACCAGAAACGGAGCTGGCCGCGAATTTCGCTGGCCCGCACGGTTGTTATCGGGTCGGCTTGCTGCGGGGTGACGCCACCGCCGAAGAGGGGGGTGATCACGCGGTAGAAACGGGTATGCGTGACCAGCGCGTCTGATCTAGTTTGACGCGATGGTACGCTCAATTCAGGTAATGGGCGATTCATGGGTTGCTCCTTCACCACACACCTAACACCGCCAAGCCGAATCCATCGCGGCAAGCTTGCTCGTCATCGCTCACGTTGCGCATCCACGTGGCCCGGAACCAGCGTTCTATATCTTCTTCATTGGTTCCATCTGGCCAACAAACGAAATAGACCGATCCAGCCGGGGCAAGCCGGCGCGTTTCCTTCGGTTTATTCTTTGCTAAATCCCACCCTGAAATCACTTGCGCGCGTGGCACTGCCGCAGCTTGCAATGTGGCCGTAACTCCGTCGCGCTGCCATGTTATAGGCGGACGGTAACCGTCGGTAAAGTGGGCTGGGGAAAGCAATATCACGCGCGCTTTGCGATCTGTTTTGATCCGTTCTACCAAAGCGGGCGGCGGTTCGGGCAAGATGCGGTCAATGCGCGACCAACGCGCGATCCGCCGTTCGCCGCCGAGCGGGGCGATGCCGCCGGTGAAGTGTGGCGGTGTGTACGGTTGGCCGTTGGCGTCTTCAAAGGCGGCAGCAAGCGCGAAATGGCGTATGTTCGCCAACGATGGTTGGTGATCGCCTTGGGCAAACTCGAGACCAGAGGTTTGAAACAGCGCTCCCTCGCGGGCAGTTTGGGTCTGAGCAACAATGCTGACGTGGGTACGCACATCACGCGGTAAACCACCAATGCCTAACTCAAGGTCTGCAATGCTGGTCAGCTTGTCTGGTTCGAGCAGCCACCGGAAGAATGATTCCTCATGCCAGAACTGCGGCGCATAGCTACTGGGTTTACCCTTTTCGCCGGCAGCGAGTACAACTGGCTCTAAACCATCGGGTAGGTTGGTAATGATTTTTCGTTCGGTATTTTGTGTCTTGTCGAAGTAAGTGTGTTCGTAGCTTAGATTAGTGCTAGCTGCTAACTTGGCAGGCTGCATCCGTGTCAGTTTGAGACAAACCGATTGTTTCTTGCTATCGCTTGCACAATCGGACTTGTCCGGCGCAGGTTCACTCTCAAACGCCACCACATCAGCCGGGGCTGGGAAGAGAAACTGCTTAAATTGGCCATCGTGATCAAGTTCGACTAACAACGGGCCGCGCATGGTCAGGCTTTTAATGTGATCAATGGACGCTTTATCAAAGTGGCCATTAGCGGTTAAGCCGGCCTTATGGCGCAGGCTGCCAACCACCATGGATGGGGGAGGAAACGATAAGCTTTCGGCGCGGGCGCCGGGATCAGGGCCGAAGGGGCGGCCATCGCGTGCAATCAGCGGATCGCGGGGTTCGATAATCCAAAGCGTCATGCCGGTACCCTCTCCTCAACAGATTGCAAACCGCTAGCGCGAGCGAATTCGCGGGCGACAATCAATTCGTTGGCGAGCACATTGACGCCGTGTCGCGTTATGGTGTGCTCGAAGAGAGCAAGATCGTCTTGCCCGATTTCGATTTGGCCGCGAGCGGCGCGCTTGCGTTGCAAAATCCGCATCGCTTCGGCTCGCAACGCTTCACGAGGTAACACGTGACCAACCCGGTTATACAAATCGCGCAACTCGAAGGCAGCGCCATCAGGCAACGCATCAGTCCGGTGCAGTTCGATCCAGCGTTCCAGCCGATCAACGAAATCGGTATCCCAACCGCCACTGATTGTCGTATCAGCGCCGCTCCGCTTACTGAGGATGATGGCCAATGCGTTGCGGCTGCGTTTCGCGGCCTTCTCGGCTTGGCGCGCAAGATCGAGCGCGGCAGAGAGCGGTTCGATATGGTGGACGATAGCGATGCCAACTGAGAGCGTTGGTGCAATCGTTTTGTTGCCATCAATGGCGGTGTAAGCGCTCAATGCTGCGGCGAAGCGCTGCGCTAGCTCGCGGGCGCAGGCCAGCGCCGTGTCGAGCGGCACAAATGCGAGCACATCATCACCACCGGCATAGACCAACGCACCGCGATAGTCCGGCCCTTCTACGAGTGCGCGCACGCCGGCGGCAAAGCTGTCAAGGCTGCGTGAAAACTGCTGATGCGCTTCAATCCCTTGTGCTGCCAGATTGTCGATCACTTTCCCCATCCGGTCGCCATCGGCGTGCAGGATAGCATAGTACGGTTCAGGTCGCGAGCCAATCGCCTCGTAGAGTTCGTGCAAACGGCTGCGCGCTGCCGCTAGTTCGGCTTCTTCCACATCCTCGGCAAGCCGCTCTTCAAACAAGATCGAAGCGTCGTAGCCTTGCAGTAGGTTTATGTTCTGGAAGCGCACTTGGTTAATCTTGGCCGGTTGCGCGTTCTGAGCAAAGTATTGCCGAATATCTTTAACATAAGCCTCAAACGCGCTTGCAGAGCTTGGCGCATAGCGGGCTAGCCATGGCAGCGCCGCGATATGTGACGTGCTCGGGAAATCGGTCACGCCGCCTTCGCCGGGCAAGTGCCGTTTGAGCAGATCGACGCCTGAAAGCCGTTCTGATGGTTTAACGCCAAAGTAGTCGAGCAATTCCAGTTCTTTCCGGCGACGCTCTTTCTCGCTCGCGTTAGGTCGTGGATAGTAATGCTCTGGAATGACCGACTCGCGCAGGCCATCAATCGAAGATTTCGGCACTTCTGCTTTGTACGTTGGTTGGCCGAAATCGCGTGTCGCTTTGCGCGCGGCAAGGGCTTGCTCAACGGTATTGCGGTCGTTTTGGTAAGTGCCAGACTCTTGCACGCAGGCCCATGCAATTTCGAGGAGATCCTCGATTTGGGCTAGCGCGTTTTGTTCAGGCGTGTTTTGTTCAGACGTGTTTTGTTCAGACGTGTTTTGTTCAGACGTGTTTTGTTCAGACGTGTTTTGTTCAGACGTGTTTTGTTCAGGTGCGTCTTTCTGTGCCTTTGCCTCTTTCTTAAAACCCTCTATTTTTTGAAACAACTTCTCAGCTTGTTTACGGAGATGGTTACGAATACGTTTCTCAAGCTCGGCGCCGGTTGCTGCGGGATCATCAGTTTCGATACGTGCCAAGATGCGGTTCACCACTTCATGTTTGTCCAGCTCCTCTTGGGCGGGGAAAATGAGGGTTGCGTTCAACGCTTTCAACTCTTGCGCTGCGTAGCGCGAGAGTTCACTGAGCAGATGCGAACCGGCCCACAAGTCGCGCGATTTACGCGCTGCGGCGATAAACGATTGCACCGGGCCAATGGTGAGTAAGAATAAATACGAGGCCATACCGTTCTCCGGCGATGATTACCACGGCAAGACCAACAGCTTAGAGAAGCTGGAATACTGGCGGGCAAGAAGGGCTTCGCAAGCGTAACATCATGCTATTCTTGGTTGGCTAGCGCAGATGAACGCATATATGATAGCATTTTCTCATGTGGTGCGCAATATCTATTGAGAGGTAGGTTCTGTACTCATCAATCCATTTCAAATAAGAACATCCGTTCCAAAAACTCCTAACACCCATGTGGGTTTCGTGTGGGATAATGTGGGATAGTGTGGGATAACGTGGGATGGCGAGTGTCAAGCGATTTGGCGGGCGGGTGAGATCGGGCCGTTCTCGGATATAATGATCAGCAGGAATGAGACGCGGATTCACACAAGTTGTGGGATGGATCGGGCGCATAGGACACGGATTCACCCGATATGATGGATCGCTAAGGATAATGTTCGATTACATCCGTCAGTTTCTGTGTGACCTTATCGAACCAATCGCATTCAGATCGAGCAGGTCTGCGGTAAAGAGATAGAACGTGACGTTACCATCAACCTCAACTGACGTGCGCGCGCTGGCCGAGTTTGCCGGGCGGGTGCGCGCGAATGTGGCGCGGGTGATCGTCGGCAAGGACGAGGCGATTGACCTGCTGTTGATCGCGTTGTTGTGCGGCGGGCATGGGTTGATCGAGGATGTTCCCGGGGTGGGGAAGACGATGCTGGCCCGCGCGCTGGCGCTGTCGTTGGGGTTGAGTTTCCGGCGGGTGCAGTGTACGCCGGATCTGTTGCCGAACGATTTGACCGGGGTGAGTGTCTATCGTCCCCAGACCGGCCAGTTTGTCTTTCAACCCGGCCCGCTCTTTAGCCATGTGTTGCTGGTTGATGAGATTAACCGGGCGACGCCGCGTACCCAAAGCGCTTTGCTCGAGGCGATGGGTGAGGGGCAGGTGAGCGTCGATGGCGCGACCCATCTGCTGCCGCAGCCGTTTTTGGTCTTGGCGACCCAGAATCCGATTGAGTTTGAAGGCACCTTTCCCTTGCCGGAGGCGCAGCTTGACCGGTTTTTGGTGCAGGTGCGGCTGGGCTATCCGTCGCCGGCTGAAGAGGTGCAGATGTTAGCGGCGCTGGCCGGTGAACATCCGATTACCCAGCTTGCGGCGGTGGTGGATGGGGCGCAAGTGCCGGCGTTGCAGCGGGCGTTGTATGGGGTGCGGGTGGCGCCGTCGTTGCGCGAGTATTTGGTGCGCGTGGCACAGGCGTTGCGCGCGCATCCCGATTTGGCGCTGGCGATGAGTCCGCGGGCGACGCTGGCTTTGTTTCGGGCCGGGCAGGCGCGGGCGGCGCTGGCCGGGCGCGATTATGTGTTGCCCGATGATTATAAGGCGCTAGCCGGGCCGGTCATTAGCCATCGCTTGCTGGTGCGGCCTGCGGCGGCGTTGCGTGGGCGCACGGCAGCGGATATTTTGGCTGAAGTGTTAGCAAGTGTCGAATTACCGCTAGAGTGAGGCGCAAAGGCGGTAAAACACAAAGGCGCAAAGAATGAAAAACGCAAAGGCGCAAAGGGCGCAGAGGACGCTAAGGTTTTTTGGTGTTTACTCCCAACCGTACTTGCGGCCCATCCTTACAATCATCTTTGCGACCTTTGCGTTTTTTGCGTCTTTGCGTTACATTCTTGCCGTCTTTGCCTCCTTTGCGCCTTTGCGTTACACTCTTGGCGTCTTTGCCTCCTCTGCGTCTTTGCGTTACACTCATTGCGACCTTCGCGTTAAGCCAACCTTTTGCATTCACACAGGAGTATCACTATGGCAGTGCTGACCCTGACCCGCAATGGGCCGGTGGCGACGCTGACCCTGCAACGTCCGGCGGTGCATAATGCGTTTAACCCGGAAGTGATCGCCGGCATCACCGAGGTCTGTCACGAGGTGCGGCATGATCCGGTGGTGCGGGTGCTGGTGGTGCAAGGCGACGGCCCTTCGTTTTGCGCAGGGGCCGATCTGAATTGGATGCGGAATAGTTTGGCGTATTCGCATGAAGAGAATGTCGCCGATGCGACCCGGCTTGATGCGATGTTTACCGCGCTCGATACGCTGCCGCAGGCGGTGGTGGCGCGGGTGCATGGGGCAGCCTTGGGGGGTGGGGTGGGGTTGGTCTGTTGCGCCGATTATGCAGTGGCTGCCGATGAGGCGGTGTTTGGCTTGACCGAAGTGCGGTTGGGGTTGTTGCCGGCAGTGATTGCCCGCTTTGTGGCGGCCCGGATCGGGTTTGGCCATGCCCGTGCCTTGTTCGTGACCGGGAGGCGGATCAAGGCGGCGCAGGCGCTGGCGATTGGGTTGGTGCATGAAGTGGTTTTGCCAGACCAGCTTGATACCGCGGTCGATAACGTCGTGGCTGATCTGCTGCGCTGCGGCCCGCAGGCGATTGCGGCCAGCAAGGAGTTGCTGCGCGCCGTGCGCACTGAGCCGCTGGCCGAGGTGCGCCGGTTGGCGATCGAGGCGATCGCGGCGGCGCGCACCGGCCCGGAGGGGCAGGCCGGCCTGCGGGCCTTTCTCGAACGGCAATCGCCGCCATGGTCGATGGGGTAGGCAAAGGCGCAAAGGGAGCAGAGACGCAAAGAGGGATAAACGCAAAGGCGCAGCGAACGCAGAGGTCGCTAAGGTTTTTTGGTGTTTACCCCAAACCGTACTTGTGGTCTATCCTTATCATCCACTTTGCGCCCTTTGCGCTCTTCGCGTCTTTGTGTTAAGCCCTTTGTGACCTTCGCGTGCTTCGCGTCTTTGCGTTAAGCCCTTTGTGACCTTCGCGTGCTTCGCGTCTTTGCGTTAAACAACCTTTGCGCCTTTGCATTCTCTGCGCCTTTGCCTAGGTTAGAGGTTGATCGTATGCCGGCATTTACTATTCGTCCCGCCACCACGAACGACGTACTGGATATAGCCCGTTTGATTGTCGAGTTGTACCACGCCGAATTGCCCGGCGCGCTGAGTGGCGCGCGCGAGGGGCAAGAGCGGCTGCTGGCGTATACGTTGGAGGCCAATGGTGCGGCTGCTTTTGATCACCGGTATGTGGTGTGCGATGAGCAACAGCGTGTGATCGGCACCGGTATGCTGCAATTCCCCGGCGCGCCGGTGTTCGAGCGCGCGCCGCGCGGCACGCTCGCGGCGGCGCTGCGCGAGATCGGCCTGCTACCGACGCTGCAATTAGCGGCCACCGTCTCTCGCACCCTGTTCGGCGTCTACCGGCACGATGATGCGCAGAGCGCCTTGATCCACAGCGTGGTGGTAGCAGCGGCGGCGCGCGGTCGTGGCGCAGGGCAGCTATTGATAGCCGCGCTGGAAGACCGCATCCGCACTCGTGGCTTGGCTCGCGCCCGGTTGCAGGTGCTAGTGAGCAATACCGGCGCGCAGCGATTCTATCGCCGGTTGGGCTATCGCGAAGTGTGGCGGTTAGACGGCTGGCGCGCCCGGTTGGGTTGGCCCAGCCTTGTGATGGAAAAGGATATTGTTTCCCTGTAGTGGACGCACGGCGCGCGGCCCCCGGCATGCAACCGCAACCCTATGCGGTGCAGAAGGTGATGGTGAACGGTCGCCCAATCGCGCCTTGCGGGCAATAGGTTTCGCAGAGCGGGCAAAAGTTGCAGGCATCAGCATCAACAATTACCGCGCAACCATCGCGCACCGCGACGGCGTGCGTCGGGCAGAGCGCGACGCAGATGCCGCAGCCGTTGCAGCGGTTGCGATCAATTTCGGGCAGCACGGTGACGGCGGATGGATGTGGTTGTACGTTCATACGCTCACCCCTTTTCAGTGCTTCTGCCCGCTACTATAATGGTGTTATCATCGATACGCAGTGACAATCGTCACATGAGCAGGTAGAGATTGAGCAACGAACGAATAGCCCAATTGCGCCGCGTGAGCTTCTGCACTCACCTGCCCGATCATGCCGTGCAGGCGTTAGCGATGATTGCCCAACCGCGCTCGTATCCGGCTGGCGCGGTGATCGTGCTGGCCGGCGAGCCGCCGCAGGCAATGTATACGATCGTCGCTGGGCGAGTGAAATTGACCCGGATTGCGCCCAATGGCCGCGAGCAGATTGTCAATGTGATGGGGGCCGGCCAGCATTGTAATGCGGTGCCGATTTTCGATGAAGGAGCCTGCCCGGTCAATGTCGAAGCGATTACCGATGTTGATCTGCTGGTGTTACCCATTGACCAGATGCGCCGGTTGGTGGCTGAGCATCCGCCGTTAGCGTTGGCATTGTTGCGCGAATTTGCCGGACGGCTGCGCCACATGGTCAATCTGATCGACAATATTGCCCTGCACAGCGTGCAAGGCCGTTTGGCGCAGTTATTGCTCAATCGCGCAACTGCTTCAGAACAGGGTGTATTAATGGCGCCGCTGACCCAAGCCGAAATGGCGGCGATGATCGGCACCGTGCGCGAGATGGTCAGCCGCACCTTGCATCAATTTGAAGGGCAAGGGTTGATCCGGATCGAGCGCGGCGCAATTGCAATTTGTGATCGCGAAGGGTTGGCGGCATGCGCTGAGGCGTGAGGCATCGTAGGGGATTAGCGCCGCTAAGCCCCTACGATGCCCCTACCCCGCGTAACGCGGCGATGGCCCCTTTCATGATTAAATCCCCGTCGTTGACAATGGTAATAAAGTTGAAGCCAAGCGCAGCCAGATCGGCGGCAATATCGGGGTTGGCGTAGATGCCGGTTGCCAACCCGCGTTGCCGGCACACGGCCACGATTTGGCTCAGCGCGGCCCGGAAGGGTGGCGCGTGGAAATCGACCGGCACCGGCAAGCCGAGGCTGAGGCTCAGATCAGCCGGCCCGACGTAGAGGCCATCGATGCCGGGTACGTCAGCAATCGCCTCAAGTTGTTCTGTCCTCAGTACGTACACCACGATCATGCAACGACCGTTAACCAACCCATCAGCGACCGTGATTTAGAAAATTGGCCAG
>FWWM01014277.1_pt1 | contig 12523 bp, 9 predicted proteins | sample 2228351 | NCBI WGS metagenome assembly FWWM01 (sample SAMEA103939774, study PRJEB20133) | metagenome | reverse complement strand
TCACTAAAAAGAAGCCCTAAAGGCTGAAAAGATTTCGCACCTCAAACGCGACGCGGATTCCAGCATCGACGGTGGCTTCATGAAGATGGCTTTGGCTCAGATCAACCCCCTTATCGGAGACTTTTCCGGGAACACGCGCAAAATTGTCTCTTTCGCCCGTGAAGCTCGATCCCAAGGAGCCGATCTTGTCATTTTTTCGGAAATGGCCTTGGTGGGGTATCCGCCTCGAGACCTTCTGGACCGGCCGTCCTTCGTGCACAGGAGCCTTCGTTGCTGGACCACTTTGGCCGAAGTCAGCCGAGAAATCCCTATTCTATGCGGCGCCGTGGCCGTCAACGAGGAACCTGGCAAACCCCTGCACAATGTGGCTTTGTTCTTTGAAGACGGCCGCTTGAAAACCGTTGCGAAAAAAAGGCTTTTGCCTACCTACGATGTCTTTGATGAGGATCGCTATTTTGAACCGGGTCGAGACCCCGTAGTCGTGTGCTGTAAAGGCCGGCGTCTGGGAATCACCATTTGCGAAGACATTTGGACGGAAACGGATTATCTGCCGCGGCCTCTTTACCGAGTGGATCCCGTTCAAGAATTGATCCCGTTCAAGAGTTGAGGGCCGCAGGAATCGATGTTCTGATCAACATCGCCGCTTCTCCCTATCATCAAGGCAAAATCGCCTGGGTTGGACAGCTGCTTCGCCACCATGCCCTCTCCTGCGCCGTTCCTGTTGTCTATGTGAACCAGGTCGGCGGCAACGACGAACTCATCTTTCAGGGTGGGTCCATGGTCTGGAACCGGGAAGGAAAATGTGTGGCGCGAGCGGCGGATTTCACCGAAGATCTATGCCTCTACGATATGGACCGGGACCTGGGCGAACATAAGAAAGTCTGCGAAGATTCGGTGGACGAGGTTTTACATGCCCTGATTGTGGGGCTTCGAGATTATGTGGAAAAATGTGGATTTCGGCAGGTGGTGTTGGGACTGAGCGGCGGGATCGATTCGGCGGTGACCGCCTGTATTGCGCGTCTTGCCCTGGGGGCCGAAAATGTTCTCACCCTGGCCATGCCCGGACCGTTCAATGCTCCCGAAAGCCTGGAAGACGCTCAACAGCTTGCCGCAGCTTTGACTGTCCCCTGCCTTGTCGTTCCCATTGAAACGCTCTTTGAGCATGCTTGCCAAGTTCTGGCACCCGTGTTTGAAGGACGTCCCTGGGATACTACGGAAGAGAACATTCAGGCGCGTCTTCGAGGGCTTCTTCTTATGGCGGTTTCCAACAAGCTGGGCCACATGGTTGTCAATACGGGAAACAAATCGGAACTGGCCGTGGGCTATTGCACCCTGTACGGAGACATGAACGGAGGGCTTTCGGTTTTGGGAGATGTGCCCAAAACCCTGGTGTATGCCCTGGCCCACACCATCAATCGCCGATACGGGTGGATTCCTCGGCGCATTCTCGAAAAACCGCCTTCGGCGGAACTGCGCCCTCACCAGAAGGACCAGGACAGCCTGCCACCCTATGAGGTTCTGGATCCCATTCTCAAGGCCTATGTGGAAGAAGGAAAATCTGTGGATGACATCTGTGCCGTGGGATGGGATGAAGATGTGGTAAGGTCGGTGGTACGCCGCGTGGATGGAAACGAGTACAAGAGGCGCCAGGCGCCGCCGGTGTTGCGTGTGACCAGCAAGGCTTTTGGATCCGGGCGGCGCTGGCCCATAGCTCATGGGTATCGAGAGGATGGAAACGCATGAAAAAAGTGGAAGCGATTATCAAGCCGTTCAAGCTGGACGATGTGAAGGAAAGGAACGTCTCACGGAACTGGGCATCAAGGGCATGACGGTCACGGAAGTGCGAGGATTCGGCCGGCAAAAGGGTCATACGGAAATCTATCGAGGTGCCGAATACGTGGTGGATTTCATTCCCAAACTCAAGATCGAAGTGGTGGTCGGTGACGATCAACTGGACGAAGTGCTGGACGCCATTCAAGCGTCGGCTCGCACGGGGAAAATCGGAGACGGCAAGATTTTTGTGATCCCCGTGGAAGAATGCCTGCGTATTCGAACGGGAGAACGGGGTGAACAGGCGGTGTGAACGGCACAAGCGGCCTTTGGGCTGAAAAAAGGATCATGGACTGCTCAAATCTGGTGCAACTTCGAAAGGATTTTCAAGAAGCCTGCGCCCGTGATGTTCCGGGTGTCATGGCGGCCCGGACCTACGCGACACGGTTTCTGGAAGAACTTCGCCGCCTTATCGGTGCCTCGTCGGAAGCCGAAAAGGATGGCTGGTGCGCGGCGGCGGTGGGTGGATTCGGCCGAGGCCAGCTCAGTTTTCTCTCCGACCTGGATCTCGTCTTTCTTCATCAAAAACGTCTGCCTTCGGGCTTGGAAGCCTGGATTCGTCACATCATTCCAAGCCTTTGGGATGCCGGCTTTGAAGTGGGCCATATGGTCACATCCCCCAAGGACCTGAAAAAACTCATGGCCCAAGATTTCAGTGTCCAGACCACCTACGTGGAAGCTGCTTTGGCCGGAGGAGACGCCGAGTTTTACCGGCGATGGCGTGAGGATTTTCTTGGGGATTTTTCGCGATCCAAGCGGGCTCGATTCCTGGAAAACCTTCGTCAGTACCGAAAGGCTCGGTACAGCCGTTACGGGGAAAGCAGTTATCTGCTGGAACCGCACCTGAAGGAAGGTGTGGGAAGCCTTCGGGACATTCACACCATTCGTTGGGTGGGAGTCATCTTTTTGGGAACCCCTTTGGTGTCCGCCCTTCAGGATGCAGGGTGGTTGTCCGCGGAAGAAGCCCTGTGGCTGGAACAGGCGGAAGATTTTCTGTGGCGTGTTCGCCTTCAGCTGCATCATCTCAGCGGCAAGCGCCAAGACCGGCTTCTCATGACGGATCAGGAAATTCTGGCCAAGCGTTTGGGTTTTCTGGACGGAACGGAAGGCAGCGCCGTCGAAGCCTTCATGCATCTCTATTATCGTCACACGGCCCGCATTCGCCGTATCGTCGGCTTTCTTTTGGATCGCCTCACCCATGAAACCCAAAAGCCGCAACGCTTCAGAACCCATCGAAAAACCGTGCTGCCCGGCCCGTTTCTTTTGGAAGACAACCACTTGTCCTTTCTGGAACCGGAACGGATTCGAGAAAGGCCGGAATGGCTCATGATCCTTTTTTGGGAAGCCGCCAAAAGGGGTGCCCATTTCCATCATCAAACCGGCCGTCTTGTGCGGGAAAATCTTTCCGCCGTCACGGACGCCGTGCGCCGTGACCCGACGGTGGTGGAAAAGTTCTTCGATATTCTGCTGCATCCCGTTCATGCCTTTTCGGTCCTTCGGGTCATGATGGAAACGGGTTTTCTTCAGACCTTCCTACCGGAACTGGCATCGGTGCGCTATCGAGTCCAGCACGATGTTTACCACCTCTACACCGTGGATGAACACCTGCTGCGCACCGTGCGGGAAATGCACCGTCTGGAACAGGGCCTTTCTTCCCTGGAACCTCAGTTGGACTGCCGGCACCTGTTTCATGAACTTCCGCATCGGCGTGTGCTGTACCTGGCCGCCCTTTTGCACGATGTGGGCAAAGGGCAGGGAAAGAACCATTCGGTGCGTGGCGCCGAAATGAGCCGAACCATTGCGGATCGTTTGGGACTTCAGGGGGAAGAAAAAAACCTGCTGGAATTCCTCATTCGGCATCATCTGCTGCTTCCGGACACGGCCCTCAAGCGTGACCTGAGCGATGAAAAACCCATCGTGCGTTGTGCCATGCAGATAGGAAGCCGCACGAAGCTTCGGCTGCTTTATCTTTTGGCCGTGGCCGATTCCCGGGCCACGGGACCCGGAGCGTGGAACACGTGGCGAGCCTCCCTCATGGAAGAGCTTTACGCCAAGGTGGATCGTATCCTTCTTCGTGGGGAATGGCAGCCGGAAGATGTGACACAAAGGGTGGATGCCCTGCAGGAGCAGGTTCTGGCCCTGTGCGAGCCGGCGCAAAGACCCGGAGTGGAGCGCTGGCTGGAAAGTCTTTCCCTTCGGTATCTTCTGTCCCAGACGCCTTACGATATGGTGCGCCATTACACCATGGAAAAGGAAGTGCCCGAAAAGGTTCTCGTGCTGGAAGCCCGCCCGCTGGAAGGGGAGCTCTGGCAGGTGACCACGGCATGCCGGGATCGGCCCGGCTTGTTCGCCACCATCACGGGCGTGCTCTGGCTGCACGGCCTCAACATTCTTTCCGCGGACATCTACACACGATCCTCCGGAATCGCTCTGGACATTCTCATCGTGGAAGATGTGCCGGACCCCTTGCATCCTGAAGAAACCTGGCGCCGTGTGCAAGAAGACCTTATACGCTGTGTTCAGGATCCCGTGGCTCTTGCGGTTCTCAAGGAACGGTACCGTCCTCCGATTCCTCGAAAAGCCGTCCTGGGGCCGAGAAAACCCGACCGAGTGGTTTTGGACGAAAGCGCTTCCGATTTCTACACGGTCATTGAAGTCTACACCTGGGATCGGCCGGGCGTGCTGCACGCCGTCACCCAGACCCTTTATGAACTGGGCTTGACCATTCAGCTTGCCAAGATTTCCACACCCGGAGCCCAAGTGGTGGACGTCTTTTATGTGACGGACCTGGATGGAGCCAAGATTCAAGATCCCGAAACGCATGGCCTGATCGAAGAACGCCTGCTGGCCTGTCTTCGATCCTGGGATGTTCCCCATTCCAAGGGCCGAGGATAACGAAATTGTCCCTTTCATGCCCCAGCGTGGGGACAAAGTGACAATTTTGTTCTACGGAATGGGTTTCATGGGAAAGGGATTTTCAAAAAAAGGGCTTTGGCAAAGACTTGGCCTGAAAATTGCCCTCTTCCCCATGGAACGGGACATATTATCCACATGATTCGACAAGGAGGAAAGTGCATGACCCCTCAGGAAGTGATGGCTTTTGCCAAGGAACACAACGCTCAAATGGTGGATTTTCGCTTTTTGGATTTTCCGGGTATCTGGCAGCATTTTACGGTGCCCATCAGCGAATTTGACGAATCATCCTTTGAAGACGGTTTCGGGTTTGACGGATCAAGCATTCGTGGCTGGCAGCCCATCAATGCCAGTGACATGCTGGTGATTCCGGATCCAGACACGGCCGTCATGGATCCTTTCTTTCAGGTACCCACCCTCACGCTCATCTGTAACATCGTGGATCCCGTCACCAAGGAACGTTACACGCGGGATCCGCGCTACATCGCCCACAAGGCGGAATCGTACCTCAAGTTCACCGGCATCGGGGATACGGCCTATTTCGGTCCGGAAGCGGAATTTTTCATCTTCGACGACATTCGCTATGCCTCGGCGGCGCATTACGGCTACTACTTCATCGATTCCGAAGAAGGCATCTGGAACAGCGGTCGGGAAGAAAACCCCAACCTGGGTTACAAGCCGCGTCATAAGGAAGGCTATTTTCCCGTGCCACCTACCGATGCCCTGCAGGACATTCGTACGGAAATGGTGCTCATGATGCAGCAGGTGGGGATTCAGGTGGAATGTCAGCATCATGAAGTGGCCACGGCGGGGCAGGCGGAAATCGACATGCGTTTTGCACCGCTGGTCAAGATGGGCGACCAGCTCATGTGGTTCAAGTACATCATCAAGAACGTGGCTCGAAAACACAAGAAAACGGTCACCTTCATGCCCAAGCCTCTCTTCGGCGACAACGGCTCGGGTATGCACACGCATCTAAGCATCTGGAAAGAAGGCAAACCTTTGTTCGCCGGGGACCGCTACGCGGGGCTCAGTGAACTGGCCTTGCATGCCGTCGGGGGTGTGCTGCGTCATGCGCCGGCTCTGTGCGCCTTTACCAATCCCACCACCAATTCCTACAAGAGGCTTGTGCCCGGCTATGAAGCTCCGGTGAATCTGGCCTATTCCAGCCGAAACCGCAGCGCTTCCATTCGTATTCCCATGTATTCGCCGTCACCCAAGGCGAAACGCATCGAAATTCGGTTTCCTGATCCGTCCTGCAACGGGTATCTGGCTTTCAGCGCCCTGCTCATGGCCGCTCTGGACGGCATCGAAAACCGCATCGATCCCGGAGAACCTCTGGACAAGGACATCTACGCGCTGAGTCCCGAGGAACTGGCCAGTGTGCCGTCCACGCCGGGATCTTTGGAAGAAGCCCTCAAGGCTTTGGAACAGGATCACGACTTTCTGCTCAAAGGCGATGTGTTCACGGAAGATGTCATCGCCAAGTGGCTGGATTACAAGCGTTCCAACGAAGTGGATCCCGTACGGCTGCGCCCGCACCCCTACGAGTTCATGCTCTACTTCGACATCTAAAAGCGCAACGGCACCTCCTTTTCCCCCTGCTCCTTCTCCCCCTCAGCCTGCCCTCTCGCTTGCAAAGGCGAGAGGGCTCCCCCAAAAAGAGACGGCTTTTCAGTCGTGCTCGCCAATTTTCCGTTTTGTTTCCAACGTGGCCGGCGGTCCTGCGGCATTGAGAAGCGGGAAAGGTTTAAGGCGACTTGAGGCTATGAAAACCTGGGGATGTCAGCCGATACGATTTGGATCATCCATAGACTCTGTAGGATCATGGCGCGGGGAAAGCGAGATAACGGCTGCCGAGAAAACCCACGAGGGTATAGACGCCGCCAGCGAGAATTTGAGCCAGGTAAGGATTTACGGCGAGGCATTTCAGGAGCAGAAAGAGGACGGCGAGATTGGCGAGATAGGCGGCCCCGAGGGAAGCCAGAAAAAGCGGAAGGGCGGTGCGGTCGGGAGCCGACGATCGAAAGCTGAAGCGTTTGTTCAGGACATAGGAGAAGGTGATCCCCACCGTGTAGCCTAGGGCATTGCTGAGATAAGGGTTAAAGCCGCAGGCCATGAGGCCGAAGATGATGGCATAGCCCAGGATCGTGTTCAGGGCGCCCACCAGAATGTATCTTGCAAAATAAGGAGTTTCCTGCGCGACCACACGCCGCGCCGTATCAATGGCGCTTTTTTCTGAACCCATCGCTCAGTCCAACCCGTTTCGAGGCGGTCGCCTGGCAAAGTGATTCTGAAGCAGACCGTACATTCTTCGGGCCCGCTTTCCCAATGAGCCGAATCCGCAGTTTTCAGAAAGACCGAAAGGCGGCGGGCTCATAACCCGCCGGCATCTTTGGTTCTCACAAAGGCATTAAACCAAACACGGATGAAAAACGAAAGGGCGGGCCGAGAAAACAACGATGACGGCCCGCGCATCAAGAAAATATTGTTGGAAGTTCCCTTCCTCCCATTGAGAGGAAGGAAAAAATGCTAAGGCTTGAAGAAACCGTCGGTCAGGGTTTTCAGGAAAGCCACAATGGCGGCTTCTTCCTCCGGAGTCAGCCCCAGGTCGCCCAATTCATCCTCATTAACGTTATACGCAACTTCAGGCGCAGGCCAGCACCCGGCCTTCATGGCTTCTCGGTCCGTCATGTCCCCGGGGCATTGAGGTTTGGTATCCCGAGTATTGTAAAAGTGAACGATGGATTCCAGCGATTTGAAGTAACCGTTATGGCCGTAAGCTTTCGTATAACCCGGACCAGGTCGAAAATCCACGTTCCGTAAGGTGGGAACTTTGAATTTTCCGTCGTTTTCAGAAGCGAGCTCTTCTAGTTCGGAGATGCTCAGTTCCGCCATGTTTTCCGTAACGTATGGTGCCGATTTCCAAGAATCTTCTGCCGCCAAAGAGCGCAGGAAATCTCCAAGGCCTTTGTCCACAAAAAAGGGATCTTGAGCGTAGAAAGGATTTTCAGGATTTTTGGGGATTCCCAGGTTGTCATACGTAAAATCCGTAAAGACTGGAGGTGCCCCATTTCCCTGCGGCTCAATGACATGGCACAGAGCACATTTGCCTTTATCTTCCCTAACAAAGAGCTCCATTCCAAGTGCTTCCTGTTCGGTAAATTGAGCTTTTCCGGCCTGAACGGCATCGAATTTCGAGCTGTATGCGTTCACTTCCGATGAATCCTCGTAGGCGGCCACGGAGAGCGCAATATAACCGTAGGCCGTCTCGACATCCTCACAGGCGGCGTCACCCCAGACTTTCTTGAAAAGGGAGGCGTACTTGGAGGAGCAAACCCGATCCACGACGCTCTTCATATCCGGAAGAGCCTGTTCCACGGGATTGAGGAAAGGTCCACGGGCTTGATCCGCCGCGGGATTGCCTAAATCCCAGCCGGTAGCACGACCGTCCCAAAAATTGCCTCCAAAGAAAATTCCTTCTTCGGAGTCATAGTCAAAAAGGGGTGCGGCCGTTGCATAGGAGGCGGACGGCGGCTTACGATTGCCGAAAGCGGTGCGGATAGATCCGGGATAGACGGCTCCCTTAAGATTGATTCCGGGAACGGGCCCGGTCCAACCGGCTTTGGGATCATGACAACTGGCACAGGACTGGTTGTTTCGAATGGACAATTTTTGATCGAACATGATTTGCTTTCCCAATTCCTGCTCTTGGGTCAGCGTCGTTGCGGACAGGGCCGCCGCGGCGGCGAGCAACACCAAGCACGTTATTGGGATCCATTTCTTCATAGGGCCTACCTCCGTATGCTTGAAAGATTTTCAAAATGGTACCGTGTGGGGAATCCGTCGGCGGGATGTTTTCTGCACCTCCTTTCCCTGAGGTGATGATCCGGTGCGGCGTCAGAACAACACTGCGACATGGGATGACCACGGAGCACTTACCGCAGGACGTAAGCCGGGCGGCCGTGGAAAGAAGGGCCGTTCGACAGCGCCGAAATTCGCCTTGCTGATTGACCTCTTTATCCTGCCTTGAGAGCAAAGAAAAGGGGGAACACGGCGGCAATGATCTATTTTTCATCTATGACCCGAAGCAGGCGGAAGGTATTGATGGAAAGCACGCCGACTTCGGGCGGGAATTCTTGATCCTTGCAGACCCCGGTGCCAACGGCCCCTGGCGCCTCATGGGCGGGTGGCGGCCTTGAGGGACCGGGCGTAGCGGCCGATGCGTTCGGCAAGGTCCGGGGCTTGCAGGTTTTCTTCAATGAGCCGTTCAAAGGCGCTACCCACCACGGCCCCTTCGGCCAGGCGGCAGACGGCCGTCACATGGTCCGGTTGAGAAATGCCGAAGCCCACACAGACCGGAAGGGAAGTCACCTGTTTCAGACGCCCGGCGGTGGCGGCCACTTCCGAAAGATTCAAACCCGAACTTCCCGTCACTCCGGTCATGGACACGACACGAGGTAAAGAAACCCGGAAGCTTCACGGGCGATGGCCGCCATGCGTTCCGTGGGTGTGGTCGGAGCCACCAGTCGAATGAAATCCAGCCGGTTTCCGGACCATTGGTCCAGAAGTTCTCGGGATTCTTCGGGAGGCAGATCCACCACGAGAACGGCGTCGGCTCCGCACCTAAGACTTTCCTCATAAAACCGTGCATTTCCCATGGCCAGAATGGGATTGTAGTAGCTGAAAATGACGACGGGAATATCGCTCCATTCCCGCAAGGATCGGCACATCTCAAGGGTTTTTTCCAAGGTCATGCCTTGAGCCAGAGCGCGTGCCGAAGAACGCTGAATCACAGGGCCGTCGGCCGTAGGATCCGAAAAGGGCACACCCAGTTCCAGAATATCCACACCCGCATCGATCATGGCTCGAAGAAGGCTCATGGAAGTTTCCGGGTTGGGATCCCCTGCCGTGACAAACCCCACTAGGGCGCCTTCGCCTTTTTCCTTGAGTGTTTCAAACGTGTGATGCAATCGGCTCATCGCTGTCACCTTTCCTATAGATCCTTGAAGACGATACCCAGGTCCTTGTCACCGCGACCCGAAAGATTGACGATGAGAATATCTTCGGGAGGTCTTTGGGCCGCTTCCTTGATGGCCTGCGCGACGGCGTGGGCGCTTTCCAGGGCGGGAATGATCCCTTCCAGGGTGGACAGGGTGCGAAAGGCTTCAAGAGCCTCCGAATCGGTGATGGAAACATAGCGGGCTCGACCGCTGTCTTTTAACCAGGAATGTTCCGGGCCCACTCCGGGATAATCCAAACCTGCGGAAATGGAATGGGCTTCCAGAATCTGTCCGTAAGCATCCTGAAGCACGTAGGATTTGGATCCGTGCAGAACGCCGATGGATCCCGCACCCAGAGTGGCGGCGTGTTTTCCCGTGTGAAGACCTTTTCCGGCCGCTTCCACGCCGATCATTTCCACGGGATCTTCCAGAAAGGGGTAGAAAAGGCCCATGGCATTGCTGCCGCCTCCCACACATGCAATCAGAGCCTTCGGCAGGCCACCTTCCTGTTCCAGAATCTGACGGCGGGCTTCATCGCCGATCACCCGCTGAAAATCTCGAACCATGGTGGGGTAGGGGTGAGGTCCCGCCACGGACCCGATGACATAAAAGGTGTCCCGAACGGCACTCACCCAATAGCGCATGGCTTCGTTCATGGCGTCCTTGAGCGTCCCCGTGCCGGAAGCCACGGGAATCACTTGAGCTCCAAGAAGTTCCATGCGGCGTACATTGGGAGCTTGGCGTTTCACGTCTTCGGTGCCCATGAAGATGCGGCATTCCATACCAAAAAGAGCCGCGGCGGTGGCTGTGGCCACCCCGTGCTGACCGGCTCCCGTTTCCGCAATGACCTTGGTCTTTCCCATGCGTTGCGCCAGCAGGACCTGACCCAGCGTGTTGTTGATCTTGTGGGCTCCGGTATGGGCCAGGTCTTCGCGCTTGAGGTAAATTTTGGCGCCGCCTCCATGGGCCGTGAGACGCCGCGCCAAGGTGAGGGGCGTGGGGCGGCCGGCATAGTCCTGCAAAAGCCGGTGAAAGGCTTTGTGAAAGGAGGGATCCTTTTGAGCGTCCTGGTAGGCGGCTTCCAGTTCCAGCAGGGCCGGCATGAGGGTTTCCGCCACATAGCGGCCTCCATAGGGGCCGAAATGGCCTTGAACATCCGGCATGGGGTGTTGGGGTTCGAATGAAGGCTTGACCTGAACGGGTGTCACGGCGACTGTGGGATTCATGGGAAAATGCCTCCTTGCATGGGCCGAGGCCGCAGACGGCGCACGGCGTTGACGAATCTTTGCATCTTTTCAGGATCCTTTCGACCCGGTTGACTTTCCACACCGGAACTTACATCCACACCGTCCGGTTCCGCGGCGCGAACGGCTTCCTGAACATTTTCCGGAGTGAGACCTCCGGCAAGGATCATGGGTGTGCCCTGAACGATGCCTCGAGCTTGACCCCAATCCCAGGCCAAAGCGTTGCCTCCGGGACGGTGTGTTCCGGCGCATTCCACCAGGAAGGCCGAAGGGGCGTAGTTTAGGTGATCGTGAAGGGAAGGGTTTCGATTCACAAAGAGAGCCTTGATGACGCGAAGCCCTGCGGCTTCAAGACGGACAACGTCTTCGGGGGGTTCAAGACCGTGCAATTGCACGGCATGAAGCCCTAGGGAACAGGCCGTGGCCAGGACGGCCGAAGAAGGAACATCCACGAAGACACCGACGGCCAGAATGTGGGAAGGGAGCCTGCGGACGATGTCGCGAGCGGTGGGTTCAGGTACGTAGCGTGGGCTTTTGGGGTAAAAGACAAGCCCTACCGCCTGAATGTCCAAAGAAGCGGCCGCTTGAGCGTCTTCGGGGGAAGTGATTCCGCAGATTTTAATGAACATGGTCGAGGCCTCGCAGGTGGAGTGAGGCTGTGGGTCGGCCCCCAGGGTTGGAAAACCGGGCGAATGGACCGACGTCTGTAGGGGCGCACCGATGTGTGCGCCCCAAAGCGTGCCTCCGGGGTGTGTTTTGGGGCGGACACACCGGTCCGGTCCGCCCCTACAGGGTTCTGCCATGGTGGGGCGATCCATGAACGCGGGGGTAAAGGGTCCCGCGAGGGTGGGCGGACACACCGGTCCGCCCCAACAGGGGATTGGGGTGATGGGCGGACACACCGGTCCGCCCCTACGGGGGCTGTTGAAAAATCGTTAATGGGATGACGATGGCTCATGGGTCCTTTTCCCTCGCAGCATGGGCTTCATCGGTTGCCCACATTGGCGGCCCTGAACGTTCCGGACCCAAAGGGTTCGGCCAAGGTTCGTACGGCGGCTTCAGGATCGGATGCGCGCACCAGGGATTCTCCCACCAACACATTAAAAATTCCTGCTTCCAGAAGCCGTTCCACATCCGAGCGGTCTCGAATGCCGCTTTCCGCCACCATGATGCGGTCTTCGGGAATCAAACGTCTCAACCGGATGGATGTTTCCACGCTGGTTTCAAAGGTTTTCAGGTTTCTGTTGTTGACCCCCACCAGACGGGCACCGCACCGAAGAGCCGTTTCCAGTTCCGTTTCATCGTGCACTTCGGTAAGTGCCGCCAAACCCAAAGCATCGCACAGCTCAAGAGCATCCCGCAGGAATTCCGGGGAAACCGCCCGCACGATCAAAAGCACCGCATCGGCCCCGAAGGCTCGAGCTTCATAGATCTGGTAAAGGCTGAGCGTGAAATCTTTGCGGAGCACCGGAAGGGACACGGCGTTTCGAGCCGCCTGCAAATCTTCCAGGGATCCGGCAAAAAAGGGAGATC
>FWWM01014275.1_pt1 | contig 12525 bp, 7 predicted proteins | sample 2228351 | NCBI WGS metagenome assembly FWWM01 (sample SAMEA103939774, study PRJEB20133) | metagenome | reverse complement strand
GCCAGAGGTGAGCGCGTTGGGGACAGGAAACCGCACCTCCACGGCCATCTCACCCTCGCCGATGGAGGTCGCGAAGCTATCCACCAGGAACTGGTCAATGGGCTCCACTCGAGCCCCGCCCTGGCCCTGGATGACCATCTGGGCCCGCGCAGCGATGGCCGCTGCCGCCCAGTCGCCGGAGGGGTCGTTGTGGCAGAGGGAACCCACCACCGTACCCCGGTAGCGCACGATGGGGTCGGCTACTACCATCGAAACGTCGCTAATTAGGTGGTATCTGGTTTGTATATCTCGGCTGAACTCTACATCGGTGTCGCGCACCAGCGCTCCGATGCGGAGCATCCCGTTTTCTTCTTTCATATAGCCCAGGTTGGGTAGCTTGTTGATATCTACCAGCACAGCGGGCTGGGCCAGGCGATAGCGCATGGCCGGAATCAAGCTCTGCCCTCCGGCCAGCACACGGGCATCAGAGCCGTACTGGGCCAGATGGCTCAGGGCCTCCTCGAGGGACATCGGACGTTTATACTCAAAGGCCGCGGGTATCATGCAGTCCTGCCTCCTTTTTGCTTTTGCAAGCCAGAATAATCTATGTCCTAAACCCACCCAGCAAGGATGTTTAAGCTTACAGTTTGTATCAGTTTTCCATAAGCTGCGATACCTTACGATGGGCTATGGTGGATGCCATTGTGCTATCGGCTGGACGGGCCTCGAGGTTCGGAGTGCCTAAGTTTTTGCTGCCAGCAGGCGAGGGACACGTGCTGCTGACTCGGGTGCTCGAGCAGGCCGCTTTTGCGTTAGATGGGCGCATAGTTGTGGTTTTGGGGCGTGCAGCAAAGGTGGCCCGCTACGTGGTGGAGCGCTGGGTAGAGACCACCCCAGGTGTGGACTCGAGGGTGAAAACTGTGCTTAACCACAACTATCGGTATGGACAGAGCACCTCGCTAAAGGCCGGTATTCGCATGCTTTCGGGCGCTTCGGGTGCACTGGTACTTCTGGCCGATATGCCAGCAATTGAGCCGACTAGACTCGAACAAATGCGAGAAGCTATAGAGACCAAAACCCCTCAGATACTCGCGGTAGCGGCCAGTGTACAGGGCCAGATACGCCCCCCTGTATATTTATCCGCGAGGCTTTTCCCGGAAGTGCTTCGGCTCAAGGGTGACCAGGGGGCAAGGGCCATCTTGAGTACCCGCCAAAAGCAGATCGAACTGCTCGAGTGGGGCGATGGGCTTTGGTGCTCCGATATCGACGACTGGCCGACCTACCGTTATCTCGCCTATCGGATGGGGTGGGCAAAGGAGCCTTTTGCTCCCATTCCCCATGCCTGTGTCTCCGCGGCTCAGGTCAAAGCGAAGGTAGATGCAACCCTGGCATCGAGTGCGGTGCCCTGGCTGGCCCCCGGCTTACTGGTGCTGTCCGGGAAAGGTGAAACCCACTGGCTAGACCTGACCGCACCCTACCGGGGTGTGTGGGGTATTGTGGTGGGACGCTCGGGAACCCCCGCCCAATACCTGCAACTGCTACGGAGAGCCACCTTGTCAGCTTTGTCTGCTGGTGTATAGCCTCAACCCTGCCCCGGAGGAAGCGTTTGTACTGTGCTGGCTCCGATAAAACCGTGAATAACCAACCACAAACAGCTCTGATAGCATTCCGGCTATCGTTCACTTTTCCTAAACGATACTGCCGGAATGCACTCCAACTCCCTTCGGTCGGCTCGAGCCCTTCACCTTTGGGTGTAATCAAAAATGAGGGGTTCGAGCGGAACCGGTATGACAGAGCTCTTACTGGGGGCGATCGGCCTGTGCCTGCTGCCCGGTAGCTATTTGTCACAACCGTGATACCCCTTAGGCCCTATTCTTAGACAGGGGTGGCATTATGGGAGCTACACAAATCGATTCTTCGGTAAGCGGGTTGGGATATATTACTTGCTTGCTTTCTACCGGTTGGCAATGATACAGCCTACCGAAACCATCTGTTTAGTCACCCTGGAAGTGTTTGTTTGAAGCGTACCGATTTGAATATGACAATAATGTGGGTAGCTGATTTGAAGAGAGGCTTTGCGGGTGCAACGCGATACTGATAAGGCAACTGGACACTCGACGCCTGCACCGGCAACCGTCGAGTCGCTACTGTCGGATGCCCAAGGACATCTGAGCCGTAATCCCAGGCAGGCTGTTCGCTTGGCTGAGCAAGCCAAAGCCCTGGCCCACCTGAACGGCCAAACGATGCATGAGGTGCGGGCTGCCTTGATTTTAGCCAGGGCCTACTTACGGCTGGGTCAGTTGGTTGAGTCGCTTCGGGTGGCACAAACCGGCCTCGGGCTGGCCCAGGATCCCGAACAGCAATTGGAGAGCTTACGACTTCTGGCCAACATCTTGCGCGAACGGGGTGAGCTGGGGCAGGCCAGTATGTACCTCGAGGAGGCCATTCGACTGGCCCAGGAGGCCCACCTGCCTGCTGCCGAAGCAGACTGCCTTAATCTCCAAGCGGGTATCCATCACGCCAGGGCCGAGTATGCCCAAGCCCTGGACAAACTCACCCGAGCTTTGGGCATCGTGCGTACTTTGGACAACCCGGCGGCCCAGGCCAGTTACCTCAATAACATCGGAATCCTTCGCACCGAGCTGGGGCAGTACTCCCAGGCCCTCGAGGCCTTCTTAGAAGCCTACCAGCTTTACCAGCAAGAAGGGCACAGTGCTCGGAACCGTGCCGGTAACCTGGCCTCTATCGGCAATCTCTACATGGAAATGGGCGACTTCGATCAGGCCCACCGATACTACGAGCTGGCCCTGGATGAGACCCGCCAGTCCGATGATCGGGTTATTGAGCTCCAGGTCATTCAACTTATGGCCGAGCTGGCATATAAACGCCAAGATTTCTCACAGGCCCAGGAACTCTACCAAACCATCCTTCGGGCCAGCAAGGAACAGGGTATGGAACGCGTACAGGCCGCGGCCCTCGAGGGCTTAGCAAAAGCCCAGATGGCCCTGGGCCAGCCTAAAGTGGCCGTCCAAACCCTATCAGAAGTACTGCAAATGGCGCGCTCGAGCGGCTGGGGCACTACTGTCCTGGACGTTCTCCTGAGCCTGGGGGAGGCCTGGCTGGCCCAGGGCGAACTCGAGCAAGCCCTGGCCTGTGGCCTGGAGGTTCTTGAGCTTGCAGGCCAAGCCAACCGCAAGCGCAGCACCTACCTGGCCCACCGGCTGCTGGCCCAGGTACACCGCACAGGTGGCGCATACCAGAAGGCCTTTGAACACCTGGAAGAGTACCATCGCCTCGAGCGGGAGGTGTTCAACGAAGAGAGCGAGCATAAGCGACAGACTCTTATCAACCACCTCGAGCTCGAGCGTGTACGAACCGAAGCCGAGCAGCTTCGCCTCAGAACCCAACTGGAACGCCAGGCCCGCGAAGAAGCCCAGGCCAGGGTTTTTCAGCGTACCCAGGAGCTCGAATTTGCCCAGCTCGAAATCGTTTCCCGGCTAGCTTTAGCGGCGGAATTTCGTGACGATGCTACTGGCGAGCACACTTACCGGGTAGGGCGCAATGCGGCCATGATTGCCAAGCAGCTGGGCTGGCCCTCCAGCGAAGTAGAGATTCTGCGGCTGGCCGCACGCCTTCACGACGTGGGTAAGATTGGCATTCCGGATGCCATTTTGCTCAAACGCGACCGACTGACCGCAGATGAATATGAAATTGTAAAAGAGCACACCACCATTGGGGCGCGCATCTTGTCCGGGGGGCGTTCCAGACTTCTGCGTCTAGCCGAAGAAATTGCCCTTACCCACCACGAGCACTTCGACGGCAGCGGCTACCCTAAGGGCCTGGTGGGCCAGAACATACCCATCTCTGGCCGCATTGTTGCGGTGGCCGATGTACTCGACGCTCTCACCCACGAGCGGCCCTACAAGCGCGCCTGGTCGGTAGGGGAGGCCCTGGCCGAGATTCGGCGTCAAAGCGGAAGGCAATTCGACCCGGCAGTGGTGGAGGCCTGTCTGGCCGTTTTTGCCGATGTCTCTGTGGGCGTAGAAGAGTATATGCAGCGCCTGGACTCCGACCTCTCGCTCTCGGTGCAACTCGAGAAGGCCCAGCTCGGTTGGGCCGACAAAGAGGTTGAGCAGCTTAGGCAGAACTTTGAGCAACTTTTGGCCGAGCGTACCCGTGAACTCGAGCAGGCCCGCCGGGAAGCCCAGATGCTGGCACGCCGCATGGAATTAATGGCTCATACCGACGTGCTGACCGGTTTGGGCAATCGTCGGGCTTTTGAGTCCGACCTCGAGAGCGAGGTTACCCGCGCCTACCGGGTGGGCTATCCCCTGAGCGTGCTGGCCCTGGACGTGGATACCCTCAAGCAACTCAACGATACCGAAGGTCACGAGCGTGGAGATGCACTGCTGCGTACCTTTGCTCAGGCAGTTCAAGAGAGTTTTTTGGACGTGGGAAGGGTATACCGCATAGGTGGTGACGAGTTTGCTGCAATTCTGCCCTATCTGGAGACCCATCACCACGGTGAGATTTTGCACCGCATAGATGCAGCAGTACGTCATACACAACAACAGGGGTTCCCCAATGCCAGTGTTAGCCGGGGTATAGCTACACTGCCCGAGGAGGCCAGCTCCGACGGCGATTTGGTGCGACTTTCTGACCAGCGTATGTATCAAGACAAGCTCATGCGCCGCAAGGCTCGAGGGGTTGACGCTTGAAGACCTCGAGCGAAAGTATGCGCGAGGCGGATTACCGCAGTTCCCTCGAACTGAAAGATTGGGAAAGGCCGCCTCAAATGCCCTTCTCACACGCAGAGGTGGTATCAGATACCGGCCAGGGGTCGGTGAAGCTCGAGCGAAAGTGAAGCCAGACGGGTAATGCTCCGATCAAGCTCGTCCAGCACAATAAGCAGATCCAGATGAGCCAGGGTGGTAGCGCGGCTTTCGATACGCCCTTTTTCTAGGCGGCGTAGATGGGAGCGACGCAGCTCGAGCAGATAGCTTTCCAGGTTGGCGTGCTCGACAATAACCTGCTCGGCCAAGGCCTCATTGCGAGTAGATAGAGCGGCCAATGAGAGTTTCAGCCGCTTGAGCACTTTCTCGGCAGCCTCGGCCAGTTCGCCACGGCCTTCCTCGGAGAAGTCTAGGTTCTGGGCGTACAGCTTGTCCTGCTTGCGCAGCATACGCCGCACCTGATCGCCCATATGCTCAATCTCGCTGGCCGCCATCATTAGCACCAGCGGCGAGTTGCCCGGATGACGGGCCGATAAGTCGCTCAGATAGAGCACAATGGCACGGGCCAGCTGGTCTACCTTCTCCTCCCGCCGGGCCACCTCGGCGGTATCACCGTTGCCGTGGGCCAGAATCTTCACGGTCTCGGTGAGCATTTCCGAGAGCTGGTCGCCGATGCGCCCAACCTCGCGCAAGGCCAGACTGGAAGCCAATTCACGTGACTCGAGGGCCTCCTCAGAGATGTATCGGGGGCTGATGCGGTGCTCCGAATCGGGCATCAGTCGATGCATGACGCTTTCGAGGGGCCGTACCACGGGCAAAACCAGCAGCGAGGCCAGCACGTGATATAGCAGGTGCCCCTGGGCTACTGCGGCCGAAGAACCCAGGCCAAGCTGCTGTGCCAGCTCGCCACTGAAGCGGGCGAAAGCCGGTAAAAACAGCACGAAGGGAATGGAAAGCAGTATTTTCCAGCCCAGGTGAGCCGCCGCAATCCGACGGGCCGCCGGGGTGCTATCCCAGGTGCTGAGCAGCAGAATCATCCCCGATCCAGCCCCCCCACCCAGGGTGAGCAGAAGCGCAGACGACAGACTGAAGGCGCTCGAGGCCGCCAGCGCCAGCGCCAGTGCCGCCACTGCATTGGCCGAGCCCAGCAACGAGGCCAGGGCAAAACCCAGCAACCACAGGCCCAGTGAAGAAGATTCCAGGCTCTGGCGTATCAGGATAAAAAGCTCAGAGCTGGTCATGGGCAGTAGCCCCTGTACCATCAGCGAAATTCCCAGTAGCAGCATTCCCAGCCCCAGGATTCCTTCACCCCAGACCCAGATTTGCTTGAACAACGATAGCACGAACCCAACCCCTACAATCGGCAGGGCCATCGCGCTGATGGGGGTGGCGGCCAGTTGCAGCGCCACCGTGGCCCCTCCTTTAGCGGCCAGGCCCAGCACCAGCGCCGACCCAAAGCTGGCAATGCCCGATTCGGCCAGCCTGATCGCTGTGAGGCCCAGTGCAGTACTATTAAGGGTCAAAGCACCTACCAGGACTCCAGCCAGCCAGGCCCGCCTCGAGCGAGCCGTAGCCCAGGTCAAAACCCGGCGTGCGGGCCCACCTACTGCAACTGCCAGGGCCTGGGACAGGAAGGATAGCCCCTTTACCAGCAACGCCAGACCGCCCAAGGCTTCTAACACTTGACTTTCCCCTGACCGCTCAATCTGCTGGAAGTATAGGCATAACATCCGCTAAAGTCCAGCAAATTCGAACGTTGAAAAGCCGTAAAGTTACGACGTGCCAAGCTCGAGGCCTTCTTTCAAGCCCTACAGCTCCCGCTCTACTTTGCGGGTGTTCCATAAGTTGCCCTCTGCCGTGTGGAGCATTGAATCTTGACTTTTCCCTGCCAAGGCGTATGATTCACCCGAGGAGGCAAAAATATGTCTTTTTTGAAGCGGAATCTCCGTTGGTGGGCTCTTGTGTTCGCACTGCTAGCAACAAGCACGGGCTTTGCCCAGCAGCGGGTTGTTAATGTGATCTGTAGCGTCACGCAAAACTGGTGCGAGGCCTTGGGGCCGGCCTTCAAACAGGCGACGGGCATTGAGGTGCGCATCGTGAGCGTCTCGACCAACGAGGCCCTGGCCCGCTTACGGGCCGAGCGCAACAACCCCACCTTTGATGTGTGGTTTGGGGGCACGGGCGATCCACACTACGAAGCCTTCAAAGATGCCATCACCGAATGGTATCGGGTCAAGTCCTACAACGATTTGTCTCCTACCATGAAGCAGGCTATTGGTACGACTTATACCCCCCTTTACCAGGGAATTCTAGGCTTTGGCATTAACCCCAAGGTGCTCCAGGATCGCGGCGCACCCATTCCTCGCTGCTGGAAGGACCTCGCCAACCCCGCCTACCGGGGTCTGATTCAGGTCTCGAACCCCAACACCTCCGGAACCGCCTACACCCAGATTGCCACTTTGGTACAGCTGTTCGGCGAGGATGAAGCCTTCGATCTGATGAAGAGCTATCACCGCAACGTGGCCGAGTACACCCGCTCGGGGGTGGCCCCGCGCATTGCGTTGGGGCGTGGCGAGATTGGCATCGGGATTCAGTTTATGCACGACCTGGTGGAGTTCAAGAAACAAGGCTTCCCCATCGAGATTGTGGCTCCCTGCGAGGGTACCGGCTACGAAATCGGCGGCCTCAGCCTGGTGCGCGGGGCCAAAAACAAGGCCAACGGCCAGGCCTTCATGGACTGGGCCTCTTCTCCCGAGGGTCAGCAGGTGGGCTTCCGGGCAGGTATTTTCTCGTTGCCCTCCAACACCAAAACCCCTCTAATCGAAGGCATTCCCAACCCCAAAGACTTCAAGCTCATCAACTATGACGCCAAGAAGTACGGTGACCCCGATCTGCGCCAGCGGCTGATTGCCCGCTGGACAAGAGAAGTATTCCCGCTACCGCGCCGCTAAACCTGTGCTGGATGTGATTATTGATTGATTTTTGAGTGACTCCGCCATTGAGCGGAGTCACTCAAGTGATGCGGGCGATGACCGCAACGTTATCAAAGGAGCCTGAATGGCTGTAATAGGGAAAACCGGCCTTGTAAGCATGGCCAGCGGAAGGTCTTCTGCCTGGACGGCCGGCCTGGTAAGCCTGCTGGGCCTCTTGCTGCTGCCGTGGGTTCGTACCGACCGGAGTTTCCTCGAGTTCAACCCCAACCTTCTGGCCATGAGCACCGCCCCGGTGCTAGGAGCAGTGCTGCTGGCTGTTGCATTCAGCCTTACGGCCCTGAGCTTGTTCCACCTTCCCCTGGTGCATAGGGGCTACGCCCTGGTGGTACTGGGTTCCGGGGGCTTTCTGGCAGGTATGGGGTGGTTGGTGGCTACCTCGGCGCCGCTGGGGTTGGGCGCGCTGGTGGTGCTGGTCGCCATGCTGACGGTGGTGGGCATTGGGCTGAGCGAGTCAGGCATTATCCAAAACGACCCCTTTGTCACTACCAGCATCCTGCTGTCTGCGCTGTTTGTGCTGCTGTTCATTATCTATCCACTTTTTACAGTGCTGCACGAGTCGGTGGTGGTTAAGGGTGTCTTTACCCTCAGCAAGATTCAAAGCGTGCTCAGTTCACCGCTGTTCATCACCATCGAGAACCCGTACACTGCACAGTCGGAGCGCTTGCAGGTGGGCCTGGTTACCCTGGTCGCTGGGCTGTTGGGCGCAGGGCTGGCGGCCCGTGGAGGTTGGCGCGGGCCTCGAGTCTTCAGCGGTCTGGTGGCGGGTCTGGTGCTGGGTTGGATTGTGGGTGCGGGCATTTTGGGGGGTGGGGCCTTTCCTACCAGCCTCTACCTAGCCCTCATCGTGGCCCCCATTGCCACTGCGCTAGGGCTGGTGTTCGCGCTCCTGGAGCAGCGCTCGAGGGCCGTCTGGGTTCGCCGAAGCCTGGGGGTGGTCAGCCTGCTGCCCCTCATCACCCCACCGTTTGTGTTCGCGTTTGCCCTCATCTACTGGCTGGGGCGCAGCGGCATCATCACCAGCGACCTGCTGGGCCTCAAAACCAGTTTTTTGTTTGGCATCAACGGGGTAGCCATCGCGCAAATTTTCGCTTTCACCCCGGTGGCCTTCCTGATTCTGCGCGGCTCGGTGCAGGGCCTGAACCCGGCCCTCGAGGAGGCTTCGGCCACCTTGCGGGCCCACCCCTGGGATACCTTCCGCCGCATTACCTGGCCCCTGCTGCGCCCTGGGCTGGCGGCGGCATTTTTGCTCACCATCATCGAGTCGCTGGCCGACTTCGGCAACCCTATGCTGCTGGGGGGTGACCGCAACTTCCTGGCCACCGAGGTATTCCTGGCCCTGACCGGACGCTACGACCCCAACGAGGCGGCGGTCTACGGCGCGGTGCTATTGTGTCTGGTACTGGTGATATTCGGCTTGCAGCGCGTATGGCTGGGCAATACTTCGTTTGTTACGGTTACGGGCAAGCCCGGAGCGGGCAACTTTTCGCCCTTGCCGGTCTGGCTCGAGCGCACCCTGCAAAGCATCCTGGCCTTGTGGGGCCTGGCGGTGGTGCTGTTGTACTTCTCAATTTTCTTTGGCTCCTTTGTACAAATTTGGGGTATCAACAACAGCTTTACCTTCAAGCACTACATTGACCTGACCAACCTGGGCCTGCCGGTACTGTTCAAAACTGCGCAACTGGCCTTTATCAGCGCAATTATCGCCACCCTGGTAGGCTCCCTGATTGCCTATCTGGTCTCGAGGCAGCAGTTCTGGGGGCGGGGACTGTTAGAAGTGGGTTCGATGCTCTCCTTTGCCACCCCCGGCACCGTGATGGGTGTGGCCTACATCCTGGCCTTCAACACCGGCCCCTGGCTGCTCACCGGCACTGGCATCATCATCGTGCTGGCGCTGGTTTTTCGTAATATGCCAGCAGCGGTGCGGGGGGTTATCTCGGGCCTTTCCCAGATTGACAAAAGCCTGGAGGAAGCCTCCACCCTGCTCAGAGCGCCCTCGAGCACCACCCTGCGCAGGATTTTGCTGCCCTTGCTTATCCCCCAGCTTCTGGCCGGACTGGTTTTCGCCTTTGTGCGGGGTATGACCGCCATCAGCCAGATTATCTTCCTGATCAGCCCCGGAAACGCGCTGGCCACCGTGCTGATGTTGCGCTGGATCGAGCAGGGCGACCTGGGCCGGGGCGCGGCCATGGCCACGGTAATGATTCTGGGTTTGCTCACAGTCATCCTGATTCTGTTTGCCGCCTCGAGGCGGCTGGGACGCGGCGCCTCGCTGGAGTCCGCGGTGTGAGGTCAATATGCAGCAAGCTGTAGCCAATATGAAGGGCACGCACCAGGCGGTGTCGGTTAGGCTCGAGGGCATCGTCAAGAAATTCGGCAAAGTGACCGCGGTGGAAAAGGTAGACCTGGAGCTACCGGCGGGGAAGCTCGTCACCCTACTGGGCCCCTCGGGCTGTGGAAAAACCACCATCCTGCGCATGGTAGCCGGGCTCGAGCGCCCCACCGAGGGACGCATTTTTTTTGGCGGGGAGGACGTGACCCGGCTACCGGCCTATCTGCGCGACATCACCATGATGTTCCAGAGCTACGCCCTCTTCCCCCACATGAACGTTTACCAGAACATCGCCTATGGCCTAGAGGGGACCCGCCGACCCAAGGAGGAAATCCGCGAGCGGGTGGCCGAGGTGGTACGGCAGGTGGGCCTGACGGGCCTCGAGGAGCGCCCGGTAGCGGCCCTATCGGGGGGGCAGCAGCAACGGGTGGCCCTGGCCCGCTCGCTGGTCATGCAGCCGCGGGTGCTGCTGTTCGACGAGCCGCTCTCCAACCTCGACGCCAAGCTGCGCAAGCGGGTGCGCGAGGAAATCCGCGACATACAGCAAGAACTCGGCATCACCTCGCTCTACGTAACCCACGACCAGGAAGAGGCCATGGCCATCTCCGATCAGGTGGTGCTGATGAACAAGGGAGTCATCGAGCAGCAGGGCGACCCCCGCACCCTCTACACCAGGCCCATCAGCCGCTTTGCCGCCGACTTTATAGGGCGGGCCAACTTTTTTGAAGGGTACTACAGCGGCGGACTCCTCCAGGTAGGAACTTACAGCCAGCCCCACCAGCAGGAGGGTATCTCGGGCAGGGTGACGGTGATGGTGCGGCCGGAGGCCCTGCGGGTCTCGAGGGAAGGGGAGGGCCTCGAGGGCACCGTGCACCTGGTGTCCTTTCTGGGCTCCTCCACCGAGTTCAGCGTAGATACCGCTGTAGGCCGGCTCGAGGGTGTGGTCGCAGGTGACGCCCCCGAGCTGCCGGGCCGTGGCGAGAAGGTTCGGGTATGGTTTGCTCCGCAGGGAACCTATTTGCTCCCGGCATGAGTTGTAACGCCCCACTTTGTACCGAACTGCCTGATACGCTACAGTAGGCGCGATGATGCAGTACGATGTCGTGGTTGTTGGGGCGGGTATTATCGGTGCGGCCTGTGCCTATCGCCTGGCCGAACGCGGCCTGCGAATAGCTGTGCTTGAGCAGGCCCCGGCGCCGGCCATGGGTTCGACCGGCAAGAGCGCGGCGGGTGTGCGGGTGCAGTTTACTGAAGCCACCAACATCCTTCTGTCCTGGTATTCCATTCAAGAGTACCAACAGATGCCCGAAGCCGCCTACCGGCCCATCGGCTACTTGTTTTTGGTGCCGGACTCCCAGTGGGAACAGCACCTGGCGGGGGTGGAGCTGCAGCGCAGCCTGGGGGTGCCGGTGGAGGTGCGGGATCTCGAGGCTGCTCAGGAATGGTTCGACTTCATGCCGCTGGCCGCGGGCCTGGAACCCACCCTGGGGGCTACTTATGGCCCTGCTGATGGCATTGTAGACCCCCATGGCATTTGCATGGCTTACCTCCGGCGCGCAAGGGAGTTGGGGGCTGTGGTGCTTACCGAGACCGAGTTTTGCTCAGCCGAACCGACCAAGGCCGGGTGGAAGGTGCAGACCTCCCAAGGATTGCTCGAGACCCGCATCGTTCTCAATGCTGCTGGGGCCTGGGCGGGCGAGGTGGGGCGCAGGGCCGGACTGGACATTCCCATACAACCTGCACGCCGGATGGTTTTCTGTACTGCGCCCATTCCCCATCCTGCCTGGCACCCCCTGACCATAGATCTGTCCAGCGGTTTCTGGTTTCGCCCCGAGCACGACCGGTTAATCTTTGGCCGCAGCAACCCAGATGACCTGGGCTTTAGCGAGGGTATGGACTGGAGCTGGCTCGAGCCCACCCTGGAGGTGGGCCTGGCTCGCTTCCCCTGGCTCGAGCAGTTCCAGCTCGACCACAAAGCCAGTTGGTGGGGCTACTATGAGGTGACCCCCGACCACAACCCCATCCTGGGCCGGATGCCCGGTGTGGAGGGCTGGGTTAACGCCTGTGGCTTTTCCGGCCATGGGGTGCAACAGGCTGCTATGGTAGGCCGTCTGATGGCCGAGGAAGTGGTGGAGGGTCGGGCCTGCAGTTTGAATATAGACGCACTGCGTTACGAACGATTTGCTGACGCAAAAAATACAGTTGAAAAGAATATCGTTTAGGGTTGGCAGGAAGCCCAGGGGATGCTATACTTGCAAGGCTGCCGAGTTTGAAGCCCTCCCAGGAGGCACTCGAGCGGCCACATAGGAGTAGACCATGGCCAAGATGAAGACCCATAAGGGCGCCAAAAGCCGTGTCAAGATCACGGCTACAGGCAAAGTGGTAGGCAAAAAGCCGGGGAAGCGCCACCTCAACTGGCACAAGTCGGGCAGCAGCCGCCGTCAGAAAGGGCGCGACTTTACCTTCTCGAAAGGTGAAGAGCGCCGTGTCC
>FWWM01008818.1_pt1 | contig 12527 bp, 8 predicted proteins | sample 2228351 | NCBI WGS metagenome assembly FWWM01 (sample SAMEA103939774, study PRJEB20133) | metagenome | reverse complement strand
TCCACGGGAACGTTCCCGGCAGTCCCGGCCAGCGCGGCCGAGAGGATGGGACTGGACATCCCGATGGCAACGAGCACGGCGGCCAGCCCGAACAGCACGATGCCCAGGAAGACCAGGAACTCCTTGCTGCTGATGCTGTCGTAGCCTTCCCCCTGCTCGAGCCCCCTGGTCCGCCAGGCCACCAGCCCGATGCCGAGCGCGGTGTATCCCAGCAGGAACCCCATCAGCCAGTGGTGGTTCCCCAGGGAGGCGAAGCTATGGACGCTGAAGTCCCCCAGCACCCCGCTGCGCGTCAGGAAGGTCGCATAGATGATCAGGATGAAGGCGGAATAAGCGAGGAACAGGTTGAGCCTGCGCCACGCTGCCCGGCGCTTCTCGAGCATCAGCCCGTGGATGAGCGCGCCTCCCACCAGCCAGGGCACCAGGGAGGAGTTCTCCACAGGGTCCCATCCCCACCAGCCGCCCCAGCCCAGGGTCTCGTAAGCCCAGATGCCGCCCAGCAGAAGGCCCACCCCCAGCACCGTCCATCCCGCGAGCGCCCAGCCGTGCGCCAGCCCGGACCAGCGGCCAAAATCCCGGCTGACCAGAGCCGCCACTGCGAACGCCGCCGGGACGCTCAGCAGCGTGAAGCCCATGAAGATGACGGGAGGATGGATGGCCATCCAGTAGTTCTGCAGGAGGGGGTTCAGACCCATCCCGTCCTCGACCGGCGCCGGAGTGGCCACGAACGGGCTGCGCTGGACGAGGATGGTCAGGAAGAACGTCTGCACGCTAGACCAGAACGCCATGGCCGGTCCTTCGGCGTGTGCGGCCCGGCGCATCAGCAGAAGTCCCGCCAGCGAGATGAACAGCAGCCACAGCAGCCAGCTCCCCTCCTGTCCTCCCCAGAACCCCGATATCTTGAATACCAGAGGCTGCGCGGAGGAACTGTAGTCATGTACGTAGCGGATGTCGAAGCGGTCCGTGAGCATCAGCCACCAGAGCAGGCCGCTTGCGGCGCCCACGAGGACCGTGGTGGCGGTGAACGCGCTGCGCGCGTAATCCCGCAGCCCGTCCCGGCCGAGAGCCGTCAGGACATACAGGGTGAGCGAGGCCAGCGAGCCACCCAGCGCGGCGAGGATCAGGGCATTCCCGATGGTCACGTCACTGCTCTCCTGTATAGGTCTCGCCCTGATACTTGGACGGACACTTTATCAGCAGGTCGCGCGCCTCGAACACGCCGTCCTTCGCCTGTCCCACGGCCACCACGTGCGACGCCTGCGCGAAGTTGCCGGGAGCCGCGCGCCCGTACTCCACCGTCATCCTGCGCCCTTCGTCGTCCGTGATGTCGAACACCAGGCGGTTCGCCTCGCGGTCGAACCGGACGGACTCGCGGTCGATCTTGCCCTTCACCTGCACCTGCGCCCCGGACGCCATGGCCTCCGGAAATCCCACGTAGGGCGTCAGCAGCGTCTTGAACTGCGCCGCCCCGAGCGCGGCGAACACCAGCACCAGGACGCCGCCGACCAGATAGGCCCTCTTCACTGCGTCTCCTCCAGTCGCGCCACCCGGCGCTCCAATACCCAGAGGAAGGCGAAGATGCCCCCCCAGATGACCAGCATCGCGATGCCCAGTGCCGTCACTCCGCTCACCTGTTCTGCTCCCTTCGTAAAAGGAGACGGTCCACCCGCGTCTGGATGCGCCACATCCAGACGAACAGCCCGGTAAACCCTGCCAGTGCGGCCAGCAGCACCATCAGGATGCGCGGCTCGATGCCGCGGTCCGGGTCGTTTCCCGGCAGCACGGGGGAGGGGTGCAGGGTGTCCAGTCCGGGCAGACGCGGGGCCACATAGACGAGAAAGATGGCGGCCACCATCGCCAGGATGGCGTACGCCGCGCTGACGGCCGCCCGCCGCTCCGGCGACTCGATGGACGAGCGCAGGGCGAAGAACGCGCCGTAGATCAGAAGCACCATCAGGATGGCCGTCTGCCGGGGGTCCCAGTTCCACCAGCGTCCCCACGCCTCCTGAGCCCAGACCGCTCCGCTCACCGTGGCCAGGAACGTGAACAGGAAGCCCACCTGGGCCGCCGCGGCTCCGGAGCAGTCCCACTCCAGGTCCCGGGTCCGGAGATACCTCAGACCGGCGTACGCCGCGCACAGGAAGGCCACGGTGCCCACCCACGCGCAGGGGACGTGGAAATAGAAGATGCGGCCGGCCTCGCCCAGCCCCTGGAGCGGAGGAGACCAGAAGAACGCCGCCGCCACCACCCCGGCCATCCAGATTCCCAGAACCAAGCGCATCAACGGAACGTCCGCAGCCTTTCCTTATCCGGGCTCACCCTCCCAACGCCGCATCCGGGCTAATCCTCCCACACCGCCGGGAAGAGCAGCCAGCTCAGGACCATCAGGATCCCGGTGTAGCTGACGACCGCCAGGGCCGCCTCGCGCCCTCCGGAGCCAGGCCCGCCTGCGCCGAACGCGGGCGCGGAAGCCTGCACCAGCAGCAGAAGCGCCGGCAGCAGGATGGGCAGGGCCGTCAGAGCGAAGACGCTCGCCCTGGAACGCGCCCGCGCCACCATCGCTCCCAGAATGGTGGTGCATCCCGAGATGGACACGGCGCCGAGCGCCGCGATCGCCGCGAGCTGCACCGGCTGCTCCACGGCGGCATACATCAGCCCGCTGTAGACCGGGAAGACCACCGCCTCCACCGCAGCCAGAAGCGCCAGATTGAACAGCAGCTTGCCGAGCCAGACCGCCTCCGGCGGCGCCGCCTGCCTCAGCAGCAGCTCCGTCCCCGCATCCGCCTCCTGGACGAACCCCCGCGACAGGCCCGTCGCCGCCGCGAAGAAGATGACCACCCAGACCAGCGCCGCGTGCTGCCTGGGAGTCAGCGCCTCGCCCTTCAGCGTGAAGCTGACCAGCGCAACCGACGCCAGCGCGAACAGCAGGATGGAACTCAGAGCATAGCGGGTGCGCAGCTCTGCCCGGACATCCTTCCGGAAGACGGCCGCAGCGCTCCGGAGCACCTCCATCACGCCCGGTAGTCGTCCATCGAGATGTGCCGGTCGCCCAGTCCGGCTTCGCTGCCGTCGTTCGTCGCCAGGATGCAGATGCCCCTCCGGCACTGGCGCTCCACAATCTCCCGGACCAGTCCGCGTCCGTCCTCGTCCAGACAGTGCGACGGCTCGTCCAGCAGCAGCACCTCCGGTGCCACGGCCGCCGCGAGCGCCAGCCGCACCCTCTGCGTCATCCCGCTCGAGAACGACGCCAGGGTCTCGTCCAGCCTGTCCTCCAGACCCACCATCGCGGCCGCCCGACGGGCCTCCCCGGGTCCGCCCGGCAATCCCCGGGCCTGAAGGAAGAACAGGACATTCTCCGCAAGCGTCAGGTGAGCGTACGGATTGATGGACGGGGCCGCGAGAGCCACTCTGCGCCGCGCCGCGCCGGGGTCTCCGCCGCCAGGCTCCAGACGCACGGTCCCTTCGCTGGGGCGTAGCAGGCCTGCGAGGATGCGCAGCAGGGTCGATTTCCCGGAACCGTTCGAGCCGCGCACCACCAGCACCGAACCCGGCTCCGCCTCCAGGCAGAGACCTCGAAACACCCGGCGCCACCCGAAGCTCTTGCCCAGGCTGTCCGCCCTCAGCGTCAGGCGCCCCCCGGCGACGGCAGCATCGCCAACTGTCACAGCTCACCTCGACAGGAGTCCATCCGCCTCCGCGGCCGTGCCGCGCCATCCTGTCGGCCGCTCTGTGCACTCCGTCACAAGGGATTATGCAGGCCTGAAAGCGGCCCTGTCAAGCTAAATGAGAACCATTTGCTGTTGCTGCGGCGCCTCTTGCCGGCGCGCAGAGCTTGCTGTAGAACCCTGTGAGACCAACGAATGCCGCAGGGAGTGGCGCGCAATGGCACGGGATTCTTCGCAGGCGGTCAGCTATTCGGGAAGGGATTACTCGGTCCAGTCTCTGGACGGGCGGCTTCTCGCGCTCTCGGTGGGGGGACGCAGGTTCGCCGATCTGTGCATCGCATCGGCCGTGAACGGTCCCGGCGACTCCGGGGATGTGACCGCGGGACTCGGGCAGCCGGAGGTGTCCGCTGCCGGAGAGACGGTCCGTTTCGTCTGGCGGGCTGGCAGCTCTCTGTGGGACCAGAAGCGCTTCATCCTGGAATGCCGTCCGGAAGGCCTGATATACCGGGTGGAGGTCACGGGCTGCGGGAGCATCGGGGCCGTCGAGTTCTTCAGCGGCGAGGGGGCCGGGGCGCCGCCCTCGCTCTGCCGTTTCGACCGCCTGTTCACTCCCGAGGTGTCTCTGCTGGACCGCCGGTATCTCAGTCCGCTGGAGTATGCCTGCATCGATGCCACGTCGGGGGAGACCGCTCCGTTTCCCGCTCCGCGCGAGGAGACCTCCCACTGGATCTTCACACCGCCGCCGTTCGCCTTCGCCTGGACGCGCGGTCAGGACGGGCCGTGGCTCGGCGTGGGCCTTGCGCCCCGGCCGGGGGAATACGGCTTCACCCGCTTCCAGCACTGGCCCGTGGCCAACTGCTTCAAGCTGCGCGTAACGTACGACGGGATGACGCGCATGCGAGGCGGCTGGAGCTCGCCCGGCGTTCTTCTTCTGCCCGCTGCCGGGGAGTACGAAGCCATCGAGCGCTGCGTCGGGTGGCTCTACGAGCACGGGCTTGCGGTGCGGCCGGACCGGAGCGGCCGGCCCGCCTGGTGGAGCCGGCCCATCTTCTGCGGGTGGGGACAGCAGAATATGACGGCCGTCTCCCGGGGAGGGAGCGCGCCGCAGTGGGCGAGACAGGACACCTACGACGAGTTCCTCCGGATGCTCGATGAACGCGGCATCGACCCGGGGACGGTCATCATCGACGACAAGTGGCAGAGGAGCTACGGGACGCTGGAGGTGGACACGGAGAAGTGGCCCGGCCTGCGCGCATGGGTCGATGGCCAGCACTCGCGGGGGCGGCGCGTGCTGCTGTGGTTCGGCGCCTGGTCGCCGGAGGGGCTTCCCCGGGAGGAATGCATCCTGCGCGGCGGGGAGCCCGTGGCGGCCGACCCCTCCAGCCCGGCGTACGAGCGGCGATTGCGGAGCGCCATCCGCACCCTGCTTTCGGACGCGCCGGGCTGCTTCGATGCCGACGGGTTCAAGGTGGACTGGACGAACGGCCTCCCGTTCGGGGAGGGCTTCCAGGTGGCGCGAGACGTCTGGGGTGTGGAGCTGCTGAAGCTTCTCGCCCGCATCATCTACGAAGAGGCGAAGAGCGTGAAGCCGGACGCTCTCATCATCACGCACATGGCGAACCCCTACTTCGCCGAAGTCACGGACATGCTGCGGCTGAACGACATCAGCTATCTCCAGCGCGGGGTCTGCGACATCATGCGCCACCGCCAGCGCCTGGCTCTCATCGCGTGTCCGGACTGGCTCATCGACTGCGACAACTCCAGCGCGCCGACCCGCGAGGAGTGGCTGGAATACATGATGCTCCAGCCCGCTCTGGGAGTGCCCTCGCTTTATTTCATCACCGGGGTGGACGGGACGGGCGAGCCCATCCTCGCGGAGGACTGGGAGCGCGTCCCGGCCCTCTGGCGGGGGCGGGGCGGAGCTCCGCAGGACGCGCAGTGCTGACGCCCGTGCAACCCTGCCATGAGAGCGCCGCAACCTTCCGGCTCAGGTTTCGTGACAAAACCTGCACCTTTGGGTACAATATCTACAGCCCCTCGGGAGAAAAAAACACAACATATTGTGTTGAAACCTCTTGACGGTGGCGGGCGGGAGCGCTACACTTCTCCTGCTGGCGGGGGGCGCGCCGCCGCGGACGGCCGGTTCCGCGGCCCTGCCCGGCAGGCGGCGGCAAGGACGCCCGACAGAAGCGCCTGGTTCATACGAGAGACCTGGATCCACGGGCCGGCAGACCCGGCGATGCGTCCCGCCAGCACCGGCCTGCGCTCTGCGCGCCAGGCCGTCTGAGTTTGTTCCTCTGGGTCCGCCCGGGCGGCACGGCCCCCGGCGGACGGGCTGCGCGGAGACGCGGCCCCGAGAAAAGAATCGAAAGGGATGGAACTTCGAATGGAAGCGAATGTCTCCCTGACCGAAGGCAGCATCGGCGCACAGGACCATCAGGCCATGGAGCCCGGAAAGCCCGGACAGGTTCAGAGGACGGCAGGACTGACCTTCCGCCGGTTGTTCACCCGGGAGGGGCAGGACCCCTTCGACGGCGTGGAGTGGGACGTCCGCGACGCCACCATAACCAACGAGAGGGGCGAGGTCGTCTTCGAGCAGAAGGGCGTCGAGGTCCCGAAGTCGTGGAGCCAGATGGCCACGAACGTGGTGGTCTCCAAGTATTTCCGCGGGACCATCGGGACGCCCGAGCGGGAACACAGCGTGCGCCAGCTCATCGGCAGGGTCGTCGATACCCTGACCGCCTGGGGAGAGAAGGGCGGATACTTCGCCACGGAAGCCGATCGCGACACGTTCCGCGACGAGCTGAAGTATCTCCTGCTGCATCAGATGATGTCGTTCAACTCGCCGGTCTGGTTCAACTGCGGCGTGGAAGAGCGGCCTCAGTGCTCCGCGTGCTTCATCAACTCCGTCGAGGACACGATGTCCAGCATCCTGGACCTGGCCAAGACGGAAGGGATGCTCTTCAAGTGGGGGTCCGGGACGGGCACCAACTTCTCCACCATCCGCTCCAGCCGGGAGAGGCTGGCGGGCGGAGGGACGGCGAGCGGACCGGTGTCGTTCATGCGGGGATACGACTCCTTCGCGGGGGTCATCAAATCGGGCGGCAAGACGCGCCGCGCGGCCAAGATGGTCATCCTGAACGCCGACCATCCGGACATCATGGAGTTCATCCGCTGCAAGGCGGAGGAGGAGAAGAAGGCCTGGGCTCTTATCGAGGCCGGATACGACGGCGGCTTCAACGTGCCCGGGGGAGCCTACGACTCCGTCCAGTTCCAGAACGCCAACCACAGCGTCCGGGTGACGGACGAGTTCATGGAGAAGGCGCTGAAGGGTGAGAAGTGGCAGACCCGAGCGGTGACCACGGGCGAGGTGCTGGGAGAGTACAACGCCTCGGACATGCTGCGGGAGATCGCCGAGGCTGCCTGGGTCTGCGGGGACCCGGGGCTGCAGTTCGACACCACCATCAACGTCTGGCACACCTGCAAGAACACGGCGCGCATCAACGCGTCCAACCCCTGCAGCGAGTATATGTTTCTGGACGATTCTGCATGCAACCTGGCCAGCCTGAACATCATGAAGTTCCGGCTGCCGGACGGAAGCCTGGATCTGGACAGCTTCCGGCACGCCGTGCAGGTCACCATCACCGCCCAGGAGATCATCGTCTCCAACGCGAGCTACCCGACGCCGGCCATCGACCGGAACTCGCACGACTTCCGGCCGCTGGGACTCGGCTATGCCAACCTGGGCGCCTATCTGATGTCCATCGGCCTTCCGTACGACAGCGACGAGGCGCGCTCCCACGCGGCCGCCATCACGGCGGTGATGTGCGGCGAGGCCTACGCGCAGTCCGCGCGCATCGCCTCCACCCTGGGACCCTTCCGCTACTTCGAGAAGAACCGTAAGCCGATGCTCGAAGTCATGCGGATGCACCGGGCGGCGGCCGAGCGCATCAGCCCGGAGCTGACTCCGGCGCCGCTTCGGGATGCGGCTGTCAGGGCGTGGGACGAGGCGGTGGACCTCGGCGAGCGCTTCGGCTACCGCAACGCGCAGGCCACGGTGCTTGCTCCCACCGGGACCATCGGGTTCATGATGGACTGCGACACCACGGGCATCGAGCCGGACATCGCGCTGGTGAAGTACAAGAAGCTCGTGGGCGGCGGGATGCTCAAGATCGTCAACAGCACCGTGCCGATGGCTCTGGAGCGGCTGGGGTATGCGCCGGACGAGGTGCAGGAGATCGTCCAGTACATCGATGCCAACGACACCATCGAGGGCGCGCCCTACCTGAGGGACGAGCACCTGCCGGTCTTCGACTGCGCGTTCCGGCCGTTCAACGGGACGCGGAGCATCCACTATATGGGGCACATCCGGATGATGGCCGCCGTCCAGCCGTTCCTGTCCGGGGCCATCTCCAAGACGGTCAACCTGCCCAACGATGCCACGCCGGAGGACATCCGGCAGGCCTACATCGAGGCGTGGCGGCTGGGCCTGAAGGCGGTGGCCGTCTACCGCGACGGCTCCAAGCGCACTCAGCCGCTGAACACATCCCTCGACGCCGCAAAGGGCGAGAGCGGGGAGCGCAAGGCTTACCGGCGGCGGCTGCCGGATGAGCGCCAGGCCATCACGCACAAGTTCGACGTGGCCGGGCACGAGGGATACATCACGGTGGGGATGTACGAGGACGGACAGCCGGGAGAGATCTTCCTGGTGATGGCCAAGGAAGGCAGCACCATCTCCGGCCTGATGGACTCGTTCGCCACGGCGGTGTCCCTGGCTCTGCAGTACGGAGTGCCGCTCAAGGACATGGTCCACAAGTTCGGGAACATGCGCTTCGAGCCGGCCGGCATGACCGCCAACCCGGAGATTCCCATCGCCAAGTCCATCGTGGACTACATCTTCCGGTGGCTGGGCTCGAAGTTCCTGACCCCGGAGGAGAGGGAGGCCATCGGCGTGCAGCAGCGGCCCGCGCTCTCGAACGGGACGTCCGCCGGACGCATCGAGCCGGCCGTCACGCGGGAGCAGCCGGGCGGCATCCTGCAGCAGCAGTACGCCCCGCCCTGTCCGGAGTGCGGAGCCATCATGATGCGCAGCGGCAGCTGCTACCGCTGCGCGAACTGCGGCACACAGAACGGGTGTTCGTAGGGATGCCTGCGGCGTTCCTGCGACGAAGGAAGGGGGCCACGGAAGGCGGGAAGCGCGCCCGCAGTCGCACCTGACGGACGCGCTCGGAAACCCCTTCTGCGCAACGGAGAGAGCGGGGAGCGGCATGGATGCCGCTCCCCGTGCCTTTTGACAGGCCTGAACCCGACTCAGGAAAGGAGGATGACAGACGAGCTACCGAAACTCGCTCCGTCACTGTTATCGGCAGCCTGCCGCGTCCTCCTCAGGGTCCTGCGGAAAAAACAGGCTCCGATATTCTACCCTCGTTTCAGCCGGCTTGCACGGGCTTTTTCGTGCCGCCTCCTCCGTGGAAGCGTGCCTGCCCTCACTCGGCCTTCCGGGGGACCTGCTAGTCCAGCCTCCTGACGCCGCCTTCCACCGGAAGGATCAGCCGCCGGTAGGCGCCGTCCGCGCTCCGGATGCTGCTGATGCCCGTCACCGCCACGTAGTCCCCGGTCCGGAAGTCCCCCGGTGCCGCCTGCACCCGGATGCCGGGAGCCGGGGAGCCGCTCTCCTGTAGTCCCGCCCCGTCATCTAGGAGGAAGAAGTCTGTCCCTGTCGCCGTGATGCGACCGTAGACGGTGACCAGCAGCCCCACGTTGTGCGGGCCGATTGCGCCGGGGACTCCGGGGGTGTAGGGGTTCAGGTCCGTCCCGGCAAGCGCCCGGTTGCCCATCACCAGCGGCTCCGGCGGCGGGCCGGCCGCGACGGACGCGATCTCCGCGGCCTCCAGCCTGCGCTCCCCGCCGGAGGTGGCCAGCAGCCCGGTCAGCGTGACCCGGTCCCCGCTGTTCAGCTGTGTGGTATTCTCGACGCGTATTCCTGAACTTCTGTCCGGCTCCTGCATCCAGAATGCGGGACCGATGCGCGCCGACACCACCTTGTCCGCCAGGCGCACCGCGTTGCCGTCCGGGTAGCTCTTGGCCTGTGCGATGGTGAGCGCCTGACGCGCCGGACGGATGCCGTCGCTTGTTTCCACCGCGGAGTCGAGCCCCTGCCCGTTGGTGGCGATGACGCTCGCATAGTACACCTGGCCGTAGGACAGGCTCAGTCCCGTCCGAGTGACAGAGGTGGAGAGTCCCGCGTCCGTCCAGCCCACGACGTCCGCCGCCCCGGGCGAGGTGCCGATGGCGTACCGGTAGCCGGCGATGCCGCTCTCAGGGTCGCTCGAGCTCCAGGAGAAGCTCAGCCGGTCCGTGTTCAGGGTGTAGGCCCCGTCGTCCGTCACCACCGGGGTGGTGGGCGGCGTGAGGTCGGGCGGCGCCTCCTCGGTCAGGATGCAGTCGTCGATGCCGTACAGGTGCCACTGGCCCCCTTTGCCCCGCATCTGGATGAACACCGTGATGGCGTTGGATGCGGCGACGGCGCTGGTCCCGATGGTGGTGTAGCGGAGGTGACTGTACATCGTGGGGGTCCACCGGACGTTCGGCGAGTCCGCGCTGGTGCCCCCGTACGGGTCTATCCCGATGCGGATCTGGTCCAGCCGCCCGGCGTTGTGCCAGACGTCATACTTCCAGGTGTCGTTCTCGCGCATCCACGAGGTGACGGCGCAGGTGAAGTTGTAGCGCTTCCCGGGCGTCACGCCGCTCACGCGCTGCCAGACGCGAGCGTCCGGGTCCCCGCCGTTGATGGCTCCCTGCAGGAGCCAGTTCCCGTGGTAGGGCGGCAGTCCCCAGAACCAGCTCCCGTCCGAGGCTCCGAGGTCCATCCCCGAGTAGCTCCAGCCGGGGACGGGCTTGCGCGGGCTGGGCCCGCTGCCCTGCTCGAAGGACGGGTTGGCCAGCAGGTTCGGCGTCGGCCCGTTCACGGTGCAGGCCACGAAGTCCCGGCTCACCGCCGGCCGGTGGCCGGGTGCCGAGCTGGAGACGCGCATATGATACATCGTGTTCGGCGCGAGGCCCGTCACGGTCACCACGTGGGAGGTGACCGGCGCGCCGTCCGTCTTCTGGCCGGTGTACAGCGCATTCCAGGCGCCGAACTCCACCTTGCTGTCCGAGGGGACGTTCGTGGTCCAGCGCACCGTGATGGCGTCGGCCGCCCGGTCCGCGCGGGTCACCGTGGGACCGGAGGTTATCTGCACGCGCGGCATGGCGGCGCTGCCGGGACTTTCCTCCTCCATGATGGTCCCGGCAAGGTCGGTGCCGGAGAGAGGGGCGCGGTTCAGGTAGGCCTGCCCGCCTCCGTAGACGTTGTAGGGGTTGGTATAGACCGTCCCCACCGTGCCGCCGCCCTCGCGCGTTATCTCCAGGTAGTAGGTGTTCCCGGGAGTGAGGGGACACTCGCCCGGGCCCCACGTCCACATCACCTCCGGGTCTCCCCAGCGCATCAGGCGGGAGACCTTCGGGGTGCCGATGAGGTTTCCTCCCACGCCGTCGTAGAGCGCGGCCCGGTAGTTGGAGGAGGCGTCCGGGATCCAGGCGCAGAAGCTGATGAGGCTGGTCCCCCGGGCCGTGAACGTCTGGCCCACGGAGGCCGCCCCGGAGACGCTGGTCCCCCCGGAGCGCAGGAACATGTTGGTCAGCACCCCGTCGTCGTCCGAGCAGATGGTCAGTCCCAGGTCGCGGTCCGGAGCCCAGAGCGCTCCGTCGTGATAGGCCGCCCCGCCGGGCGCCGCGTCCGACATGTCCGGGATGGGCTCGTTGTTGCAGAGCACGGGATACTGTCCGGGCGGCGCCTTTATCTTCACGTAGTAGGTCTCGCCGGGGATGGTGGGAACCTCGCCGCCGTTCCAGATGATGCGGGTGTCGCCCAGTCCTCCGCCCATGTTGAACGTCCGGGCCGGGCCCACCTGCGGGCCTGCCGGGCCTTCCCTGTGGATGCTGATGGCGCATCCGTTCACGGCGGGCGCCGCGTTCCTGAGCACCACCATCACCACGGAGGAGCCCGTGGCGACGAAGGTCTGCCCGAACTCGTTGTGCCCGGTGGTCCAGGTGGGAGCGTAGCTCCACACGGTGGCGTTCAGGCGCAGGAACAGGGGCGGGGGATTGCCGGACAGACTCTGGCCGAACAGGAACGTGGAGCGCCACCAGGTGTCCCAGGTGGCGATGGTGTAGGTGCCGGCGTACTGCCCGGGCTTCCGGAAGAACCCGAAGATGCCCCACCAGTAGTTGTCGGAAGAGTTCTCGGTGTTGGTGAACAGGCCGGGCAGCGTGCTGCCCACCAGGTTGCCCGCCACCCCGTACTCGTACATCCCCGTGCCGTAGACGCCCGACGCCCGCGGATGCGGCGCGTACCAGTTGGGGTCCAGCACGAATCCCTGGATGGTGGTGGTCTGAGAGCAGACCGGCGCCGCCACCATCGCGCCCAGAAGGAGCGCAAGCGCGCCCCGTGTGAGGTGAGCCGCCTTCATCTTTCGAAACCCCCGTTTCCGGCCCGGACTGACGAAGCCGGACCGCGCAGGCTGCAAGGCGGCGGACCTTCCCGGGACCCTGAGAGGGGCCGCGCGCCTCGCGCATCGTCTCGCAAGGGCTTTGTTCCACAGATGCGGGAAGCCTGTGGCAGCGCTCTGCCTTCGGCCCTTGCCCGCGTCCAGTATAAGGGACGCCGCCTTTCCCGGACAAGAGGGACGGGCTTGGTCTGTCAGTCGGCCGGGTGTTCCTGGCGGAAGGGGCGGGCATGGAAAAAGGGCCGGCCTGACGGCCGGCCCGGAAAGAAGCTTCGTGAGCGGGAGCTCCGCTTACGCCTTGCGGCGCAGGCGAAGC
>FWWM01014271.1_pt1 | contig 12531 bp, 12 predicted proteins | sample 2228351 | NCBI WGS metagenome assembly FWWM01 (sample SAMEA103939774, study PRJEB20133) | metagenome | reverse complement strand
AGAGGAGGATAAAACTGAGAGGCGATACTTTATTCATAGAAGCAGGAGGTAAAGTAATCGCTAAACATAAACTTGTGAGATAACTTATTGTGGGTGACAGACGCTCAAGAACTTCTTTATATATATCAATAATTACTGCACAGGGCTTTCCATTTTTTAAGATTACTTCGGGTTCTTTTTAAGTAAGTCCTTCATAAGATTAACATTATTTTTGTAGATGTCAAATTCTGGTCATAAATCATGGTGACCGCCCGGTTTTTTCGCCAAAGGATAACCTTAATTCTTGTCCTTTAACCTCGTTTAACAACTTTTCAAAAGCTTTTCTTATTTTTTCTTCTGAATCCTTCCCTTCCCACGGAAGAAGAAGTTTATAAAGTTCAACTCCTAAGCCCTTTGCTATTTTACCCAGAGTATCAAGGGTAACATTTCTCTTGCCACATTCAATCGCAGAGAGATACCGAGAATTAACACCTGTTTTTTCTTCCATATCCTCTTGTGTCATTTTTTTCTCTTCCCTGAATTTTTGAATTCTCCTTCCTAAAACTTTTAATAAGTCCATTTGAGCCTCTCTCTTTTGTATTAACTAAAGAATACAGGGTGATTAAAGCCTTTTCCATAGCATAAAAGTTACTTTATATGTGATAATATAGCAGGTACGGGAAATTTCAAAGCGACACTTTCCCAATCTGGTTCAACCGTTACAGGAACATGGTACATTTCATTTCCAGCAGTGGAGTATGATAATGCTGGTCAGGTTTCAGGTAGGATTAACGGAACTTCTGTTTCAGCAACCCTTACACCAAGTGATCCAGATGCTTGCCCTTTCAAACTTACTGCTAATATATCAGGGAAACAAATGTCAGGCACATATGCTTCATTTAACTGTACAGGTGTCATCGCAGGAACTTTTAATGCAACCAAACAATAATACCTTATTATTTTGAGGCACAATGAGCGACATAGTCGGTCCAATTCAAAGAGATAAAATAGTTTTATGTTCTGCTGATGCTTCCCCGCAATCTCAAAAGATAAGAGGTAAAGCAGCATTTTTCTTTCCTGGAGCCAAATGGGTAGGAGCAGTTAGGAATGCAAGTGAGAGATTGGGATGCAGATTTGTTATTATTACAACAGGTCATGGTCTTGTAAATCCAGACGACGAGATAACCAAATATGATAAACATATTATCCCTTACAAAGAAGAAGTTAAAAAATTATGGGAAAAAACAATTCCATTGTTATTAGATAATAATGTGAGTCTTATGATTTTTTATCCAGGAGGATGCCCTAGAGATTTGTATATTGAAATACTTTCTCCAATTCTTTCTTCTTTAAAAATATCATTAATAACATTTGGTAAACCCAATATGGTTGATGTTAATAAAATTGACAATTTTGTGAATTTAATTACTAAAGGGACTTCTATAGATGAACTCAAGTCTATATTAAAGTGTCCTGAGAGACTCAGGTTCTATTCTAATGTATGATAATGTATGAGGGTTAAGTTGTTATCAAGAATTATTATAACGATAATAAAACAGTAAAAAAGGGAGAGCTAAAAATGAAAAGGTTTTTTAAAAGTGTCATGTTATTTCTTTTAATCATTACTACAATAAGTTGCGGAGCAATTTCCCACGGGACAATACAAGATATAACTATCACCGCACCTTCTGATGCATTAGTTAAAGTAAATGGCAGAACAGCAAAAGGTTCAACAGTCATGAAACTTAAGCGAAATAAAAGTTATTTGGTGTCTATGCAAAAATAAGAATATCTCTCATTCCAGCCATGCGTTTCTTGCGGAATATTTTTAACTGCTTCTCCTATAATTTCAATTCTTCTTATTACAGAATCCTGAAGTTGCCGTGAGTTTAAAAATTCATCTTTTGATTTATTTTCTAAATATTCCGCTATCAAACCCATGCATTCCAGTATGTATTGAACGAAAACTTTTGCATCTTTTTTCACAATATGACTACCTGCTCACTTAATATCCTATCCCTGAGCAAAGGATGGAGGGAATTATAAGTTAACACATCAACCTCTTTCCTTAAAACTTCTTCCAGTTCAATTTTTAACCCCGCAAGGTCAAGCAAGCTTGAATATTCAGGTAATTCCACAAGAATATCAATATCGCTTTTCTCTATTGCTTAATTTCTAACTACAGAGCCAAAAAGCGAAGCCCTGGATACTCTATATTCTTTTAACAGTGGCAAAATCTTATTCCTCATTTTTTGAATGTTACCTTCCATAATATAAAGTATATCTAAGTGTTAATTTTTTCAAGAATATTTTTGTTATGTTATAATATTTATTAAGATGCGGTTTTAATTCAAAGCAAATGGAGGTTTTCAGAGTAAGTTAAAGGTAATTGTCCATAAAGCAGAAGAAGAAGATGGGTTTTGGGCTGAAGTTCCGTCAATTTCTGGATGTTTTACACAGGGCGATACCTGAGAAGAATTATTGCACAACATTTACGAAGCTGTAGAAGCCTGTCTATCAGTTGACTCGAAAGAGACCAAGACTGGCAAAAAGACAAATTAATAGAAATTGCTGTATGAAAATTGTTCCCGGGAAGGAATTATGCAAAATTTTAGAAGGGATGGCTGTTAAAAACACTAAATTAAAAATCTTTTTAAAAAATAAGAAAATTATGTTAATATAAAACTTTGGGGCGGCGTAGCCAAGTGGTAAGGCGACGGTCTGCAAAACCGTTATTCAGCGGTTCAAATCCGCTCGCCGCCTCTCACCACTTATTCCACCTTCCAGATCGTGCCATCTGGAGTATCCTCAAGAAGAACCCCCATCTTTTTTAACTGACTTCTCACAGCGTCTGCCTCTTTATAATTTTTCTGATTCCTCAGTTCTGTTCTCCTGGAAATCAATCTCTCAACCTCATCGGTATTAATATTCAAAACGCGAACCTTCTTCTCCCTTAATCTCATTAAATACTCATCCGGTTCGGAGCCAAATACACCGAGCACTTCAGAAATCCTCCTGACTGCCTCAATCGTTGCTTTCAGTTCGCCTGGATTATAATTTAACTTCCTCATCGCAGAAAAAATCATAGCAATCACAGAGGGAGTGTTAAAGTCATCATCCATATATTCAATAAATTTATCGATCAGTCCTGTTCCGAGAATTGCCTCATCCTCCTTCCCACCTTTCTGAACTCTTCCACTTCTAAGAATTATCAGGTTTGTGTAGAATCGCTCAAGCGCTCTTTCTGCTTCCCTGAGCGCCTGCTCTGAAAAATCTATCGGGCTTCTGTAATGACTACTCAGAATAAACAATCTGAATGCCTCTGCATCAAATCTATCCAGTGCATCTTTTAAATTATAAATATTCCCGAGTGATTTAGACATCTTCTCCTGATTTATAGTTATAATTCCATTGTGAACCCAGTAATTTGCGAATCTCTTCCCTGTTGCTGCCTCTGATTGAGCAATCTCATTCTCATGATGTGGGAAAATCAGATCAATTCCGCCTCCGTGAATATCAAATGTCTCGCCAAGATACTTTATACTCATTGCTGAACACTCTATGTGCCAGCCAGGCCGCCCTTTCCCCCACGGGCTCTCCCATGATGGTTCTCCCTTCTTGCTTGCCTTCCATAACGCAAAGTCAAGGGGCGATTTTTTCCGATGGTCCACTTCAACCCTTGCCCCTGCAAGCATCTCATCCGTGGACCTGCGGGATAGTTTTCCATAATCATTAAATTTACTTACCTCAAAATATACATCGCCATCTATCTGATATGCATAGCCTCTTGCAATTAGCACTTTAATAAATTCAATGATTTCAACTATATGCTCTGTAACCTTTGGTTCAACTGAGGGGCTATCTGTTTTTAATTCCCTTACATCCTTATAAAACTCTTTTATAAACCTCTCAGAGATATCCATCCATTGGACCGCCTCCTCATTTGCCTTTTTGATTATCTTATCATCTATATCAGTGAAATTTCTGACATACTTTACATCAAATCCCTTAAACTTAAAATATTTTGTGATGACATCAAATACAACTACAGCCCTTGCGTGACCAACATGGGAATAATCGTAGGGAGTAATTCCGCATACATAGATTTTTACTGTCCCCGGTTCAACAGGGATAAACTCTTCCTTCTTACCTGTAAGGGAGTTAAAAATTCTCATCAATCACTTACTAAAAGGGCTACTACATTTGCAAGAATGCCCTCCCCTCTTCCTGCAAATCCAAGTCCCTCTGATGTAGTTGATTTTATGCTTATTTGTTCAGACCTTATTTTCAGGACATTTGAGATATTCTCAACCATTTTAGGAATAAATGGAGAGATTTTGGGTTTCTCGCATACAATTGTTGAATCAATATTCACAACTCTGTACTTTTTTGAATGTGCAATGCGTGCGACCTCACTCAATAAAACCAAACTTGAAATATCCGTATATCGTTCATCCTCTGGCGGGAAATGTTTACCTATATCACCCTCTGAAAGGGCGCCCAGTATGGCATCGCATAAAGCATGTAATAGAACATCTGCATCAGAGTTGCCAATCAAGCCCTTATGATATGGTATTTCAACTCCCCCGAGTATTAATTTCCTCGCCCCGCTTACAAATCTGTGAATATCCGAACCAAAACCAATTCTAAAATTCATAAGTAAATCCTTAAAACCTAAAAAAATTATAGCACGTTTGACATATTTCGCAACACATTCTAATCATAAAATTTGAGCAATGTTTCTGCTATTGCTATATCATATTTTGTTGTAATCTTTATATTCCTGTAATCACCTTCTACTATCTTAACCCTTTTCCCAAGACGCTCTACAAGTTCTGCATCGTCCGTTCCGGTATATTTTTCCTTCAGTGCCCTTATATGCGCCTCTTTAAGGATATCATAACGGAATGCCTGGGGCGTCTGTATTGAAGAGATTATATCTCTGTCTAGCGTTCTCTCTACATCAGAATGCTTTGATTTGACCTTCAGTGTATCGTACGGCTTCACTCCTGGTATAGCAGAACCGAATTTTTTTGCTGCACGAAGAACTGCCCTTAATAATTCTTCTGTCACCATCGGTCTCACGCCATCGTGGACGACAACCATATCCCATCCATCCCCTGAACTCATCAATCCGTTATAGACCGATTGCTGTCTCTCTTTACCTCCATGGACAATATTAAAAATCTTCCGAATCTTGTATTTCTTATTAATCCTGTGATAATAATCTTCATATCTTTTATCAATTACAAGGCAAATTTTATCAATGATCTTTGACCTATCAAAGCACAGAAGCGTCCTCGCAATAACAGGGATGCCGCCAATAAGGTGAAATTGTTTTGGCAATGAATCCCCGAACCTTTTCCCTCTCCCTGCTGATACAATAATAGCCAGCGTTTTCATTAATGTAATTTTAACCTTGCATTTCTCTGGGTTCAAGTATATTTTATTTTATTGTAAAAATGCAGAGATATTGCAATCTGATACTTCTTTTACTATTTACTCTAATTGAGGGTAAGGTTTTTTTTCTCTGTGCAGAAAACTTGATTACATTTAATGTATACCATACTCCTCCTGAATTTCTGATTGAAGGAAAGGATTTTATAGTTACAATTTCAATATACGAGCCACAAAATATTTCTCATGCCTTTCTGAGCTACAGAAATTCAATGAACGAGAATTTTAAAATAATGTTGTTAAAGAGAACGGGGGGTAAATTCACAGGCACAATTCCATCGGAGGATATAACTGCGCCCTGGATTGAATATTTTATATCTGCAATTGACATTAAAAATGAACCTCACACATTATTCCGTGATCATAAACGCCCATACAGGGTGAGTGTATATAAAGAAATTCCTGAGGAACCAGAAAGAAAAACGCCCGAAGAAAAACGAGTGTATATTGCTTCTGGATATGAGCAGAACTTAAGAGAATCATCCCTTGATGTCATGAAAATTGATGGTGATATCTTTAAAAATCTTCCATATTTTTCTATTGCTCAAGCACTGACAAATTTCGGTGGAATGGACATAAGGACAGTAAAAAACGGGTTTTCACTCGCCGGAATAAGGGGATTTGCCCCGCGGAACAACCAGATTCAGATCAGGATTGATGGAAGAAAACTTACCTCAACAGTATCCAGAACAGTTTTTCTATCCGGTCTTCTGTCTCCTTCTAATGATATTCAGAAGATTGAGATATTGAAGGGACCTGGCTCATACATTTACGGCGCAGATGCTAAGTCAGGAGTTATAGACATAACCACATTCTCTAAGGAAAGAGGAAGTAATTTCGTAAGCGAAATATCTGCAGGAAATCTCAATTCAGTTTCTGCATATTTACATGCAGATGGAAAATTTGATTCATTTTTATCCTCCCTCTCAGCCAGTTTCATCCAGAGCGATTACTACAGCATCCCTGAGGTCCAGGCGCTAAGCGGTGGAGCAATAAATTTAAAAACATCCTTCTCGCCATCATATAACATTAAGTTTGATTTGAGTGGTGGGTACAATAAAGTCAGGTTCCCTGGATTTACAACAAGGGGCGATTATAATTTTCACTCAGAATCTGCTTATGCCGGGATGAAAATCAATTATAACAAATTCTATTTAAATACCTGCTGGAACGGTGATAATTTATTTAAAATTGAGCCTTTTGACGATCAATTCACTGCTTCTCCGACCTTCAGAACAAATACACTGCCCTTTTTATTACGCTCTGATGATTTTCGTCTTGAGTCCACATATTCCTTTTACACAGGATTAGGAAATAGAGTTCTGGCAGGAAGCGAAGTGGGCATCACTGCCTACGAATCCCCTGACCTCCTTCGCAGGACCTTTACAGAGAAGAACGCAGGTATCTTTATCTTTGATGAAATTAAACCATTTGAAAAACTCCTGTTGTCATTTTCCTATAGATTTGACTGGAATTCTGTTCTTGACCCTGGCAATAGTTACCTTGGAAGTATAACCATCTCCATAGATGATAATAACACAATTCGGTTATCTCAAAGAGAAGGCTACAGGAAACCGGATTACATAGAATATACTAATTCCATCGGAAATCTCACTAACGAAGTCCTCAGCACCACACAGATCGATTATTCCGCAATAATAAAATGGATAACCCTCACCATCTCCGCATACTATAATAAATTCCGAAATTTTATTGAATTTATTCCCGAAGATGATGTTTTCCGTAATGTTTCAGAAAACGCCGAAACCTTTGGTGGGGAGGTGAACCTCGATTGGTGGATTACAAAAAAACTGAGTATATTTGCCAATTACTCTCTACTTCGCGGCATTGATAAATCAGAAGAGGATGACCCTAATCACATCCATCCTGATGATACTAATCCCAATCATAAGATTAATGCCGGCATTATTGTAAATAACCTCAACAGTTTTTCTATCTCTCTTACAGTAAACTATTCAAGTGGTTATAAAGAGGATACATTTCTTTTTGGCATAAAGCAGGATACATTACAGGGATATACTGTAAGTTATGTTAGACCATGGACTACTATAAATCTCAGAGCAGGATATTCAATGTTTAAAAATAAGATTGAAGTTGGTTTATATGGGACTAATATCCTTTTTAGAAAGCATCTTGAAACCAGCAGAATTGAGTATCTAAAAGATAACGAAATTATTTATTTTCGTGGAGAAGAAACAGGAAGTCATATTATCGGTTATATTACTGGAAAATTTTGATTTCTCTACTGATTAAAAAACTCAATGGGTTCTGATTTCATCTTCATGGGGCTTTGCCGGCTCAGCTATTTCACCTGATGTCTTCGGCTCTTTTTCTGCTTCAACCTTTTTCAGAATCTTTGAAGGGTCATCAGCACGAAGTGCTTTTACAATTACTTCATCCATGTGCTCTACCAGTATTATATTCAGATCCTTTAAAATATTCTCTGGAACCTCTTTCAGGTCTTTTTCGTTCTCCTTTGGAATAATAACATTTTTAATCTTAGCCCGGTGTGCTGCAAGGAGCTTTTCCTTCAGTCCACCGATGGGTAGAACCCGTCCACGAAGGGTTATTTCACCCGTCATTGCAACATCCCTCCGGACAGGTATCTTCAACAATGCAGAAACAATTGATGTTCCCATTGTAATCCCGGCAGAGGGTCCGTCCTTTGGAATTGCGCCTTCAGGAATATGTATATGGATGTCCATCTTCTGGTAAAAATCCTTCTCAATGCCAAAAATTTCTGCACGAGAGCGGACATAACTGAGTGCTGCCTGCGCTGACTCCTGCATCACTTCGCCCAATTTACCGGTTACTATCAATTTGCCTTTACCTGGCATAAAGGCAACCTCTGTCTGGAGCAATTCCCCCCCGAACTCTGTCCAGGCAAGCCCATTCGTAACGCCAATTTCTTCCTTTTCTTCTGCTGTTGAATGTCTGAACTTTGGAACACCCAGGAATTTGTGTAAACTTCTTGCATGAATAGTAACCTTTTTCTCTGTCTTTTCCTTGGTAAGTTTTTTCGCAACCTTTCTACAAATTGTCGCTATCTCTCTCTCTAAATTTCTGACGCCTGCTTCCTTTGTATACTGCCGTATAATTCCATAAATTGCCTCTTTGGTAAATTCAATATTATCTTCAGTTAATCCATGCGTATCAATCTGTTTTGGTATAAGAAATTGTTTTGCGATATTAAATTTTTCGTATTCGGTATAGCCGGGCAGACGAATAACTTCCATTCTGTCGAGCAGAGGAGGTGGAATTGTATGAACCATGTTAGCAGTTGTAATAAACATTACCTCTGAAAGGTCGTAATCAAGGTCAATATAGTGGTCCTGGAACATAAAATTCTGCTCCGGGTCCAGGACTTCAAGCAGTGCTGAAGACGGGTCACCACGGAAGTCAACACTCATTTTATCTACCTCATCCAGGAGAAACACAGGGTTACTTGAGCCAGCTTTTTTCATTCCCTGGATTATTTTCCCTGGAAGGGCTCCAATGTATGTCCTTCTATGTCCACGGATTTCTGCTTCATCCCTGACGCCGCCCAAAGAAATTCTTACAAATTTCCTGCCCGTTGCACGAGCAATTGATTTTGCAAGGGATGTCTTTCCAACTCCCGGAGGTCCCACAAAGCAGAGAATCGGACCCTTCATCTTTTTCAGACGGCTCCTGACTGCAAGATATTCTACAATCCTTTCCTTTACCTGTTGTAAGCCATAGTGATCTTCATCAAGTATCTTCTCTGCCTCACTTATGTCCAATTTTTCTTCTGTTTTTTCATTCCAGGGTAATGCAAGCACCCAGTCAATATAATTCCTGACCACAGTAGCCTCTGCTGAGAGCGGAGACATAAGTTTGAGTTTCTTAATTTCCTGTTCAATTTTCTTGCTTGCTTCTGGCGAAAGTTTCTTTTTCCTCATCCTCTCTTCAAGTTCGGCAATTTCGCTCTGCATCTCATCTTTTTCGCCCAATTCTTTTTGAATTGCTTTCATCTGTTCGTTTAAATAATATTCCTTCTGTGCCTTCTCCATTTGCTTCTTTACGCGATTCCTTATCCTTTTTTCAAGTTCAAGAAGTTCCATCTCACCCTGAATCGCCTCAAATACCTTCTCAAGCCGCTGATTTACATTAGCCATTTCAAGAATCTTCTGTTTTTCCTCAATCTTTAAATTTAGATGCGAAGCCACAATGTCAACAAGACGCGATGGGTCATCTATTGACTGAATTGATACAAGCATTTCAGGTGGAATTTTGGGATTCAGTTTTATATATTGTTCAAAGGTACTTATAATATTTCTCACCAATGCTTCTGTCTCTTTTGAATATTCAATAATATCCTTTATATCCTCCACGAGAACCGTAAAAAGTCGTGTGGTGTTAATAAAATTCTTAATCCGGACCCGCCTCTTACCTTCCATCAAAACCTTCACAGTCCCATCAGTAAGTTTCAACATCTGCAGAATAGAAGCAAGAGTCCCAACTTCATAAATGTCTTCTGGTCCAGGCTCATCAAGTTTTGCCTTCTTTTGTGTGGCGAGAACAACATCCTTATCTGTCTTCATTGCCTCGTCAAGTGCAGCAATAGATTTTTCTCTACCGACATAAAGTGGAACCACCATATATGGCAGAATCACCAGGTCCCGCAGAGGAATTAATGGCACTATTTTCCCTTCATTGGAAAATAATTTATCGTCTTTTAAAAAAAACATTCATCCTCCCCTTTTCATGCACTCTCAAGCCTCTTCTCATAAACCAGAAGTGGCTTTTCCTTTTTCAATATCACATCTTCATTTATTATGCATTCCTTAATATTTGACTGTGACGGAATTTCGTACATTACATCAAGCATTATATCTTCAAGGATAGAACGCAAACTCCTTGCTCCGCCCTTCTTTTTTATTGCCTCTCTTGCAATTGCCTGAAGGGCACTATCAGTTACTTTTAATTTCACATTCTCCATTTCAAAAAGTTTATGGTATTGTTTAACCAGTGCATTCTTTGGCCTTACAAGAATGTCAACAAGCGCTTTCTCATCGAGTTCATGCAGTGTAGCAATAACAGGCAACCGGCTAACGAACTCAGGAATCAGCCCAAACCTCAGCAGGTCCTCCGGTTCAACGCTTTCAAGAATTTCTCCTAATTTCTTCTCTTCCTTACTCATGACTTGTGAGCCAAATCCCATGGTTGTCTTTCTCAGCCTTGCGTTGATAATTTTATCAAGCCCTTCAAAAGCGCCACCGCAAATGAATAGAATATTCGTGGTATCCACAGGAATATAATCCTGTTGCGGATGTTTTCTACCTCCCTTTGGAGGCACATGAGCAATTGTGCCTTCAATGATTTTTAAAAGCGCCTGCTGAACGCCCTCACCTGAAACATCCCTGGTGATAGAAGGATTGTCTGTCTTTCTTGCAATTTTGTCAATCTCATCGATGTAAACAATTCCCCTTGATGCCTTCTCAATGTCAAAATCTGCATTTTGAAGCAGATTGAGTATAATATTCTCTACATCCTCTCCGACATAGCCTGCCTCTGTAAGCGTAGTTGCATCAGCAATTGTAAATGGAACATCAAGAAACTTCGCAAGCGTCTGAGCAAGCAGAGTCTTTCCTGTTCCAGTAGGTCCTACTAGCAGAATGTTGCTTTTCTGCAATTCAACATCATCATATCTTGACTTTGAGTCAATTCTTTTATAATGATTATGCACCGCAACTGAAAGAATCTTCTTTGCCCTGTCCTGGCCAATAACATACTGGTCCAAAAATGCCTTGATCTGGCTCGGCTTTAAAGAGGATATTTTCCTTGTGCTTATCTCCTCGCGTTCAAGTTCCTCTGAAATTATTTCGTTACAGAGTTCAACACATTCGTTACATATAAATACAGTTGGTCCCGCAATTAATTTTTTAACCTCCCTCTGGCTTTTACCACAGAAGGAACATTTTAAATCACTAGCACTATCAATTTTCCTCGCCACTTCTTACCTCCATGGGTTATGTCTTTTGAGGAACATTTCCCCTTGAATATACAACTTCATCAATAATACCGTATGCCTTCGCCTCTTCTCCACTCATAAAGAAATCCCTTTCAGTATCTTGCCGAATCTTCTCAATCTGCTGCCCCGTATGCTTCACCAGAATCTTATTCAATTCTTCGCGCATTTTCAGAATCTCTCTCGCATGTATATCAACATCTGTTGCACTTCCCTGAAAACCACCCTGTGGTTGGTGCAGCATAATTCTTGCATGGGGCAGGGCAAATCTCTTCCCCTTTGTGCCTGCAGCAAGTAACACAGCACCCATACTGGCTGCCTGTCCTATACAGATCGTCTGGACATCAGGTTTGATGTACTGTAAAGTATCGTAAATTGCAAGACCTGCAGAGACAATACCTCCGGGCGTGTTAATGTAAAGATAAATATCCTTGTCAGGATCTTCCGCTTCAAGGAAAAGCATCTGTGCAATTACAAGATTTGACACAGCATCATCAATTGGAGAACCAACAAAAATTATTCTGTCTTTGAGCAATCTTGAAAAGATGTCGTATGCTCGTTCACCCCTGCTGGTCTGTTCAATTACTATTGGAACCAAATTCATCCTCTCGTCTCCTTTTCCGAACCAGGTGTCCACAATATTGATGACTTTTCTTCTATTCTGGTCTTTTCTTTGAGATAATTCATGGTTTTTTCCTCAATAATTCCAAACCGTATTGCCTCTGCAACCCGCGGATTTTCAAGAAGATGCTCAATCTCTTCAAACTTCTTATGCTGGGCTACTGCAATCTTCTGAAGTGTTGAAACAACCTCTTCATCACTTGCGGAAATACCCTCTTTCTTCGCAATATTTTCTATAATTAGTTTGCTCTTTGCACGCAAGTCCGCCTCTTTATATATACTCTTTTTAATTTCATCTGTAAACTGTTCGGGCCTCATGCCCCTCTCAACAAGCTCCTGCACAATTATCTCTATCTCTTCTTGAACAAGCGCCGGTGGAATATCTATTTTATTCCTTTCAATAAGTTGTTCAATAATCTGCCTTTTAATTTTGTTGTCTTTTTCTATATTTTTAAGCGCTTCTA
>FWWM01014265.1_pt1 | contig 12535 bp, 11 predicted proteins | sample 2228351 | NCBI WGS metagenome assembly FWWM01 (sample SAMEA103939774, study PRJEB20133) | metagenome | reverse complement strand
ATATCTGAGGCAGTCCCGCTCGCCCGATTGTCCAAGAAGGTGCTGCGGATGACCCTAACAGTACCGTTAGCACCGTTAGCGATGCCGCCGCCAGGCCTTCCCTCATTCCTCCTGAAGATACAGTCGGTGACTGTGAGCACACCTCTATTCGTGATGGCGCCGGGGCTTCCGGTACTATTCCCCTTCGCGTTTTGGATGGTCAGGCCCTCCAGCGTCAGGTCGGCCCCGGGATTCACATAGATTATCGGCAGCATGTCATTCCCGCTGATGGCAATGCTTCCCCCGCCGTCAATGGTGAGCCTGCCCGCCGTGCCAGCCGCCGAGATTGAGGGCAAGGCCGAATTGAGCACAATGGTGCCGCTCAAGCCAGCAGCAAAGATGATCAGGTCGTCCCCCGAGCTGGCCGAGCCGCAGTCATTGCTGGCCGCGTTATTGGCCGCCTGAATCGCCTCCCGCAGCGTGCAACCACTGCCGTCATCCGCCAGCGATGTGACAGTATAGGTCTAGCCTGAAGCGGCAGTCGTCCTCTGGGGCATGGGCAGGGAAGCCAAAAGAGCCACCAGCAGAACGCTCACGAGCAGATTACGAGAGCTCAACCGCATCAGCTTTACCTCCTGGTCAGTCAGCCTTATATCCTAGACCTCGCAGGTCTCCCAGACCTGCGAGGTCTGCCCTCACATAGCGCACCCCGCTCCACACCGGCACAGCCGCATGCCACCAGGATGGGTCATCCCCCAGGAAGCAGGACACGCGCGTCTCCAGGCGCTGGAAGGGCTCCAGACTCTGCCCCCGACCGCGCCCAGGCCCAGGCGATGAGAACAAACATGAAGGTCAAGATAAGGGGCAAACGCGCCCCAAAGCAGAGATATATGTGGTTTTATAGCGACACCTCCCTGGCTTCAAGGTTCCAAGCGGCCCTCCGGCCATGCCTGAGGCGCGGCCAGAGACGCCGGCAAATTGGAACAACCAGAGAATATAGATCAGAATGGGTGAAAATGTCAATAGGTAAAACGATGTATTTCTGTGGCTGGGATGGGGAAGAGAAGGCAGCAGGCCGCAGGCTAGGGGGCAGGGGGTGCAGGCGGGCCGCTGCCCACCTTATAGACCGCCTGCCAGGGTTCGTAGCGCGTGAATACCGTATCCTGATAGAGGACCTCGCCGTTGCGCGTCACCACGCGCTTGACGGTCACATCGGCGCCATCCACTGCCCAATCCACCTGCTTGACCGTGCCCTGAGGCAGCGTCGGGTCTTCTTCATAGATGTCCGGCCCATGCGGGACGATGTTGGTGATGACCGGCGGGTCCACCTTGACCTGCCGCCCATCCGAGGTGCTATAGAACTTGTAGGTCAGCGTCCCGGCCTTCTCATCCACAACAGTTGTGATCAGCAGATAATAGGGCGTGTCGTTCCTGAACTTGAAATCCACCAGCGGCGCATACACGGTGGCGTCCAGGCCAGGGCCGAAGCCCCGCTCATACCAGCTCACGCGGTAGGCGTGCGGGTAGCGTTCCAGGATGGGATAGCCGCCGAAGAAGGCGGCGCGGAAGGCGGTCGTGGAGACCTGGCAGACGCCCCCGCCCACCCCCTGGATGGTGCGCCCATTGTAGATGATCAGCGCCTCGGCAAAGCCCGTATCCAGGCTGACATCCCCCAGATATTCATTAAAAGAGAAGACCTCGCCGGGGGGGATCACCACGCCATCAAAACGGGCCGCCGCAACCTTGATGTTCGTGATGCGCTCCTTGGGCGACCCCTTAAAGTAGGTCGTGCCCTCGGCCACCAGTTCCGTGATGCCCAATTCGGCGGCGCTCTTGTTGTCTGGCACCCGCGGTGGGAGGCGCTGGAAGGCCAGCGGGACACGCCGGTCATCGCTGGCGGCAGGGGCCAGGATGCGGGCGACTGTCGCGTCCACATCCAGCGAACGCCCTTCGCGGCTGGGCTGCAGCACAGTCAGTTGCCCGCTCTTCTCGTCAAAGCGGAGGCGGGCGTCCTGCGGCTCAATCTGAACCGTCGGGGTGATGGGCTCCACCCAGGCGCGCAATTTGGCCTCATCCAGGCCCACCTCCAGCCGGGGCCCGCTCTGATCCTCAACGCGGCGCACGACCGCCATGCCGATAAGGTCCTGTGGGGAGAGCACCCAGGGGCCGGGCTGATCCTCCCCCGCCTGATCCACATACAGCTCAAGCGGGCGGCTCACAAGGCGCTGACCGCGCGCTGCCGCCTGGCTGGCATCGGCGATAGCCGGCTGCGTCTCGTGGATGACCAGGGGGACCTCGCCACCGCGCAAATGGATCAGCATCTCCAGGATGCGCTTAAGCGTCGCGGGTACATCCAGTTCGCGTCCCACCTGGCCCGGCATCGCCTGAACGCCATTCTCAGGCGAGATGAGAATCTCAGCATCGCGCACGGGCTGATCCACTTCCGCCTTGATGCGGGCCAGGACAGCCTGGGCGCGACCAGGGTCAAGGATGGCGACAGGCGAGACCTCCTTGCCCCCATACCAGGTTTGAGCCTGCACGATCAGATTGCTGAGAAGCCCGCTCTCGCGGCCCACGGCGTAGGCCGCCGCCACTGTCGCGGGCGCATCCAGCCGCAGGCCGAGTTCCTCCAGTGTCGCCGTCCAGGTGCGCTCGCCGTCGCGCAGGGTGATGCGCGCGGTTTGAGCGGGGAGGACAGAAGCAATCGCCTGCATGGCCTGGGCCTGGCTCATGCCGCCGACATCCACATGCCACACGCGCACGCCCGGATAGATCCGCTCCCTGTAATCGCGCTGCACCAGGCCGATCGCCAGGATGAGGGTCAGGACACTGATCAGGGTGAGCACAGCGGTGGCCAGCAGAAACTGGAGCAGCGCCCAGGCCCACGCAGACCCAGGGCGCGCCCTGGCCGGGGCCGCCGTCCATTCATGTATGGTCATCGTCGCTTGCCTTTAAGCCTAATCTGGTTAGGATAATACCATAGGACTCGCCTGCGCCACAAGGCCACACCAGCACTTCAGCCTTAAACTTCCCAACAAGATTCGGGATTTCACCTTAAGGACGCAGAATGGGCTATTCGGGTTCCAGCCACCTGTTCCCCGCCAGCCGCTCACCCGCCGATCCTGCCGTCGGTTAAAACCGACGGCTACGCATGGGAAACCCGGTAGGGGCGCGATTTACCGCGCCCTTTGACCCCAGAAGGATTCTACCCGATGGCTTCGGGCTGCGGGGCAGAGAGTGAGGTGTGCTAATCCCCTAGTGCAGGATCTTGCTGAGGAACTCCTGCGTGCGGCGGTGCTTGGGCGCGGTGAATAGCTCTTGGGGCGTGGTCTCCTCAATGACCTGGCCCTGGTCCATGAACACGATGCGCTTGGCCGCGGCCTTGGCGAAGCCCATCTCGTGCGAGACGACCAGCATGGTCATACCTTCCATGGCCAGGTCCAGCATGACATCCAGCACCTCTTTGATCATCTCCGGGTCCAGTGCTGAGGTGGGCTCGTCAAACAGCATGATCTTGGGGTTCATCGCCAGGGCGCGGGCGATGGCCACGCGCTGCTGCTGGCCGCCGGAGAGCTGCGCTGGATAGGCGTCGGCCTTCTCGGGGATGCCCACCTTTTCCAGCAGTTCCCGCGCGATGCGCTCAGCCTCCTCCTTTGAGCGCTTGCGCACCACGCGCTGGGCCAGGGTGATATTCTCCAGCGCGGTCAGGTGGGGGAACAGGTTGAACTGCTGGAACACCATGCCCACCTCGGCGCGCACTTTGTTGATGTCTTGCGCCTTCTCCAGGTGGATGCCATCCACAATAATGTGCCCGCCGTCAATCCGTTCCAGGGCGTTGACGCAGCGCAACAGCGTGCTCTTGCCCGACCCCGACGGGCCGATAATGACCACCACCTCGCCCTTATACACGTCCAGCGAGACACCGCGCAAGGCGTGAACCTTACCGAAATGCTTATGCACATTCCGAATCTGGATGATCGGCTCAGCTTCCATTTGACCTCTCCTCACCAGCTGGCCCCTCCTCAGCCGCGACCGGAGGCCGGGTCTGAAGGCCCACTGCCTGCTCGGCGAGCACACGCCGCGCCCGCAGGTTGACCACCAGGCGGGCCAGGCCCCAGCCCCCCAGGGCCAGCAGCGGCATGAGCAGCGCCAGCGGCAGGCCCAGAGGCGCCTGGATGGGCAGGTACATGGCGCCGAGCTGGATCAGGTCCAGGTAATATTTGAACCCCAGCCGCAGGTCGGGCATTGTCCAGGAGAAGGTCACTCCCCACTGCCAGTAGAAGGTCAGGACCTGCAACACGAGCGCGTAGCCGATCAGGAAGAGCGTGTCCATGCCCAGGGCGGCAGCCGTACCTGCCGGGCGCTCACGGGCCAGCGCGCCCACAGCAAGCGCGGCCAGCAGCATAAACACCACCGCCTGGATCACCCGCCCCTCCACAAAGGGCACGATATCGGCCTCCGTGTTGAATGCGGTCATGGACCATCTGTAGCCCAGAATAAGGAAGTACCAGAAGTTAAACAGGATGAAATAGAGTGCTGCGCCCGCCAGCGGCAGCAGCCAGTCGCGGCTGGGGCGGCGGAAGGCGAAATAGGCCAGCGGCAGCAGGCCCAGGAGGCCCGCCAGGGGCAAGCGGCCCTGGCGCTCGCCCGCCAGCCGGCGCTCGCGCACGTTCGCCGCGGCGGTTTCCAGCTCGCGCACGTAGTCATCCAGCGCCTGCGTCTCGCCCGATTCAATCCGCGCCTGGTAGCGGGAGCGGATGGCCTGGGCAAAGGGGCCGCCCAGGTCACGGCCCTGGCTCACCGTCTGATAATACGTGTCGTAGAACGTCGCCAGTTGGATCGCCGCCGCCTGGCCGATCAGGCCCTTCTGCGCCGCATCCGCCTGGAGCAGGCTAAGCAGGGGCCTGCCCTGGCTGAAGGCGGGCATGGGCAGGCCGAGCAACGCCGCGACGGTGGGGGCGATGTCGACCTGGCGGGCTTGCGGGTAGGCCCCCGGCTGAATCCCCCGCCCCACGAACACCAGCGGCACCGTCTTGACCTCCGGCTCCCAGCCGCCGTGGCCGCCCCGGTTGACGTGGCCATGGTCGGCGGTCACCACAAGCGCGTCCTGGCTCAGGTCAAGCGCCGCAGCCAACTGGGTGATCAGGCCATCCACGTGAGCCGCCGTCTCCCGCGTTTCGCGCCCGACGCCGTAGCCATGACTGACGTTGTCCACGCCCGGAAAGTGAACCAGCAGCAGGTCGGGGCTGGGGCTGCCGCTCTCGCCCCGAATGAGCGCCAGCGCCTTGCGCAGCGCCTCCTCATCGGCGGCCTGAGCGCCGGCCACGTCCCGATAGCCAGAGGGCTCCCGGATGGACTCGGCCACATCCAGCCAGTCCCCATATAGCATCCGCCAGCCCTCAGAGCCGACTACAGCGGTCCTCAGGCCCCTGCTGTGCGCCTCCTGGAACAGATTGTCCAGCCTGACCGTGCCGCTGTAGTAGTTCGTGGTGACGCCGCTCACCTCCTGCCAGGCGCCCGAGCCGATGACGGTCCAGCCGGGGTAGGAGAACGAGGGTTCGCCGGTCACCGCGGTCAGATCAGCGCCGCGCTCGCGCAGTGCGTTCAGGCCGGGCATATCCTGGCGCGAGGTGTCCTCGCGCAGCCCATCCACGATGACGATCACCACACGCCCCGGCACCAGGCGCGGCCCGGCGGGGCCAGGGGCCAGCGGCGTCGTTAGATAAGGGCTTTTGTAGTCATAGGCGATAGAGTTGAAGCCTTGCTCAATCAGTGGCGTTACCAGGGGTTTGCCGCTAAGCGCGAAGAACGCTACCAGCGAGATGATCAGGCCCACGATGATCCAGACCAGCCATCGTGGCAGGCTGCGCAACCGCGTCATGATGATCCGTCTCCTTTCCCTGCCTTCCGTCCCCTGTCCCTCGTCATTTGGCAATCGCCATGCGGCGCTCAATGTAGCGCACGACGAATGAGAGGAGCAGCGTCAGGATCAAATAGACCAACGCTGCTGTCGTCCACACCGGCAGCCCCAGGAAGGTGCGCGCCGCGTACTGGCGTGTGAGCATGGTCAATTCGGTCACGCCAATGGCATAGACCAGTGAGGTGTCCTTGAGCATGGCCACGAAGTCGTTACCCAACGGCGGCAGGACGATGCGGATGGCCTGCGGCAGGATGATATAGCGCATCGCCTGGGCATAACTCATCCCCAGGCTGCGCGCGGCTTCCATCTGGCCACGTGGGATGGATTGGATGCCGGCGCGAAAGATCTCAGCCAGGTAAGCGCCGTAGCCAAAGGCCAGCGCCAGGACCGCGCGGGTAAAATCATTGGTGTCAATGCCGAGGTGATCGCGAAACAGGGGGGCGATGACAAAGTTGAAGTAAAACACCCATACCAGCAGGGGCACACCCCGTGCGACCTCCACGTAGAGCGTGGACATGGTGTAGCCGTTCGTCAGAACCGGCCAGGCGGCGATAAAGAAGACCACCGCGATCAGCAGCAGGCGCAGGAAGCCAAGCTGGCTCACAGGGGCCAGGGCGGTGATCGTCCCCCCTGCGAAGGGGATCAACGCCGCCAGGCCCACCGCCAGCCCCAGGCGCAGGGGCAGCCAGCGCAGAAAGTCCGGTTGCGACTTAGACACGCGCGCCAGCCCGGCGATCAACCCGATCACGGTGGCCACAGCGAAAGCCGTCACCGTCAGCCGTAGCGTCATGCCGATGCCGTTGGCGATGAACTCAAGAATACTGCTATAAGTCGCAGAGGTCAGGACCTGGTAGAAGACGACGATGCCCAGGATGAGCAAGACGAGGATCCACCAGGGCACCTGCTCGGCTGTGGGAAGGGGGAACACGCGGCCCCGGGCCTGCGCCCACTGGCGGGCCGCCGTCGCCAGGGTTGGTGTTGAGCTTGAAGCCGGACTGCTCATAGGCATCCCCGCTGGGGGGCGGCAGACGGCAGGACCGGCCCGCCGTCTGCCGCCTTCTCACGCTTTCAGCATTCAGCGGTCACCCTTCGCTGCTCTCAGGGCAAGGCCTTTTGCCTGCACGGGCAGGCTGAAAGCTGAGGGCTGAACGCTGACTGATCAACGCTGGCAATACCTAGCAGGAGGGGCGCGTCTCAGGCTGCGTCCACCACTTCTCGCAGAACTTCTTCATGGTGCCATCGGCCTTGATCGCCGCCAGCGCCGCGTTGATCGCCTTCACCACATCCTCCTGGCCTTTGCGCACCGCAATCCCCAGCCATTCGCTGGTGAAGGGCTCGCCCGCGACCTTCATCTTGCCGGGGTTCGTGTCCATGTAGCCATAGGCCGCCAGGCTGTCAATGACCACAGCATCCACGTCCTTGTTGATCAGCGCCTGGACAGCCAGGTCAAAGGTGTCAAAGGTCTTGATCTTGGTGTCATCCTGCACGATCTGGCGGGCGGTCTCCTCATTGGTTGTGCCGAGCTGCACACCGACCGTGTACTGCTTAGACTCCAGGTCGCTTTTGCCCTTGATGCGCGTCTCGTCGGCGCGGACCAGGACCACCTGCCCGTATTGCAGGTAGCCGTCGCTGAAGTCCATGGTCTTCTTGCGCTCCTCAGTGATGGTGATGCCCGACAGGCCAATATCCAGGTCGCCCTGCCCCAGGCCGATGAAGATGGCATCAAAGCCGCTGATCTTGTAGTTGGGCTTGCAGTTGACCCGCCTGCAGATCTCGTTGAACAGGTCAATGTCAAAGCCCTGCAAATTCTGGTTCTGGTCCACCGTCTCAAAAGGCGGGTAGGTGGGGTCGGTGCCGACGCGCAATTCCCGGCCCTGGAGATCGGGGAGGCCAGCCGGTGGTGCTGTGGCCGCAGGTTGCGTTGGGGCCGGCGCCGCCGTCGGCCCGCAGGCGCTCACCACCAGGGCACAGATGGTGAGCCAGATAAAGACAGATGTGCGTTTCATAGTTCTCCTCCTTTTAACTTAATTTCTTCTCTGTTTGGGCCAAAACAGAGTTCTTGCTTGAATACGTGAACCGGTGCAGAACAAAGCCCATCAGGCATAGGGGCACGCAGACACAACTCCCCTCCTGGATCATCAGGCCGAAAGCTGGAGCGGCCCCCCAGTGCTCACATGTGAGTATATGGCAGACGCGATGGGCTGTCAACTTACCACGCGCCCGCGTACATCCCCCAGTCAGTGGTCAGATAAAAGCTGGCGCGAATTTAGCGGGCGGGCAGGGCGCGCAGATAGAGATAAATCGCCCGCAGGTCATCGGCGTTCATCTGCGGGTAGCGGGGCATCGCCGGATCCAGGAGGCGGCCCTGGGGCGTGACCCCTTCACGTAGCGCCCGAATGAAATCCCCTTCGCTCCAGGCGCCGATCCCCTGGTCGGGATCAGCCGTGATGTTCGGCGCATAGGTCGTTGGCCTGGCGCCGGCCAGCGGAATGGGGAACAGGCTGCCACTGAAAGGCCGTTCAGAAAGGGCCTGCCAGGTTTGCGGGTCGCGGGGGGTATGGCAGGCGCTGCACAGGGCAACATGGTTAGCCAGGTAGCCGCCGTAGGCCGGCGTCGGGCCGGGCGGCGGGGCCGTGACCGGGCCGCTGATGGGCGCAGCCGGCCGGATGACCTCAAAGGCGATCAGCCCGCGAGCAGCCAGCGAAAGCTGGCGCGGCGGGACGAGATTGCGCACCGGTGGGCGGCTGCGCAGATAGGCCACGATCGCCAGTGCATCCTCATCCGAGAGGCCGCGCAGTTCCTGGTAGGGCATGATGGGGAAGAGCATATGCCCGTCGCGGCTGATCCCCTCTCGCAGGGCACGGACAATCTCGCCGTCGGTCCAACGGCCAATGCCAGTATCGGGATCAGGGGTGATGTTGGGGGCGAGATACGTCCCCAGCCCCAGGGGGAGGAAGCCGAAGCCCGGCCCCAGGCTGCTCAGGTCAATGGCGCCACCGCCGGAGAGGGGGGCATTCTCGTTCGGCTCGCCTGCCTCCGGCGCCGCGTGGCAGCGCCAGCACTGGGCGACCGATTTGACCAGGTACTCGCCCCGGCTGAGCGCCTGGGCACTGTTGGGCGCGGCCAGTTCGGGCGCGGGCCGGCTGTCGCTGTAGTTGGAGCGCACCTGGATGTAGATGAGGAGGGCCAAGGCAGCGATGATCAGCAAAACGAGCAGATAGACCACCAGCCTCCCCAGGCAACTCGCTATCTGCTGCATTACACCCGGCCTGCGCCGACGACGTGGTGTGATAATCGTTACCTCTCCCTGCCCCGCTGGGTTGGTCATCCTTCCCATTGTAGCAGAACCTGACCAAAATACCATTGCCCCGACCTCTCGGCCCGCAGTAGAGTAGCTATAGAGGGGCAGCGCCGTTGCGCCCCGACCTGGAACAAAGACTGCACCAAGAGCGTTAGATTGATGTAGAGGGAGAATCAGCATGATGTGGGTCCGGCTGGTGCTGGCGATTCACCTGGCCGTCCTGGGCCTGACGCGCGCTGCTGCCCTGCGCCTGGCAAAGCGCCATGCCGTCTGCCCGCCCGCGCAGCCCGTCCCCTCCGAGAGCCTGCCCAAACTCTCGGCCTACTTTGAAGTGCTCCTGGCGACCCTCTACGCGATCAACCCCATCTCACTGCCCGATGCGCTCATCCTGGCGCTGCCCTGGGCCGGGCTGTGGCGCATCCTGGGTGCGGCTGTGCTCCTGGCCGGGTCCGCGCTGTTCCTGTGGGCGCATCGTGCCCTGGGGCCGTTCTGGATGGATGGCATAGAGCCGCGGCAGGGGCATCGCCTGGTGCGCACCGGCCCATACGCCTGGATACGCCACCCTATGTACACGGCCTTGCTGCTCTGTGACATCGGCGCCCTGCTCCTGATCCAGAACGCCGTCCTCCTGGTGCCCCTGGGCCTGTGGCTGGCCACGCCGGCGCGGGCACGGCGCGAGGAGGCGCGGTTGCTGCGCCTCTTCGGCCAGGACTATGAAGTTTACCGACAGACAACGGGGATGTTCGCCCCCCGGCTGTTACAAAATCCCCACCTGGCTATGGTCGCCCAACGTAAACTTATACGCCTTCGGCTTGATCGGGGAGCGCTTGAGGACCACGTGGCGACCGATCAGGCTGTCCTCAATGCGGTGCGGGATGTCAATGATCTGGCTGTGCTCCAGGACAATGGAGTGCTCAATCTCGCTATCCTGGATCAGGCAGTGATGGTAAATGGAGGTGAACGGGCCAATGTATGAGTTGACGATGCGCGTGTCCTCGCCGATGATGGCCGGGCCGCGCACCCGGCTGTTGATGATCTCCGCCCCCTTCTCCACGCTGACCTTACCCTCAAGCTGCGAGTCCTTGTCCACGTAGCCCTCAATCTTCGGCTCCAGTTCATCCAGCACTTTGCTGTTGGCCTCAATCATATCGCCGGGTTTGCCGGTATCAATCCACCAGCCTTCGTGGATATAGGGGTGGACCCGATAGCCTTTGTCAATCAGATACTGGATGGCGTCGGTGATCTCCAATTCGCCGCGGCGGGAGGGCCGGATGGCGTTGACCGCCTCAAAGATATGGTGGTCAAACATGTAAATGCCCACCAACGCCAGGTCGGAGGGCGGCGTCTGCGGCTTTTCAATCAGCCGGACAACGCGACCGTTCTCCAGCACGGCCACGCCATAGTGCTGGGGTTCGGCCACGCGCGTGAGCACGATCTGGGCATTGTAATCGCTGGTGGCGAACTCGCGCAGGAGCGGGGCGATCCCCCCCTGGATCACATTGTCGCCCAGGAACATGATGAAGCGCTCCTGGCCCAGATAGTCCTGGGAGATTTTGACGGCGTGGGCCAGGCCCAGCGGGGCGGGCTGCGGGATATAGGTGATCTTCGCGCCCCAGCGCGAGCCGTCGCCGACGGCGGCCTTGATCTCCGGCGCGGTGTCGCCGGTGACGATGCCGATGTCCGTGATACCGGCCTCCACCAGCGTATCCAGGACGCGGAACAGGACCGGGCGGTTGGCGACGGGGATAAGCTGCTTGGCGCTGGTGTAGGTCAGAGGCTGCAAGCGGGTGCCCTTACCGCCGCTCAGGACAAGCCCCTTCATCGGTAATAGCCCCCCAGTGTGCTATCCAGTGGCGCGTTATTGAGGACGGCGCCGATCAGGCGGATGCCGGCCCGATCCAGGAGGGCGCGGGCGCGCTGCACATGCTCGCGGCGGGTGCGCCCGGCGCTGACCACCAAGAGCACAGCGTCCACCTTAGAGGCCAGCACCGCCGCGTCGGTCACGGCGATGACCGGCGGCGCGTCAAACAGGATCATCTCGGCCCGCTCCTTGAGCGCGGCGATGACCTCGTCCATGCGGTTGGAGCCGAGCAGTTCGGCGGGGTTGGGGGGCAGCGGCCCGCTGGGCAACAGCCACAGGTTGTCCACGCCGGTGGCAACCAGCGGCGGCTGGTCCAGCGCCCCGGCCTCCACCATCATCGTGGTCAGGCCCTGGGCGTTGGAGACGCCGAAGATCGCGTGGAGCGAAGGGCGGCGCAGGTCGCAATCGGCCAGGATGGTGCGCCGTCCGCCCTGGGCGACGGTCACGGCCAGGTTCGCCAGCGTGGTGCTCTTGCCCTCCTCCGGCGCCGCCGAAGTGACCACGAGCGTGCGGATGGGCCTGTCCAGGCTGGAGAAGTACAGGTTGGTACGCAGCGTCCGGTAGGCCTCGGCCACCGGCGAACGCGGGTCGGTGAGCGTAATCAGGCTATCTTTGGGGGAGGTCATCATTGTCTCGTTTTCACGCGCCGGGCCGCCCGGCCGGTGCCATCCACTGGAACGGTGGGGATGGCGCCAAGCACGGTCAGGCCCGCGAAGCGCTCCATATCTTCTGGGGTGCGCACGATGCCGCTCTCAATCCACTCCAGTCCAAAGACAACCAGGACGCCGGCCAGCGCGCCCAGGATGAGACCGGCCAGGGTGTTGATCTTCGTCTGCGGGCTGTACAGGCTGGCTTTGGGCGGCTCAATAATGCTCGCGTCCACCCAGTCTCGCTTCTCCAGCAAGCGCTGATTCTCTCGCTGGCGCCACTCCACCGTCAGTTGCGCCCAGGTCTCGGCGATGCGGTTGGCCAGCTCCGGGCTGTAATCCTTGACATCTATTTGCAAGGTGAAGCGGGTCTCGTCGGGGTCAATGGTCACCCGCGATTTCAGGTCCTCTGGGGTCACGTCAAGTTGCAGGCGCTCAATCACCTGTTGCGCCCAGGGCAGGCTGTACATATTGGCGGCGTAATTGCGCAATAGCGCCTTTGCCGCCTGTGACGTGCCCCAGTCGGGGCGGGTGGTGATGCTGAGGACGATGGTGGACTTATAGACGGGTGTTTGCATCTCGCTGAAGCCGAAGGCGGCAACAGCGGTCAGGATGGCGATCAACAGGGCGATCCAGCCCCGCTGTCGCAGGACGCGCAGGGTATCACGCAAGGACATGGCAGCCTCCAGATACGGAGTGCTATTTTACCATGAGCTGGGGGAGAGCACAACGTCAATGGGGTGCGGGGCGTGAGCAGACCTCGCAGGTCTTGAAGACCTGCGAGGTCTATCGCTTCAATGCCCTCGCGGGCGTTCGCTGCTTCTAAC
>FWWM01014264.1_pt1 | contig 12535 bp, 8 predicted proteins | sample 2228351 | NCBI WGS metagenome assembly FWWM01 (sample SAMEA103939774, study PRJEB20133) | metagenome | reverse complement strand
GGCTCGCCGCGGGTCACCGTGCCGGTCTTGTCCAACGCCACGACCCTGACCTTGGCCAACTCCTCGACGTACATGCCGCCCTTGATCAGCACGCCGTTGCGGGCGGCGGTGCCCAGCGTGGCCACCAAGGTGATCGGGATCGAGATGACGAGCGCGCAGGGCGCCGCCGCCACGATGAAGACGGTGGCGCGGGTGATCCAGGTCTCCCACGGGGCGCCGAAGGCGAGCGGCGGCACCACGGCGAGCAGCACGCCGAAGAGCAGCACGGCCGGGCTGTAGCGCCTGCCGAAACGTTCGATGAAGCGCTGGCTCTTGCCCTTGCGCTCCTGCGCCTCTTCGACCATCTGGATGATGCGGGCGATGGTGTTGTCGGCGAAGGTCTTCGTCGCGCGGACCTCCAGGGCGCCCTCACCCACGTTGATGGTGCCCGCGAAGACCATATCCCCCGGCTTCTTCTCCACGGGGACGCTCTCGCCGGTCACCGGCGCCTGATTGACACTGGACTCGCCGACGAGCACCACGCCGTCGGTGGGGATGGCCTGCCCCGGCTTGACGATGAAGACATCACCGACGGCGAGCTCCTCGACCGGAATCTCCACCTCGCGCCCGTCCCGCCGCACCAGCGCCATCTTCGGGGCTAAGTCCATCAGCGCCCGGATGGCGGAGCGGGTCTTGTCCTCCGTGTAGCCCTCGGCGGCCTCCGAGATGGAGTACAGGAAGACGAGCATCGCGCCCTCGGCGGCCTGGCCCATCGCCGTCGCGACCACCGCCGCCGTGCTCATCAGCAGCTCGATGCCGATCGCGCGCTCGAAGATCAGTTCCTCGATCGCCTCGCGGCCGAAGAAGTAGCCGCCGGTGACGATGGCGACGAGGTAGAGGCCGGTCGAGACGGGCTCCGGCACGCCGGCCAGCCCGACGAGCCAGCCGACCAACAGCAGGACTCCCGAGGCGGCCGAGGTCAGCACCTTCGGGTTGCGCCAGGGCTTCGGCGGCTCGGCCAGCGCCCGCCCCCGCTGCGGCGGGAAGCCGAGGGCCTGGAGCCGCTCCTTGAGCGTCTCGTCGGAGGTGCGCTCCGGGTCGTAGGTGAGGACGACCTTGGCCGCCTTCGGGTAGATCCTCACCTCGAGGAGCCCCGGCACGCCGTCCAGGCCGCGCTCGATGACGCCGGCGTCGTGCTCGCAATCGAGATTGGCCACGTAGAGATCGAGCTGCTTGCTGCGCTCAGTGGTCGTCGCCACGGTTGTCCCCCTCAACTCTCGTAGCGGGTGCAGGCGTACACCCGCGCCGCAACGTCCGCGAGGATGCCCTCGGCGTCGCGCAGCACGTCCTCGACCCGCGGGTCAGCGAGCGCGTAGTACACGAACCGTCCCTCCTGGCGGCTGGCCACCAGGCCGCACTCCTTGAGACAGGCCAGGTGCCTCGAGGCGTTCGGCTGCGATAGCCCGGTCGCCACAACGAGCTCGGAGACGGTCTTCTCGCCCCTGCGCAGCGCTTCGAGCAGCGCCAGGCGCGAGGTGTCCGCCAGGCCGCGGAAGAGCTTGGCCTTCAGGGTGAGCGACAGATCCTGGACTACAGCCATCGCAGGTCCCTCCGCGAAGTGGATCGTATAAGCACTTGGTACTATGATAATGCGTAGCGTTCGCAGCGTCAACCCAGTTGCCAGGCTGCGAGCGGTGAGTGAACACCGATGCCGGCTCTCCCTAGCCCGGCAGAGCCACCTATCCCGGAGGTGCCGTCGTGAGCGAGAGTATCCTACGGCTGCTGCTCGACGCGCGCAGCGCCAGAAAACAAGGTCCGGCCGCGATAGTGCGGCGGCAGCGCGCCCGCCTCGCCGAGCTGGTGGCCTTCGCGCGCGCTCACTCGCCCTTCTACGGCGAGCTGTACCAGGGCCTCCCGGAGCGGGTCGAGGATCCTACGCTGCTGCCCGTGACCGACAAGAAGAGGCTCATGGCGCGTTTCAATGAGTGGGCCACCGACCGCGCGGTGACGATCGAGAAAGCGCGCGCGTTCGCTGAAGACCCCGCCCGGATTGGGGAGCGGTTCCTCGGCAGGTACACGCTGGCCACCACCTCGGGCACCACCGGGACGCCCGGCATCTTCCTACTGGACGACCGGACCCTGTCCGTGACCAACGCCCTCGCCGTGCGCATGCTGAGCGCCTGGCTCGGCGTCGGCGACGTCGTCAGGATCCTCGCCGGCAGCGGGCGCATGTCCATGGTCATGGCGACGGGCGGCCACTTCGCCTCGACGGTCGCCGCCGCGCGCCTGCGCATGAGCCGCTGGGGCCGCAAGGCGCTCCAGGTGCTCTCGGTGCACATGCCGCTGCCGGACATAGTCTCCCAGCTCAACCGGTTCCGCCCGGTCATCGTTGCCCCGTACGCGAGCCTGGCCGCACTGCTGGCCGACGAGCAGGAGGCCGGACGTCTCCACATCCACCCGGTCCTGCTGGTACTGTCGGCCGAGGGGCTGCCGGCGGACGAGTACGACCGGATCGCAAGCGTGTTCCGCGCCAAGGTCCGCGACAGCTACGCCGCCACCGAGTGCACCTTCCTGAGCTACAGGTGCCGGCACGGCTGGCTCCACGTCAACGCCGACTGGGTCGTGCTCGAGCCCGTCGACCCAGACTACCGGCCCGTGCCGCCGGGTACGCAGTCCCACACGGTCCTCATCAGCAACCTCGCCAACCGGGTGCAGCTGATCCTCCGCTACGACCTCGGCGACAGCGTCGTGCAGCGCCCCACCCCCTGCCCGTGCGGGAATCCGCTGCCCGCGATCCGCGTGCAGGGGCGCGCCGCCGACCTGCTCACGGTCCCGACGGGCGATGGGAAGCGGGTCGCGATCGCGCCGCTGGCCTTCGGCACTCTGGCCGATCGTACGCCGGGCGTCGAGCTGTTCCAGATCGTGCAGACCGCGCCGACCACCCTGCGCGTTCGCCTGCGTCCGGAGGCTGGCGCCGCCCCGGACCGCGTATGGGAGGTAGTCCACTCCGAGATCAAGCGCTTGCTCACCGAGCACAAGCTCGACCATGTCACGCTCGAGCGCGCCGAGGAACTGCCCGAGCAGTCTCCCGGGGGCAAGTACCGGAAAGTCATCCCGCTGCGGTGAATGGAGTACCATCCGTGCCCCCCATTCCGCGCGACATGAGCTTCGACAGCTCGTCGGCCCTGATCCACGACCCCGACGAGTTCATCTCGAAGCGCTGCCGACGCTACCGCTCGGATCTCGTCGAGACCCGGCTCTTGCTCCGCGACATCATCTGCATGACCGGACCCGCGGCGGCCGAACTGTTCTACGAGCGGAGGACGGTGACGCCGTGAATACCATTGTCGAGGCGGTCGCCGCAGGAGTCGCGGCGTTTGCCGCCACCAACTTCGACAATTTGTTCCTGCTGATGCTGTATTTCTCGCGAGCAAATAGCGACCCGCAGCGCGAACGACACATCATTCTTGGTCAGTATCTCGGTTTCTCCGTACTCGTGGTCGTCAGCGTGCTCGGGTATCTGGGCAGTTTGCTGATCCCACGTCACTATGTCGGCTTGCTGGGTATCCTCCCCATCCTCCTCGGCGTTCGGGAGGTGCTGTTGCTGCGCCGAGCGGACGAGCACGGTGAACAGCAGGTTGAGGAAGGCGCCAACGAACCTGCCCCACCCGGCATCTTTCGCTCCAGGCTGTTGAATTGGTTGAATCCACAGGTCGCCAGCATCGCAGCCGTGACCATCGCCAATGGCAGCGACAATCTGGCCGTCTATACCCCGCTGTTTGCCGCCGGTGGGGTTACACGGATGTTGATAATGATCGCGGTTTTTCTGTTCATGGTCCGGGTCTGGTGCTTCATCGCCGACTGGCTCGCGGAGAATCCAGTCACGGCTGGCCCCCTGCGTCGCTACGGACGTGTGCTCATGCCTTTCGTCCTGATGGGGATCGGCCTGGCCATCCTGATTGAAAGCGGAGCGACTGAAGTTCTCATTCCGGGATAGGGAACCGGTCGCGGGACAAGTGCGTGGCTTTCGGAACAGTCGCGGGCGGCAAGTACCGCGCGGTCATCCCACTCAGGTGACACGGGGGGCCGGTCAGACCCGGCTGAATCCTACCTCCGGGATGCGCAGCGTGTCCGTGAGAGGGAACGTCGGCTCGGGGCGGGCGACCAGGGTGCGGTCAAGGCGGTAGCAGCCCCAGAACTCTTCAGCGTACGGCAGCACTATGCACGGAAGTGTCAGGATTCAGCACTCGGCCTGGCAGTGGGCAAGTCCCTCTGAACAGGGGTTGCGACCAGACCAGCAAGCCGGGGCTGCTCCATACCCTGCTCGCACTGTGCGTCACCCAGGACCACGCGCCTGCACAGACGACGCTGGGGTATCACACGTTTCGGTGTGGCGCGTGCCGGCGCACCTTCAATGAGCGCTCCGGCACGCCTTCAACTTCCTCGAATACTCGACGGACATCGTCCTAGTGGTCGTACTGTGGCGGCTCCGCTACAAGCTGAGCCTGCGCGACCAGGCCGACATGTTCCTGGAGCGTGGCTTCGTCTTCACCCATGAGGCCGTCCGGGCGTGGGAAGCACTGTGGCGGCTGTCGCCGCTTTACAGCGGTAAGTCGACCTAGAAGCAGTCGGACACGACCGCCAGTTGCGCCGACGCTACTCCACCCCGCCTCGTATAAGCTGGACCAACTCGTCGATTTCATCCGGCGTCGCGAAGGGCACCTGCGCGTAGACGAGTGACGGCGTGCCCTCCAGCTTTGCCAGTAAGTGACCTTTCCCCAGGAGGCGCTCGGCTCCCTTGTCGCCGAGCGCGATCTCCGACGTCCCCTCGGAGTCGACGCGCAGGATGAGACGGTTGCCCAGATTAGCGCGGAGCTGCATTGGCATCACGTTCACTTCCGGCCGCTGAGCGGCGAAGACCAGGTGGATGCCAGCCGCGCGCGCCTTGACCCCGAGCCGCTGAACAGCTGAAGCGACCTCCTGCTTGTACTCTTCGGTGAGCATCCATTCGGCGAACTCGTCGTGGATCAGCCAGAGCGTCGGCAGCCGATCGTCCGGCATCGCGCGCTGGTTGTAGTGCCGGAAGTTGGTGGCTCGCGCACGGCGCATGCGGACGTAGCGCGCGTCCATTTCGTCGACGAGTGCTCGGATGCGGACGAGCGCGTCCTCTTGCCGGTCGATGATCCCGCCGTCCAGGTGCGGCAGCTCCTCGAACGCGAAGTAATCCACGCCCTGCTTCGGATCAACCAGGGTGATGCGAGCTTGGTCCGGACGGTTGGTGGCGGCGATGCTGAGAATGATGTTCTGCATCAGCACGGACTTCCCGCTGCCCGTCGAGCCCGCAATCAGCGAGTGCGGGGCGTGGAGGTCGCCGGGCGAGAGCACGAGCAACTCGCCGTCGTCCTCGCGGACGCCGATGAGCACGGTTTCGTTCCCGTCCCGCCAGTCGGGAGTCCACTGCTGCCACAGGGCCCGCAGCGACACGACCTCACGGCGCGGGCGGGCGATAGATAGGGACACGACGCCGGGCTCCGGCTGCACGCCGATCAAGTTGAGGCCGTAGGTCGTCAGGAACTCCGACCGGCGGCGCAGCACCTGATCGACGGTCAGGTTGGCGCTGCCCTGGAACTTGAGCAGGGCAGCGTTGGGCGTCAGCACGCTCCGCAGGAGCTTCGCCTGCAACTGGAACTGGTGGAGCGCGGTCCGAGCCGTGTGCTCGACCTGGCGCAACCAGGCACGGTCCTCGTCGCTCTCGCCCGTCCGAGGCGGGGCGGCCGCCACCCACCGCGCTACGCCCGGGAACGGCCACCGCCCGTCCTGCCCGTCGGCGCTGCCCGTGTCGGACTTCGTCTCGTCCTCAACGGCCGGAGCCGCGGCATCCGGTCGCGGCTCCTCGTGCGCCTCGCTCGCGCCGGCGGTGGGCACGGCCGCGCCTGCCGCACCGTCTGCCGCGGGCTGGGCACTGGGCGCCGACGGTGGCGTGGGCTGCGGACGATCACCGCCGTCGCGTAGTGTGCCCCCGGCCGCGACGGCGCCGCCAGATCCGGGATAGCTCGGACCCGGCGTTGGCTCCGCGGGCCCATCTGGCGCACTGCCCCCGTCCCACTCGTCGCCCTCTAGGTCGCGGCGGATCCGCGTGGGATCTTCGCCGCGCAGGTAGCTGAGCACGAGCTCCCGGACGTGGTTGCGGCCGAAGACCTCTTGGTAGGCGTCGAACGGCGCGTCGTTCGCCTCGGGCAGCCGCGCGCGTGCGGAACAGTCGGAGGCGTCCACCGGACCGGAGACGAACACGTGCGAGTACCCGCGCAGCTCGATGGCGCACCGGCCCTCCCGCAGCACCCGTCGCCACGCCGGGAGGTCCAGCGCCGCGCCGACCGGGAAGATCATCCCGTCGACCAGGAGGTCGGACAGGCGCCCCAGCCACACATCGCGGTCGAGGCGGGCCGGCCACTCCATGACCGCGCCGGAGACGCGGCGCAGCGTGTCGCGCAGCTGCTTCTGGGACTCCTTGCGCTTGGCCGCAAGGTTCGCCGCGTCGATGTACTTCGCCTCAGTGACGACGGCCAGCAGCGTCATCGAGCCGTCGGGCGCCGTCCTTGGACTCAGGGCGAGCAGATCGGCGATGTGCTCCTCCTGCTGCCCGAGCCAGTCGGCGTAGTCGTCGAGGAAGTACCACCCCGCGTGCTGGTCGCGCCCGAGTTCGTGGCGGACGAGATACCGGCTAAGCACGACGCCCATCAGCTCGCTGGCGCTCCGGCCGCGCTGCGCCGCGCGCAGCACGATGTCGCCGGAGACGTCGTTCGCGTCGCTGATGAAGCGCTCCGCCAGCGCGAACAGCTCGGTGTCCGAGACGCCCAGGTGCAGATCGCGCAGGCGGCTCACCACCATCGACTTCAGCAGCCCGGTGGGGGCGCGCGAGGAGATGATCAGGTTGCGTCCCTGGGTGCTGACCTGCTTGTAGCGGATGATCCGGACGCCCTGCTCGACCAACTGGCGCCGGTCGAGCAGCTCGTCGTAGTTGGTCACCCAATTCGCCAGGTTGTGCGTCTCCTCGAAGATCCGCGCGGTCGTCGCGTCGCGGAAGTCGAGCTGGCGCGCCGGGAGCAGCCGCTGCTGCGCGGTCGGGTCCCAGTCCGGTCTGAAGAAGGAAGCGATCGCCGTGAGGTAGGACCAGCCCTCCGCGCGCTGCACGGGGCAGGTGAGGTACACCACCGACTTCATGTCGCCCGCCGCAACGGGGCGCCGCCGCGACCACTGGGCCGGGTTGAGGGTGTCGGGATCGGCCGGGCGTGCGTCCTCGGGGTACCACTCCAGCCGTGCGTGGCGCGCGATCACGTCCTGGGAGAACACGATGTCGTCGGGGCAGCCGTCGCGCGGATCCGGCGCCGGCGCCTGGTCGGCCGAGATGCCGATGCGCAGCCGGGCCATGAAGTCGCGGGTCGTCTCGCTCGCGACGACCGCGTCGCCGTCGGCGTCGGAGGCGTCCACGATCTGCTCGTACAGCCACGCCAGTTGCCTCGGGTCCCGGTGCCGCAGCACCACGTGGCAGCGGACGTCTTCCTCGTCTTGGTGCAGCGTCGCGAGCTTGTCGACGACGACCAGCGGCAGGCGTGACGAATCGCAGTTGTAGAGCACCACCGACAGGTTCGCCTGCTCGTGCGGGTGCAGCGCGAGGTACCGCCGGACGAGCTCGGCAACGCGGCCGGCCCCCTCGGCCGGATTCTCGTTGGTGTCGTCGGCGCCGGCGTCGACCGCGAACGGCGACTCGTGGAGCGTGTAGTCGCCCGCGGTGTCGGTCAGCGCCAGGAGCTCCGGTTGATCCCCCTCCCAGCCGAGCGCCACCTCCGGGTAGTGCGGGTGCGCCAGTTCGTCGCGCAGCTCCCGGAAGAAGAGACGCGGGTCGCCGAACTCTACCTGGGGTGTCTCGATGAGGTAGCGCACCAACGCGGCGACGCGGCGGGCCTTGCGGCCCATGGCTGCCAGGCGCAGCGGGTGCCACGGGGGCACGATGGCCGTGGGGCGGCCACCCTGCACGGCGACGGTGCCAACCTGCAGGAGCGGACGCAACAAGAGCTGCCGCGTCCGGTCGCTCGTGGCCTCGCGGCAGAGGGCATCGAGGAGTTCGCCGTACGCGCGCACCTGCCGCTCGAGGAGGGACGACGCCAGGCCATCGGCGACGAACCCCTGGATCGCCTCGCCGTAGCTCTGCGCGAACCCGTCGAAGAGGTCGGCCAATCGCCGACTCGTGGCCTGGGTGATCAACGCTCGTTCGCGTGCCTGCCGCAGGTTGTCCCGCCAGAGGCGGCCGAGATCGTTGGCCGGGCGGTACATCCCGACCAACGAGCCGCGGTCCTGGCCGTAGGCCGCCATGAGCGTGCGGACGTTCCACAGGTCGACGCTCTGCGCCGCCCCCTTGCTGCTCGTCGGCTCGCGGTCGGCGCGGCACACCACGAGCGGCTGCGCCGCCAGCCGCTCCCAGTCGTTCGCCAGCTCGCTCGCGACCCACTGCGGATTGAACCGCCAGATGAACTGCGCCGCGGACCGGTCTACGTCCCCCGTAGCCGTCTCGAACTCGAGGCTGACCATGAACTTGAGCTGCAGGGCCGCCCGCGCCTCCGAGTGATTCAGCGATCCCCGCCGCCTCCAGGTCTCCACCAGCTCGGGGAAGTTGAACAGCTCGCCGACGTTCCAGACCACGTTTTGGTCGAATAGCTCGGGCAGACCGCCGTAGCGCCGCGCGAAGTACAGACCCGCTTCGAAGTTCAGGTCGCGGAAGTCGCGCCGGAAGCGTCGCTCGCACGTGATCGTCAGCGTCCGGCGCGTGCTCGGCGTCTCCCAACTGAAGCCCTCCAGGCACGCCACCAGGCCGGCGAGGAAGTCGTGCGTCTCCTTGGGCGTGCCAAAGATGAAGCGGTCCCACGCCGACTTGAGCTTGCGGTCCTCGCGGAGCTCGTCCCGGTGCGCGTCGTAGAAGTCGCGGTCGTCGTCGAGCGCCGCCTCCGTCGTCCTCCGCACGCTCAGACGCTCGAGGTACTCCCGCTCGGCGTCCGTGAGCAACTCGGGGTCGCGCTCGCCGTAGAACTCGAGCGTCGCCTTCCCGAGGTTGAAACGCTCGCGCCGGAGGCCGTCGAACAACGGCTTGATGTCCTCCCAGTCGCTTTCCGCCAGCCGCGCCGACGCTTCGGTCCAGCCACCCGGGGCGGCGATGAAGTTGCGGACGACCTCGTGGCATTCCTCGGGGATGTCGTCCTTGACCCGCTCGAAGGCCGCGCGCAGCTCGTCCTCGGTCAGGACGGCGCCGGACGGTGTCTGCTTGGCCAGGAAGCACGCACGCTTGCCGTAGACGGTGGCGTACTGGGCCCGCCACTTCGCGGCCTGGCCCCGGGCCCGCGGCGCGATGCGGCTGAACTCGCCCGCGTTCTTGGGCCAACCCAGCGCCGGCAGCGCGCGGTCGAGGGCGTCGGGCACGGTGAGGCCCTCCTCGTCGATCAGCGTGCGCGTCCTCAGCACGTAATCGGCGAAGCGGTCCAGCGACGCGAGGTGCAGGTCCTCCAATCCGCGCAGCGCCCGCTCCCACCACCTCCGCTCGTCATCGGTAATGACGAGACCGGCGCCGGCCACCTGGACCCACAGGTCGGTATCGGCCCGCAGGTCGGGGGCACCCATCGGTGTCAGCTCGCGGAGGGATTGCTCCTCGTCGTCGCCCGTGTTGGCGAGCAGGAGCGCGGGCTTCGGGCAGGGTGCGTTCCGGAAGTAGGTCGCCCGCTCGGTGGTCAGCACCTCGGGCGGCAGCCCGAAGCCGTCCACGAGCCCGACCGGCAGCTTGATGTCGAACTGGGCCGACAGGTCGGGGTCGGCCAGGACGGCCCGCGCGATCGCCGCCGTCTGTGCTGCGGTGAGGCAGTCGACAATGAAGCGCGCCGTGCCGCCGGTCGTCTCGGCTCCGTCGCTCGTGCCGACGGGGCCGTTTCCGCTGGGCGGGCCGATTCCTGCGGCGAGTCCGTCGTCGGGGCGGGTGAGCCTCTCCCAGAGATGGAGCACCGCCACGCGGCCGATGAGTTCGTCGCGCGTCAAGCGGGAAGTGGCGGCCCCCGCCGGCGCCTGACTCCCGTCCGGTCCGTCCGTTCCGCGAGATACGCCCGCTGCCGCCGTCGTTGTCATGCGCCCGCGCCTCCATAGGGGTTCTCGACGTACGCGCACGCGTCGGAGAGCCGGCGCAGCAGTCCCAAGCTGCCCAGCCGCTGCTCCAGCCGCCGCGCGTTCGCCTGGAACGCCTTCCGATCGAACTCGTCGGCCGGGAGCACGCGCTCGGCCTCGCGATCGCCGATCACCAGACCGTACTTCTCGAATAGGTTCGCCAGGAACTCGCCGAACTCCATGCGGCGTTCGACGGTCGCGAACAAGAGCGTCTTCATCAGTTGGTCGGTCGGGGCGTACCGGGTTTCGACAGTACCTATGAGGGCTTGAAACGAGCTCAACGTCTTCCCAGTGATGGGGATTCCCGGGAGTTTCGACAGTACCTATGAGGGCTTGAAACGTTCACCGTCATGATCGCCTGGATCACGGCAGTCCGTTTCGACAGTACCTATGAGGGCTTGAAACCAGCCCCCGCACCAACGCCGGCCCCAGCGGTCCGGGTTTCGACAGTACCTATGAGGGCTTGAAACGGGATCTGGAGACGAAGGACGCAAGCCGCTGGCGGAGTTTCGACAGTACCTATGAGGGCTTGAAACCAGCCACGGCAGACGTGGCGGCGCACGACGCGAACGCGTTTCGACAGTACCTATGAGGGCTTGAAACGCTCGCCGCGCTCATATGCCTCCTGGTCGCGATATTTGTTTCGACAGTACCTATGAGGGCTTGAAACGGATTCTGATGGAGTCACGCTGAATTGGTCACAGGTGAGTTTCGACAGTACCTATGAGGGCTTGAAACTACTCCTGCCAGAAGCGGTAGAAGCCGCCAGCGAGGTTTCGACAGTACCTATGAGGGCTTGAAACGCTCGACGTCGGCGACGGGAACGTGATATCGCTCGCGTTTCGACAGTACCTATGAGGGCTTGAAACTTCCGAATGCGACACCAGGTGGATGGGTCGATCCCGGTTTCGACAGTACCTATGAGGGCTTGAAACCCCTCACGGCTCCAAACGACCATCCGCGCCTCGCGGGTTTCGACAGTACCTATGAGGGCTTGAAACTACCAGGTCACGCGCACGGGGATCTGCCGGAGATCCGTTTCGACAGTACCTATGAGGGCTTGAAACGCTTCGGCGTGCGCCCCGGCAGGCGCTCCACACGCGCGTTTCGACAGTACCTATGAGGGCTTGAAACTGCCATGGTGTTCCCTCCTTCCTACCTGTCCTCCGAGTTTCGACAGTACCTATGAGGGCTTGAAACTTCGGCCCATGCGCGGACGCGGTGCGCGCATGGGCGGTTTCGACAGTACCTATGAGGGCTTGAAACGCTGTCAGGGCACGTGCAAACGGCCTGCACGTGCGAGTTTCGACAGTACCTATGAGGGCTTGAAACAAACGACGAACATCGGCGCAGTGGTGCGGACCGGGTCGAGTTTCGACAGTACCTATGAGGGCTGGAAACCATGAATGGGCACTGGCATGGCTGCGAAGCCAGGGGTTTCGACAGTACCTATGAGGGCTTGAAACCAAAATCCAGAGTGCAAGCACCGCACCTGGAACGTTGTTTCGACAGTACCTATGAGGGCTTGAAACAGAGGTCACGCTCACGTCGACGGAGCGCGGTAGGCGTTTCGGCAGTACCTATGAGGGCTTGAAACAAGCATCCTCAAGGCCTCAGGCCTCTACGACCGAGTCGTTTCGACAGTACCTATGAGGGCTTGAAACCTGCTGCCTGCTGCACACGCGCCAGCCAGGCGCGAGGTTTCGACAGTACCTATGAGGGCTTGAAACCCCAGGTTGCTCGTGATGTACACGAGCAACTCCCCGGTTTCGACAGTACCTATGAGGGCTTGAAACGTGCTCCCGCGCGACGACGCGGCAACACTCTCGTCCTGTTTCGACAGTACCTATGAGGGCTTGAAACCTCGTCATGGGCGGGAGTGGCCGCGGCGCAGGACGCCGCGTTTCGACAGTACCTATGAGGGCTTGAAACCCGCTCTCACCAGTCACCGTCACGTGACCGACGATCTGTTTCGACAGTACCTATGAGGGCTTGAAACACAACACCCGCCCTGCATGGTATCGTACGTACGAGTTTCGACAGTACCTATGAGGGCTTGAAACCCGAACGCGCGCCTCGCCGAAGCGCGCGTTCCGCGGTTTCGACAGTACCTATGAGGGCTTGAAACAGGCACAGACGAAACATCTCATGGAGCAGATTGCCGTTTCGACAGTACCTATGAGGGCTTGAAACGATGCCAGGGACGAAGGCATCGACCTCGTCACCCTGTTTCGACAGTACCTATGAGGGCTTGAAACAGTTTACTGTCCAAGCAAGTTCGAATGCCGCAAGACGTTTCGACAGTACCTATGAGGGCTTGAAACGCCCTCTTCCGCACGCTCCAGTATCCCGATGAGTT
>FWWM01014263.1_pt1 | contig 12535 bp, 2 predicted proteins | sample 2228351 | NCBI WGS metagenome assembly FWWM01 (sample SAMEA103939774, study PRJEB20133) | metagenome | reverse complement strand
GGAGACAAAAGACGTCGGCCGTCTGCGCAAGCGGAGGTGTCGTTTCCGCCGGCTTCAGCCTGTTTAAGGGTAGCAGCACCACGCGGTAGAAGCGAGCCGCCTGTCCGGAGGCCTGGGTCTCGGTGAACGCGGCTTCCGCGCCCGCCGCGGTGACCTGTCCCAGCACCGTCCAGCCGGCCCTGCCAAGGTCGGCGGTGTACTCCACCGTGTAGGTCCGCCCGGCGCGGGCGCTCCAGTGCAGGGTTACGGTCTGGTTGGGGCCTATTTGCAGGCCGGTAAGGGCAGGCGCCTCGGATGCGACCAGGTTGGCAGTGCCCGGGGTTGGCTCTGCGAGATGCCCGGGGTCTGTGTCAGGCGAGCGCGGGTTCGGGTAACCATAGGAACGATCTGCTCCCAGGGCCGGGTATTCCAAGAAATCCATCACCGCCGGCTGGCCGTTCTGGAGGCGAGAGAGCACCACCACGCCGCCGGTGGGCAGGAGCCGGAAGTTTGTGTGCCAGTGGGGGCCGACAGTCTGGCCCGGCTGGGTGTCGGCCCAGACGACTTTGTATTCACCGGCGGCCAATGTGGAGCTGTTGGGGAAGGCCCAGCGGGTGAGGTTGGCATAACTGTCCGACAGGAACCAACCGCTCAGATCGGCCGGTGTCGCACCGAAGTTGACCAGCTCGATCCAGGGGTCGCGGTCGCCAGCGTTGTCGCGCAGGCCGATCTGGTTGACCGGGAGCACCTCATTGAGCCAGATCTCGGGGAAGGGATCGAGCGTGGCGCGCACCGAATTGGCGTAACCGGGGGTGAAACTTTCCCGGGGTTGCTCGATGATGTCCACGCTCACGCCCATGACGATGTCCGAGCTGGTGGGGTTGGTTTGATGCACCTCAACGGCGAGGACGTTGGGGCCGGCGATGAGGTTGTCCACGGGGATTTCGAACGGCCCTTCGTACGCGGCGTCGGTCACGGTGCGGGTGGCAGGGGTGTCACGCAACGGAATCTCGCCTTCGGGCATGCCCAGCCAGAAGATGGGTTTGCCGTTGAGGTAGAAGACGGCGCCGTCATCTATCACCGGCCGCAGCACGACCCGCGCGCCCCGGGGGTTGCCGCTGAAGTTGAAGGTGGTGCGGAAGAAGTAGCTCATGCGCCCGAGGGTGAGTGCGGTGTTCTTGGGCGCGGGCAGCGCGGCATTTTCCACGTACAGCAGGGCGCGGCCCTCGGGCCAGGACGTCGCGTGGAACGTCGGGCTGGCCCAATTAGTGGGCGGATCCTCTTCCGCCTGCCAGTACCGCCAAGAGGCATCAATGGAGATAACTGTGGACTGTGTGTTGGTGGACAGCGCGGGCACGGCGGCCCAGTTGGCCACGCGGGCGTCGTCCTGCGTCGGGTCAATCAACTGCAGGGAGGGACCGCCGCCGTTGGCCAGCGCGGGCCAGGGCGCCGCGCTACGAAAGGCCACCCGGTCCACCAGGGTCTCGGGCGAGGGCACGCCGGAACGGTACAGGGCGATGACGCCGCCCCCCGCGTCCAGCTCATTGAGATAGTTGCCCAACAGATTGGTGCGGGCGCCGTAGGCGGCGATGAACTGATTGGTGTTTTGCGCCACGACGAGGAATCCGCCCGGCTCCAGCCGTGTGCCCGGCGGGAACAGGTAGCGGGCGCCGGTCAGTAGCCAGCCGGAGAGGTCCCAGCTTGTGTTGGTGGACCAGTTGTGCAGTTCCACGTAGGCCGCGCCCCCGGCGGCTGGACGATACATGATCTCGTTGATGACGATTTTGGGGTCCGCCACCACAATCACCCGGAAAAGTCGAGCGGCGTCGAGGGGCGATTCCGCGTCGTCGGTCACCCGCACGGTGATCACGTTGGTGGCGGGGCCGTGGTCGGCGCCGATGGCCCAGGTGAACAGACCCGTCTCAGGATCAATCGCGGCGCGCGGCGGTGCTCCAGCAGCCAGGCTGAAGGTCAACCGCTGGGGCGGGAGGTCGGGGTCGCTCGCCCCATTCGTGATGACCAGCAGCGCGCCCTCGCGGACGATGCGGTCCGCAATCGGCGCCAGCACCGGGGGTTGATTGATTTCGCGCACGGTGACACTGAAGGTTCGCACCGTGCTCAGTTGGGGAGGCGCCAACTTGGTCACGCGCACCACGAAGATGGCGTTGGTGGGGCCGTCGGCCTCGGTGGTGGGCCAGGAAATCCAGCCGCTGGCCGGATCAATGGACGCGCCGGACGGCGCCTGGTCAAACGAGTACTGCAGCGGGCCGGGCGGCGTGTCCGGGTCCCGGGCCTCGATCTGCAGCCGAAACTCCGCTCCCTCGTCCACAAACTGGGGTGCGATGAAAGGCACCTCCGGCGGGATCGGGACGTTCCGCACGAAGATGCGGAAGGAGCCGAGGGCGCTCAACGGCGGCTCGACGTCATCGGCGACACGCACCGGGATTGTGACGGTCTGGCCTCCGTAGTTTGCGGGCGGCACCCAGGAGAATCCACCGTCCGGGCTGAGCTCGGCGCCCTCGGGCGCGCCCGGCTCAAGGGTGAAGGTCAGGCGGTTGGGCGGCAGGTCGGGGTCCGTGGCAGTCAGTTGGAGGGTGAAGAGCGCGCCCCGATCCGCTTCCTGGTCCGGGACGGGCGCCAACGCGGGCGGTTGGTTGACCTCGGCGACCTGCACGTTCACCCGCACGGACCCGGCGCGCGGCGGGTCGCCGGTGTCGGTGGCCAGCACGGAGAAGGTGAAGCGTCCGGGGCCGTCCGCCTCGCCGGGCGTCCAGCGGAACTGACCGGTCATCTCGTCTATCTCGGCCGCTGGCGGGGCGTCCGCGCCCAGACTGTAGCGCAAGGTCTGGCCTGCGTCGGGATCGGTGGCCCGGGCGGTGAAAGTCAACCGTGTGCCTTCGGGCACGGTCTGGTCCGGAATCGGCGCGAACACCGGCGGGCGGTTGCCGCCCTCCAGCCGGTTGGGCTGGCGGGGGGTGGGCTCGGTCATGAAGTACAACGGCAGTTCCGCGCCATCGGGAAAGCGACCCAGGCTGACATCGTTAGTTTGCTGGCTGAACTCGAGGCTGTCCACCAAGGTGCCCTCGGGCGCGTGCAGCCCCAGGGCCTCGCCGGTCAGGGCCAGCTTGAAATTGACGTGCAGATCGCCGCCGGGGGTGTTCTGGCCCGTTTCCTCGTCCGCCCAGACCAGGAGGAAGCCGCGGGGCGGGATGCGGAAACCGGGCGGGATGCGGTATTTGGTGGGGTTTTCCAGGTTGTCCGTGAGGTAGTAACCGGTCAGGTCCACTTCGTTGGCGCTGGCGTTGTAGAGCTCGAACCAGTCGTCAAAATCGCCGTCGGCGGGGTCCGCCAGTGTGCGGGTGTTGTCGGCCAAGAATTCGTTGATGGTGACGCTGACGGGCGGGATGGTGGGATCGTTGGGCGCGCCTGGCGTGGGGATGACCAGCGGGCGCCGCTGCCGTGGGTCACCATCCGGCAGGGACCCCACGGCGCGTCCGGCCATCAGCCGGGTGTACTCCACGTAGTCCATGACCGCGGGCGCGGCGGGATCGCCCTGCAGCCGGGCGAAGGCCACCACTCCGGTCTCGGGCGCGAGGCGGAAGTTGGTGTGGAGTTCGCCGGGTTGGGATTGACCGGGCTGGCCATCCGCCCAGAGGACCAGGAATTGGCCGGAGCCAATCGTGGTGCCGGCTGGAAACCGCCAGTGGGTGAGATTGGTGTAATTGTCGGTGAGGTAATACGGCGAGAGGTCCACCGTGTTGGTGCCGGCGTTGTACAGTTCGATCCACGGGTCGCGCTCGCCGGCGCCGTCTTGTGGACCGTTGAGGTTCTGGGGCTGGACCTCGTTGATCCAGACCGGCGGGAAGGGGGGCAGCGCCCGGGCCACGGCGTTCACGCGTCCCGGGGTGGCGCGGTTGGCGTCGTTAGTGGCGGTGGCGGCCCAGTTGCCGACTCGCCAGGCGCCGTGATCGGGGTCCATGAGCTGCAGCGAGGGGCCCAGCCCGGCGGCGTTGGTGGGCCAGGGCAGGCGGTTCGCATAGCGCAGTTCGCTAATCACCAAGTCCGGGGCGCCGGCGCTGCCGGGTTTGAGCAGAGTGAGCCGCTCGCCGTCGTTATCCAGGCTGCCGGGGAAGACGTCGAAAATCGGGATGTTGCGGCCGTACGCGTTCTCGAAGCCCACCCGGTTGCCGGCCAGCACCAGGTACGAGCGTGGGCCGATGAAGGCCCCTGTCGGGAAGGTGTATCCGACGCCACGCAGGAGGCAGCCGCTCAGGTCGAAGGGCGTGGTGTAGGAGCGGTTGAACAGCTCGATGAAGGTTGCGCCCGGTTCGTCGGGCGCGGCGTCGTAGTGCACCTCGTTGAAGACCACGTAATCCTGCACCTGCTCGACGGCGCCGCGGTAGCGGACGGTGATGGTATCAGTGGCGCCCGGCACCGGGTTTCCGCGCCGGTCCCGGCCCACCAGGGATAATTGGTTGGTCCCACCGGTCAGGGGCACGGTGAGGCTGAAGGTGCGCGCGGTCGGCCAGGTGACGGGGTAGGGCACGCCGTTGACCTCGAGGGTGGCCACGGCAAAAGGCGCCGTGCCGGTGAGCGTGACCGTGGGGGTGGTGGACTCGAAGTCCTCGCCGCCGTTGGTGGTGATTTCAAAGACCCGGGGGTTGGCGCTGTTGAGCTGGTTGGCGATGTAGGCGCGGCGGGCGTTGATCCAGGAAGTGACGGCTGTAGGGGAGCTGAGGCCGGTAACTCCGTTTTTTAGCAGCACGGACCGGCGCGCGTCAATCTGCGGCTGAAAATTCTCGGGCAGAAACGGTCCGTTGATGGTCTCCTCATAAGCGCGCCAGTTCATGCGCAGAAAGGCGCCGGTGGTAAAGGCCCGGCTCATGGAGGGATCCTGGCCGCCGTTGCGCAGCGTGGCGTTGGAGCCGTTCCCCAGGCCAAAGGTAAAGTCCACGTCCCAGGACATGAGCACCCAGGGCCGGCCGTAAGGTCGGTAGAGGTACATGTTTTGCCCCACGGCGTAGGTCCACACGTCCCAGTCGCTCATGGCGTAGCGGTGGGCGAAGGCGCGCATCCACTGCTCCAGGTCGGCGCGTTGCAGCATCCGGCTCACGTACTGGGGAGAGGTGTCATTGACCACGGTGACCAGGTCCAACAACTGGGCGTAGTTGCTGGCGTCGCCGTCGTTGGAGCGGCGCTGCCAGTTCCAGCGGTAGCGGGCCAGTTTGTAGCTGCCGTCCACGGTGGTGAACCGCTGGAGGGTGGCGCCGGTGGGCTGGAACCCGCGATTGTCATCGTTGAACTCGAACCAGACCGCCACCTTGTACAGGTCGCCAGTCTCGCCGGTCGGGAACCATTTCTCGGCGTAGTCGTGGTTGGGCTGCTCGAGGTCCTCCATGACGTTGTACGGCATGTTGCCGTTGCGGTACAGGCGCAGGTTGCCGTTGAAGTAGAGCCGCATGTAGTGGGCGTGCAGGTACGGGACGCCCAGTTGTTGGGCGTACCAGGCGGCCAGTTGACTGCGGATGCCGGTGGCTTCGGACCCACCGTTGCCGGTGGAGGCAAATATTCGATCAAAGACGCCGAGCAAGGGTTCGTCTCGGGGCGTGGTGGCCGCAATGTCGCCCGCGCCGCCGTGGTAGGGGCTGCCCTTGTCGCGGAAGCCGGTGTTGTAGATCACCCGGTGGTTGCCGTACACCAGCGTGCTGTCCCGCCAGGTGTTGTCCAGGGCGTTCCGCCGGGCGTTGGCGGTGTCCCGGGTGAACCACAGATGGTAATGCAGGAAGGTGCCGAACGGGATCGCATCGCCCCAGCGCACCAGACATTCCTGCCCCTGCGCGCCCGCCGCGGTGAAGTTGTCCGATGGGAACGTCGAGCTGGCCGGCGGAGCTGCGCGGTCTGAGGCGGTGATACGAAAGGCCACCAGGGTGCCGGCGGCGGCGCCGGGCAGGATGGCGGTGTACACGCCGTCGCCGGCCGCCAGGTCGCCGCTCAAGCCATCGTCGCGCATGGTCACCGTGGTGAGCGTGGTGGAGGGGTCCACGCGGTAGCGCATCCGAACCAGCGCGATGCCATCGGGGTCGTTCAACCGGCAGGTGACGCGCACGGATTCATTGACGGCAGGCACGGGCGGGTCGTGGGTGACGTCGTAAATAGCCGGGCCGGCGTTGAGCGTGCGCCGGCTGTTGGGCAGGCCGGGCGTGCCGAGGTTGCGGGGCACGGTCAGGTTCGCCGGCAGCTCGAGGCCGTTGCCGTGGAGGCGGAAAAGGACCTGGGGCCAGCCCGCCAGCCAGCGCACCTTGGCCCGGATGGTCACCATGTTGTTGGCCGGCAGACTGGTGAACAGGGTGTTACGAATCGAGTTCGGGCCGGTGTCGCCGTCTCCCTGGCTGCGCACCTGGAGGCAGGCGTTGCCGCTGGCCGCGCCGCTGGTGATCACGGCCGAGGCGCTGTGATTGCCGCTAAAGAGCCAGCCGGTGGCGCCATCCTCGAAGCCGCCGTTTCGGACCACGTTGGTGCTGCCCACGCGGAAGGCCTCGACGTCGTCCACCAGGCATTCGCCGGCGCCGAGTATGCCGATGCGCAGGCGGTTGGCGGTGCCGTTGGCGTTGTCCACGCGACCGGTCACCTCGACGGTGGTCCAGGGGGCCTTTTGGGTTTCATCACTGTCGGCCCAGTTCATGGGCAGGCGGGGATCGGCACGGGGGTCCATCAGTTCGAGGCTGGAGCCACCGCCATCAGCCCACCGTCCCCAGCGCCCGCCATCGGCGTAAGTGACCTCGGAGACGACGATGAGGATGCGGTTGGTGGAGACCACGCCCGAGGCATTGGTGGTGACGAGGAAGTCCGGCCTGGCCAGGGCAAGGCGTTCGCCGCGGTTGCTGAGCTGGCCGGAAAAATTCCCCAGGCAGTTGGCGGCGGTTAGATGCGGGTAGTTGGCGCGCAGGCGCTCGGCGTTGCGGGCCACCACCAGGTAACCGCCGGCCGGCAACCGGGCGCCCGCGGGAAAGGTGAACTGAATCCCGTCTACAAACTCCCACCCGCCCAGGTCCACGGTCGCGCTGCCGCGGTTGTACAGCTCCACATACTCGTCGTCGTCGTCCCGCGAGATGGGGTGGTACATGATTTCGTTGATGACCACGTCCTCGACCCGGACGGGCGCGTTGGGCGCGCCCGGGCTGGGCGCGGCCAGTCGCTGGATTGCCGGGGCACCGTCCGGGAAGCGGCCGCTGGAGACGCCGTTTTCCTGGGGACCGAACCGGACGGCGTCGAGCACCCGGGTGCCAGAGGCGTTGATCAGGTAAATGGTTTCGCCCGAGGACGAGAGGGCGAAGCCCAGTTGATTCTGGTCCCAGGCGAGGGGGCGACGCGGGTCCAGGAAGGTGCCGTTGGGAATGCGGAAGCGGTTGGTGCGCGGGTTGTCGGTGAGTACCATGCCCGAGAGGTCCACCCGCTCGTTGGAACGGTTGAACAGCTCGATGAAATCCAGCAGCGGGTCATCGGTGTGGGCGAGGAATTCGTTGATCACCACGGCGGTCTCGGGCGTGGGCACCACCGGGTCCGGCCAACCGGGTGAACCGCCGCGGAAAGTGCTGGCTTCCCAGGCGCGGACGTCGGCCTCGCCGTAGCTGGGCCGGGCCAGCACCAGGGAATGCCCGGCGCCGGCGGCCGCCGCAGGCCAGGGCGGCCGCTCCGAGTATTCCACCTCCAGCCGGATGGCCCCGGCGTTGTTGTGCAGGCGCAGGACGCCGCCCTCGTTGGCCAACGCGCCGGTATAGGGGCCGAGCACGTTGGTGATGCCGTACACGGCCCGGACGTCTTCGGGCGAGGCGGCGAGCACCACCGTTTCCCCCGCCTGCAGGCGGAAACCATCCGGGAAACGGTAGGACACCTCGCCGGAGATGTGCCAGCCGGTGAGGTCCTCGAACACGGAGCGGGCGTTGTACAGCTCGATGAATTCGAGATTCCGTGCGTCCTCCCGCGGCGCGGGATGATACATGATTTCGCTGAAGATCAGGCCGGTGGCGCGGCTGGACGGGCCGATGGGCTCGCGGGTCAGCGCCGGCGTCCCCGTGAGGGTGCTGGCGACGGGGCCGATCTCGCGGAACCGTGCGGTGGCCCGGGCCTGCTCGTTGTCGCTGGTGACCGCCAGTCCCACGTACAGCGTGGCGGGCAGCCCGCCGAGCGTGGCGGAGCCGAGGAACGTCCACACCCGGCCGTCCAAGCTGGCGTAGCCGCTGAGAGTGTTGCCCGAGCGCTGAAGTCGCAGCCAGCCGTGCGGGTAGTTGGCCGGGAAGCCGCGGCGCGGCGCGGCCGTCGAGGAATTGGCTCCGGCCGTGGCGCGATGCTCGAAGAAGCATCCCAACTGAGGCGAGCTGACGAAGGTCGCCGCGAACCGGGCATTGGCCTCAAGGGTCTCCCGCGCCATCAACCCCGCATGCACAAACGGATCGGTGATGGTCACGTCGGCCACCCGCACCTGCAGGTCAAAGTTGCCGGTCCACTCTTTCCAGCCGAACTGGAACTGGTCGGACGTCCCACCGATGGTCCGACCCGCGCCGGTGACATCCACGCCTCCGGGCACGGACACCGTGCTACCGGCCAGGGCGGGGGCTCCGACATCGGTGGAGGCATATTCCTGGGCGACAAAGGTCCCCTGGGTGTTGGGGGCGATGGGGTTGGGGGTGGCGGCCTGGTCGGTGACGCGGTTTACCGTGAGGAGGTACGTCTCACCGTAAGTGAGCGGCGTGGTGGTGAGGATGACCTGCTCGGGCCCGGTGCCAGCGGAGACGGCGGTCACCAAACGGCCGCGGTCCAGCGTGTAGTTGGCAGGGTTTAACGCGGTGCCCGGCGCCACCGGTTCGCTGAAAGTGACCTCGATGCGATTGGTGCCGAGGTTGCGGACGCCGACCAGCCGCGGGGGGGTGGTATCGGGTAGTACGGTCAGCACCGCCTCGTCGCTGGTGGCGCTGCCCAGATCGTTGGAGACCACGCAGCGGAAGCGGGCGCCGTGGTCGCTCAGGCGCACGGGACCGTACACCAATTCCGGGCCGGTGGCGCCGGTGAGGGTGCCGCCGTTGCGCAGCCAGCGGTAGCTGTAGATGCCCACGCTGGCCAGGGTGACCCGGAAGCGGGCCAGTTCCCCTTCGATCACGGTCGTGTTGGTGGGATGTCCCACGATGACCGGCGCGGAAAAGCTCACGCCGTAGGGCAGCAGGTTGGTGGCTACGATGGGGGCCTGGTCGGTGCCGTCGGGCATGCGCCAGCGCACGGCCAGATTGTCCCCGCCCCCACCCTCCTTCATCAGCGCGGCGATGTAATAGGCGCGGCCGGCAGTCAGGGTGACGGGAGCGGATTGTTGGTCCGGGTATTTGGTCCATTCCCGGCTGGAAGTCCATCCTGGCACCGAGGCGATCAGCCGGATGTTGACCGGATTTTCGTCCGTGCTCAAAAACAGGACGCCGTTGTCATCGCTGGCAATCCAAAACGTGTACGCGCCGGTTTGGGGCGGAACGATGTAGCCGTGCAGCCGCTGGCCGTAGTTGTCCAGCACATCGGTGGGGGCCTCGAAGAAGTCAGTGATATAGTTCGTGCTGGTGGGGGTGTTTGGATAGGCCGGGTTGTTGGTGAGGGAGGCCAGGTCGGTGCCGGGAATTCCCTCCCACACTTCCCTGAGAATGCCCCGGGAGGGCTGGGCCACCGCCGACAGGCTCAAGACCACCCCGCCCACCAGGCCGGTCAGCACGGATCGCAGATGGAACTTCATGGCAAAAAAGCACTTACCCCGACGGAATACCCGGCGGAGCGTTTCCGCGTTACGTAGTTGTAACGCACTCTAGGAGCCAGCAAGTGCCAAGCCAAGCCCTAGTTTTAACCGGTTTCGTCGGAGGTGGTGGCTCCCGGCATCAGCCTCTCGCCGCGCCTGTTGCTCTCCATCACCGCGCGCCTCGCCGCCTTCTGCGCGCCTTTCCGCCTTCCGAATGCCCGGGGCGCCGGAGGTCAGCGAGGATCACGAGCCTGCTCTCAGCGCACGGTAGGTTTGAGCGATGCGGGACTGGTTGGACGGCGTGAAAGTACTTTTCAGCCGCCGAGGGCATTTTCACCATGCCGGCATGAAAATTGCCCAATCCATCCGCCTGACATGGCGGTTTGCCCTGGCGTGGGGATGCGCCGGGTGGGCGGCGGTCGCCCAGCCGCCGGTGGCCGAATCCCGGTTTCGCGTGGACCTGCCGCCCGCGCCACAGCCCACCGCGCTGCTGCCCGAATCGCCCTTTGGCATCAACACGGCTCTGGACCCCGCTCAACCAGACCTGGAAAACCACCTCCAGGCCCTGCAGGACCTGGGGGTGAAATGGGGACGGCAGGACTTCGTCTGGCGGCGCATTGAACGCGCCCCTGGTCAGTATCAATGGCGGGAGCATGACGAGCTGGTCAATCGGGCGCTCGACCACGGCATTCTCCTGCTGGGCTGTCTGGCCTATGCGCCGTCCTTCCACGATCCCACCAAACCCGAGGGCGTGGATGCCTTTGCGAAATTCGCCGAGGCCGCCGCCCGCCGCTACGCCGAGCGGGTGGACTACTGGCAGATTTGGAACGAACCCAACGGCGGTTTCTGGAAGGGCACTCCCGAGGAATACGCGCGGTTGCTGAGCCTGGCCGGCCCCGCCATCAAGCTGGCCAACCCCCGGGCGCGCGTGGTGGCGTTGAACATGGCTTTTTGCGACGTGCTCTGGGCCCGGCGCGTCCTCAAACAGGTGCCGGCTCGCGCTTATGACATTGTGGCGTTTCACCCGTATCGTCCACCCAGCGCCCCGGAGGAGCCGTTTGACTGGTGGATGCTCGATCAGTATGTCAAAAGCTGGCATCGCGGCGAGCTGCCCACCAATTACGCCCTGGTGACCATGTCCTTCCTCCAGCAGACGGGCGAACTGCTCCGGGTGCTGGAGGAAGTCGGCCACTCCCGCCCGCTCTGGGTCACGGAAATCTGCTGGAACTCCCACCTCCACCCCTACGGGGTCAGCGAGCTGCGACAGGCGGATTTGCTGGTGCGGTTTTACCTCCTGGCCATTGCCTCGCGGCAGGTCGAGAAGGTGTTTTGGTGGACCCTGCGCGATCAAGGTGTGCGCCAGTACGACCAGGCGGACATGGTGGGCCTGGCCCGGTTTGACCTCTCCCCCAAGTATGCCTTTGCCGCCTACGGCTGGATGACGCGCCTGCTGGAAGGCAAACGCTGGGTGCGCAACGATGCCTTCGGTCCGGAGGTGTTCGCCGTGGTGTTCAACGACCCGGAGAAAAAGCAGGACATCATCGCGGCCTGGACCACGCGGCCCGTGGCCTACCTGCGGGTCAACACCCCCGAAAGCGGGCTGACCCTCTACGACCTCTTCGGCACCCGCCGGTTCGTGGAACACGATCCCGTCCGCACCGCCGCGTTCTCGGTGCCGTTGGGGGAGAGCCCGATTTACCTGGTGGGCGCCGAGGGCCTGCGCGCCAGCCTCCGGCCCGATCCGGGCTGGTAAACCGCCTGGTGCGAACGTCCCTCAGCGCAGCCATTCCACCTGGATGGACTTCAGGTCGCTGACTCCCAGTTCCACCAGCGAGGCGTTCTGGTAGAGGGGCCAATTCGGCTTCGCGGCGGATACGCCGGCCTGCTCGCGCTGCCGTTGCAGCTCGTGTATGGCCAGCACGTCCAGGGCCACCGGGTCGGTACTGAGCCAGAGTTGGTTGAGCACCGTCGCGTAGTGCAGCAGGGGGCGCTCCTCGCCGGCGTACTGCGCCAGCAACGCGTCGGTCACGTTCAGCACCACCCGATCGCCCACCAGCGGTAGCGCGCAGATTTCGGGCACCGCCACCGCCAGCCGCCCGGCGTCGCCGGCGAAGCGCTGGCTGTTGTCCACGCTGCCCAGGGCCAGGCTGACCAGATGTCCCGAGACACTGGTGTGGTTGTGGTTGAGCAGCGGGGCGACACTAATCAGGCGGGTGATTTCCCGGGACACCAGCCGGGTGAGATGGGAGCGCCGGCCGAGGGTTTCGCGTCGCTGGTCAAACTCCAGGTCGCCGTGCACCAACTGCCCGAGGATGGGGTTTTCGTAATACTCGTCCGGGTCGTAGCCGGTTTCCGACGCCGCGGCCACGCGCACGCCCTGGCGGGCGGCCAGCTCGACAAAACCCGCCCGGCGCAGGTGCATCATGTCCTTGTCCCAGATGATCACCCGCTCGGGGGAATGGCCCGCGGTGAGCAGGCTCGACACCAGGGCTTCCACCAGCGCGGGGCGCGTGCCGGCGAGCGCCCCCAGGCTGGCCAGCACCTTGATGCCGATGGTGTCCCCGGGTTGCACGAGACTGCGCCAGGCTGCTTCCAGCGTGGGTTGGCCGGTGAGATTGGTCAGCCCGCGATCCACCATGCGGCGCAGGACCTCCACCCTCGGCTTCAAGGCGGTAGGGGTGGAGGCCTTCGTGGTGTCCCGTCCCGAGGACGGCCCACGCATCTGGCGGGAGATGGACTTGAGCCGTTACGCGCTGGTGATGGTCACCGAGCCGGTCTTCGAGGTCCTGG
>FWWM01014256.1_pt1 | contig 12542 bp, 19 predicted proteins | sample 2228351 | NCBI WGS metagenome assembly FWWM01 (sample SAMEA103939774, study PRJEB20133) | metagenome | reverse complement strand
GAAATATTGGTTTTTTCCGACTGCGGGGGGAGTTTTCCCAGGGCCTTACTTCACCAATGCCGGGAGGAACTCCACACTTGTACGCCGCACCAGCTCGCGGTAGCTGATGGGCGCTGACGCTCGCTCCCCCTCCCGGTTCTCTTGCCAGTGGGCCCAACTGCGTCCCGTCGCAGCGTCATACACCAACTTGAAAAGATAGCGCGGCACACGCACGTGGCCTTGGCCAATCGTTGGGGCGTTGTGCTCAAACACCGGCCCCGTGATCACATACACATCCCCGCTTGCCCGCAAGACGTACTTACGGGTGTCCTGTTCGATCTTTGCCCACGAGCCACCGTTTTGTTGCGGGTTCTGCGGGACCATATTGGCCAGGCTGAACGACTGTGCCATTGCGGTGGGTGTCGACATGTCTCCTGCGGGTGCCATATGCCCACGCGAGTATCCCGAGTGCTTGTAGTCCTCCAGTTCAGCGCGCTCCGCCGCTGGCAGGCGTGCATCAGCGAAGAAGCGATCAGCTCGCTTCTCGTTTGCCTCCTCGATGGACTGGCGATTCAGGCGCTGCGCGACATACACCGGAGTCTTGGACTCACCGCTGTGCAGCACCGCAAAAGACTCATAGCAGAGCTCGCGCAGTGCGGGGCGCTGAGGCACGACAGGCGGACGTCCATCGACAAAGAACTGGCGACACTGGGCAAAACTGGTGGGATGAGGAACCGTGAGAGGAGTCTGGTCGAAATGACCTCGAGCCTGGACGGAGAACGGAGACAAAAACACGATTGCCAGTGCGGCAGCCACTGGGCGGGAAGCAAGAGATTTCACGGAGGATCGATCAACAAAAGGGTCGCGATTTGACCACCAAATCCATCGTTAACAGATCGATACACTCACAGCCAGGGAGAGAAGTCGATGCACCGTCTGGCGTTGTTTGCTGTAGTGTTTCTTTGCGCGCTTGGAGTGCAGGCCCAAGAGGTCTACCGGTGTGGGAACACCTACACACAAGAGCCCTGCAAAGGTGGCCGCACTGTCGATGTGTCGCCCACGCTGAGTGACCTGAGCGGTCCCAAGACCACCGTCATCTACCTGTGCAGAGCACCGGGGGGAAGCCTGTACTGGATTCCTGAAAAATGTGCCACCCGTGGCTGGACACTGGAGCGCAGCGCTACGGTCTCTAATGGCATTGGCTGGGACAACCAAGTCGCAGAAGCACGCAGACAGAGAAACGAGGCTGAGGAGCTAACACGCAGGCCTGCTACCGTTTACAACGGAGCACCTCAAGCATCCCAATCCTCATTGTCTGCAGAGACCAAAGCGCAATGCTCTGCACTGAATGAACGTGTGGCCATGCTGGACTCCATGGGGCGCGCAGGCAGTCGCTACTACGACCTGGACTGGGTGAGATCGGAGCGGAAGAAAGCACGAGATGAGCAGCATCGGTTGCGGTGCTGAGAGCCGCCTCGATATCAAATGGAGGCATTTTCGGATGTCGCCTCCCGCAGATCTAGCGTCCTATCGCGAGAACGCTTGCAGCGAATGCTGACGAATCAATCCTTTCCATCTGCATCTTGCGCTTCTTCCACATGAGTTACCCATAGCCTGCCGATCGGGGATAAATCTGGAAGTAGGAGAAACCCAAAAGCGAATTTTTCCCAGTGGCAGGACCAGTTTGCTATCAGGTCGTCTCATCAAGGATCTTTCCCACATCGGTCATTCGGATACCCGCGCCCTATGTCGACCCGACGACCGATTTCATGGAGGAGCCGACATCGGCCGTATCCTTCTAAGTTGAATTTCCAAAATAGGTACACGCTAGGTACACGCCCGTGGAGATAGAACGCAAGAAAAAGGCAGTCCCCCCATCTGACCTGCCAAGGCTGATTCAAGACGTTCTGGCAGAGTTGGGATATGAGTTGGACGCTGCGGTGGTGGCCGAACAGGTTCGCCGCCTAGACATCGGCCTGCCGGTTGAGGACGAGTTCTCGGTCGTCTGTGCCTGGCTCGGGAAATGTCAGCTACTTCACAAGCTAGACCAACATCAAGTGCCCATGGCCTCCAAAGAGGAATTTCAGGTACCCGACCTGCTGGCCAAGTTCTCCACCCAGACCACCAAGTGTCCCGTACTGATCGAGGTGAAGTCAAAGAAAGACAAGCTCCTTTCATTCAAGCCCGAGTACGTGAGACGCCTGCAGAACTACGCCGATCTAGTGGGCATGCCGTTGCTCGTGGCGTGGAAGTTCCAAAGCCTCTGGATGCTGTTCGAGGTAAGGCACATGAAGAAGGCCGACAAAAACTTCAACATCTCGCTGGAGACAGCGATGCGAGAGAACCTACTCAGCGTATTGGCAGGCGACGTTGGCTACAAGATTGGTGCCGGCGCCGGGGTGCATCTACGCCTGCGCAAGGACAAGCTACTTAGCGTCGGGAAGATCGACGGCGGCTACTCGGAGCAGTGGGCGACGACCATTGATGACGTGAGCTTCACCGACCGCGAAGGTGCCCGCCACTCAGACCTTGGCGGCGAGGTCCAGTCGCTCTTCACCGCGTGGGACCTTGAGGAAAAGGAGGAGCATACCGATTCGCATATCCACCTGCACTTCGTCGCCGGAGACGAGGGGGTGCAGTTCGCCCACACGGCCCTGGTCCAACTGCTGAGCTGGGAGTCACCCCACGATGACCGGCCGCATTGGCGTAGGTTGCTGCGAAAGCAGCAAGTTACCGCGAACGTTGCGAGCTTCTCGGTCGCGCTGGACATGGCGCTCAAGCAGAAGGTCGTCTCCCACATCCTTCACGTTCAACCGCACTGCATGCCCGACTTCTTACGCCCGTAGAGGGCGACTAAGGGTCGTCTGCTCCACCGTCGCGTGGCCGTTTTTTGTCGCGTAGTGGGGTTACACCGAACAGCTGTTTTGAATCGATGTCACCAGTTCATGGACATAGATAGCGGTCAACTGCTGGTTTGAGTTGGTCATTACTGCCCTACTTCGGCGGCCTCGCTGTTGAACTCTAGCTGTCTCAGACTTCGTTGGACATGGACACCTGCTCAACTCGCATTCACTCCATGTGATTGATGCAAAGGCCCATACCAAATCAGTCTGAACCAACGGCGCGCCGAGATTGAGGCTGATGCATCAGGTAGAGGCGCACCCAATCACCAGAGAATCAACAACCCATATAGCGCCCCACGGCAAGGCTTAGCATGTCTGCCGCTGGTATCTGGGTGTGCCATCAGTTAGTCATCTTTCTGCTCAAAGGGGATCACCGCCCACAACAGTTCCACCTTTGTTGAAATCACTAAACAACGCAGACCACTCGCTCAGTTCAAGTATGTGCTCCACGCTAGTGCCATCAGCTAGCTTAAAAAGACACGCCTTTTTTCCGCACCCTGCGTCGTTAGCCCTCGCGTCCTCGATACTTGCGACGGCAATTAACTTCACCTTGTTGCCGACAATTTTTCGCCAAAACATTGATTTCCTCTCAGGCAATCTGCTGTCATTCCATTGCTCGGTACTGAGTGCCATCTGGGCCAAAAGGCTCCATGCTCTCTAGACCAGTACCTGCGGCCCCCATCCAAACGACGCGAGCTTTCACCATCCCGGCGATCAGCGTGCGGCCATCCTCAGCCCATAGCCTGAGCAACGCCTTCTCGCGCATCAAAAGACACGCTTCCTGGCACAGCCACAGGCTCTTGGACAGAGCCTGCCAGCGTCATCATGAAGCTTCGCGAATTTCATGCTTTCCGAAATCAATCGTGATCGTTGAGATGGTCAATCGCAGCCGCGACATCGGCACCCATACCGCTAGGCACATAGCGAGCGTGGATTCTCCGAACGAATGCGGCCTCCGCTTCTTTGGATACAAGCACCAACTTCAACTCCAAGCCATGCGCAGATACGATTAGCTTCCCATTAGGTGCGCGCTCTGCCTTGAAACCAGAAGACTCGCTTTCGCTTTCAACCGCTTCGACAAGACCAGAAACATTTGGCGCGTCGCACGGATCTGCTGCGTCCAGCCACTCATCGAACTCAAACGTAGTGCCCATACTTACCTTCCAGCTTCCTATGCATTTGGCTGGCAATCGTTGCAGATGATTTCTGGATCACCATCGGCGTCTCGGTTTTGGCCACGACGGAAGCCATGGGGTACATCGATCAGCTCTCGGTCAAGCCCGCCCGCATGAACAGGGTTTTCGTTCTCCTCCCATGTCGCACTACCTGATTTGCCACACCGTGGGCAAGACACGGAGGCTCTAAATGTTTCACGTTTTGCCATGCTTCTTTCCTATTTCTTCTCATAGTGTTTTGACGTTAGCCGGAAACAAGCTCCAAAGCCGCTGAATAACTTAACTCCGTAAATTCGTCCGCAAGCTCTGGTACTGGATCGCCCTATTCGAGGGCCTCGATCTTTGCGGCTTCAGTAGGGCTCACAGGCACAACTGAAATAAACTCTTCATCATCCGATGGCTCAGTGTCTGCAATAGGCACCTCGCGATTCAAACTGCGAACAGCATCCTCAACTGTGGCAGCTTGGCCCAGCCATAGAAGTCCATTTGTAGGCGCACTGAAGACGGCAAACAGGCTCATGGTTCTGCTTTCCTGATATTCAATAAACCGATTCAATCTTGCGGATGATGATCTCTCGGTTGATGTCACTCGCTGCGTACGCCAAGACGTTTGACACGTAAGCCTTTGAATGGCGTCGCTCAGGCATGACCCACTCCGGGTCAATGTGAAGGGAATCGACATGCTGCTTTACGCGCTCGTGATCCAAACTACTCACGTCCCACTCATGCGCAAAAACATTCCGAACCCCACGCATCTGATCCAAGTTCCCGATCAGGTTGGCGGTAAGTAGTCCCGTTGCGCGAACTTCTTTGATGCAGCCGGCTAGGTCGCGCCTCTTCTGAATCAAGACACGAAGTCTCGTCTCAAGATACGCCATGGTCAGCACAACAAAACCACGCTCCGACTCGGCGCGCGAGAGCGCAAGAACCTTGTTCTCTATCGCCATTGCAGGCGGTACATACATGGTGTTCACTATCATTCCTTCTTGATCTTGGCGGCAGCCTGGCTAACGGCTGACGGCGTGATTTCCAGAAGTTTGGCGATTTCGACCTGAGGGAAATCGTTGTTCACGAGAGCGTGAAGAATGTCCTTGCCAAGCGGAGTCAATCGCCCGCCCCCCGTCTTCGATGCTTCTCGAAGGGCGACTGCGAGGTCGGCATCCTTCTCCAACCGCTTGATTTGTTGCTGCAACGTTGCCATCGCTATTCCTAATTAACTTTCTCCAAATCTTAATTAGATAATTAGTGGATGTCAACGCGCATTTCACCAACCAAAGGGCGTCGCGGAACATCCCTTTGTGTCGTGGTCAAGTTTTTTTCGGACATTCCGATAGGGGATGCTCAATATCAGCGAATGGACTGCGCTTGCTGCAACTCGCAGCTGTTAGGTGATTGGTACCCCAGCGTTGAGTGCAGCCTGATGGGGTTGTAAAAACCCACGATGTAATCCGCAATCTCCACATGAGCCTCGCCATGGTTCGCGTAGCACGAAGTGGCTTGGGTAATCTTGATGAGGCGGGTGAATTGCCCTTGGTGAAGGAGCTTGGCGCGGGTAATTTCAGGCATGTACTCTCTGTAATTCGATCAAGCGGACGAAAAGCAGAGAGAGAACCGGGTTGGCTCTTTTTTGATGATAAACGACGCTAATCCTCAACATCAAGAAAAGTAGATAGACTTCTGGGCACAGCTGAGCGTCTGAAGGCCAAGGTGGGGCACTCTTTAAGGTTGATCAAACAGCAGTTTGGCTACGTTAAGGTGCGCTACCGAACGCTGAAGAAGAACACCGCGCATCTCATGATGCTATTTGCGCGGGCCAACCGGACAAGGATGGCTTATGAAAAATAGACAGTCCAATCCAAATGGAGAAAACGCACATACCGAGGTGCGACGTGATCTCCCGCTCTTAAGTCCGATTGAGCAGATAAAAGAAGGGGCAGACAGCGTCAGTGCGCCCCCGCAATACAAGCAAAACACCCCTCTGGATGTCCGAACGTGCTCTCTGCTGTCCGCTGTATCAGACAGAAGTGAAGAGAGTGATTTCGACTTCACGCCCCCTAAGCTAGGCAACCTGATTGGCCCATGAAGGTCGGCGACTCCACTGAAGAGTCGTGACATGATGGACTTTCCTGGGTGGCTTAATCGGCCACATACAGCCTGCAACCCGCAGGGGCATAGTAGGTAACTCACAAAGAACGAGCCAACCCCACCCATCGTGTCCAGTCAGGGATCGCACGCTCCAACTGAGCGGTCGATACAGCGATAGAAAACCTCATCCCGATTGCATTTCTCTTGATCGGGGTTCCCCGGGCCGTCACAAAAAGAGCCTCGGTGTTTCCAAGCGCGAGATTCGACCGTACTTCACGTGCGTACCACCTGAGCATCGCCCATGCCCGCTCATGGCAATCAACACGCTCCCAAAACGAGAATTCTTCGTCACCAGTTGCATCGAGCTTTAGATCGCTGAGCGTCAATGCAAGCATGTCAGGAACGCTGAGATGGAAGCATCGTGCTGCCATAAAGATGACTTTGTCTCGAAGCAGCAGCAAGCGACCTTGCGCAGACGCGATAGATATTTGTCTATCGAGAGAAGCAATCAAAAGGTCTGCCGCATCATCGGATACCTGGGGCAAGGAAGGAAGCAAACGTCCGATATCACGACCCGAAATATTCCTCGTAAGAACACCCAAACATGCAGAGGAATCACGTCGCATAGCCTCAGCAATGATGGCCTTTGCCTCTATGTCGGAAATAAGCGCTCGACGCTTGAGTACATGCTGACGCAACACTGAGTCCAGCCAGTATGGGCTCGGCTCATTGCTCGTAATAGAGGTAAATGCATGGGGTATCGCTGCACAGCGATCTAGGAGCCGAGTCGGCCAATTAACTGTCAGATCCAGGGCCGCCTTCAGCAGGTCTAGGCGCGAATTGATTGACTCATACTCAAATCGCTTCCGGGCACGGTTTGCGCCTCGCATGTCGACTACTCGCATCAGCATGCGAAGTCCATCGAAATAGAGCGGAGAGTAAATAGGGATGCCTGGAACAACCTCAGCGAATCCGTCGCGCACTGCGGCATCGATTTTCGCTTGCATGCACACATCCTCTGCCAATGCAGGCACAGTCACTTCATCCATCCGTGAACCACACTTGAAGCATCTCAACATAGTGGTCCTTTGAGGAAACCCTCCGCGTGCTGTCATGTCAGCACGATGCGGCGTCATAGGGCTAGAGCACTGAGGACAGCTGTCACGCAGGAGTACTTTATGGTGGACACACACAACAGAAAGAGCTAATCGCCATGAGCGCCGGAGATACGGCTCGGAATCTTCGCGGAGGCACTGTGGACAAAACTGTTGCCCAAGAGCCCGACGTGTGCGATGGAAAACACTCAGTGGCAACACCCACCGCGTGCCACCCAACTCGCTAAACCGCTCGAAGACAAAGGATTCGAAGGCCCGAAGCGTTGTCTGCACTATCTGCTCATGGGTTGAACCAGTCCGTTCGGACAAAGTACTGAGCAACCAAGCCGGCGCATGATGATCTACGTCTCGGTTCCAGATCTGCCGTTCGCGCCCAAAGAAAGATGCGCAGAAGCTATGCACCTTAAAGCCGTTTCCACGTGCCAGCCGTATGAGCCATGACGAAAGCAGCTCATCTGGAAGGGGGCGAGGATGGACCGGCCAGAGTGAAAGCGTCATCCATAAACAGCTACTTCTTCGTAGCCGCCTGCTTTCGCGATGCGGGTGGAACATAGCCGCAAGCGGTCAATGTATGCGCGGTAATACGCTCTTCACCGCTCTTTATGGCATGGATTGCGGCTGCATTCAGCAAAGTTGACATCTCTCCAATCGTGCCGTCTGCCAGGTCCACGATGAGTCCTGCCAATGCAGGAGTAACTAGCTGCGAGGGCTCTCGAAGTGGAATAACACGTTCAAAACTGGCAAGTAAGCGAGCAAGCTCTGCATCCTTCCCCCACTTTGGTAGTACCTCTGGAGAGAACCGATTTGCTAACTGCGGATCCGTCTGAATCGCTCGCACGGCTTCAGCTGTACCAATACCGACCAAAGGTACGCGTAGTTCGTTGCCTAGGTATTTCAGAACGTTGAGGAAATTCCGCTGCTTGAGATAGGGCCCGGCCAACAGATGTTGAATTTCGTCAACCATGATCATCCCCAGATTCACGCGACGTAGTACCGAAACCACCCGATCTCGCTTGGCATCAGTCCCCTCGGCCCTTACAGGAGCCTCAAACAGCCGATTCAGGATGGCGTTGTATAACCCCTTTTCGTCTGGACCTGGAGGGGCTTGGACATACAAAACAGGGATATTGACTGCCTCTCCATTCGGATTCTCTTCAGCTGGATGCATCTCCCGGAACTTGCTAACGAGCACCGTCTTTCCATTGTTGGTCTCGCCAACTATCAGCATATTTGGCATGCGCGCCTGAGTCGGATGCACAAGCAAATCCTCTAGCTTCGTCAATACTTCACGAGCACGCCCGTAGCCAATCCAACGTTCCTTCTTGATATGCTGGATTCGCTCAGCATCCGATAGCTCTAGCTTCGCTGCAGCGTTATCCGTTAGATGAGCGAACGCACTCATTCAGCCTCCTCAATGTCGTCAAAGGGCTGAATATTGGTCTCCCAAAACGGCTCGACCGAGGTGCTCAATGGTTCTCGCGATGCAGCAGTTGCTGCTCGCCAGTTTGCTCTGCGCTGGGCAGCTCTTCGCACCGTGCGAGACTTCTCTGAAGCCGTCTGCTCAATGCGCGCCATTTCAGCAAGACCTTCAAAAATTGTGTCCTCGTCAGGCTGCAGCGCAGGTTGTTCCGCAATGCGTTTGAGCGCTGCATTCAAGTCCCACACGCTGATGCGCGGTCTCGTTAAATTCCGGTAAGGAACGGGGTAGTACGTAGACGTTTCTGGGTCAAGGAAATAGATCTCACCGATGTCCCGTGGGTCACGCACAAACACAAACTTGCGCTTGAGCTTGGCATTGCCAGGGTCACGACCATGAATCCAAGGTCTTAGAACATCGGCGTAGTAGTGAATGTTGTCGATAACGACACCATATTCTTGGATGGTACGTTCGACAAAAGGCATGAAATCAAGTCTGAGCTTGTATTCATCACTTACCGGCGCGGGCAGGCCGATACCCTTCGTGGTACTTGTGCCAAGGATAAATTGCTCAAAGAGCTTTACCGGTGGAACACGACCGATACCGCGGTGCGGACGCTGATGGTAGACCTTCGTCACAAAAATCGTAAACCAATGCTCGAACTCGGCCAGCGTCATGGTCGCGCGCCCATCAGAGTCATAGTCGCCACGCTCTTGCACATTTGAGAAGGTAGTACCTGGCAGGCTCTGCGCACGGTGCATAAACGTGCGAAAGAGCCTCTCAACGTGTCCCCCGTAATTGGGCTGACCCTTTGGGCGGTTCTCCATGAGGATTCCGTACTCTCTGCATGCACGCTCAAGCATCGTTCCGCGAAACTCCGCGGCATTGTCCGCAAATATCTTGGCGGGAATTCCATGGATCGGCCAGCTTGCATCGATTCCGCGTTCCGCAAGCCATTTGGCTTTAGGGAGGATCGCATGCGCCATGGCCAGACCTGTCGCTAAGGCACCTGGCGGATCAAGGGACGCACAGAAGCCCGCAAGCATGCGAGTGCAGCTGTCAGTCACGATGGTGAGATATCCACGTCCAATGGGACGTCGATATTTTTCGTCGACCAGAATTACGTCAATGGGAGAGTGATCTATTTGGTAGACCGCCAATGGCACGTCCGCCCCCGGGAAGGAGCCTCGCAATGGCTCATAGATCTCACGAGCCTCTTTACTGCTGTAACGCTTCGCCACGACAAGCCGATCAGAAACTCGGTCAACTCGACGACGAATTGTCGACATGTTCGGCTCTTTCAGCCCCCGCTGCCGGCACGACATCGCAACCCGCTCCCACAGCTCCACGATGGTTGGACGTTCCTTTACTAAGTAAAAAGTATCGATTTCATGCCGGATTACCTCCTCCACAGCGTCGGCAAGACGAGACTTTCCGCTATCGCTACGACCGCTGCGGACCAATGAGGAAACGGTCCTGCTTTCCTTCCATTTCGTGATCCATCTGTACACAGTTGCTGTGTCCTTGCCGAAGCTCTTCGCAACTTCATTCACCTCCTGCCGCGTGCGTTTTCGCGGTCCACGATCAAGGAGAGGCCGTATGGCCTGGAATCTGGTCCACGCTTCGTTCCAATCCTCGTCAGAAATCTTCATCAAGCCCTGCCGCCCAGGACTTGACTTGTCCACTGACTGGAGTTCACTAGGTGAAGCGAGCTCCATATGCCCACTTTCCTGTTCACGGATCAGTACGCGATCAACAGCGGGTATATCGAGGAGGATCCAGTTTCGGCCCTTCCAGATAACGGGAGCACCTGGTGTCAATCGGCTCATATCGTCACCTCAAGGTCCATAACGTGGACTCCATCGTCAAAGGTTGCGTGAGGTCGCAACCGATACGCCGTTCGGCCAGAAGACACCAAATCACGGGAATCAAAGCTGCTTGGTTCCATTTGTCTTGATACAAAGATCCGATCAGCTCGCTCGGAGTGGTCTCGACCACCTCGGCCAGCCTATCCAAGACCCACTGCTCTGTTTCGGGTGAAGCTGGGCGACGCCGATACGGCAAGAGAAAGCGTGCGTTGTCCAAAAAGGGGTTTCGAATGTCGCGCTCGGTGATGATCAAGAACTGCCACCCCCTCTCGGTGGCATATCGGCGAGCAGCGCGGGCCCGCTGGCGCCAGATCCGCCACTGCCCTTCAAATGCTTGGCGGTACTTGATCTCAACGAGTAGCGGACGCGCATCATGAGGCTTCAAATCTTTCCGCCACTCAACGAGACCATCTGGAACGTAACGATGCCAAGCACCATCATCCGTCTGATAGCGAATGGTCACCGGTTGTGGCGTGTAGAGATCTACAGCCAGATCAAAATCCAAAAGCAGCATGAAGTCACGCTCCAAACTGGACTCGTAGCGATTGCCATTCGGCATCGTTCCAGTGATGCTGCGCGACTGGACACCAATCGCCCTGACTGGGCCCTGGACCAGCTGAGAGCGCTTAATCGTATTCAATGTGACCATTTGCGCGCATGATCGCATCTTGTGTGAAATTTAGCAGGCGGCTCGCCGCCCCGCCCTGGCGAAATCTCGCTCGCCCACCAGGGTGTGTTGTTTTTGGACGAGCTGCCCGAATTCCCCCGTGCCGCGCTGGAGGCACTGCGCGAGCCCCTCGAAACCGGCCACATCACCATCGCCCGCGCGGCGCAGCGGGCGGAGTTTCCCGCCCGGTTTCAATTGATTGCCGCCATGAATCCGTGCCCCTGTGGCTTCCTCGGGTCGAGCCAGCGGGCTTGCCGCTGCACGCCCGACCAGGTGGCGCGCTACCAGGGCAAGCTCAGCGGACCGCATCGACCTGCATGTGGAGGTGCCCGCCCTGCCCGCCGAACAACTGGTGGGCGCCCCGGCGGGAGAGGCCAGCGCCACCGTGCGCGAGCGGGTGGAGCGCGCCCGGGCCCTCGCGCTGGCGCGGCAAGGCCACCCCAACCAGGCGCTGCAGGGCCAGGGCATGGACGAGCTGGTGATGCTGCAGGACGACGCCCTGCAGTTCTTGCAGCGCGCAGCCAACCGGCTGGGCTGGTCGGCCCGCAGCACCCACCGCACCCTGCGGGTGGCCCGCACCATTGCCGACCTGGCGGGCGCCACGAACACCGGCGCAGACCATGTGGCCGAAGCCGTGCAACTGCGCCGGGGGCTGCACCACACGCAGCATTGAGGCTGAATTGCTATTAAATCAATAGTTGCTAGCGCTTATTGGGTAAGCGCCAGAGCCACTTTTTAATAAAACTCATTCTGCAAGCTAGTGGCGCCCTTTGCCCACAGGGATACGCGGCGGCGAGCGGGTAAGCACGGCTGAAACTTGTGGGTACAGCACTACCCGCAGGCTGCTGACATGGCGGTGTCAGCAGGGGCGCCGCACCATGCGGTCTCTCATTTTTGATCACGCGCTTTGACGCCAAGGAGGACCCATGCACAACGCCATCACCTGGTTTGAAATCCCCACCCCCCACATCGCCCGCGCACAGGCTTTTTACGAAGCGGTGCTGGGCCAAAGCATGCGACGCGAGGTGATGGGCCCGCAGTCGGAGCTGGCGGTGTTTGCCTACGAGCCGGGCGCTGGGGTGGGCGGCGCGCTGATGACAGGCACGGCCGCCGCGCAGCCCAGCGGACAAGGCACGATGGTGTACCTGGATGCCTCGCCCTCATTGGATGCCGCACTGGAACGTGTGGTGGCGCAAGGTGGCAAGATCGCATTGCCGCGCCAGGCCTTGCCACCGGGCATGGGCTTTTTTGCGCACATCCATGACCTGGACGGCAACCGCGTCGGCCTGCATGCACCCCAGTGAACTGATCTGGAAAGGACAACCCATGGAAA
>FWWM01011737.1_pt1 | contig 12542 bp, 10 predicted proteins | sample 2228351 | NCBI WGS metagenome assembly FWWM01 (sample SAMEA103939774, study PRJEB20133) | metagenome | reverse complement strand
TTGAAGGAACTTAATGCTCCAGTTGAATTCAACGATGACCAGGTTGAAGACAGCCAAAATAAAGTGACGGGAGTGTATGATATAAAAGTTAACTGGCAAGGTGGAGATATTAAATTCTATAGTAGTTGTTCACTTATACTTACCGATCCAAAGAACGCAAAAATAGTCGTTCAAAGCTACGGTACAGCTGTTTCAGTTGACAAAGACGGAAAAAGTGATACGAAAAAAGTGTCAGCACCTATTCCACTTGTTGTTGAATTCAAGTATGGTCTTGGTGTTGTGAAAGTTCTTGGAACAGCAGGTGTATACTCAGATTACGATTTTGACAGAAGCGGATTCAAAAACGCTGAGTTTGTGAAAAACTATTTAGTTGGTCTTGAAAATTAACATTATATGTTTTCATACATTTTTTAAGGAGGGGTTAGGATGAGAAAAGTAAGTTTTGCTTTTGTCACGACGCTTTTGATTATTGTTGTTTCAGCTCTTTTAACAGGATGTTTAGAACAAAACAGAGCACCACAGATCAAGTCTATCACTGTTGAACCAACGACAACTATTTATGCCGGTCAAGAAGCTACTATAACCGTTGTAGCCGAAGATCCGGACGGTGACAGCTTAACTTATCAATGGCAACACACCGGAACAGCGACATTAACTTCAAACGGAAATATAGCAAAATTTACGGCACAAGCTTTTGGAGAATACATTGTTACTGTGACCGTTTCTGACGGAAAAGGTGGTACAATCACAAATAGAGTAACTATCAACGTGGTTGATCCAGATAACCAGGATCCAACAATCACGTCACTTGCAACGGATAAACAAGAAGCAGTGCTAGGCGAAGATGTAAACCTTGTAGTTGTTGCCGAAGACCAAGATGGTGATAATCTTACTTATAATTGGGAAACGAACGATGGAATAATAACTCAAAAAGAAAACGAACCAAATAAAGCAACGTTCCTTCCTGGAAAAGTTGGAAACAACGTTGTTAAGGTTATAGTTACAGATGGTCGTGGTGGAAGAGCAGAAAAGACGATCACTATTGTTGGAACAGAAAAACCGAAAGTAGTTTATATCGATACACGAACAGAATCACAGTATACACAGTCAAATCTTACAAAAATAAGAGATTACTTTGTAAATAAAGGTTACACGGTAAACTTTGTCACAGAATGTACTACAACCTCTGCGGAATTTATATTCATTCAAAACGGGGCAACCTACACAACAAACGAACTTAAACTGATCAAAGACTTTGTGTACAGAGGCGGAAAGTTGATAATAAGCAGTATGAGCGATTACCAAGACAAAGGAAATACAGAATCTATGAATGCAATCTTGAAGGAACTTAATGCTCCAGTTGAATTCAACGATGACCAGGTTGAAGACAGCCAAAATAAAGTGACGGGAGTGTATGATATAAAGGCTCCATGGAATGATGGGGATATTAAGTTCTATAGTACCTGTTCAATCATTGTTAATGATCCTCAAAAAGCTAAAATACTAGTGAAAAGTTATGAAACAGCCAACTCTGTTGATAAGGATGGAAAAGAAGATAAGAAACCTGTTACACCTCCAATTCCACTTGTAGTTGAATTTACATATGGATTAGGAACTGTTAAAGCCCTTGGAACAGCAGGAGTATATTCAAACTTTGATTTTGATAAAACCGGATTTAAGAACGAAGAATTCATAAAAACAGTTTTAGTCGGATTAGGTAACTAAAGATCACTAAAAGAATCCCCCGAAGCCAAGCTTCGGGGGTTTTAATCTTGTATGCTTGAGGTTAGTTGTTGAAAACTAGTCGAGTACTTTTTGTTGTCTTATTTTTATTCATTGTTACATCATGCCAGGGAATCGGTCAGGGCGAACATAATTTGACAAACCGCCCTCCGGTTACAGAAAGTCTTACATCGGACAAAAAGGAAATATTTGTTAACAATGAAGTTATCTTAGAATGTAAAGAAACTGATCCAGACAATGATAAGTTAACTTACATCTGGACAAAGACAGGTGGAAGTATTCAAACTTTCCGATGAGCCTTGGAAAGCTAAATTTACTGCAACAACTTCTGGAATTTATACGGTTACCGTTTCAGTAACTGAGGGATAAAGAGATAGTAAGTCGTCGAGTAGCTTTGGAAGTTAAACCAAAAACACAAGGCAATCCACCAAATAATAATCCACCAAGATACAAAGAAGGGATTGGAAAGATTCCTAACGTAGAAATCTCTCGCAGTGAGAAAGTTTTGTTGATTTCAAAGACTATATCGAAGACCCAGACGGCGATGATGTAACTTTCTCTATAATCTCAGGACCAGGACTATAAACGGTTCGAAACACGAATGGCAAAAGACTTTAGAAACAGAGAGAAAAGAATACGTAGTATAAAGATACAAGAAACACAACGCTTGAATCTTTAAAATTCTCGTTACGTGGACCCCCAAACCGAATGATAACTCAAACTTTGGGTATATATTTCTTGAACGTCGATCAAGCTGACTCAATACTTTTAAAAGGTCCTGATTTTACGATACTCATAAACGCTGGAAGACACGACAGAAACGATATTTTGAGTTACTTACAAAAACTTGGTATTACAGAGATAGATTTACTAATTGGGACGCATCCGCACTCAGACTATATTGGTCAATTCCCAGCTGTTCTTGATAACATCTTTATAAAAGAGGTTTTGATGAATGGAGATGTTGCTAACACAACGATTTATGACAAACAATCGAAGCAATTTTACGTTCTCAGCAAATTAAAGGTACAAAATACCGCGAACCAAGGGCAGGTTACACAACTCAGATAGGTATGGCTAAGATTGAGGTTTTGCATCCAACGGATCTGGATAAAGATTTCAATAACAACTAATAGTGGTCAGAATCTTTTTTTGGCACCGTTGCTTTGCTCTTCACTGGAGATGCGGAGACCGTGGCTGAAAACATTATTCTAAGCCAGAATTTTGAATTAAAATCACAAATACTGAAATTTGGTCATAACGGTTAAAAAACTTCTTCTTCATCCAACTTCTTGGCAAAATTAAAACCAAAGTTAGCTATCTACCAAGCTGGAATAGGAAATCCATACAACCATCCACACAACGAAGCAATACAAAGACTGTTCGCAGATGCAACGATTTATGGTACAGATGTGTATGGTACAATCGTTGTCGTAACTGATGGAAATAGTTATCAAGTCTTGCTCGAGCACAACAACCCACCAGTTACAATTGGAAACTGACAAAAGTTGGTGATTTCTATGGAAAAAGGGGTTATCGACAGGATAATGGATAGAAAGCTTGCAGTGATTCTTGTCGGTGAAAATCAAAAAAATATCATTACACTGACGAAAAATTACCTGATGGAATAAGAGGAAGAGACCTGGTAAAAACTTGAAATTCACAATGACCAGATATTAAAAATAGAACCGGACTTTGAAGAAACAGAAAGAATGCGTCAAAGAATACTTGAAGAAATAAAAAAGATAAAGAAAGAGGAATGATAAACAAAAACCGAGTCCGTCAAGAATATGGACTCGGTTTTTGTTTTTTCAAATTGTAAGTGTATTATTTTTGTATTATTTTGTACAAATTCAAAATATTTCTTGAATTACTACATATGTAGGCATAATCTTCGATTATTCTGAACGCTTTGATTCCTTCGAGTTTTAAGCCACCAACTTTTTTTAAATTGTTTGAATAAAAACTTAAAATCTGCAGTTCGTCTGAATCAGATGCTATTACTAGTTTACCGTGCACATCAAGTTTTTTATGTCCTTCTTGAATTGCTTTGTACACTGCCAATTTTTTAGGTAATTTTGGGCTCGATACATCAACTATGTGAAGTTCATTTTTATAGTAAGCTATATATGCAAAATTACCTGAAACTTTTAAATCCGTAACTTGTCCACCTTCGTTGTATTTTCCAAGAAAACTCGGATTAGTTGGTTCTGAAATATCGTAAATCTCAAGACCGTGAAAATCTGAAGCAATGTACAAATATTTATCTTGTATATCTAAACAGGTTGATATGCCACTAACTTTGAGTTCTTTTACAAAATTTGGATTTTTCGGATTGGCGATATCCAAAATTAAAACTCCACGCCCACCTGCTGAAACGAAAATATAGTTACTGAAAACTTTTATTGCCCTAACGTCACCATCTATTTGAAATTCACCTACCAAAACCGGTAAAGCTCCATCTGAAATTTCGAAAATTTTAATTCCGCTGAATAAATCAGCTACGTAAACAAAATTGTCTTTGAATAATATATCAACAAAATTTGCTTTCTCTGGAGCAAATTTTGCTACTTTTTTAAAGTTATTTTCGATATTTTCATACACTAAAAGTCCTTGTTTTCCAAGAGCTAAGTAAACTTTGGAACCATAAACAGATATAGCTTCAGGTTCTTCGCTAACTTGAGTTGCTGATAAACGCTGATGCTTATTAAAATCGAAAATTTCAACACCGAAAATATCATTAGCTATAAAAACAAAATCATCTTTTACAAATACACCATGCGTTAATTTAGAAGTGGAGATATTTTTTACTTTTCTCACGTTTCCAGGATCAGAAATATCCAATATATCCACTCCGTTGTACCCTAAGGTTAAGAAAGCATAATTTCCACTAACGTACAAGCCTTTTGAGATCGAGCTTACTTGATAAATTCCTTTCAAAATTAAGTTTGTTGGTTCAGTTAAATCGTAAATTTTGAAATTTGCTTTTCCGACAAGATTATCAACAACGTAGAGATAACCTCTGTTAACAAATACGTTTTCTATATGAAGTTCCGCCGGTATTTTACCGATAATCTTAGGATCCGATTTTAAACTTGTGTCAATGATTATCAAATTAGTATAATCTGCAACGTATGCGTAATTTCCAGAGACAGTAACATTAAGCGGGTTTTGAAGAGCACTAAAGTTTGAAACAACTTTTGTTTGAGGTGGTATAGATACATCCAAAATATACAATCCACCATTTCTTGTACAAACAAAAGCATACGAGTCTTTTACATAAACATCTTGTACAAAACCCGCTAAATCCAACGTCTTTATCAAACTTGGTGAACTTTTCTGTGTAATATCAAGTATTAGTAATCCTTTTTCAAAATCCGCAACATAAAGGTAATTGCCTTTGACAAAAACATCTATAACGTAACTGACTTGTTCATCGAAGGAAGACACAAACACTGGGGTTGATGGATCTGAAATTTTATATATCTTTACGCCACCTGAACCTGCGGCAATGTACAAATAATCTCCCTCGACGAAACAATTGAAAGCTGAACCCGGTTTCCCGTATTCAGAGGTAATTTCTGAAACCTTTATAAATTCATATTTCCGGCTGTTTTCAGAATTAGATGCAACGTCACAGCTAACCAGCACAACTGACAAAAATAAAATCCAGAAGAATTTGAATAAAACCAAATTTCCACATCCTTGTTAATTAACCTTTTTTAAAGTTATGTCGTACCTTATGTTTTCCCCTTTTGAAACTTTTATATACCTTGTCTCAGTTTGGTAACCTTGTTTACTGAAGACAACACGATAATTAAAATCAGAGCTCTGAACCCTTAAAAAATAAGAACCATCGGAATTTGAAATGTAACTTGCTACAACTCTTCCAGATTGGTCATAAGCGATGACAGTAACCCCTTGAATTGGTTCTTCTGTTTGTTCGGCTTTAATCTTACCGAAAATACCTTCACCCGTATCTGTGAAAAAGAAAAGGTCACAGCTTGAAAAAATTAAAAGAACCATACTGATCACGGACAAAACAATTAATCTTCGCATCTTATCACCTCCTATTGATGGTATTTTTCGTTATTAGAAACTCATTTGTGCAGCTTGAGGTGGGTTCGTACTTAAATCCATAGTATGGTACCAACGTACCGTCAAAACCATAGAGAATCCCTATTTTTAGATACAAAGTATTTGATTGTGGGAGTCCCACATACATAAAGTTATCCAGAACTAAGTTTAGTTTTTGTTAGTATATTCGCCAAAACCTCCAATAACGCCTTGTTTGTAGAACGGAAACGTGTTCATTATTGCATAAGCAGAAAAGTTGAATGAATCAAAGATAATTACCTTGAAATTAGCACCTGCGGATGCGTACAAATAATGTAGTTTCGCTTGAATCATAAAACGTTCCAACGGACAAAAGCATTTTTGTCAAAGTTGTGACTGACATATACCTGTTCGCTAGCAGAATAGTCAACTTTTTCCCAATTTTGAATGCTGTGATTCATTGAGATATCTAACTCTGTCGATAGGTCTGAAGATGATTTGTCTCCGTACCAAATTGCCGGTAAAAAATCCAAAGACTATATCAGCTTCGTTGGCTGAAAAAATATTTTGTATGGATGGAATACCTCCAATAAACAGTAAAAACATAGAAGGAGTTAGTGAATAGCTTGCGCTTTCAAAGCTCGTTCCTTCTCCGTAATCAACAGCTTTTAATTTGTACTTTTCTTCGAAAATATTTTTTCAACATTCTTTGAGCGAACATCCGTTTTGTAAACACTCATTCTATATTCTTTTGCTGGATTTGTATAATCAACATAATAAACTACGAAACCATCGAATGCATAAGCTCCATCAGTAACTTTAGTAAAGTCATTCACTTTTACAAGTTTCATCTTACCATCTAAATCCATCGGCATGAAAACGTTTTTACCTGATTTTTTGAAAAAAGCACATTTCATACTAACGTTGTCTAAAAATTCAGTGCTGTCTGATGCCATTTTCCATAGTGAATTACCAACTAAATAATATAACTAAATAGTCGTAAAAACTTTCGTTTGTGTTGTAAGTTATCAAACGGTATCTGTAGTCATTTGCTGAACTATCAGTTGGAAGTGGCTGTCTTTTATTCGAAGCAGTAAGAGTTTTCATTAATGACGTATTGAGAAGACTGTTCAATCTTCAAGAATCTGAAAGGAAAGAAGACTCAGCAAAAGTTGTTTGTGCTTCTTCATAGAAAACTCCAAGATCATAATTGTAGAGCACCCAAAGTCAGCGAAAGTTCTCAATATTCCTGTAAGATTTTTTAAGGAAACAATATGTTTAAATTCGTGAATAATTAGATACCTGTACCAATCGTCAAAAGGAGTTGTACATAACCCCTGCAGGTTGCCAAGTGTAGAGAACGATGGTGTTCTTTTCCAAGTAGTTTGCTAGTAATAGTTGTACCCGTTCGCAAAAATATATTTACCCTACCAGGTCGTTACCAACAAGGTTAACAACATCTCGAATGTTTTCAAAAATTGTACCGACTCTAACTGCTAAATCTTTATAACCTTCCAGATAATACACGTTAGCGTTTTCAAAAACTAAGATTCCAGAGAAAGATAGTACTACACTCAAAACGAATAAAAATACTAATAGTCTCTTCATATACTTTTCTTCTCCTAAGATATGTTTTTCAACTCTTGAATCTTTCTGGAGATTTCCTCGAGAACTTTTTCTATATCTTTTTGACTTTCTTTTAATTCTTTGAATTTTTCAATTAAGTCGTTACCTATCGTTTCAATTTTTGACACATCTGTTTTTAAGGTATTTGACAAGTCTGCTTGTTCCCTGTTCATCTCAACTATTTCTTTGAATTTTTCGAACATTTGACTTATTTCTTTTGTGCTTTCTTCAATAGATTCTAACGTTTGTTTGTTTTTCTCTAAAGTGACTGATAATGTTTCAGAAAGCTGATATACAAAAGTGTTGACAGTTTCAAAATTATTTTCGATAATTCCAACCGTCGATTTAATATTTTCCACGAAAGCTTTTGTGTCCTGTGAAAGTTTTCTGATTTCATCCGCAACGACCGCAAAGCTCTTTCCAGCCTCTCCAGCTCTTGCAGCTTCGATTGAAGCGTTAAGTGAAAGAAGATTCGTTTGAGTTGCGATATCTTGTATTTTTATACTTATATTCTTAATTTTTTCAAGATTTGCGGAGAAGTCTTCAAAAGATTTTAAAAGGTTCGTCTTTAATGCTAACAGTCCGTTAGCCAGCTCTAAAACGTTTGACAGATTAGATAAATTATTACGAGAGGAACTTTCTATTTTCTCACCTATTGTACTTAAGACTTGAATTTTCTCGGTTATATCGTCTGTTTTGGACTGAACGTGTTGCAAAAATGTGCTAAACAGATTTAGAACGTTCAGCAAGTTTTCTATTTCCATATCGACTTCTTCGGTATCCCTGTTGAGTTTTTCTCTTATAGTTTCAACTTTTTCCGTTGCTTTAAAAACAATCTCAGAGAGTTCTTTAGCTTCTTCGGACCATTTTTCGAGTCTTTCTAAATTTTCTTTTTGCTCAGAAAGAAGTTCTTTTATCTTCCTGTTTGATTCTAATGTTTCTTTGTTTATATCCAAAACTTTCATAAATGTGTATATTCCAAGAGAAAGGCCGAAAACAGACTGAGGAATGTTGAAGAACATAAAGTTAATATTCACTACATTCACTATCGACAAGATTGAAAGTAAAGTTCCAAAGATAACTCCACCGAAACTTGCCATAACAAGTTTTTCAGAGCTTGTTTTCGAATATCTAATAAATATGTACGAGTTGTATAAAAGCAATATCAACGCATATAAGTAAAACTGAGAATAGTTCTCACGAACCACCGATAGATTTTGTCCAAATAAAACTCTTATATATAGTAACCAATAAATAATCATGTATAACCTATTAGGTATATTGTCCCTAAGTTTGAAAATCTCTCGAGTAAATTTATAGGCAAAATACATAGAGGCTGCCGCTCCGAGTATAATTATCTTTTTCAAAAGCAAATACGGTTCCAGTGTCAAAGACATCTCGTCTATTGATAGTAATGCTGGACTTAAGACAGCTAGTGCACCATAAATCAGTGCTTTATCTTTTAATCCAATAAATATTAAGAACATCAATACAAAAATCGCAATCGCAAAACCAGATGTTAAGAAATGGAAAGATTCATTTAAAGTATTGAACTTGTCAACAAATTTTTGAACTGAGAGTAAATCTCCTTTGTACCATTTATATTCAATTCCACCAACACCTTTTGAATAAAAGACTATTTCCAAATTACCATTTAATGGTACCCAAAAATAGCGATGCCAAGCGTTGAGATTTTCGCTTGGACCCTTAATATTGAATATTAATTTTCCATCAGAAAAAATTTCTATCCCGACATTTGCTGTTATAGAGAAAGCCAAGTAACTATTTTTATCATCTTCCTTGTAAGGTATACTTACCTTAAACGTGTGCACTTTATCATCCTTGAAAGTACGGAAAGATTCTTTTGATAGTTCACCATCAACATATACTTCTGGAGTATAAACTTCAAGTCCGGGGTTGTTGTTGAGGTATGAATTTAACAATAAAATCAGTAAAACGATGATGATGCCACCGGACAAAAAACAAAGAATGTTTTTTACCACTGAAAACCTACCTCCCCTTGGTTTTAATTTTTGCTTAGTCTAATTAGTTAGAAATATCAACTATATTTTACCACAGTTTTATCACAGTCAAAAACATCTTGAAACAAAAAAATAAAAAAGCCCCCACATTTTTTTGTGGGGGCTGTATGGAGGAGAGAGGGGAATTAAATAGTTTTTGTTTCTTCTAAATCTTCCTCTTCAATACCTACAATTTCGTTATATTGCTTCAATTCTTCAATCAAAGCTGGGATAATTTTGTAAAGATCGCCAACTATTCCAACGTCTGCAACTTTGAATATCGGAGCATCTGGATTTTTGTTTATCGCAACTATCATCTTTGCTCCTTCTATTCCTGCAACGTGTTGCAGCGCACCGCTTATACCACATGCGATATATACCTTAGGTCTTACCGTCTTTCCAGTTTGTCCAACCTGATGATCGTACGAAATCCAACCAGCTTCAACAGCAGCCCTTGAAGCACCTACACAACCACCTAAAAATTTTGCCAGTTTTTCAAGGAGTTTGAAACCTTCAGGACCTCCAAGACCTCTTCCACCTGAGACAATAACTTCGGCTTCTTCGAGTTTAGTAGCGTTGGCTATTTCTTTGACAACATCAATAACTTCAATCCTAATATCTTCTTTTGATATGTTTGGTTTTACCTCTATCACTTCACCTATTCTTTCCTCTTTTGGTAATTTTTGCATAACTCCCGGTCTAACAGTTGCCATCTGCGGCCTTTTTTCAGGACATTTAATAGTTGCCAAAATATTGCCTCCAAAAGCTGGACGTGTCTGGAGTAAATTACCTTCTTCGTCTATATCAAGTTTCGTACAATCAGCTGTTAGCCCTGTGTGAAGTTGTGAAGCTATCTTTGGTGCCAAATCTCTACCAATATGAGTAGCTGAAAATAGTATCACATTCGGTTGGTGTTCTTTAACAAGATCAACGAAGACTTTTGAATAACCATCCGTTGTGTATTTTTCTAAAAGTGGATTTTGGACTAAATAAACAATATCGGCCCCGTAGTTGATAATCTCTTGTGAAAGTTGTGAAACGTTATTACCTATTAAAACCGCACAAGCTTTTGAACCTGCTTTTTTTGCAAGTCTTTTCGCTTCTCCGAGTATTTCAAGGCATGCGTTCAACAAATTTCCGTTTCTTTGCTCAGCAAATATCCAAATGTCTTTGCTCATATTTATCACCTCAGTTCACTTTAGAGCTAACAAAATTCTCTCAGTAAGTCGGTTCACAACCTCTTTAGTTCCGCCCGTGAGTATTTCAGTTTTTCTCTGATGTTCAGGAGTTACGATTGTTACAACCCTTGTTGGTGAACCTTTTAAACCTATCTCTTCAGGATTTAATCCAAGATCTTGTGCTGTTACAACTCTTATAGTTTTTTCATAAGCCTCAAATATCCCACGAATAGATGGATATCTTGGAGTATTTAATTCTTTCGTTACGGTTAAAAGAACGGGCATCTTAACTTTTATTAATTCATATCCATCTTCCAACGCTCTTTTTACCGTTACTGTATCACCATCAATTTCTATATGTTTAACGTACGTAACTTGTGGGATACCAAGTTTGTCCGCAACTTGTGGACCAACTTGAGCGGTGTCACCATCTATAGCTTGACGTCCACAGAGAATAAGATCATATTTTATGGTTTTTACAAAAGCTGAAAGCGTCTTTGCGGTTGCGTAGGTATCTGCACCTGCAAAGAATCTATCTGATAGAAGAACTGCCTCGTCTGCTCCCATAGCTAAAGCTTCCCTTAAAGCTTCTTCGGCCTGAGCAGGTCCCATAGTGACAACCGTAACTTTTCCACCAAACTTTTCCTTGATTTTTAAAGCTTCTTCAAGAGCGTTCTTGTCCTCAGGATTGATAATACTCGGAACACCATCTCTTATAAGATTTTTAGTAGCGGGATCTATCTTAATTTCTACAGTATTTGGAACTTGTTTAATCAAAACCACTATGTCCATAACTTCCCACCTCAGATCTTTAAAAGGTTAGCTGAGATAACCATCTTTTGAACTTCGGAAGTACCTTCGTAGATTTCCGTTATCTTGGCATCTCTCATAAGTCGTTCGACCGTTGAATCTTTCGTGTACCCGTAGCCACCGAATATTTGAACAGCCTTAACTGTAACTTCCATAGCTGTTTCAGAAGCAAACAGTTTTGCCATAGAAGCTTCCATCGAGTGAGGTAAATTGTTTTGTTTTCTCCAAGCTGCGTTGTAAACTAAGTGTCTTGCAGCTTGCACCTTAGTTGCAATTTCGGCGATATACCATTGAAGCCCTTGGAACTTCCCTATCGGTCTTCCAAATTGCTGTCTTTCTTTTGCATACCTTAAAACTTCATCTAAAGCAGCTTGAGCTATTCCGAGTGCTTGAGCGGCTATTCCAATTCTTCCACCATCGAGAGTCGACATTGCTATCTTAAATCCGTCTCCCTCTTTTCCAAGGAGGTTTTCTTTTGGAACTATACAATCATCGAAGATAAGTTCTGCAGTTTTTGAACCTCGAATTCCCATCTTTTCTTCGTATTTACCAATGTAAAATCCCGGAAATCCTTTTTCAACGATGAACGCACTTATTCCTTTTGTCCCTTTTGATTTGTCAGTCATAGCAAAGACGATATAGATATCTGCAACTCCGCCGTTTGTTATAAATATCTTCGAACCGTTCAGAACATAATGGTCTCCCTTTAAGACGGCTATTGTTTGTTGATTTCCAGCATCTGTACCTGCGTTTGGTTCTGTAAGAGCAAAAGCTCCAAGCTTTTCACCTTTGTTCACGGGTACCAAATATTTCTTTTTCTGTTCCTCGTTACCGTATTGATAGAGCGGATATCCAACAAGTGAAGTGTGTGCTGAAAGAATAACACCAGTTGATGCACAGACTCTTGAAATCTCTTCGACTGTGATTATGTAGCTTATGTAATCTCCACCAGCTCCACCGTATTCTTTCGGATACGGTATACCAAACATCTCTGCTTGTGCCATTTTTCTTACATTTTCCCACGGAAATTCTTCAGTCTCATCGATAACTTTTGCGTAAGGTTTAATTTCTTTTTCTGAGAATTCTCTCACGACTTTTCTAACCATAT
>FWWM01014247.1_pt1 | contig 12552 bp, 7 predicted proteins | sample 2228351 | NCBI WGS metagenome assembly FWWM01 (sample SAMEA103939774, study PRJEB20133) | metagenome | reverse complement strand
AGCCCGAAGCGTCCGCGTCCGCGCTCTGGTTGCGCAGGGTCACGTTGAAGGTCACCGGCGCACCGACCTTGGGGGCGGCGGGTTCAAAACTCACGTCGTTCTGCGACAGCCCGATGGAAAGCGTGACGGGAGGGGGCAGTGTTCCGCCTCCGCCGTCATTGCCACCCCCCCCGCCCTCGTTGCCGCTGCCCCCGCCGCCTTCGCCGCCGCCACCACTGATGATGTTGCCCAGCCGTTCGAACACCTTGTCCAGCAAACTCATCAAACCTTGCTGTAACTTCTCCTGCAGCGGGTTGCCCGGCGCTGAACCATCAGGAGGAGGGGCTGCCGCGCCATCGGGAGGCGGCGCGCCGGGGTCCGATGCAGGCATCGGGTTGTCCGCGGCGGCGGTGTTCGCTTCGCTGACGGCGGTGGCGATTTGCTGCAACCCCTCCTGCGCGGGCTGCACGCTGACCATCGGGTTGCCGCCCGCGCCGTCGAGTTTCAACCCTATCAGCCCCATGTTGTTTTCCACCTTCTTCAGCCACCACGTCAGGGCGTCGGACGGCGCTTGCCCGCTCCACATCTGCGTCAGTTCGTCCGCTTTCGCCGCCCAGTCCCACTGCTTGATTTCGTCGGGCAGATTCGGCGTCGGCGGCTCTACGCTTGCGTCCACGCCGTTCGTCGCCTCGTGGAAGATGACGCCGATGAACGGTGAATCCACGCCTGCGTTGGCGCGGAAGTCGGCGAGGTTGGCAAAGGCAAGCGCGTAGAATTGCTTCTGCTCCTCGGCGGAGTGGAATCCTGTGGAGAACCCTGTCGCCAGCGCGATTTGCTTGCCCGCCGCGTCCGTCATCAAACTCTTCAGCAGCGCCGGAAACTTCTCCACGCTGCCCGCGCTCATGCTGCCCGGGAACCAGTCCACGCCCATCACGTCCACATCGGGCGACGCGGCGAGTTCGACGAGAAAGCCCTTGAGCGATTCGTAGGCTTGCGCGTAGGCGTCATCGCTCAACGTCGCGCCCGCTATCGCTTTCGCTTTGATGAGTTCGTAATCGAAGGAGGCGTTGACCATCAGCGGGGTGGCGTTCAAGCCCGTGTCTTTGATGCCCTCCTGCTCCGCCTTGCGCAGCGCGCTGGCGGCTTGCAGCAGGCGCAGGTGAGCGATTTGCGATGGCATCCCGCCGTGCCAGCCGACGTGGTTCACGGCGTCCTCAATTTGATAAGCGAGAATCTGCGCGTAGGCTTCGCGGGAACTCCCGTCGCCGCTGCGCAACGCCGCGAGTAATTTCTTGACGAACATCGAGACGTTGAGCGGAAAATCCACCCCCAGCCGCTGTCCCCGCTCCGCGCCGATGAGAACGGGCACGAGCTTGACGCTGTTGCTCTTCGCCCACACGCACAGGTTGGCGACGCGGTTCGCCGCCTGCGCGTCGCGCACGTCCACGCGGAAGCGCACGACGTTGAAGCCGCTGGGTTTGAGCGCGTCCCACACCTGCTGAAACGAGTCATTGACCGGCGTCCGACTGGGAAACGACGCGCCGTCCACCCACGCCGCGTCGAAGTTGAAGTTCACGCCGTAGACGGGCAGCAGCCCCGTCTGCGACACCGCCTGCGCCTCCGGCGGCTTGGAGGCGTCTTGCTGCGAACGCGCCCCCACCGAAAAGGTCAACAGAAACAGCGCTGCCAGCGTCCCGATTTGAGAACTGCTGCCCCTCCGCTTTTTCATGACGATAACCCCTTTGCCGCCCGTGACAGTCGTCCTCGAATGAGTCCAAGTTCGAGGACGACTGTCATGCGTTCAGATCTCCCTCGCGGACCATGGATTCATTGGAGTAGGGTCGCTATTGTAATGTCGCCCTTCCCGCTGATGACGCGTGTGCTGTCCACATCATTTCTTTTCAGCACTTGCTTGGCGATGTTGTCTTGCGCATCGAGAGGGTCAGACTTGTTCGCGTCAGCCACCACCTTGGCGAAGGTGTTCCCGCTGGACCATGACGTCACGAACACGGGGAAACTGACCGCGCTATCGGCATAGATGAGCTTTGAGCCAGAGGCGACCTTGAATCCCGCCTGCAACCAGCCAGAGAGGTGCGTGGAACCATAGCAGGCGGTGGAGAAGAGCACGCGTAGTTTGGCGCGGTGAGAGGCGGAGAGTTTATTGACGATGTCATCCTTCACACGGTTGATGCCGACCCCCCCGTCCGAGAAATACACACTCTGGCTCAAACCATGCGTGACGAAGATGACGTCCACCGCCTTCACTGCCGAATCAGCCGCGATCGTTTTCAACTTGTCACTGAAGCCGGCGCGGGTGGCGTCGGCGCCTTTCACGACGTGGACCTTGCGGTAGTGGTCCTTCAATGCGCCTGTCGCCACCGCTTCAGCGGCCGCCTCGATGGTGTCGTAGAGTGTTTTCAACTCCTTAGTGGAGTCCTTAGACAGGTCGGCGATAAACACAAGCAGGTCCCGCTGGGACTTTGACACGGGCACAACATTTTCGACCTGCCCTGCGCTCACCACCTTGACCGTAAAGGTATCGTAACCGGCGACCTCAACAAGATACCTGATGCGGATGTCCCTGTTGCCGAGTGACGCGTTGCTGTTGACCTGAATCTTCACTTCTAACCAACTGCCAAGACCAGCCTTCCGCTGCGCGATGGAGGCGCTGACACCCGAACCGGTGACCTCCAGCCTGTCACATGCGTCTACGCCGAACCCGTGCACTCTAACGGTTGCTGTGCCGCCTTGCGGCACTTCGCAGAGTTTGCTGGCGCTGTTGCACTTGACCGGACCTGCCACTGCCTCCAGTCTGTCAATGGTTGCCAGGGCAGGTTCAACCCCTGACAGCATCCATACGCAAAACATCAGCATCCCTGCGAGCATACGACTGACGACGTATTGGCGCTGCATAACGACTAACCCCTCCTGTAAGGTTAATGGAGAATGAGCAATCACCGAGATTGCTCCCTCTCGCTATCACTTAACAAACGCACCCGGAGGCAAAACGTTACAGGGGGCGGAAAAAGTGTGGGAGCGTGGGAGTAGAGGCGCATGGGTGCATTTCATTTGCGTTGGTAGTAGCGCAATTCATTGCGCGTCATGGACGGCAATAAATCGCCTCACTCCCAACAAGTTTGAAATGCACCCGAGGCGCATGACTCGTTTGTTTTCCGCCGACGGTTATGATATAATGAGGCGCAAGGACGCACTTGAGGGAAAGGGCTGGGGTGATCACATGAGATTTAGCCAATGGTCGGTCTTCCTTGTCCTCTGTCTCCTCGCCTCTCTGCCTCTCTTGCCTTCTTCTGCCCCCGCAGATGAGGCCGCCGATGGGAAAAGGGTCTGGCGGGAAGCGTCGGCGGTGAAGGATCTGGCGGCAGCGCTGGCGGCGGCGAAGACCGAGGAGGAGCGCACGGCGCTGCTGGACGGCAAGAGGGAGTTGGTGACGGCGGAGTTGGTGCAGGAACTGCTCACGCAGGCGACGCTCCTCTTGCAGCGGCGCGCCTACACCCCGGCGCGCGCCCTCTATTTCCTCACGCAACGGATTGCCACGCAAATCGTCGACAAGGCGGGGATGGCAGAGGCACTGCACGGCATCGCTTCCACCTACGTCTCGCAGGGCGACTACGACCGAGCATTGCAGTTTTACCAGCAAGGTCTCGCGTTGCGCAAGGAGTTGGGGGACAGGGCGGGGGTCGCGAGAACGCTGCACGACATCGGGCAGGTCTCCTTCTGGCAGGGCGAGTATGAATCGGCGCTCAGGTTCTACCAGGAAAGCCGGGCGCTACACGAGGCGTTGGGGGAGAAGATGCTCACCGGTCACACGATAAACGGCATCGCCCACATCCACCGCTTGCAAGGCAACTACGCTCTGGCATTGACCCTTTACCACAAGGCGTTGAGCCTTTTTGAGGAGGAGCGGGACCGGGCGATGCTCGGCACGCTGTATGGCATTGCCTCTATCCACCACGCCCAGGGCAACTACGACTTAGCGTTGCAGTTTTACCAGAAAGCCCTGCCGTTGTATGGCGAGTTCGGCGACAGCCCGGGGATGGCGCGTCCGCTGCTCGGTATCGGCATGATTTATCGAGAGCAGGGCGACTACGAGTCCGCGTTGAAGTTTCTGCACGACGCGCTCAATCGTTTTGAGAAGTGGGGCTATCGGACCGCCATCGCCACGACCCTCAGCCACATAGGGGATGTGCATGCCGATCGGGGCGACCACGTCGCCGCTCTGGAGTGCTTTCAGAAGTCGCTGGCTCATTTTGACGAGATGCAAGAGCAGTCGGGCACGGCAATGACCCTGAGCAAACTCAGCCGCGTTCACTACGTGCAAGGCAACTACACCCGCGCCAGAGAACTCGCGGAAAGGGCGGTCGCCCTCGCCACGCAGGTCGGCAATCCGGAGCCGCTCTGGCGGGCGCACTTTCAAGCGGGCGAGGCATATCGCGCCCGCGGTCAGCCGGTTCAGGCGCGTCACGCCTACGGACAAGCCATCGCTGCCATCGAGTCTCTGCGCGTCAAAGTCGCGGGCGGGGACCAGGAGCGACAGCGTTTCTTTGAAAACAAACTGTTGCCCTACTCCGCGATGGTGGAGTTGCTCCTTGCCCAAAACCAAACCGGCGACGCCTTCGCCTACACCGAACGCGCCAAAGCCCGCGCGCTGTTGGACCTGCTGGCGGAGCGCCGGGTGAGCGTGCGCACGGGCGCGCCGCCCGACCTGCTCCAGCGCGAGCGGGAGTTGATGACCCTCACCGCCACCCAAGCCCTGCGCCTGCGCGAACTGAAAATGCGAAGGGATGCAAGCCCCGAAACGGTCAAAACTCTGGAAACCAAACTGCTGGACAACGAAGCGCAACTGCAAGTCGTGCAAGTCCAACTGCGCAGCAGCCGCTATGCGACGCTGCAATATCCACAGCCCCTCACCGTCGCCGAGGCGCAGAAGTTGCTGCCGCCTGATACCGCGCTGCTTGCTTATTACGTGATGGAGGATGAGACCGCGCTGTGGGTGGTGACAGCCCATCAAATCAAAGTCCACCGCTTAAAGGTCACCGCCCAGCAGTTGCAAGAGGACATCGCCGCCTTCCGCGCCCCGATGGAGGAGGGCGGCAAGAGTTGGACGGTCGCGGCGCAAAAGGCGTCGCGTAGTCTCTATCAACACCTCATCGCTCCCGCCCGCGCTGACCTCACAGGGATGAGGCGGCTGGTCATCGCGCCGCATCGCTCATTATTCTATCTGCCGTTTGCGGCGTTAGAAGTGGACAGCAAGGGGAAGGAGGCGGAAAGAGGGGGAAGGAAGGGGAATGGGGGCAGGGCGCGGTATTTGATTGAGGATTATGCCATCGTCGTTGTGCCGTCAGCGACGGTGCTGCGCGATATTCGCAACTCCAAATCCCAAACCCCAAATCCCAAATCCCAAAGTGGCACGGTGTTGGCATTTGCGCCGTTTGCTGTCGGCAAGTCCAAGTCTGCCAATCCTGCAATAGCGAGGCGGTCAGCCGATAATGGCAGACAGGGGGGAAGCGATTTCCTGCGAAGTTATTATCGCGACACGGGGTTGAAATCCGACCCGCTGCCGCGTAGTGAAGAGGAGGTGCGAACCGTTAGCGGCTTGTTCCGTCCGCCGGGCAAATCATACGTCGGCGCAGAGGCAACCGAATCGCGGGTGAAGGCGGAGAGCAGCGGCTACCGCATCCTCCACTTCGCCACGCACGGCATTTTAGACGACCGCAACCCGCAGTATTCGGGCATCGCACTCGCCGAGGCACGAAATCCCAAATCCCAAATCCCAAATCCCAAATCTGAGGACGGTTTCTTGCAGACGCAGGAGATTTTCAACCTGACTCTGAACGCCGATTTGGTCGTGCTGTCGGCGTGTGAGACGGCATTTGGTAAGGAAAAGCAAAGCGTGAAGGAAAGTAACGCCGAAGGATTCATCGGGCTGACGCGAGGATTCCTCTACGCCGGAACGCCGACAGTGGTGGTGAGCCTGTGGAAAGTAAACGATGAGAGCGCCGCGCAATTGATGCAGGAGTTCTACCGACGAATTCAACCCGCAACACGCCACACCCAATACGCAATAGATAAGGCGGAGGCGTTGCGACGGGCGCAGCTGAAAATGCTGCGGGGCAAGAGTTATCCGCTGCCCTATCACTGGGCGGCGTTCGTGGCAGTGGGGGATTGGCAGTGACCGATGAAGCCGTTGCTCCGCATCGTAATTTGCTCCGATACCTCAGCCTGTCGCGTGAAGAAATCAGCCGCCTGCATCGGCGCTGTGTTCAGGGACAATTGACCGAGGCGGAGAAGGTCACGTTCGCCGAGTGGATTTGGTGTCAAGCCTACTGGCGGGCATTTCACTACAAGGGTCAGGACGACGAAACCGCCCGTGAATACGCTCAGACTGTGACGGAGCGACTCTGGAAGCGATGGATTGAAGAAAGAAATCTCCCGCAGGTTGATAACGATTTGTCGTCAGAGGCGTTTGAATGATAGGTGACTGAAATGGCAGATACTTGGGACGTGCTGGTTGGTTACATCAACCGCATGACGGACAATTTGATTCATGACGCCCATCGCATGACGCAGCGTCGTGCGACCGTCTCATGGGACGCGATGCGGGAGGAGGCGGACGCGCTTGCCGACTTCAACACTGATGTCGCCGCTGAAGCCCTCGAACGCCTCAGCAACGATTCTGTTCACGTTCAGCGGGCGGTGCAGGAGGCGATGAAGCAACTGTCCGACAAACAGCGACTCATCATTGGATGGACGTTCCTCAACCCGCAGCCGTTGAAACCCCACCGTATCGCCAAACTTCTCAACGTCAGTTCCGTTCGCGTCCGCGTCGAAGGCTTCCGCGCGCGGCAGAGGTTGAAGAAGATTCTGGAGAAAACTCTCAAGAACCTCACTGAAGAGCGCGGCGTTCGGATGACGCCGATGGCTCATGGAGAGACACATGACCGATAAGGAACTTCAAACGTTGCTTCGAGACGCCTTGCGCGGAACGGCGGGCAGGGAGTCCTCCTGTCCTTCGCTGGGAGACCTGGCGAAGTTCGTCGAAAATCCCGCCTCGTCCTCGGCGGAGTCGGTGCGCGCGCACATCGCCGACTGCCATCACTGCGCCGCCGCCGTCGCTCATCTTGCGCTCGCGCAGGAGAACTTTGAAAAACATCGCCCGGCGGTGAGGCGCAGCGTCACCCCGTTGGCGCGCGGGGAAGCCACGTTTCACGTTTCACGTCTCATCGGGGGCTTGGCTGCCGCCACCGTCCTCATCCTCATTGCCCTTCTTGCTGCCCGCGCCTATCTATTCCCCAACGCGCCGCGCCAAGAACTCGTCGTCAAAGACAACAACGTGCGCAAGACCGCTCCCCCCATCGCCAGAAATTCGGACGCCCTGACCACAGACCACAGGACCACAGACCACAGGACCACAGACCACAGGACTAACGACTCAAGGTCAGAGGTCAGAGGTCAGAGGTCAGTGGTCATTCCTAAGCCGCGCCCGCAGCGGACCGAACCGCTTATCGTGAAGTTGTCGGAGGTCGCCAAAGGGTTCTTAGCCGTATCGCGATCGCAGGTCGCTCATCGCAGCGTGGAGCCAACGGACGAACCCCCGCTCGCGGGCGTGAAACCCCACTTGACTATCATCCTCTCCCAGACACCTGAACTGGTGGCGAAGACGTCACCCCATATCGCGGGACCGTTCACGTTTCAAGTGGACGAAGTGGAAATCGTGGGCAGAGGTTTTCAGGGCGTCAAAGGAAAAGAGGACGTGGCGCAGACGAAAGACGCGCCCGTTGCCACCCCTTCTCTCGCCCTCACGAAACCTTTGGAGCGCGGCAAAATCTACGAATGGCGCGTGAGCGCAGGAGACGCCCGCGACAAGCTTCCGGCGAAATCTCAACCCGCCTTCTTCATGGTCGCCGAACAAAGCGTGGTGGATGCGGCGAAGAAGTATGCCCACTCCCCGCTGCGATTAGCGGAGTTCTACAAAGCGCATGGGCTTTACCTGGACGCGGTAGAGATTTTAGGGAGGTGGCTGTCGAAGCATCCCGCTGACATGAAGGCGCAACACCTGAAAGCGGAGGTGGAGAGATTTTTGCCTCCGACATCTCCATAGTGCAACGCGGCGGAAATAACCGCGCAGTTTGTCATTTCTTCTTCCACTCCTCATATTCCCTCAACGTCTCCTCACTCGGCGGATAGACGCCGTAAATTGAAGACCCTCTGAGGAGTTTCTCGCGCAGGAAGTTTTCTTTGTCTTCCATCGCCACCGCCTTGTCGGCGACTTCTTCGGCAAGGTGCGCGGGGATGACGATGACGCCCTCGGCATCACCGACGAGAATGTCGCCGGGCAGCACGGCGACGCCGCCGCAGCGGACGGGGATGTTGTAGTCGACGCCGATGATGCGCCGCTGGCTCGCGCCGGGATGCGTGCCGCGCACGTAAACGGCGAGGTCAAGGTGCCGCACTTGCGCGAGGTCACGAATCGCGCCGTCCACGACCAACCCGACGCCCCCCGCGACTTGAAAGCGCGTTGCCACCACGTCGCCCAAAAACCCCGCGCCGATTTCACCGCCGGAGTCTACGACCATCACCGTCCCCGGCTGTGCCTCCTCTGCGGCGCGCGCGTTCAGGGACGGCTTGTCTTCCGCACGTATCCGTTCCGCGAGGTCTTTGCGCATCGGCAAATACCGCAGCGTCACGGCGCGTCCGACCATCTTCCGCTCCAAATCGGCATGAACGGGACGCAGCCCCTCAATGAAAGTGTCGGGATACCCCAGCCCGTTCAGCACGCTCCATATTGTGTCAATAGCGACGCTGCTCAGTTTGCCGAACAGCGCGGCGTCTTGTGGGTCAAGTTGTGGCATTATTTCCTCTCAAGGGAGTAATGGAGTAGTGGAGTAGTGGAGTAATGACACTTTTCATCACTCCATCACTCCATTACTCCATCACTCCATCACTCCAATGCCCCGTTCGGCTTCACACCAATCCCAACTCTGCCAACTTCTCCGGCGTCGGCTCCCCCTTCTCCGTCCAGCCGCGCGCCGCGTAGTATTCGGGCAGCATGACGTCCAGATGCACGACCACGCCTTTGGCGGGTCCGTCTTTGTGCGGTTCTTTGAGCAGGCGTTCAGGCAGGTTGTCGTCGGCTTGGGTGAAGCCGGCTTTCATGTTCCAGAGTTTTTCAAGATTCCAGATGCGTTCCCCTGCTTTGACGTAATCTTCGAGCGTCCAGTCCACGCCCGTCGCTGCGTTCATGCAGGCGATGACGTCTTCCGCTGTCGCACCTGAGAAGAGAACAAACAGGCACAGCCCGGTTGAGTCGTGCGCGGTGGATTTGTTCTGCTCTTCCGCCACAAATGTCCCCTTGCCTTCGGGCGCGTGCGGAGGGGCGACGCCGAACGCCTCGATGATGGGCGTCCACGCCCGCAGGTGACACGCGCCGCGATTGCAGGTCGCATACGCGATGCCCATGCCCTGAAAACCGCGCGGGTCGTAGGCGGGGAACTCCTGCCCTTTCACGCCCATGAACACTTCAGGATGCCCGAACTTTTCGCTCATCCGCTTCGAGCCTTCGGCGAGTTCGTTTCCAAATCCCTCGCGGTAGCCCGTCGCTTCGGTCATGCGCACCAGCGCATCGCCGCTGCCGAATTTGAGCGGCATACCGGTTTGCGCGTCGTTGATGACGCCACGCTCGTAAAGTTCCATCGCCGCCGCTAAAGTCGCGCCCATCGAAATCGGGTCCATGCCGAGGTCGTTGCACAGCAAGTTGGCTTTGATGATGGCGTCGAGGTCGCCCACGCCGCAGTCCGCGCCCAACGCCCAAGCGTTCTCGTATTCGGGACCTTCGCCCGCCGCCCGCCAGTTTTTGGGATGGGTGTTGACCGCGTATTTGCCCGCGCCGTCGCCCAATTTCACGACGCGCCCGCAGGCAATCGTGCAGCCGTAGCACGCCTTGTTGCGCACTAAGCGCGAAGCCTCCAGCGCCACGCCGTTGATGTCGTCGGCGTGTTCAAACTGTCCGCTCTCGAAGTTGCGCGTCGGCAATCCTGCGAACGCTTGCGTGAGGTCCATCGTCGGAATCGTGCCGCCCGCTGACAACCCCTTGCGCCCTTCGTTCTCGTACATCGTTTTCTTCATCGTCCAGTCCGCTTTCAGGAACTCCTGCGGACGCGCCACCGGCACCGCCTTCGTGCCGCGCACGGCGATGGCTTTCAGGTTCTTGCTGCCCATCACCGCCCCCACGCCGCTGCGCCCCGCCGCGCGGTGCTTGTCGTTCATGATGCACGCGAAGCGCACCAGGTTTTCGCCCGCCGGACCGATGCCCGCCACGTGAACGTCAGGGATTCCGACCTCCTCGCGGATGAGGTCTTCCGCCTCCGACGTCGGCTTGCCCCAGAGATGCTCCGCGCTGCGGATTTCTACCGTGTCATCATAGATAAAGAGGTAAACGGGTTTCGCGGCTCTGCCTTCGATGATGACCATATCGTAGCCCGCGTATTTCAGTTCCGCCGCCCAGTGCCCGCCGGAGTTCGACGTGGTAATCGCGCCGGTCAACGCGCCCTTCGTGACGACCATGTAGCGCGAGTTCGTCGACGTGGACGTGCCCGTGAGCGGACCCGTCGCAAAGATGAGTTTGTTCTCCGGGCTGAAGGCGTCCACCGTCGGATCCATCTCCTCGTAAAGATACTTCGCCGCCAACCCGCGCCCGCCGATGTAATCGCGCCGCCACTGCTCAGGCACGTCCTCCACACGGCACGTCCCCGCTGTCAGGTTCACCCGCAGAATTTTTCCTGTCCAGCCGCCCAACATGATGATATCACCTCGTCCTTCAAGTGGATTCTGTGCGAAGGGATTATAACTGAGCGGTAAATGATTTGTCAACCTTGACCGCTCTGCTCAGAACGTGCTACAATACCAACCGCCACAGAAAGGAGCCTGCACACGGAATGTGCGGGCTCCTTTTGAGGGCGTGGAGGGGGAAAGCGATGAAAGCCGTCGTCAAGTATGATAACGTTCCTGATGCCGTCGAACTACGCGAGGTGCCGGAGCCGGAGCGCGTCCCGCCGGGCAAGGTGTTGCTGCGCGTGCGCGCGGCGAGCGTGTGCGGCAGCGACGTGCATTTGTGGCAGCACAAGGCGAGTTGGAGGATAAACGTGCCGCTGATTTTGGGGCACGAATTCTGCGGGACAGTGGAATCTGTCGGCGAAGGAGTCACGGGCGTGAGCGTGGGCGAACGCGTCGCGTGCGAGACGGCGGCGTGGGTGTGCGGGGAGTGCGTCTATTGTCGCAGCGGTCTTTACAACGTCAGCCCGTGCCGCAAGGGCTACGGCGCGTTAGCGGACGGCGCGTTTACGCGCTACGTGATGGCGCGCCCCGAAATTCTGCACCGCCTCCCCGACGGACTGCCGTTTGAGCAAGCCGCCTTGACCGAGCCGACTTGCGTGGCGTTAAACGGGCTGCTGGAACGCGGACGTATTAAGCCGGGGGATTGCGTGGTGGTTCTCGGTCCCGGTCCCATTGGCTTGATGAGCGCGCAGGTCGCTCGCGTGTGCGGTGCAGGCGACGTTGTTCTCGTTGGATTGGAGCGCGACAAGTCCCGTTTGGAGTTGGGAAGGCAGTTGGGCGCGACGCACACTGTCAATCTGGAGAAAGACGATGCGGTGAAGTTGATTCAATCCCTGCGCGACGGACTCGGCGCGGACGTCGTGGTGGACACAACGGGTGTGTCCGTTTCGCTGCAACTCGCGTTGGAGTTAGTGCGCTCGCTGGGACAAATCGTAAAAATCGGCTGGGGACCGCAGCCGCTCCATTTTAGCCTCGACCCGATGGTGCAGAAAGCCGTGACAGTTCACGGCAGTTTCAGCCACAACTACGCGACGTGGGAACGCGCCCTGCGCCTCATCGCCTCCGGCGCGATTCAAATTTCACCGATGATTTCGGCAGTGTTGCCGCTGGAAGATTGGCATGAGGGATTTGAGGGGATGGAACAGGGAAGGCTGACGAAGGCGGTGTTGATACCCGACTGAACGGCAGGGAACGACGGGAAACAACGGGAAACGACGGGGAATGACGGGCTTCTCCGCCGTTTCCTGCCGTTCCCTGTCGTTCCCTTTGGACATACCCACACCCCCACACTCCCATACGTCGTTCATCCCACCCTGACGTCCACCTGCACGGTCAGCGGCGGCTTTTTGTTGCGCAGGTCAATGACGGTCACGGTCACTTTGAAGTCGTCCGCGCTGCCGAATTTCCTTTTCACTCGCAACCCTCTGGTTTTTTCATCCGTGACGCGCTCGTCTATGTTGTCGTTTTCGTCGAAGTCCCACAGCACTAAAACGTCCGCCACGCCGTAGTCTACGTCGGCGACAAATTCGATGTCCTCATCTATTTTCAACTTCGCGCCGTTGGCGGGCTGTCCGTTCGCCAGCACGCGCACGTTCAGCGGACCGTGGTCAACGACTAATTTAATCTGTCCAATATGGCAAGTCATCAGAGCGTCGCCGGCAATCAGTATGCGCTTCACGCGCCCACCCGCGTTGGGAGAGGCATTCATCGCACTGAAAGGGA
>FWWM01014243.1_pt1 | contig 12553 bp, 14 predicted proteins | sample 2228351 | NCBI WGS metagenome assembly FWWM01 (sample SAMEA103939774, study PRJEB20133) | metagenome | reverse complement strand
TTGCCACCGTTCCCGATTCCGGGAAGGCCGCCGATACCTACGCCGTCTCCACCGTCTCCACCGTTGCCACCATCCCCGCCGATAGCAACACCATTACTTCCATCTCCCCCTTTAGCTAAAGATGTGTTTTGATTGGAATTAACTTCATGACCATTAAGTTCTATTTCATTGCCATGAATTTCTATTCCAAAATAGTGTAAGATTGAAGATAGGATATCAAATAAGGAAGTGTTGGCTCCATCAGCTGCAGAAAAAACTACACTGACAATAGCAATCGGCGCCAGACTCTTTACATAGATATCTTTATTCATCATCTCATGAAAAGAGAGATCTTCTTGCCTAAAAGGAATTGCTTAACTAGGCATTATATTCGGGATTCCTTGCAGCAATTAGGATATTATGGGGACAATGGGGTTTGCACATTATCTTTCCAAAATTTAACTATGATTTTGTATAATTAACATTGCAGCAGAATTTATTCGATGGCGAATAAAAATTTTGACTTTCACATAGCGTTCGACTGACTTCTCTTTGTTCAAAAACAGAAACATCATCGCAATTGAAAAAAGAAAAAGGTGGTGGGTAGGTTTGTTCATCCTTGGATTTGGCCTAACAGACGCCAGACAGGAGCGCAACAAAGGAGTTGCAAGTAGCGTCTCCGCCTCTAGCGTTCGCATTTCCGCCGTTGCCACCGTTGCCACCGTTGCCACCGATGCCGATTCCAAAGAGGCCGCCGATACCTACGCCAGCTCCGCCGTTGCCACCGTTGCCACCGTTGCCACCTGTGGCAGTTCCGCCGTTGCCACCAGTCACTTGAGCGACTGCTGCTGCCGGTACCAAAGTGGTTGCGACTACTGTCGCAAGCATGACTAATCTTGTTGTGTTCATCGTTCAGTAGTAAAGTTAGTCTCGGTGATAAGAAATCCCGCGGCCAAAAATTCTTATACTTATGATGTCAAAATCGATTGATCTGTTTCTTATTAGTAAGAACATTGTGATGCAGAATAACCAAGCAAATATGTGCTGCCTTTATATTCAGAGGGTCAGAATAATGCATTCAAATTTTTGGAATAATCTCTTTATTGTTAGCGGTGGATGACGCATTGAAGTTTGTTGTCTTTTAGACGGCTCCTGATGCACTGAAAATATGATAGCATAAGATACTTGTGGCAAAATATCTTTCTTGGCACACTCGATTGCGTGCCTTTAAGATGCAATTGAAAATTCGATTCAGAACCTCCATACATTTTTGGATATTAACTTTACTTTTTGCTAGTCGATATATGCAAGATGATTATTCAAATTTGTATGAGAAATAACCAGATACAGAAAAGCTACTTTTTGATACCAGTGAGTATTTTACTAGTATCAGCAAGCATCGGAATTGTAACTGGATCAGCAAGTGCATTAAAACCGCCTGTGACACAGAGCCAAGCAGATGTTGTCAATCATGCCACTAAAGGGAGAGTCGGCATCGGAGTTAACCAGCCAGCGAATGGCCAAGACGTAGCGTTAGGCTTTGCAGACAATGGCAATAACGCGAACGCTAATGGCGGCAAGTTTGCAGCAGCTTTTGGTGGAGATGGCGAAACAGACCAAGATGGCGGAGATGGAACTGCTAACGGCGATCTGGTTGGTTTAGGTTTTGGCGGAGCGGGTGGACCTGGTTCTGCATGTCACAATGGCGCTAATGGCGGAGATGGAAGGGGCACAGGTGGAATTTTTGGAGGAGGATTTGGCGGGCCTGGCGGAAGAGGAGGAGATTGCTAAGGAAGCACAGCGTGAACCAAATCGAGGAATGTAACATATAGCACACTGCTAATTACATCCTCTATACTTTTTTACAAACATTTTTGTAGTTCTTTTAAAGGAAATAAGGAAGACGTTATAGTCACATCATTAATTGTTATACTGTGTTGAATAGTACCTCATTCTGAATTTTGTTGGTGAAATCCTTATAATGCATGCCAAAATTAATCTTTCATGTACAATTTAGGCGTATTCCAGACAATTGCAATAGATGACATAGTATATTCTACAAACATATTACGCAATCCGCGGCAATCTCTAGATCAGCTAGCTGTATCCATCATGCAAAGAGGTCTGATTCATCCGGTTGTTGTCAGGCCAAAGAATAATGAGTATCGCTATGAATTGATAGCTGGATACAGGCGATTTGAAGCCTGCAAACGTCTGGGCATGCAAAAGATAATCTGTCATATAGTTGATGTAGATGATAAAGAAGCTTATGAAATCTCTATAACAGAAAATGTGCAACAACAAACCATGTCCCCAATCGAAGAGGCCATTGCATTCAAGAGATATATTGAGACCTTTGGTTGGGGAGGCGTGTCAGACCTAGCTCGGAAAATAGGAAAGAGCCAAGAATACGTAAGCAAAAGAATAAAGCTACTTTCACTGCCTGAGAGTCTACAAAAGGATATCGCGCAGGGCAAGATTAACGTAAGCACTGCAGAAGAATTGTTTCCTCTGAGTAACACAGAGATTGCTGAAAATTTAGGAGACTACATCCTAGAGAACAATTTGAGCGCAAAGGAAGCAAGACGAGTGGTCAAAGTTTTTAAAGAAAACTTTAAGGATCTTGATGTATCTTTAGATAAAAGCAATAACGAGCTAGAATTTCTGCTACCAAGGCAGCTCACTGAGGAATATATAGATGATAATAATAGTAGCAGCGCCAACCAATCAGAATTGTTATTTCGTGTTGCAAATCCCTTGCTAAAAAGATGTGCACTTGGCATAAGGTTATCGCTCAGAAATATAGATGACATAATAGGAGACATCGAGGATGATCGAGCTTCATCCACGTTAGACAGTTTCTGGATCACAAAAGAGCTGCTAATGCAGCATAGGATTAGATTACATGAACAACTAGATCAATTGTTAAGACAGGCAAGCAAATTGAAAAATCTACAAAAGCTGCAGGCGCTTTGACGGGATTGACCATCATCTTTATTGTCGCTCAATCCAATGGACTTCTGCGGCTCTCAAACAGAAAAACTAGGTATGAAAAAAGTTGGTCATGTCTCCGTTGAGACCATTTCTCCTATTTCGTTGTAGGTCCTCATGAAGCGGAGACCCTTTTCGGTAGTCTTGTATTTCAGCTGGCCTTCCTCATACTCCAAGAGGCCGTTTTCAATCAATATTGTGAGATATTCCTTTAGCTGGGCGTACGACAGATAGGCTTTGTACATTATCTTGGTCTTGGTAGAGCCGCCGTTTGCAGCATCCAGTATCGTGGCAACAATATCCATCCTGCTTCGATACTTCATACCAGAAGAATTACATAAGCAGTCCCAATAAAAATAAGATGGCGGGATGTTATAGTAGAATCCTCTATTCACCGCGCTTTTCAAGGAATTCCCTGAGATCCCCGCTTATCTCGGCGACTTCGCCAAGCGTCAGCTGCTTCTGTTCCTTGCGCGTCCAGACTATGTAGCCTTCAGTGTCTATGACTATTACGCCGGATCTCTCGAGGTAGCGAACAATGACGTTTATCTGGAGCGGGGTGAGTGAGGGTACCATCATGCCAAGGTCTTTTAACTTTGGGTAGCCATCAAACTCCTTTATGGCCTGCAGAAGAGCGTTGATATCCTCTTCTGAAACCTCGTTTGCAGGTTTTGCTTTTCTGCTCGGTTTTCGGGATCTGATGCAAGAGCATGTGCAGCTTTGCCCTAAAACTTTTTCTAGGCAGGGAACGCAAGTGTCGATTTATCAAGCTGCAGGATCGGGACGTATAACGACTGTGCGTCAGTGCCGAGGTTATCTATGAACGTGTATTCGCCAGAGAGCCTCTTTAGCTGGATGAACTTCTTGGCCGGCTTTTCATTCTGGATGACATAATGGACCGTCACGCCACCCACAGTCCCGGTCTGGATAAAGAGGACGTGCCTGCCGTTGTGGCTGATGTGGTACAGCATGGGAATGACACCAAGCATCGACTGGGCAGAGTAGATTATCACCTTGAGCATGTCTTCCAAGTTCTGGTACTTCAGATACACGATTTCGTTCTCTGGCATATGCAGCTGATATATGTGCACTTCATGTCATATCTTCTTTGCTGATGCGCCTGAGCGCAGAGCCAACGTATTCCTGCTTTGTCTCATAGCCCAAGAAATGCCTGCCGGTCCTGATTGCCGCTACGCAGGTAGAGCCGACCCCACAGAACGGATCGAGCACGAAATCGCCCCAGAAGGTGTACAGCTGTATGCAGCGGTATGGAAGCTCTATAGGAAAGGGCGCGGGGTGCCCGACCTTGTTTGCAGATTCGGCAGGGAATTCCCAGACGCTTTTAGTATATGACAGGAATTCCTCCTTGCTTATCGTGTTGTACCGGCCCATGGCGGCACGCGAAAATGAACCCTTTGAAAATACCAAGATGTATTCATGTGTATCGCGCAACGCAGGGTTTGCAGCCGATTGCCAGCTTCCCCAAGCAGTCGACGCGCCGGCGCTAGAGCCCTTGTTCCAGATGATCTCGCCCCTCATCAGAAATCCGATGTCAAGCATGTCTGCAATCACGTAGCTGTGGAGTGGGATGTACGGCTTTCTTCCAAGGTTGGCTACGTTGACGCACACCCGCCCGCCGGTTACGAGCACTCTGAACACTTCTGAAAACACGGTCTTGAGCAGCTGTCGGTATTCTGCAAGCGTGAGATCTTGGTCGTAGGTCTTGCCAACGTTGTAGGGAGGCGAGGTCACTGCAAGATGAACGCACGAGTCAGGTAGCTCGGTCATCTTTTCGCTGCTCTTGCACAGGACCTTGTCAACATATTCTGGCGGTACGGCGTTTTCCACGCCACTAGAGCTTGTGCCGTCCTTGCCATTATTGTCATAAAGTTTGCGGCTGTAAAATTTTGAAGAGTCATGGCCTTCGCGCCTTGACACCCCAAAGTCACTGGTCTCCGTTGTTTTTCTGCGGCCGGCCATGATTCCGCAATCAGGCGCAAGGATAATAATTTTTAGCACTAACCGGCCCGACTTTATTCTTGGCTTTTCCCTTGCGCCGTGAGCAAGCGACAATTTCTTCAGAATATATCTTGGCTTTGCAATAGAGACATTTGCTATAGACTATGTACGAAGACTTGGCATCCTCTAGCATCATAGATGGTATTCAACATTTGGATGTGTGATTATTTGCCAGCATTCAGTACAGAAATCCCCATCGATCTGAAAATATTGGGACCGGTTTTGACTTGCAATTACCGCAGCAAGATGATTCAAGCATCTGCTGTCGGACCTCAATTGGGTATTTCTTTGAATGCATGTCAAGAACGGTTGTTGCCATTGTTGAATGATGCCTCAATATGCATAAGTCCTCTATTCGTTATAGATGTACATGCAATGTTCTACTACATTCTAAAAGTGCAATGTTTAGCACCTCTTTGCTATCGCTCTTGCAAGATATGAGAACTTAGCCACCGCGCTGCAATGAAAACAACACACATCTCATGACAAGAGAGTGCACATACTAGTTCGCCATTGCGCCCTTGACTTTTTGCACAAGGGTCCGGATATCAACTGGCTTTCTGAGAAAGTCGCTTGTCTTGACAGCAGATGTTGAAAACTCCAAATCGCTAACCTCAAACGCTGACATGAGCACTATCCTTGCGTCCGGCTTGATCGCCTTGATGTTCGCAGCAAGCTCAAAGCCGCTCATCTGCGGCATACGCACGTCCGATATCACAAGGGCATAGTCTTGGGCGTTTAATCTGAAATGCTCAAGAGCCAGTGTAGGGTCAGTAAAGCCAAAGACAGAATAGCCATACCTGCTCAGCGCTTGGCGAAAGATGGTGACAATATCCAGCTCGTCGTCCACTACCAATATCGACTGTGCTCGAGACAACTCAATACCCCGCCCTGGCGACAGCTGTTGTTCCTGCGACAAGAGCGTTGGACATCAAAGCCACAGTGAAAACAAGCTACGAGTTTATATCATCTGCGAAAAATTATTCTATAGAATGCCGGCTAGCAAAAACACTTTTCAATTATTGATTTGTACACATCTGTCATAACCCGGTGATGCATCACTCCCTGCATGTTGCTGGCCTTTTGATCAGGTTCTGCCTGCCGCGGCTCCGCTCCAAGCCTTTCAAAGAAATACTGCTGGTTCTGGTCCTGTATCTTTTCCAGTATTTCATCGGCAAGCCTACGACTTAAGTTGACCCGGCTCTCTACGCCTCGTCTATTAGGTCCCGAAGCTCACGCTTTTTATCAGGCACCATTTTGCAGTATGGCAATCATGCAAGCATCAATTACTTAAATTTGCAAGAAGGAATGTTATGGAATATGAATATATTGTCATGGAAACGCATGCCCCCTATTGACTGAGAACTCTGTCAGGCACATTGACACGCTCAGGGAAATGGAGGCGCACAAGCGCCACTACCAGATACGCTTTAGCCACCATGAGCTTGAATTTTCTGCAAAAGATAACGTGCACAATATGTGGCAAGAACTGGATCTACGTGCAGGAGCGCGGCTATTCTGACCCAAGGCAGGTCTATGCAGCCGAAAGAGACTCGTGAAATAGCGGCATTTTTATTTCAGGATTTTGCTGGTACGCCGTGACCACTCCTCATCATCAACTTTTGCTTGAAGAGCTTGCCCGGGCAGAAGACAAACAGGAGAGGATGAACGTTTTCCGGCGCTATTTCGCTGCAAGCAGGTATAACCGGCTCTTGATCCAGCAGACACTCGTCAGATCTGCTCAGGACGGGTCGCTTTTATCCAAGGTCAAGAAAATGGAGCAGGCTCATGACAAGGGCTTTGTCGACACTGTCAAGGCGCTGAAAAAGAACGGCTATTTTGATGAGTTCCTAGCCGCGGTAAAGGAGGAAGACGAAGCTCTCGTAAAGATAATCGAGGCGTACGACAAGAGGATGAGGAGCAACATGAGTTAGCTCTCTGCTATCGTGATCTCTTGCAGTTGACATTGGCATAATCCTCTATCCTGCCGCACTGGGCGCACACCCAGTTGCTATGCTCTCCGCACACGCTGCACAACGAGTGCAGGATGAGAGAGGCGCCGCATTCCTGGCAGGACTGTTTGTTGTACATCTGTGGTGTGTTTCACTCGATTGTTATATCAGCAGGTGTGTGAACGAGAGCTAACCATTGGATTCACTACCTTGTTAATGTAGTGGAGGCTGCACCTGTAAAAAAATATAATAGCGGCTGCCACAATCTCCTGCACTGTTTGGCACCCGGGAAATTCCAGTGTAGCTGCGGCAAGACTATAGAATATATCGACCGGGTTGTAGGCGGCAACAATGCCCAATCAACCACGCTTGTCTGCAGCAAGTGCCAGAAGGAGCACCAGATCACCTTTTATGGCTTTCTGAGCGAGATCAAGGGCGCATCCATAAAGCGGTAGTGTCTTGCAGAACAAGCTTTTGCCTACCTAGCGGCGCAGCTCTTACTTTGTATCGTCCTCAAGCTGGGGCGACTTAATTATGCTGCCGGAGGGCCCTATCTCCAGCTGGTTGATCTTGTTAAGGCTCTGCAGATCGTTCATCTTGATCAGGTTGTTCAGACTCACCGTATAGAGCACATCTGCGATATAGAACGATCTGCTTCCTTGCGTGCCGTAAATGTAGTAATAGTCGCCCGTGTCGTTAAGGTGCTCGACAATGCCCTTCAGCATAAATCCCGCCTCTGGGTTGACGCCAAAGACGTAAAAGCCGCGCCACACCTTGGGCTCTATGTACCTACCATCTTCAGTGTACCTTGGTCCTGCATAGTCAGGGTATATCGATACTGGGATCGACAGTACGTTCTTGCTCCTGTCAAAGAGGAGTGCCTTGTGGTCATATAGCACCTCCGAGTCTGTGCCGCTGCTGCCTATTTCGTAGACGTCTACCACTGCAGGATTGTTGACGTCTGACACATTAAAGAGTACGAGCTTGATTCCCAGCGTTTCGATGCCGCCGTACTGGTTCTCCTTTGTCTCCTTGCCGATGCTTATCACATGGTTTTCGTCGTACGGGTGCAGGTAGTTAGAGTACCCTGGCAGCTTCAGCTCGCCCAGCACCTTTGGCGCGTCGCTTGAAAGGTCGATAACAAAGAACGGGTCGATCCTTTGGAACGTGACAAGGTACAGCCTGTCGTCCATGAAGCGGGACGAGTATATCGACTCGCCCCGCGCTATTTCTTCGAGCTTGCCGACTATCTTCATTGCTTCATCAAGCACGTAGACATTGTTATACATGGTCGAGCCGCGGTACGGCGAGTAGAACTCGGATGTCGTGGCCACCCTGAACCTATCACCATGCTCGTCCATAGAGAACTGGTTGAGCAGCCTGCCGGGAACTTCGCCCCGGGAGCTGTAGCTGATCCCTTCCGGCCCGATCGCGATCTTGTGTATGACAGTTATCTGCGTCTCCTTTGCTATCCTTTCGTCATAGTCTGCAAGGGCCTGCCGGATCTCTTCAAACAGCCTCCTCTTTTCCGACTCGGGCATGTGGTTGTACGTGTCCTGTAGCAGCTCGGAGACCCTGTCCCACTTTTCCGATGGTGTCAGGTCGCTGTTGCCCTCTATTTCCCTGATCTCTTGCTGCACGTTCTGCGGCAGCAGGGGCACCAGCGCTTCAAAGAACCTATCCTTGCTGTGGCTCTGGTAGTAGTAATACGGATGGTTCTTCTGGTACGCAATGTAGATGTTGTCCTCGGATGCGTACAGTGTGCTTGCAGGGTTCATCAGGAACGTGGTCGAGTTGACCGCATTTTCGCCCTCGTCAGCCGTGATGTCTATCGACGTCACGGTGTTGAAAGTGTAGTACAGATCAGGGTTGTCAAAGTAGTAAATGTCCGGCCTGACTATTGTGCTTGACGACTCGCTTACAAGCGGGAGTATTGGGTTGCGGTAGTCGTAGAGGTCGCTTGTCGTGATCAGGTAGACCTGATCGCCTATCATCCTTGCGTTGTTGTAGTTGCCTGAAACCTTGTAGTTGTGGAGGACTTGAGGGTTCTCCCTGTCAGATACGTCCAACAAGAGTGCGTGCGTATTTGGCCGCGATATCGGCTGTGGCGCAAAGTCGTACTGTTGTATCACAAAGTCCCTGCTGTATTCCTGGTAGAATATCACCAGCGTGTCGTTATTCAAGAACATGTTCTGCAGATACTGGCCCTGCTGGATGTCAAGCGCTATCTTGACTGCGATTGTCGCGTTCTCTGGCGGGTACGCATCGACTATGGTCAGCCTGTCCCTGGACAGTATGTAGACGTATTTGCCATCATTTTTTAGGAAATCCGGCTCGTCGACTCCCTGCACTTGGACGTTTGTCGTAGAGTAGTCTTTGTCACCACTTTCTATCACTGCCAGTCTAGGTGCATCTGCCGAAGAAGGAGCTGGAGGAGCTGATGATTGTAAAGATTCAAGACCTGTGCCTTGATCTGTAACAGTGGGGTTTACAACATCTCCTCTGGAGATGCTGCTGCCGCCAAAGAACGATCTTGCTGCCGTTTCGAGCTCTCCCCTATTTGTTTCAACGCTCAAAAGGTAGCTCTTGAGTTCGTCAACGGAAGAGAATTTCTTGAGTGCCTGAGTCGCAGTCGCAAATACTGTTGGACCAGCGCCACCATCATCATTATTAAATATTTCCGGGCTGCTCACTTCAGGTGGAATCAGAGTGTTACCAAGCGAACTTAACGCAAACACAAAGCCTATCGCTGCCGTAATGCCTACGCCAGCCATACCAAACATGGAATATCTTGCCATCAACTATCGTGCATCCTTAATTGCGATTACTTAACATACTTTCTATCTTAATTCTATAGTTTAGAACAGTAGCCCGATCTGTTCTAGCGCTTGGAATGGCTCTGATCGTTCCACTTTTTGTCGTAAAAAATCGTCGCCTGACGAGGCCCCTTATTTGCCCACAACATGCGACGTTTGACCGATCAAATGAGAGACAGATGCAGAAAAACCGGCAAATTTTATGATACATCCAGATATCTTTTGCTCCGTTCTAGCGTACATGGGGTGTTCTGAAACGGCGAACAGGCTCCCGGGCGGTGTTCTGAAACCTAGGCTTACCTAATCCATCATAGTAAACAATTCCGAAATGTCGGAACAAAAGAAGACAAACAGACGCATGTTTGCCTTGATTGCAGGCATACTTGCAATCAGCATGGTGGCAGCCAGCATCGCTGGCGGCCAGATGCTAAGTGCGCAGGCACAGAACTCAGACGATCCAATGCCAGTAGACTTGGAGTGTGAAACTGGCGCCGAAGTCTGTGAACAAGAGATAAAGAATGTTGTGCAGTCCGTAGTCTCAACGTCAGGCACAGCAACAGTGAAGGTCATCCCTGACAAAGTATCCGTGACAATCGGAGTAGAGACCCGCGGCGAGACTGCAGAACAAGCTGCGGCGGCAAACGCAGAGCTGATGGAAAAGGTCCTGGCGGCTCTAAGAGATCTTGGCATACCTGAAGACCAGATAAGCACAAACTGGTACAGCGTGTGGCCGGTGTACGAAATGAGGTCGCCGCCATGCATCGAGATCTACCCGCAGCCTCCTGAATGCGCTCCAAAGAACGAGATCACAGGCTATGTAGCATCGAACAGCGTGACAGTAACGCTGGACGCTGACGAGGACGTAGGCAAGGTGATCGACACTGCGGTTGCAGCTGGTGCGACCAGCGTGAACGGCGCGTACTTCTTTGTCTCCAGCGAGAGGCAGGAAGAGATCCGCGGAGGCCTGATCGCTGACGCAATCGCCAACGCAAGGAGCCGCGCAGACAAGGCAGCAGCCGCAGCCAACATGGAGATCACAGGAGTCAAGTCAATCAACCTGAACGACATGTACTTCCCGGTCATCTACAAGGAGCTTGCGCAGGCAGACGGAGGAACATCATCATCGTCAACCCCGATACTTCCGGGCCAGCAAGAAATCTCGATGACCGTTCAGGTCACCTTCCGCATGAGCTAAATGGGCTTTCTCCCTCACCCTTTTCTTTTTCTAAAATCTTTTTAGCAGGCCGCAGACAATTTTCTCTACTGATTTGGATCCTGAGAAAGAAAGGACAGCAGAGCAGATAATTTCGCATGAGGTAGACGCTATCGCCAGCAACTCTGCACGTATCAAGGAGAACAGCTGTGCTGCCTGCCACGTACTTTTTACGCTTGTTGGCAGGATGAACCTGAGCGAAACTGATGCGGCAGACCTGCTGACAGAAGTGCTTCTGGTAAAGCCCGAACTCAACGACCGCTTTATCGAGATGGTGGAGAACGTTCACATGAAGCAGAGGATGATGGGAGTGACTTTTGCGATAAAGACAAGGGAAGCAAAGGATAGGTACATTGACTCGCAATTCAAGAACACGCTTGATGAACTGCTGGCAGACACTGCAAATTATGGGGCGGGTATTGTGCTCCGCAAGCTGGTCATGTCGTACATTGCACTTGAAATGGCGCAGAACATAGGCATCGATTACCACGCGGCCACTGAAGAATTGTATTACTACATGAGAAAGCGCGACGAAGAGACGCACACCGCTCTGATGAAGCTTGTCCGGTCGATGATAGAGAAGAGGAGCAGATACAATAGATGACAGAAGAAAAGGTGTTCGAGCTAGAGGACTTGGTCGCGCAGCTGGAAAAAGAAGGCGGCTATTTCCTTGACTTTTTAAAAATACGGAATCTTGAGGCGGGCATAATCGTGCTTCATCCCGGGGAAAAGGACACGCAGGAGCCACACTCGGCAGACGAGCTCTACTACGTTATTGAGGGAAGTGGCTTTATGGAGCTTGGCAGGAGCAAGTGGCAGCCGGTAAAAAAGGGCTCGATAATATTCGTGCCAGCAGGAATGCATCATAGGTTCTACGGCAACACAGAGGATCTGGTAGTGCTTTACATGTTCGCAGAAGAGTCCACAAGTTGAACCAACAGCTTTGTATTGAGGATGCTTGCAGACCATATTATGGTTCCAATATCCTTCTTGCTGGTCATTGGCGGACTGGTACTTGTAGTGCTGCTTTTCTCATTCTATATCTTCCCAGATATCATCTGCCCGTCAGTCCCGGATGCTGGCGGCCAGACAAACGCCAATGACCCCATCATAGGGTTCTGCTCGGTCTTCAAATAAAAATAGGGACGTAGAATAGAAAGATACAAAAGAGCCCTCCATTGCATCAAGAGCAAATATGCCAATTACGGATGCAGCAAAGAAACAGATCGCGCAGCAGCGCAAGCTGTTCTTCAAGATATGCTTCAAGTGTGGTGGCAAGAACCCAATCTCGGCCTCAAGGTGCAGGAAGTGCCACGGAAGCCAGATGAGGCTGAAGAACAGGACGCTTGGAGCGAAGAAGTAAAAAATCCTTTTTCTTTTACCTTATTTGTAAGTGTGAATATGGATATCTGGACTTGTGAGTTTACTACATCCAAAACTGTGTCCAGATTTCAATTAGTTTGTTTTTCCATGAATTCCACCTATAGAACTAAAATCTATAGTGATGTACCTTAAATGCTAGGCGCACAATGAATGATTATGATAGTTGATGATGATGAGATTTACCATTTGCCGGAAGTAGT
>FWWM01014239.1_pt1 | contig 12557 bp, 11 predicted proteins | sample 2228351 | NCBI WGS metagenome assembly FWWM01 (sample SAMEA103939774, study PRJEB20133) | metagenome | reverse complement strand
CGCCCACGCCCCGGGATGAGCCTGGAAACGAACGTGAATGGTCTCGCGCCCCTCGGTCAACCGGGCCGGGACGGGATACACCTCGTCAAAAAACCGCCCCGGCGCGTTCTGGTTGAGTCGCTGGGTGGCGAGCTTTTCGCCATTGACCAGAATGTCGAACACGCGATGGCCGGTTTCGCCGCCCCAGTAGGTGACCAGCAGTTCGTGCGGCTCGCCCGGGCGGACCTTCAGATCGAACGCGAACCAGCCCCCGTCGGTGGCGTGGCGCCACTTGCGCCCGAACGCTTCGCCGGCGTTGGTGCGCTCGCCCTGCAGGTTGTGGTCGCGTTCGGGCTGCATCTCGCCGATCTGCAACACGTCCACGGTGCGGGCTTCCAGGGCGGCCTGCCGCTCCTGTTCGGCGCGGATTTCGGCCTCGCGCCGCTGCCAGTCGGCCTCGGTGAACAGGTCCAGATACACCGTGTACCGGCGTTCGTGCAGCCGGTGAAACGGCGCCAGCCGCACGTCCCGCGGTCGGCCCACCCCGTCGGTGCGGAACCACTGGCGACTGAGGGACACCGGCCGGACCCAGGCTTCGACGGGGCGTTCGCCGGGGATCAACACCGGCACGTAAAGGGGCTGGTTGGCGGCGGGGTCCTCCACCGGTCCCAGGTCGGCGGCCAGCAGTGTGGGACCGTAGAACACCGCAACACGCCGCGGGTTGTCGGGCATGGCCTCCAATCGCAGGGACATTGGAAAAGTCAGTTCCACGCGGTCGCCGCTGCGCCAGACGCGGCGCAGCTCCAGGAAAGCGGACGGGGTGTGGGATTCCCCCGCCGGCGCGCCGTTCAGCGTGACGTACACGCCCAGGCGCGCCCAGTGCGGATGGCGCAACCGCACGGTGAACTCCTGCGGCTCCGCCAGTGTGAAGACGAGCGCGGTGTGATCGCTTTCGGGCCAGCCGGTCTCCTGGCGCACCCGCACGCCACGCGCCCGCCAGTCCAGTTCGGAGGCGATGAAGAGGTTCACCCACAGGCCCTCGGTGTCGTGGAAGTAGATGGCGTCGGTGTAGCGCACGTGGTTTTCCATGCCGGTGCCCATGCAGCAGGTGAAGGCGTCGTACAGCGGCTGATAGCGCTTGGTTCCGCCGGGGCGCAGGGTGAGGTTGTAGATCACCCGGCCGTCGGGATGCTGCGTGGCGCGCAGGTGGTTGAGCAGGGCGCGCTCGTAAAAGTCCGCCACCGCCGGCTCGGGCCGCCAGCCAAAAACGTGGCGGGTGAGCTTGAGCATGTTGTACACGTTGCAGGTCTCGGTGGTGTCATCGCTGAGCCGGTCGTTCAGTCGGTCGGGCGGGCCGAAGTACTCGCGGTCGCAGTGTCCCCCGGTCACGTAACTGTGGTGGTACACCACGCGGTTCCAAAAGAAATCCGCCGCGGCGCGGTCGGCGGGGTCGCCGGTCAGCTCGTAGCGGGTGGCCAGCCCGACGAGCTTGGGAATCTGGGTGTTGGCATGCTTGCCCGGCAGGATGTCCTCGCCGCGGGCCAGCGGTTCGAGAATGGCCCGGTGATGAAACCGGCGCGACAGGTGCAGGTAGCGTTCCTCGCCGGTGTCGGCGTACAGGTCGGCAAAGGTTTCGTTGATGCCGCCATGCTCGCAGGCGAGCACCTGCTGCATCTGCGCGTCATCCAGGTTCGCGTGAGTGCGGTCAAACCAGTCCGCCAACCCGCGCGCCACCTCCAGTGCCCGGGCATTGCCGCAGAGCCGATACGCATCCCGCAGGCCGGCAAAGAGTTTGTGCAGGGTGTAATTCGGCACCCAGCAGCCGTTGAGGTCGAAACCGGCGGAGCGAATGTTGCCCGCGGCCACCTCGGCATAGACGCGTCGTCCGTCGGGAATGGCCGCCACGTACCCATCCCCGTGCGCGGCCTGGCAATCAGCCAGCTCGCTTACGATGTAGTCCACGCGCCGGCGAAATTCCGCGTTGCCGGTGGCGGCCCAGGCCAGCGCGCAGGCGCTCAGGTAATGGCCGAGGGAGTGACCCGAAATCCCTTGCCGTTCCCAGCCGGGGTAATGTTCGGCCCGGGGCGTCAGGCCTGCTTCCTTGCGGAAATTGGCCAGCAGGCGGTCCGGTTCCAGACTCAACAAGTACCGCGCCGCAATATCCTGTCCGGTTTTGAACAAACCCTCCAGCAGGCGGACCTCGTGCGGGCTGAACGGCCTGGCCCGCGGCGGAGCGGCCGGGCTGACGTGCAACGTGGTGGGATTGGCGGCAAGCGTGTCCGCCCGACCCATCAGTCCGTTCACGCCGCTGCCAAGAACCGCCCCGATCAAGCAGCCAATCCAAGGGAAGCGCATGACCAGAAATGGAAAAGCCTTTTGCCCGGTGCGTCAGCTTCAAAACGCCGGTCGCAAGCGGGGCGTTCTCCCTTTCCCGCGCGCGCTGTGGCCGCGAGCATCCCGCCTGGTAAACGCGGGGCTTCCGGCCCGGCCAACTCACGCCTGCCCCGGCCCCGCGCGCCGGTTGCCGGGACATGAGAGGCGCCCGACTGGGGAAAACTCCTCCCGCTTCGGGCGTTCGGTTTTTGCCGGGCAAGACCCCAACCGGCCTCCGGCGCCCCTGTCGCCCCCGGGAAATCCGGTTGACGCAGCAGCGGCCTGCGTCCTAGCTTGGGCGCGGTTGGTGGCTGTAGCTCAGCCTGGTTAGAGCTCCAGATTGTGGATCTGGCTGTCGCGGGTTCAAATCCCGTCAGCCACCCCAATTTTCGCCGGGTCATTACCGCGCCCTTTTCCCGAGGCCACCCGCCTGAGGGGCGATTACAAGTCGTACAAACCGCTGTCCCGGGTGTAGCCCCCGCCCCCGAATCCCGAATCCTCATCCGCCCCGCCCTCCTCGTCCCCGAACATCCCGCCCAGGACATCGCCCATGTCCTCCTCGATCTTTTCCGGGTCCTCGCCCTTTTCGAGGCGTTTGATGGCCACGTCCAATTCCTTGGGCATGGCGTCGGAGGGCATGGCCTCCTTCATCTTCTTCATCACGTGAGCCAGATGACGCGGGTTGTTGTCATCCAGGTGCTCCATGTCCCGCTCCAGCTCGCTCATCACCCGTTCCATGCGGGCCTCGTCAAAATCCGGCGCGGGCTCGTCCTCCGCCCCGGATTGGGCGGCGGGTTCGGGCACCCCCTTCAGATGGGCAAAGCGGCTGATTTGCTTCTCCATCCGCCGGTTGCCGCATTTCGGGCAGGCGGGCGTGCGCGCGGGGGTGACGGTCTTGGACAGGAAGCTGAAGATGACCCGGCACTTGGGACAGGCGTATTCGTAAATCGGCATGGCGTTTTGTTGTCGCTGAAAATTTGGGCCGGTCTGCGCCGGCCTGTCAAGCGACCCGACCCCGCAACCGCCTTCCCGGTGGCGCCGGCTCGGCGGCTGGTTCGCCACGAGTTCCGCGTGAGCGGTCCGACGGCTGCTGCAGCAGGTAGGCACCGACGCTCATGGTCGTGCCGCCGCGGGGCCGGGCGCTGGCCCCCAAGCCCGGGCGGCTGCTGCTCGACGACCGCCGCTACGGGGTTGCCAGCCCGATGGACGGTGCCTGTGGGCGGGCCCCCGAATCGCGGCAACGGCCACCGTGGCGAGGGGAGACCCGGGCGGCAAGCAGCTTCCCTTCACGGTAGGCCGGAGGCCCACCCCGACGGCGGTGCGCGACACTGCCGGGAGACGCGCGGGCACCGTCCACCCAGATTTATCCCCGCAGCGCCGCTACGGCGGATTTCAACGCGACCAGCGTCGCGGTGATTTCCTCGAAGGCGGTGTTCCAGCCCAGGGAAAACCGCACCATCTGCCGGCCGGCCGCGCTCTCCGGCTTCATCGCCTTGACCACGTGCGACGGCTCGTCCGAATCCGCCAGACACGCCGAGCCGGACGAGGCGCAAACTCCTGACTGATCCAGCAGCAACAGCAACGCCTCCGCTTCCACCCCGGAAAAAGTGATGTTGGTCGTGTTGGCGAGGCGCGTGGTTGGGTGGCCGTTCAGCTCGGTGTTTGGGATGCCGTCCAAGATTCCGCGCTCCAGCGCGTCCCGAAGCGGTCGCACTCTCTCTTCGTATAGCGGCAGGCGTTTGCGGGCCAGCTCCGCCGCCACGCCCAGCCCGACAATCAACGGCACGTTCTCCGTCCCGCCGCGCAACCCCCGCTCCTGATGCCCCCCGTAAATCAAGGGCGTGAAGGGCCGCTTACGCCGCACAAAGAGCGCGCCAATCCCCTTCGGTGCATGAAACTTGTGCCCCGAGAGCGTCAGGTAATCCACCGGCATCCGGCGCACGTCCACGGGAATCTTCCCCGCTGCCTGCACCGCGTCGCAATGGAACAACACCCCGCGCGCCTGGCAAATTTCCGCGATTCGCCCGACGGGAAACAGCACGCCGGTCTCATTGTTGGCCCACATCAGCGACACGAGCGCCGTGCGCTCCGTGATAACCGCTTCCAGGTCCGCGAGGTCCAACAGCCCGTCACGGTCCACCGGCAGATACGTCACCTGCACGCCGTCCTCGCGCTCCAGCGCCCGGCACAATGTCAGCACCGACGAATGTTCCACGGCGGAAGTGACAATGTGCTTCCGGGCCGGGTCCGCCTTGAGCGCGGCCAGAATCGCGGCGTTGTTGGCCTCGGTCGCGCCGGAGGTGAAAATGATTTCGCGGGAGCTCGCTCCGATCAACTCCGCCACCTGCCCGCGCGCCGCCTCGAGCACGCCCTTGAGCCGCGCACCGAACCGATAGCTGCTGGAGGGATTGCCCCATTCATCGGTGAAATAGGGCAGCATCGCCTCGCGCACCTCCGGCGCCACCGGCGTCGTCGCATTGTGGTCGAGGTAAATCATGGCGTTCCACGCTCACCAGCGCAGCTCGCGGTATTCTCCCGGCTGCCTCGAAGCCGCGGCAGCGGCCACTTCGTCCTGATGCCGCTGAATTTCGATCCAGTTGGTGGTGGGCAAAACCGGGGTGGCCGGTTGCCGCCCACTGAGATTCTGCTGGTAGCGCAGGTTTTGATCCGTGGTGATGAAAACGTCAAACCGGCCTTCTGCCGCCCGCAACAAATCGCCGTTCTCCAGGTTGGGCCAACCCGGTTCAAAGACCGTGGAGACTTCGTGAGGGGCGAGCGCGTGGCGCAACGGGGCGGGAGTGCCCTGATCAAAGAGGATACGCATGGGTTGCCGGCTCAGGCGGCAGCCACCGCGAGGGACGATTCGGCAAACTTGAGCACGGCCTGCGCCTGCTCGCGGCTCACGCCGGGAAACCACTCAAGGAATTGGTCCATCGTCGCGCCGCCTTCGAGATTCTCGAACAAGGCCCGCACCGGCACGCGCGTTCCCTTGAACACCCAGGCGCCGCTCACCTTGCCGGGCACGCGCTCCACCGCCGAACATTGCGTCCAATCCAACATGCACAAAAAATTACGCTGCGATCCCGGAAGGGGCAAGGTGGAAGCCGGCCGCATCTCAACTTCGACCGTCGGATTTCGGGATTCGGCCTTTGCCGCTACTTCCCCCCATCCTTCCAAAACTGCCGGGCCAGACCGGTGGTTTGCAGCTGGCCGCTACGGCTCTGCGGTTTTAAAGCAGAGGCCGCAAAGGCGCGAAGCCGCTACGAAACATAATACCTCGATCAGTTTGCCTCCAACCTTGCGTCTTAGCCAATTGGCGTTCCCAAATCGGAATGAGCGGTGGGCCGCGGCAAACGGGTCAACCGCTCGCTCTTGGAGAACCCGTAGCGCAGATTGTGAATCTGCTGTATCGCCGACTGGCAGTCGGCGGCGCTGGCGGATTGCCAATCCGCGACACGGCAGACTATCAGTCTGCGCTCCCATCGGACCGGGCCAGTGCCGTGTGGGGGCGTGGCAGCGTGTCGGCAGACCGCCGCAAATTCCCAAGAACGGCGAAACAGTGGCGCGCTTCCGAGCCGCTGCTGTGCTGCTCCAAAAGTCGGCTGTAGCCTCGTTTCGGCCGGAACTAACCTTCCCGCCCGGCCAAGTTTGCCTCTTCCAAGCCCTCCGCCTCCTCCGCGCAGAACTCCGCCCCATATTCGTAAATGGCCGCCAAGGCCTCCGCCTTCGTCGCGAACGCCTTCCCGACGCCATCGAAGAAGTCGTAGAACGCATCACACGGCTCGGGGTCGTCCGGTGGCTGATGCGCCTCCGCCCAGGCGAACCACCGGCCATCCTCGCACGGCGCGAGATGGAAGCGGCAGCCCTGCTCGATGGTCTCGCCGTCGTGCTCCCGGAAGACCACCAGATTCAGAATGGTCTGCTTTCGCTCCAGGATCAGCGGCGGATCCTCCCTCAGTTCCTCGCCGAAGCTTCCCGGCACGCCGGCAGGGCTGAGTTGGTCAGGGGGCACGCCCTCGCTGGCCAGTCCCAAGGACGCCCGGCACTGCCGGAAGTAGTCCTCGTAGTCCTCCCGATTTTCGTTCAGCAGCCGCCACGCCTTGCGCGCGCCCCGGCGGAACTCCGCGCGCGACTGCCAATCCAGCGTGCTGTGAAACACGTCCAACCGCATCACCGTCTCCACCTTGTAGGCTTCTTCCGGCGGACAGCCGGTGTCCTCGATAATCATTTGTTCGTAGTCAGTCATGGTGTCTTCGTTGTCTTGTGATGCCTCCGTCTCGTCTGGCTGTAGCGCCGATTGGCAGTCTGCTGTTTCGCCGACTGGTGGTCTGCCAGCCGTCCGTGTGCCAGCAAGTTGCCAACCTGCGAAACAGCAGACTTCCAGTCTGCGCTACGCACCATGTCGGGCCGGGCAAGACCGAGGCACTGCTTTGGTCTCCGGATTCTCACTGCATTTCCGCGGATGCCGGCTGCCAACAGGTGATACGCTCCGGTTCGCGACCGGGCAATTTGCAAAAAGCCACGCCGTCGGGCAGCCAGGTGTCCGAAAACTCGTTGGCTTGCAACGCGCGCCCATACACTCCGCGCAACACTCGCAGCCCGCGTTGCGTCTGCGCGCACGCGAATGCCACCACCGCGCCCAACTGCGTTGTGAAATCGTCCACCTGCCCTTCAAAATCGCTCGGGTCTTGAGAAAGCAACATCACCACCTCGCCCTTGGAACGGCTTAACCGCACCAGGTCGGAGAGTGACTGGTATTTCTTTTCCATCAGAATCTTTCGCGCCTCGTCCACCAAGAGGAGATGCCGAAGCGCCCGGAAGCCGCCGACTACGGGAGAATCCTCCTGCGACAAGACATAGGCTGCCGTTGCATCCAACACCAGAAGCACTACCAGCCGCTTCAGTTCATCCGATTGCAAGGCCTTCAAGCTGATCACCCACGATCTCCGGAAAAACTCCGCGGGCGGCAAATCCGGGCTGAAACAGCTCATCCCGGTCAGTTCGTTGAGCCGGCTGACGATGCTGTCGCTGGGTCTGCCCGCTTGACGCAGTTGGTGTTCGTATTCGTCCTTCATTGCATTCAAATCGCGACGGGCGCCTTCCTGGATGACGTTCTCGATCGCCGTCCGTAGCAAGTCTTGTTGAAGGTCACCGGGCGCCTTGCAACAGCGTACAATCGTGTCACGCAGACGCATGGCCGCGTTTTGCACGCTCACATGGCCGCCGCCAGCACTGGGAAGAAAATCGAGCGGAATGGGCTGTTGGCCCACCTCGATCACTGTCCCGCCCAAGGGCGTGACGGCGCACGAGATCACCTCGTCCCCCTTCGGATCAATCACCAGAAACGGGATTCCGGCGCGGGTAATTACTTCGCCGGCCATCTGCATGGCCGTGGTCGTCTTGCCCTTGCCCACTGAACCCATGAACGCAATGTGCGGCGAGCCGCCCTGACCGTTCACCACCCACTCGACCGGTTTGCCGCCCGGATAGGTCACGCTGACCTAGCCGACTTTCACCCGCACCTCGCCCGCGTTGGAAGGCGGCAGCCCAACGCTGCTGGGACGCGTCGCCGCTCCTTCGGGCAGCAAGTCAGCCAGCCGCGCAAGCAGTCGAACTTCGTCCTCGCCGCACTGCTCGAATTCGTCCCGCAGCAGTTGAAAGCCCCGGGCCCAGTGCGCTTCGACGAGACGCCGGAAATCGTCCACGTCCGCGTCCGGTGCCAAGCCGCCGTCCAGAACCAACGCGGCAATCCACAGGTCAATCTGGTCGCCGAACAGAAACTCACCGGCGATGGCTTTGGCGCTTGGCTTCACTCCCGGCCCCAAAGGAGCGACCGGGTGCGGTTCCGCCAGCGAGCGCCCGATCAGCAGCCGCGCCGATTCGTAACGATTCCCAAGGCCCAGCTTCTTGCGAAGCCGTTCCTCAAACTCATACGACTCCTCCGTGGGCCGGAATTGGCCTTTCCAGACGGCTTCCTTGAAATCCAGGTTCATGCGCGCCTCACAAAGAATAGGTCGGGATGAACGACGGACCGCTTTTCCGCCTCCACAAACTCAACGAGGAACTTCTGGCAAACCGTGCCCTCGATTGTCGCGGCAAGCTCGGGGGTCACTTCCTCGTCGTGCGTCAGGATGATCACCTGGTCGAGGTCGAACTCGGTCAGCGCCCGGAGGGTGCGCGGGCGATAAGCTGAATCGGCGTTGCCCAGCGGGGTGTCAATCACCAGCGGCACGCGGCGGCGCGTGATTTCCGCCAAGGCCAGTGAAAAGGCGATGCCGAAGGACCGCTTTTCAAACCCGCTCAACGACTCCAGCAGCGCTGCAGGCCAGCCGTGGTTAAACTGAATCTCGGGCGCGCCTCCGGCGGGCAACCGAATCCGGCCGCCCTCAAACCTGGGATCAGCGATGCGCAGAAAGTGCTTGGTTACGGAGTCCTCCAACAGCATACTTGTCATCGGAGTCAGCTCGTCAATCACCTTCTGGAGCACCAAGTTGACCCGCTCGGCGACTGCAACCCGGCGCTGCTCAGGTTCGAGCCGAGCCAGTTCGTCCTGGCGCCGTCCAATCTCGGCGCTGAGGTCATGCAGGTCCGATTTGAGCTTGCGCAATTCGTTGTCCATTGCTCCTAGCCGCTGGTTCGCGTGACCGATCTGATCGTTCAGCGTGGTGATCTCCTCCTTGAGGGTGTGAGTTTCTTGGGGCAGATTTTGAACTCGATCCCAGCGTGCCTTGGCATCCTCGAATTTCTCGCGAGCCTCCTTGAGGTTCTTGCTCAGGCTGCGGATCGTGGCCGATCCGAGAGACTGAACCCTGTCCAGTTCCGCCCTCAACTTGGCGCGCATGTCGCCCTTGACGTGGCCAAGTAGGAATGCCGGGGCGCACCCATCGTCTGGTGGCTCGTAGATTCGTTCGAGCGCGGCGATAAATCGTTCCCTGACCTTGCGACGCACTTCAAGTGAAAGATTTCCGAGCAGATCGTCGGCTTCGGGAGGTTCTGGCAAAGCAGCGGCCAGGACAGCCTCCTTTTTGTCCAGAGTCGCCCGTTTGCGAGCTTCCCAGTTTTCGCGAAGCTCCTCTGCGTGCAGGTGATTTTTAACGGGGATGCCCATGCGTGAAACCGCGAGCGCTATCCCCACCTTTCCGATCGCGTCGGAAACCGCTTGCTCCGCCGCCTCCTTCGCCCGCTCAGCAGCTTCGTAGTCGGATTGAATGCGGCTTGCGTCTTTCGCCGCGGTGCCGCCACGCCGCGCAAATTCTTCTGTCAGCTCGCTTCGTTTCCGGATCAACTCGTCCTTCTCCCGCTCAAGTGCTGCATGGTCCGCCTGCAATTTGGCTAGGCGGGCATTCAATTCCTCCCGCAACTTGAGCTTCTCGTTCAACTCTCGCTGCTTCTCGCTGCTCTTGCGCTTCCCGCCAGCATTCGCATGAACGCGCGTAAGATACTGACGCATCTGATCCGCGAGTTCTGTAAGGATCTTGGTGCCAAACATCACCTCGACTGCCTTCTTGAGCCCGATTTCGCCCATGTTTTCGATCAAGGCTTGCGCTTGCTCGCCATCAAAGAAGAACGCTGGCGCCACATGGGCTGGGAACAGGTGCTTTTCGATGCGCTCCTGTGTCGTGGCCAGGTCCGTCCGACGGAGAAGCTTGTCACCCACATAAACCTCCGCTTCCTCAAACGCTTCACCTGGTTTGGGCAGGTTTGAAGATGAGAAATGCCAACGTCGGATGATTCTCACCTCCTCCTCCGCCTCGTCTTTGAGGGTCGGGGTGAAGGTAAGGTCAACGATGGTTGGCTCATCCGGCTGCGCGTGCCGGCGCCTTTCGCCCGTGTGCGGGTCGTCGTCGGGGAGAGGCTCCCGGCCGAGAGCCTGGAGCAGAGCTTGGAGCGGGTCCTCGCTCGACGCAAGGCGAAAGCCCTCGCAGTACCGCAGTCCAAACTGACCGAACAATCCCAAGTAGAGCGAGATCAGGAAGCTCGTTTTCCCATGTCCATTCATCGCCCCAATGAGGACCGTCGGTTTGCGCGCCGTTGGTTTTCGGAACTCGAATGTGGCGTCAGAATAGCTACGCCAGTTCGCTAGGTGAACCCGTGAGAGATACATGGCGATCAGAACTGTGGGTTGCGTTCGAGGAAGCGGTCAATGGACAGCGCAATCTCGGAGTCAATGTGGCGCTTCCGTCCGGAGCCGGAGTGCTGCAGGATTAGGTCGCAGAGGTCCTTCAGCAGCACCGTGTCTACCCCATGTTCTTCGCAGAGGCGCTGAATGAGTTGCTTGGATTGTGGGTCGTAGAAACAGGGCGGCGGTTTCATGGGTTCCCGGGTTTGTTCTTCTTCGAAAACTCAAAATCAACCCACAGCTCACGCAGGATCGCATCTGTCGAGTCTCGTTCCCACTGCTCGCGAATGAGGCGCACCTCGTGTTCGCTGATCAAGGGGAGGTTGGCGGCTCCTTGGAGGGCAAGCAGCTCGTCCAGGAGGAGTCGCCGCGCTTCGAGGGTAAGCGGGCCCAGGCCGGGCTGGCCATTGCGCCGAATCTTGCTGCGGTAGTCCGGGTTTTCAGAAATCTCTTTGATGCGGTTGCGAAAGGCCGCCAGCGGTTCCAGGTGGTCGAAGCCCGCTTCGATCATAGCCTCGATCGAGTTGTCTTTCTCCACGACCGTGCACGTCCAGCAGCCGAACCGGGCCGAGCTGGTGCCGCACGAGGTGGGGTCGTCATCGGACACCACGAACGGGCATTCGCCGCCGTTGGCGTGGTTGTAAAGCCGCACCAGTTCACGGTGACTGCCGCCCCAGGGCGGGCGCAGGTTCAACAGGCTCACCCACACCTCTTCGGTGGACAACTCCGCAAGGGGGGTGAACACCAGGCAGCCCTTCAAGTTAGTGTGCGGGTTCAGTCGGGTGGCGAAACCAGCACTCTCGCGTCGGCGGAAGTTTTTCGCCCGCTCCGCCGACTCAGCGCGGCGCGTGCCGAGCAGCAGGATGACCTCGCCGTTGCGGGCCACTTGTTCCTGGATGAAGCGCGTGGTGGGGCGAATCTTCATGCGGTCAGTACACCACCGGAACATGCGCTTGGGGGCGGGGTAGCCACGGCCCAGCAGGTTGACCCAGAAACTCTCGTCCGGCAGGGGCGTGGTCTTGACGACTTCCACCGGCAACTCCAACGCGGCCAAGCCTTCTGCCATTTTGGCGAGCACGGCGTTGACATGACTTTGGAACACAGGCGATTCGACCAACGTGTCGTTGCTGCAAATGTAAACCCGCCGCTGCCGTTCATCCGGCGCGACGCTCAAAATGCTCTCCACAACCAGGTGCGCGAGCAAGGTAGAGTCCTTGCCGCCGGAGAAGCCGACGATCCACGGCTTCGTGTGCGGCTGAAGATATTCATCCCGCAATTCGCGGCGAATGGCCTTCAGCTTCTGGCCGTAAAGCTCGATGGCCGATAAGTTCGGAGTCGCGGCGGCCGTCATGGACGGTGGGCTTGGCGGAGGGGGCATTTACAAGCGAAGGGTGCTCGAAGAGACGTGGGAAATTTCCTTCCACCCGTTGCCGGTGACCAGCGCAGCGACCATTGTGCTGGCCTTGCCGCCCCTGAATCCCACGAGCCAGGGGCGCGAATCTTCAAGGTACAGCTTCCTCAGGTTTTCTCGGATGGCCTGGTAACTCACGCCCGTCATGCTGGCAGGAATCTGGCAAGATGCGGAAGCTCCTTCAACCCAAAAGATTGGCCAGGATTCCGCCGCGGGGTCTGACCAGGCCCACGCGAAGCTGCGAAGGAGGCGAAAGGGCGGAAGGCTGGCGCGGGTAATTCTTCGGACGGCTGGATGCCGCCCTCCACGGCAGCCAAGGATGGCGGCCGCTCCGGTAGCGGCGGGCTTCCCAGCCTGCCGTAGAGCCGGGCTTCCAGCCCGGCGGGTTGCAGCCCGCAGACCTCACGGAAAACGCCGACATAGGTAGGGCTCACGCAAAAGACGCGAAGCGTTGAACGGTCAGCGCGGACGCCGACCTTCCTGTGCAGTAAGGACGCACCGCGTTTTGCCGGGTCGCTCGACCCTCGCGCCAGCACTTGGAGTGCGCCGGCTGGTTGGCGCTTTCTGACAGCGGCAGCAAGCTGCCGCACTCCAAACGCTTCGCGTTTACCAAGCCGCTTGATTCCTCCTCGGACCCGGCGGACCGCCGCTCCGGTAGCGGCAGGCTTCCCAGCC